>Ga0247777_1000665_pt1 | contig 10199 bp, 5 predicted proteins | sample UWRJL154409C5_FD_179937 | JGI IMG/M metagenome (GOLD analysis project Ga0247777, IMG submission 179937) | Plant litter microbial communities from Arlington Agricultural Research Station in Wisconsin, United States - UWRJ-L154-409C-5 | ecosystem: Environmental > Terrestrial > Plant litter >...
CCCGCCACCGCGACAAACCCCAAACTCGTTCATAGGAAGCCGATCCCGCCTCAGTATATCGTGGTTTTGACTCACCGACTTGGGGTCTCATTCTGCTCCAAAACCCTCACCGAAATGAAGACGTTGACCCTTGCCACCTTCTCGGCGGTGAGTGCTGCACTGGCACGCGGGGCGGCGGTGAGTACCAGTACCCTGACCGATGGGCGAAGCAACAAGGAGTCACTGACACGTCCCAAGATCCCCAGACAACAGGAACTTCAGGAGATAGAATCGGTCCGGTCTCTCATGCGATCTTTGCCGGCAGACCCCAACGGAATCTTCCAGCTCGGCGCGGATAATGTCCTTCGATCGCTGAACGCCGAGAGGCAGGTCCTCGCCTCGGTCCAGATCCCGCCCGAGGTTGTGGCCCAGATGAAGCCGCGCGATGGAACTAGCAAGTGAGATCCCGTCTCTTCGGCCTTTGGGGTGGCGTCACTCTCATGGTGAAGGCCGTGAATGGGAATGGGGGGTTGGGGTTTGGGGTTTGTAGTGACACAGCTTGTGCGATCGGCCTCGTGGGCGAGTTCGGATCCGCCCATCTCGAAGGGTTTATCCCAGACGAAAGGGGGCTCGGAGCCGATGCTGTGGTCAGCTGCTGCAGTAATCGTATCGCGCGAAACTTGTTTGAATCATCTCCGCGGGATCCCGGCTTGCCTGCGTTGTAGTATCATAGTCTCATTACCATGTCCCTCCTACAACTCCTCCATTTGTGCCTGTCTCTATTGAACGCCCGACCGAACCTATCACGTACAACGGCCAGCCTCAATCCAAATACCCGCCCTATGCCACCCTCTTGTCCGTCTCCTGGGACGTAGACTTCTCTCCGAGATCCTGGTTGAGGTAGTCGACGTCTTCCGCAGCCTCGTACTCGGCGATGAGGTCCGTCACCACCTCCCTTGCCTCGTCGAATTCGTTCAGGTTTTCGGAAAACGGTGTTGTTTTCTTGTACACCTCGACGAAGGCGTTCCGTTTCCGCATGCCGTCGTACTGTCGAACGATCCTCTTGAAGAGCTGTGACGTTTTAACGGGGGGACACACAGGATGGCAGGCGTCGTCTTACCGTTGCAATGCTGGTGTGGTTTGCCAGCATGAGGCCGCTCACCCTATGGCTCATGGGGATGTATGGGCTACGTTTAGTCAATGCCACCTGTATGCTTGCTGGCCCCCAGGGTATGAACGTCGCGAGGCGGCGTTCACGGATCCGGAGGAGGCTCTTGTGGACGTCTGTTGGGTCGACCTCTCCCTGAATCACATTCAAGATAGAGATGTAGCAGCTCTTTTTCCCGGGAACGGTCGATACCATGCGGTTCTTTGGCTGGAGCAACCGTCTCATGACATCCAGCACTGTCGTCTTCCGGACAGTTTTGGCCTGCTCTACTTGATCACCCGTAAAAGGGGTATAGGATGTCATCAAGAAGTGGCAGCGTGGTGTTGGTATGAGAGACGCCAAGATGCTGACGAGGTCGTTATGCATGTACCCGGGGTACCGCAGGGTAGTTGTGCTCGCCGACATGACGGTAGATACCTGTTGTGTCGTTAATGCACGATCACCGTGGCGAGGAGTTTACTTACTAGCTGGTTTGTCTGCTGGAAAGTCGGTTCCTGGACATGCAGCCTGTCAGCAGCGATGTGCGACAAAGCTCCGTTGTCCAGGACGACCACGGAGTCGGCATTCTGTGTCAAGCGGCGCATTGTCAAAACGCTGTTGTACGGGTGGACCACGACGTCGCCGGCGTTTGTGGTATCGGGGAAGACCGAGTACGTCTGGATGATCTTCTTCGGGAATCGATCGTTCAGCCTTTCGAGGAGAAAGGACCCAAGACCAGAGCCGGTGCCGCCCGCGATTGAGTGGAGAAGCATAAACCCCTAATCGACCACGTCAGCGGCAGTCGGAGCGGGCAGGTAGGGGCGGAACCGACTTCAAGCGAGTCACTACCATCCGCCTCACGGTCTATCATCTCCATGATCTCTTCGTGGACCGACTCTCCGGTCTGGTATCCGTCGCCCCAGTTGTTTCCGGCGCCGTTGCCGTCCTTGCCTACGAAGAAGTTCTCCGGGTTGTAGATGTTCTTATACGGACCCGTTTGGATGTTATTGATAACCTACGGGGGTTAGTCTGAGATGTGCTGGTACGAAAGTTGGTAGGTTCGGTCGCGCACACGAGGCTCCAGATCGATGAGGATGGCCCTAGGGATGTAGCGGGTGTCGTCGCTCTGGTAGTAGAAGACATCCTTCCGGTCACCGCCCTCGGTTGCGAAGTCCTCCAAGTTACCGTCTTGACTGATTCCATGCTCTTGACACAACTGCTGCCAGAACTGGCTTCCAACTTCGTCCCGTCAGCGACCGCGCGAGTGATCTGCACCGAGGGGTTGCACTGACTGCTGTTGCCACATTGGCCAGCCTGGATCGTGATGATTTCTCTGCGAACCGTCAGAAACTACGGCTGGGGGTTCCTTGGGGCGTATAACACACCGAGGCATGCTGTGCTTTCCGAAACGGGGCCCGAGGTTCTTGCTGGAAGGGAGCCGAGCTGTTCAGAATGCGCGGGGGACGCGTCGTTGGGCGATGGACGCGATCGCGGGGCAAAAAGCGAGGGGCGTGATTGTATCGTGGTAACCTGATCCCGGCACGCCCTCCCCTTGCCGGGCACGTGACCGATCTACTGTGTAATGAGGAGGACTTCGATACTGGACTCCGTCGGACCGTACGGAGTAGGCTTTGACATGGCATCCCTTCACCCCTTCATCGCAATCATTCTCTTTACCAAGGATCATTCAGTCCTTACACGCTCGAGAAGCTCTAAATCGCTACCTCCGATTCAGCTAGGCTGAGCCACGATCAAGGTCTTGGCTGTGCTGCGAAGGCGCTTACACAGTACACTCCAGCCACCACAACGATAAATTTCCTGTTCAAACGGCGCAGTCTGAGCTCGGTGTAACCGCATATATGGATGGCCCGGGACCATGAAGCTGTATGATCGAGTCTTGCCAGTGTAGCTTTTAGTACTCTGTAGCTGAGAGTACCTTAGTTAGCTCACACCCTGTGAGTTTTCGTACCGTGCCGAGCGGAGGATCGCTCGAGGCGATAGCCGTGGCGCAAGTGGGTTTCCACATGCCACTCCCAAATCGCTGACATCACCGTTGTGCGGGGCATGGCCAGGCCGTCCAATTTCATCCCGACAGCCCGGCTCATCAACCCCTGTAATAACGCTTCAGCCGCCCCCACGAGCTTTACCACTTCCAGTGAACCCCGGCAAGCATTCCGTCGCGAGAGTTGATCATCGGCTTGTTTTGTTCAACGGAGTGCAGCAAACGGTCTCGGCGAGTGCTTTTCAGCTCACGAGTCTTCCTCCTAAACTCAGAGGCTGTAGCGGCGACGCTGTTCGAATTGTAGCGCAGAGCAGCTAGCTGCTCAAGGCGGAGGCTCGCGCGGACTCTGGATCCAGTGCTCGCCGACCTACCCCAGCCCGTCGGCCTCCAAGATTGGCCCTGCCTTCAATCCGCGCATCGATCCCCCTTCTCCCTCCACTTCCGAATCGACGACCCTCGACTCTCACCGTCGTCGCGCCCCAACCACGGCTCGAGAAAAGCCCGGCAGAGTCGGCAGCAAGACCGTGTCAGCCTACAATCCCTCGATCGTTGCGGGCGGCGGGCCTGGCATGCTTCGCTATTGAGGCGTTGCCGCTTCAACCAGGTCAGTCGTGCCCGAGCGACGCGGCCTCGAGTCACAGCCTACGATCCGCTATGGCGACGATTTCGGAAGAAGGTCTTCGGACCGCTCCAAAGAGCAATGCCAAAGAAGGCTCCTCCGGCCTCCAGATGCTCGACAAGGAGCTGCCACCGATACCCGAAGTCCATTCACCTCCCATCATCGCTTCGAGCGCCCCCAATGGCTCGCCCAGCCCTGGACCACATCCCAACGGCCTGGAGAACGGACCAAATCCGGCACAAGCAGAGCCAGAAGACTATCTGAACGGAGGGCTACCGCACCACGCACTGGCGCCCGTCCCGCTGAAGCCGGATGGGGCAGCGGTGTTGACTACCCTCGCGACAGCACTAGCCTCGACAGCCGCGCCCGAGATCGCTAGGCAGATGCAGGATACCATGGAAACACCACCCATGTCTCCTGCCCCGGGGCGCAGGAGTGTGCAGTTCTCCAGGAACGACGTCGTGATCGACCCTCCCGGCCACCATCGTAACGGCTCCTGGGACGCCACGAACCCCTCCAAATCCAGAGCCTTCATGTCACGGCTGAAGGCGCTAGCGGTACAAGGTGGGCTACCGACGCCCAAGGTTCCCGGCGCGCCTGCTTCGGCCTCGGATCCTGGACCGCAGTCTACGGCCAGCTCGCCTTCTACCGCGCGAGGAAACCGGTTGGCTGGAGGGTTGACCGACGAAGGCAGCGACGTCGATGCCGACGCAGAGGAAACGGCCGACGAAGCCGCGGCATCGAGCGCCGCAACGCGATCGAAAAAGAAGAGGCGCCGGATACGCCGCCCGAAGCAGGAGTCGTTCTCCAGCCCCGTCACCCCGCGGATCGGCGCCAACGATCTCGACTCTCCCATGCCGCGTCGTCGAATTAATATCATGAGGCGGGCGACAATGCCTGACCCCGGCGACCACCGAGCGGGGCTGTCAGAGGGCGAAGGACAGGATCACCTCGCTGGCCAGAGCCCATGGCGACTTGGCGGCGCGTGGATGGGAGGACAGGAGGATGCGGAGGACGCCGAAAGCCCAGCGGGCCGTAGTCGGCCTGGCCACATCCGACGGATCTCCATGTTCGGGGGCGGCGGTGGGATCTCGGACGGCGATGCCATGACGCCGAGGAGACCCTTCTTCCCTAGCGGCGACAGGGCGACTACCTACGGCGTGCAAAAGTGGCGCCAGGTGAAGAATACGCTGAAACTCCTCCGGCAGAAGAAGGAAGACCGTTTCGACTATTTCAAATCTGCCGAGCTCATGGCGGAGCTCCGGGCTGGCGCGCCCGCCGTGCTCATGCTTGCCAGCATGATACAACGCGACGAGCACGGCAACAAGAGGATTCCGGTGCTCCTCGAGCAGGTCAAGGTCAAAATCAGCGACAGCTCCGTCTCGCAAGAGGGCGGGGACAGAGACAAGGAAGGGGGGAGCGAGAGACATTGGAACTTTACCATCGACCTCGAATATGGTAGCGGCCCCAGTAGGATGAAGTGGACCGTCGAGCGCTCGATCCGCGGCATCTTCAACATGCACTGGAAGTACAAGCTGGCCTTCCGGAACGACAAATATCTGAGTACCACACAGATGGGTGCGAGACCCAAGCAGCCGCGGTTCCCGACCTCTGCCTTTCCCTACGTCCGGGGTCTTCGAGGCGTGGATCTCTCGGACGAGGACGAAGCCAGCGTCCGTGGCGACGATGCCGATGGCACTGCCGGGGAGCTGACGGCAGCCGAAGGTACTGCAGCCGAGGGCACTGCCGGGGAAGGCACCGCTACGGACATGGAGGGTCGTATCGTCCCCGGACGCAAAAGATCCAGAATGGGCATGCTGGGGATCAGTCGCCGGGGGTCGTCCGTCGCAGGCCCCAGCTCCCAGGCGGGCAACTCGGACCTGCTGGCGCAACTCGAAGAACAAGCCGCCAGGCGCAAATACATCGAGCGCCAACGACGGATGCTCGAGAAGTACCTGCAAGAGATGATTCGCTGGCTCATGTTCCGGGCCGACAGCAACCGCCTGTGTCGGTTCCTCGAACTGTCGGCGCTCGGGGTTCGCCTCGCCGCGGAGGGCAGTTACCACGGCAAGGAGTGCTTCCTCCACATTCAATCGTCCCAGGGGCTTGATTTCCGCCGGGTCCTGACTCCTGGTAAGGTCATCGAGCGACACAGCCGGAAATGGTTCCTGGTCCGGCAGAGCTACATCGTCTGCGTTGAATCTCCGGAGAACATGAACATCTACGACGTCTATCTCGTGGACCCCAAGTTTCAGATCGTCCCGAAGAAGAACACGCTGAAGCAGATTGCGGCCAAGAAAGCCGAGGCGGCCAACATGGAACTAACGGCGATCCAGCTGGGCAAGCACCATACCCTGAAGCTCGTCACTGCGGAGCGCAAAGTCAAGCTCTGGTCCCGCGATCAGGACATCCTACGGCAGTTTGAGGAGTCGATTACCGAGATGCTGGCGCTGACCCCCTGGCATCTCAACAACCGGTTCGACAGCTTCGCGCCCGTCAGGACTGGCGTGTTCGCGCAATGGCTAGTCGACGGCCGCGACTACATGTGGCTGGTATCCCGGGCCATCGCCATGGCAAGGGAAGTTGTATACATCCACGACTGGTGGCTGAGTCCCGAGCTCTACATGCGGCGGCCCGCGTGCATCAGCCAAAAGTGGCGACTGGACCGGCTACTCCAGCGAAAGGCCAAGGAGGGCGTCAAGATATTCGTCATCGTCTACAGGAACGTGGAAGCGGCCATGCCGATCGACTCGGAGTACACCAAGTTCTCGTTACTGAATCTCCACCCCAACATCTTCGTCCAGAGGTCGCCAAACCAGTTCAAGAAGAACCAGTTCTTCTTCGCCCACCACGAGAAGATATGCATAGTCGACCACGATATGGCCTTTGTCGGCGGCGTGGACCTCTGCTTCGGTCGGTGGGACAGCCCGCAACATCGGCTGGCGGACGACCGGCCAACGGGCTTTGAGATAGACGATCAGCCCAAGGACGCAGACCACTGTCAGCTGTGGCCCGGCAAAGACTACTCCAATCCGCGAGTCCGGGACTTCTACAGCCTGCGGGAGCCGTACAAGGAGATGTACAACCGCTCCGTTGTTCCAAGAATGCCCTGGCACGACGTGGCTATGCAGATGGTGGGACAGCCGGCCAGGGACCTCACGCGCCACTTCATCCAACGCTGGAACTACGTGAGACGCGGGCGGAAACCCACGCGGCCGACACCTTTCCTTCTTCCTCCGCCCGACGTCAAGATGGAGGACATAGAGCGTCTCGGGCTGGGCGGCACGTGCGAAGTTCAGATCCTGCGGTCCGCCTGTAGCTGGTCTTTGGGCATCGAAGACACCGAGGCCAGTATCCAGTCCGCCTACGTCACCATGATCGAGGAGTCGGAGCACTTTGTGTATATGGAGAACCAGTTCTTCATCACGAGCACCACGACGCTCAACGTCAAAATCGCCAACAAGATTGGAGACGCTCTCGTCGAGCGCATCATCCGAGCGAACGAGAACGACGAGGACTGGCGCTGCGTCGTTGTGATCCCGCTGATGCCCGGTTTCCAGAGCTCGGTTGCCGACCAAGACGGGACCAGCGTCCGCCTCATCCTGCAGTGTCAGTTCCGAAGCATCTGCCGAGGGGAGAACTCCATCTTTGGCCGCTTGCGCGCCGTGGGAATCGAGCCGGAGGAGTACATTCAGTTCTTCAGCCTGCGCCAGTGGGGCAAGATCAACAACAACACCGTATTGACGACGGAGCAGCTTTACATTCACTCCAAGACGATCATCGTGGACGACCGGGTCGCGCTGATCGGATCGGCCAACATTAACGAGCGATCGCTCCTGGGAGACCGCGACTCGGAATGCGGCGCTATCGTTCGCGACAGGGACATGATCTGGTCGACCATGGCTGGGCGCCCATACCAAGTGGGCCGCTTTGCACACACCTTTCGGCTGCGGCTGATGAGGGAGCATCTGGGACTTGACGTGGACGAGATCATGGAACAGGAGCGGGAAGCGGGCTACGACCGCGAGACCGCCTTCGAAACCGAAATGGATCTTTTCTATACCGACGCGTCGGAAGCCTCGTCCAACGAACCGCAAAACTCTGCCCGTCCAGGGCGCAAATCAACCACCGAAAGCCGGACCCGGACCCGGCGGTCCGCCAGCGTCCATGACGACGTTGATGCCGAGCACACGGCAGGTTTGGAGAAGGAGTCACCCAAGAAGACCAGAACATTGGCTGCTAAGCGGGAAGCTGCTAAACTCGGCGAGCGCACACACCAAAAGGATGTCGAAGGGTACGGTGGCGACCACTGGAAAGATGCGCAGAAGAGAGGCCTAGATGCGCTCATGGATTCCACCGTCGTTGAGGGGAGCGAGGTGCTCCTGCACAACCAAGGCGCAGGAGCCATTGCCGCCAGACCCAGCCACCACGGGCAGCACGCTGCGGTAAATGCGCCGGTGCTCGGCGAGGGCACTGGCGACGAGCCTCTCCCTCCTGTCCCGCAGTTTGGCCGCCGCACGACGGACCAGCTCGGCCTTCCCCGCGCAAACCAGCTCCCGACGCTACCGCTCACCGATGATACGGACATTGGGGGCCCTCCTCTGCAACATGACGCCTCGGGAAAAGCGACCAAGGCAGCGACGAGCCCGCTCCTGCCAGACATCAAACTCGCCGACATCAGCAAGGACTGCATGCGTGATCCGCTGAATCCTACCTTCTACGACGACATCTGGACAAGGGTGGCGGAGAACAACACCAAGATATACCGGCGAGTGTTTCGCTGCATGCCCGACTCGGAAGTGACGAATTGGCAGGATTTCCATGCATTCGTCAAGTATGCCGGCCGCTTTCAGGAAGCCATGGGGGGCCGGGAGAAGGGCGGTGAGCCGGCCGTGAAAGGGGGGGACCCTCCCACGGGCAAGGCCAGTACAGCAGCCGCGGTGGGCGCCGTTCCAGGTCCGGCGGCGGCGGCAACGGCCGTGGCCGAGAAGCTACACAAGGCCAAGCCGGATGCCCTGAGCTCCGAACCCAAAGTGCGCCTCGAGGACGACGGGGACGACGACCAGCCGGTGCCCCCTCGGTCACAGGCGTCGGACATGGAGAAGGCCGCCGCAGCAGATGATGCGCTACAGAGGCACACAGGTCCTCCGCCGGGGTCAGCCGTCGCGGGCGACTCGCCGTTTCCGACACTCGAGCCCCCGAATCCCGACCTGCTGCAGCCGCGGCAGGACAAGGGCAAGGAGCGACGGACGACTTTTTCGAACGCAGAGAAGCCGACAACAAGCGCCAGCGCGTCTACGACGCAGACAGCACCAGCCCAAGCCACGGGTTCTGTCCGGCGTCGGCGGCGGGCCACTACTAAGGGTAGTCGGCGCGGTTTTCACGGCGACGAGGAACTCCCGAGCAAAGAGGAAGCCAGTGACATGTGCGACATGATCCAGGGGACGCTTGTGCAGTTTCCCTACGACTGGCTGCTCACCGAGGAGGGTAATGGCAATTGGCTGTACCAGGTCGACCAGGTCGCACCGCTGCAGATTTAGTAAGTTCTGCTCCCTCTATTCGTCTCAGGTGCCCTCTGCTGACTCTCATTCCAGCAACTAGAAAGAGATCGAGGAGAGACTGCGTGTGTGAGTGTGTGCGTTTGCGTGTTGTGTTCGAAATCGGTGTAGGATATACCATCATTCGAGACGTACGGGGTAGCATTCCAAGGCGCTAGGAATTGGAGCATTGGCTCGCGTCACTAGCATTTGCTGTACAGTAAAAAGGTGCAGAGGATACTTTTACAACCTGTGCCGCTCTTTTTGGGCAGGGCCAAGTGTACCGTCTCTGCCCGATGCATCCTGATGCTCAGCTCGGACACGGGGTGGATCGCTCCCACACCGTGAAGCGTTCGCCGTCTAGACCCTCTCACTAACCCATATCGCCCCGCGACACCCCGCGCGTATCATCCCCGTCAGCGCCTCATACGGCCTCGCCTTCTTCGCATCGTGCTCGACGGCGTGGTCCAGGTGCTCGAGCTCCTCATCGCGGATGCGGCGCAGCGTCGCGAGCAGGCCCGTCAGCTCGGGCCCGACATCGTAGCCCTCCGCCTCCCAGCCGGCCACCATCTCCAGCAGGGTCCGCACCTGGCCGTTGTAGTGCGAGCCGATCTCGGTCTCGACGGCCTCGGTGCAGGCCATGGCCGCCTCGCGGCCCATGACGCCCGTCGCCCAGCCCAGCCCCGTGGCCAGCGCCGCCCACACCGGGTACAGCGCCGTCGGCCGCACGCGGTGCCGCGCCAGCAGCGCGTTGAAGGTCCGCAGGTGGCCCGCCTCCTGCGCGTGCATATGCGCCAGCAGCGGTCGCAACGCGGGCTCCCGCGCTACGAGTGGCGGTGTCTGCGCTGCGTAGATGAGCGTGGCTGCGAGTTCGCCTGCTTGGTTTACACGGAGCTGCCCCCCGGGGGGGAAAGC
>Ga0247777_1000666_pt1 | contig 10197 bp, 6 predicted proteins | sample UWRJL154409C5_FD_179937 | JGI IMG/M metagenome (GOLD analysis project Ga0247777, IMG submission 179937) | Plant litter microbial communities from Arlington Agricultural Research Station in Wisconsin, United States - UWRJ-L154-409C-5 | ecosystem: Environmental > Terrestrial > Plant litter >...
GAGCGTCCTGCAGACAGGGCGAGTTGAGCAGCTCGGGTTTGAGATCCCGGTCCTGGAGGAGCAGCAGCTTGAACCACCGAATGGGGTTCGCGTTCGGCGGTATCTTGAAGCCCCAGGTCTGCGTTTCCAGGTCGATCTGGGTCGGCACCTGCACCTCGTCCTTTTCCCTCTCCTGCAGGCCGAGACACGGCCATTGCTGGACCTCGTGGATCCTGTCCGGGTCGCGGGAGTAGGCCCAGGCCACACCGCTGAACGTGGTACCAAAGTCGATGCCTACGGCGATAAACTTCTTGATCGGCGGCGCCGGGGGAGAGGCGGCGGGAGGGACCGGCGGCGGCCGTCGACGGCCGCTGGCCCAGCGAGGGTCGAAGCGATTCGCGGTCGAGCCCGGCAGCTCGAAGAAGCCATCGGACCTAGGCGGCGGCACCGTTGAGCTCCTCCCCGGCTGCCAGGAATGCCGGGACGACATCGGCAGCCTCGAGCAGCGGCGTCCGTCTCCTCGGGCTGCACGTCAACCAGTGGAGTCGATTGGCAGCGGCGAGGTTTACGCCGGCGCATATCGACTTGGGAGACTGAAGTGTGATGGATTCCGGCAGCCGCCTGGCGCCCCCTCGCCGCAGGAGGTGTCGGCCTACCGACGCGAGGGGGGCGCGAGGCTGCGGGCTCCAGAACCGGCTGAGCCATGCCGGACAAGCGGGACCAGCGCATCGCAACAGACTCGCGAATGGCCCGAGGGAGACGGGCGACCTGCATGAGAGCTTTTGCGGCCTTCCGCGATTGGGTATCACCAGGCTCTACTATAGCACCCGCTTGCTGTGGCCATGGTGGGCGTTCGGCCAATCCAGTCACAGCCTCGCCGCCACTCGCTGCATTCGGGCAGCCACGTCGGCAGGCAGCTAACCTCCCCTGCTCGGCCTCTGCGCAGCTGGTCTCCGTCGAAAGGCTGGACAAGCCCGGCAGCGCGAGAGCTGAACTCGTTCGATGCTCGTCTCGTCTTTCAAGACGGTCTTTGTTTATCCCGAACGGATGAGCTTCCCTCCATAGTCGCGCGTCAACCGCCCCCCGGAACAGGACCTCTTGAGTGTATCCCCAGTGTAACCCTTTTGAGGCCCCTCGCCCACGCGAGAACCTCAGAGCGCTCGACAGGGCTCGGTGTCAAGGGGCAGCAGGCAATGAGGGGCTTCCGGAAGCGGTCACTGGCATTCTACTTGGACCTGGTACTCTCCTAGGACAAGACAAGTCCGGCGGGGGACCAAGCGAGGTGACGCATCCCGCCGGAGGGGCATCATGAGGAGGCTCTTCGGTAGGAGGAGCGAGTCGGTCGGCACCGTCGGCACCGTCGGCGCGGCCCCGGCCTTCTGGGACATTCTCCCCGCCGAGGAGGCCCCGGCCGCCGAGGCGGCGGTCCCAGTCGCCGAAGAACCATGCCCGGCCCTCGAGGAACCGTACCCGAGTTTCGCGGCGGGAAGGCCTTACAACCCGTTCCGCCCGGACGCGACGCCGGCGCCAGCAGATGACGGCCCACGGCACATTGGCTTCGCCCCTGCACCGTGGGTGCCAGGCGGTCGGACGAGCGAGGGCGTGTCCCTGCGGTTGGGCTATCAGCCACTCCATGACGGGATGCCTCCCGTCCTGCCGCCCCTGGCCGGTATTCAAGTCCCGGAAAGCGACGCGAGGAGGCCAGATGACATGGGGGGATCATCGGGCCATTCGAGTTATCAAACTGCTGCCAGCCATGCCCAAGCCGAGCGGCCGCCCCCGGACTACGTCAGTGCGGCAAACCTTCTAGCCACGCCAGTCAGGCTCGAAGAGCCCGAAGGCAGGGTCAGCGACGTATCGGAGCGGCCTCTCCCGAACTCGACCACCGTCTCCCCGCTGTCGTCTCGCCCGCCCAGCCCGGCCAGTATTCCCACATCTGCAAGCACGGCCGACACCACCATCAAGTCGGCCGCCCCGGCCAACACCGCCGCCGGCAAGAAGAGGGAGGACAGGGCCGTCCCCTGCCCCGACTGCCGGGACCACTACGACGGCGTCCTCCAAGCCACGGCCGTCGACGTCGAGGCCATGATGTTCCAGTCGGAGGAGAAGGACGCCGAGATCCGCCGACTGCGGCGGCTTGTCCGGGGGCAGGAGTCCGGGGCGACGCCCGGCGACGCGGAGCTGCGGGAAGCCGGGCTGCGGAAGCGTGAGGCGGCCGTCACGCAGATGGAGGTGGAGCAGGCTGCGGCGCGCCGCAGACGGGAGGAGATGGACCGCGCCGAGGACATCCGGCGCGGAGCGGTCGAACAACGGCTGGAGGCTGCGCTACGGGAGCGGGAAGCCGAGGTGGAGCGGTTGCAGGCTGAGCGGGTGGAACGCGCGGTGCAAGAGGAGAACGAGCGCGCGGATCGCTCCGCTAAGTTCGCCGCCGCGCGTCGGCAGCTCGAGGGCGAGATACAGGCGCTGAAAGCCGCGGCGGGCGCCCCTGGTGGCGCAGCCGAAGACCAGCGCGCGGCCCACGAGGCCGAGAAGCGCGCCCTGGAGAGGAGCCTGCGTGACGAGATGCGTAAGGCTATGGCCGACCTCCAGGCCACGAGGACCAAGGAGCAGGAGGACTTCCTCGTCGCCAAGCAACAGCTCATAGAGGACTTCGAACGGACCAAGCACCAACTCACGGAGGACGTCGAACGGGCCGAGAAGAAGGCCGCATGGCAGTGTTCCAAGCTGCAGGAGAGGCACGATGCTCAGACCAGCCAGCTGCGCGCCGACCTCGAGCAGCAGCGCGACGAGGCGCGCCGCGAGGCAGCGGGGCTGGTAGCAGCGCTGCGCAAGCGCGACGCCGAGGTGCAGGAACTCAAGGACTGCATAGAGCGGCTGCGGGCCCAGGCCCAGGAGCGCGTCGACAAGAACCTCAACGGGTCGCCCGCGCCGGCCGACGCGCTGCCCGACAGCGAGGTGCTGGCGCGCTGGAAGCAGGTGGCGTGGAAGGTGCGGCAGTGCGCCGAGGAGCACAAGGCGGTGCGCGGCGCGCCGCTCGGCCCCGAGGAAAAGAAGCTTCTCGCCGACCTCGTCAACGGCGGCTTCTTGCGGCGGGGCCCCCCGTCGGACCAGCATTATGCCAGCTCGCACGTGCCGGCCAGGGTTGCCCGCCGGCTCGCCGAGACCGTGATCTGGACAGTGCTGGCAACGTGGGTGTTTAGCAGTCGCGCGCGCATCAGCTGCGTCTCGCGCGCCGTCGGGAAAGGTTTAGGAGGGTCGTTGGTCAAGTTGTGTGAGTTGTCGCCCCCTTTCTCCTTTTCCCCCTTTTTGTCGACAAGCCGCGCCAGAACCCTGCTGACATTGTGTGAAACAGCCGAGCACATTCTCAAAGACTTCAAGGATGCCAAGGCTTTCCACCAATGGCGGATGCAAACGGCAACGCTACTAAGGCTCGAGGACGCGGGGCACTTTGCGGACCGCGCCGGCCGCGTGGTCGACGAGATCAAGAGGCGGGCCGAGCCCCTGCTCAACGGCTGGGACGGGCCGCTGTCGGCGGCCCTTCTAGACGTCGTCGGCGAGGCGATGCGCCTAGACGCCGACATGAGCCGGCAGCGGGCCTGGTTTTGCTGCTACTTCCCCCTGATTCAGCAGCAGCCTGGCCAGGACGCTGGAGCCATGGACCCGAAAACCATGGAGACGGACGGGGCGATGGGGAAGCACGTCGTCTTGCTGGTCCGGCCGCTCTTGACCAAAACGGGCAACTCAAGAGGCGAGAACTATGAGCAGGTGACGGTGGTCGACCGGAGCCTGGTATGCTGTGGTGGTTAGCGCCGGAATCGGTAAGGGGCTTGAGGGGCTGAAAGCTTCATCCCGTCCACTAGGCATATACTGCATGCAGAGCCCGGGGTGCCGAAAAGAGATGATATTCATGCTCTGTAGGCTCTGTTTCGTACTCGGCAAGGGACTTCTCGAAATCATCCCCTCATCCGCCAAGTCGGGCACCCGAGACTCCCTAGCGCCTTGCTTATGCCGTAGCTGTAACCAGGTATACCAACAGAAGCAGCGAAACGCCCCGCCGCACTCCCTTTCCGTTTAGGATATCGGACCCGGTCCCACCCCGGCCTTGAGGTTGGCGTTGGAGGCAGCATTCTTAAGCCGTGTCCGGCGCGGCGGTGGCGCTTTGGGCGGCGCCTTCTTGTGATGGCTGCCGCCTAGTAGCGTCACCGGTACCCCGTGCCGGTGTTTGGGCACCGCCGGCAATGCCTTCTTCGGCCTTGGCACCGGTTCCGACGGCTTCGGCGCCTCGTGGACCAGCACCACCGGCTCGTCAGGGGAGGACGGCGCATCCGGGGAGGCGCCGCCGCCGCCGCTGTCCTCCTCTCCCGACTCGGGGTCCTTGAGCTCGGGCGCAAACTCGGCCTTTCGGCTCGGCGTCTTGATCCCCGGCTTTTCTGTGACGACAGCGACGTCGACGACGCTGACGCTGCTCGCCGTCTCGGAACGCGAGAGGCTGATGCCCAGGAACTGGCGCGACACGTCGGCAGCGGCGGCGCCAGGTTCGGCAAGCCAGGGAACCTTGGACACGCGCTCCACCAGCCGCACCGTCGTCTCATCGGCCGGTGCGAAGTGCACGCTATCGGACCCGCCTAGGATGGCGAGCACCTTCAGGATCTCGTCCCGTTTGTAGTGCGGCCGGTGGTTCAGCTGGGTGTGCGCCAGCAGCGGGTACAAGACGCGCAGGTACGTGTGCCGCAGGGACATGGCGTCGTTGGGCAGGTCCAGGAGGTTGCGGATGATGACGTCGAGGAGCACGCGCAGGTCGTTGGTGTAGAAGTACTCGTACGTCGCCCTGGTGGTGAAGAGGAGGTAGAGCAGCTTCAGAATCAAAAGCTGCAGCGACGTTTCCGTCTCCCGGTTCAGCAGCAGGATGATGTTCTCGCCAAACGTCCGATACAAAGGCCCGTGGAGGCTTAGGACCTTGACCACCCTGTTTGTCAGCGGAGCGTTGGGCGACACGGGATCGACGGCCGCCGTGGTGGCCGCCACCATGTACTGCTCGTTCAGCACCAGCTGGTCCGGCTCGTTAGATGCGTCGGTTCCGGGAGCGCACGGCGAGGGTGTCTCGACTAACCAGTACGCGAATTATGGGGTAGTGGTACGGGTCGTCCACGTCGTCCGACAGGCTCTCGATGAGCCGAAACAGGTACGTCACCAGGGCGTCGTCAACGTGCAGCAGGTCGTCGGTCCGCACGCGTTCGATGCGCGACATCTCGTATATCAATTCCAGCAGCAGGCGGTGCAAGCGCCGGTCGTCGTCCCTGCGGCCGCCGATGAGTTCTATGAGGCGTGCGAAGCAGCCCTCGTCGATCATGCGCCGGAAGAGGAGCTCGTCGGAGCGGCCGTCGAGGAGGAGGAAGTTGGCGATGACGTGCAGGTGCCCGGCTTGCTCCTCCTGGAGGAGGCTGTAGATGATCTGCGTGCGCACATAGTCTTTGTTCTGGCGGAAGATGTCGCTGTCGAGCAGCCGCTGCGAGCAGGAGGCGACATCGTCCTCGTCGTTGAGAAAGCGGTCTCGGCACGCCGAGACGAGCTCAAGCCAGGAGCGGAGGACGTCGTCGATCAATTCGTACGTAGCACACGAGGCACACAGCATCTGGCCCAGTTCTGCGGTTCGCACGTCGTCCCGGTCAGTTCCCAAGCCCGGGCTGCCGGAACCGTCGCCAAGGGGAGGGGGGGAGACGGACCACGCCAGAACTGGGTTTCGCTCTCCACGCTCTGCGGCACGTCGGGGTCAGCCATGGTGGGCTAAGCTGTCGCTTGCATCACGACGGCACCGGAGGACGACGGCTGGCATGAAGTGCCTCGTTGGAGCCGATGGACCGCTGCTGGGCGGCAGCACGAGGGGTCCGGGAGGGGAACGAAAGCCGGTGACGCCCGGCCTTCCAAGGTCGGCGAGGCTGGAGGGGCGCGCAGAGTGGGGCTGTGACGCCAGACCACGAGGTTTTGGGAGGCACGGGCCAGCTTCGCCGCCGCCGAGTTAGGACCGTCGAGTCTCGGACTCCGAGTCCACGGAAGGCGTTCAAGCTGGGGTTCAGAAAATAAGCATATCCATCGGTTGAAGCACCGAAGGGACTTTTAGGGGGAATATCACGGGGAGGGCCCCATCGGCCCAGTGGAACCCGAGACGCCATGCGCCCGAGCCAAGTGCAAAAGAGAGGTATATAACGTCTACGGGGTCGCCGGGTATATGGTCTAGGAAGATAAGTTCAAGACGTGAAGCCGCCCAAAATCATGCCCTCTCATGCGTGCATACTGAAACGCCAGGACCCTCGCAGCGTTTCTATTCCCTCCTCATCGGCCACCAGCCCGAGGCCTCGTCTTTCGCCTCCGCCCCTTCGCTGGACACCCCGCTGCGTCTGCGTTTACTCGTCGTAGACCTTGACCTTGGCGGCATATTCGCGGATGTTGCTCACGATGTAGTCGTCGATCGTGTTTCCCTTGCCGGCCGCCACTCGCAGGATCAACTCGTTCAGGTTCTGCCGGCCCAGGATATCGACGTGGTCTGCCGTGTTAGGACCCCCCCGAGGGTTGAACCTCTCGGGCTCGTGCGGCATCTCCACGATGGTGATCTTGACACCCGCCGGGTTATACCGCTTGTACTTCCAGCCCTGGTTGCACATGTACCCCGTGCTCAGCAGGTTGACCGTCCCGTCCCCCTCTCCAAGAATGACGCCGTGGTCGACATCGCCTTGGGTGAAGCCCGTGTCCATAGTAGCGTTGAGGGCCGTCAGGGCCGGAAACTCGGGCGAACGGTAATAGTAAGCTCTCTCCGTCGGCTTGCCAACCCCGTAGAAGCAGTAGATTCGCAGGCTTGGCGCCAGAGGAAGCCTCGTCTCCAGCGGGTTGATCCACTTCCTCGGGTCCTTCTCATTCGCCTCCACCTCGGCCGTCGTATGGGCGACGCCGTGCGAGTAGGCCCCCCTGACCTGGTCGTTGAACCAAGCCTCCGTCACGTTGAAGAGGTAGTCCATGGCGCTGCCCACCGTAAGGTTCCGGTCCGGCGTCGTCCAGTTCTTGCCCGTTCTGAAGTTCAGGAAGGATCCGTAGCTTCGCTCCTGACCAGGCTGGTCGTCTGGGGCGCCGTCCAAGTCCCCCCAGACCGCATCCCCGCCAATGGGCAGCATGCTGGATATGCCGGGCATGTGGCGGAAGATATCGGCCCTTTCCTCCTTGCTAAGGAACTTCTCCAGCCCGTAAACGGCAAAGGCGTTGAGCTGGGCGGTGTCGCGCATTTCTCCCGACAGGACCGCCGTAAGATCCTTGACCGCACCAAGCATACACCCGCTCACGTTGATCCAGGAATCGACGTGTTTCTCCACCCAGTCAGCCGTCGCCTTCCCCCCGCGGGCCGACGAGACCCAGTGAAAGAAGTAGAACAAGACCTGGCTGCCCATGCTGTGCGAGACCAGCACGACCTTGCGGTTGCCCGTCGCCACGGCCATCTCGATAGACATCTTCAGCCTCGTAAAGTACTGGTCCCGAACCTCGAGGTTCGCGTAAGACAGGCGCCAGTCGTAGGCAGCCGTGAATGAATTCGTCGGATCGTAGCCCAGGGATGCCAAGTTCTCAAAGATCTTGTTCCAGATCCAGTACCCGGTGATGAAGAAATCCGTCGCGTCGAAGCCCTGCGCCGCTCTGAGCTTGATGCCGGGGGGATCCAGCCCGGTTGTCTCGTCGAGCTTGACGTGGCGCTTCCAGACCTCCTTATCCATGACCAAGGCGCGCATCATGGTCCAGCTGCCCCAGAGCCGTTTCCGGAAGTAAGGACGAGATGTGTTCGAGGTACCCCACGACTCCAAGCCTGTTGATATGACGCCCGGGATCATGATTACTGGGTGGTCGGCATCTAAGCCCTCGGACCTGGCCTTGTTGCCGACAGAAAAGGCGTCGTAGCTGTCTAGGAAATCGCGTTCGCCCTTCTAAAAGGTAGACCCATCATTCAGCGTTGTTCATCACATTTCCGGTCGCCAAGACACTCACCACCAGATCCCGCACATCTTTAACCAGGCCGGCTGGCAGGACGTCCAGAAGACTGTCCATACTCAGATCTCCAATCTCAGGGAAGTCGATCAGGTCATTGCTCTTGGCCAAGAACCCCGCGGCTATCAGACCAAACAGCAGGCCCAGGAAGAAGACGAAGGTAAACCGCCGCTTCCTCCCCTTCGCATCAGCGTGGACGACCCTCACTTTGCGGCGCTGCGAATCGGGTTTCTCGGGACTCTCGTCTCTACTTGTTGGCACAGGGCTAAGGGAGGGGGTCGGCGGCTCTGAGGACATCTCGCGACCGACAGGTCGGCGTCGCAATGTTGTTGCCATGGCTTGCGCGAGGTTGGCGTAACAGCTGGCTCGGGCCTTGGTGTGGAGACGGATATCCCGGACTTGTCCCAACAAGAGCCTGGGTTCCCGAAGAGTCGTCAGCGGCGTGGGGACCGGCCGTGGAGAGCCGTCGCGGGGCCGGAGTATCAACACATGGTTATTGTGCGGTCGGGGAATGTTTTGGAATCGTAGGTCCAGGCCGCTTGCCACGAGCCGCGGAAAGCGGCGCGAGCTCTGACCCTAACGCGTTCTAGAGGAAGAACGTGCCTTCGGTCGAAACGGTAGGGCCGTTGCCGACCTAAGGTTAGGAAAGACCCTGATCACGGCTTGCACGGCCAACGGCGCCGTTGGATTGTCGAAATGAGCGGGCATTGACGTCAAGCAATCCCGACCCAGTGCGAGCAGCCTATTGCTCTTTGTGGTTTAGCGCGTCTCTGTTCAGCCAACGCGGCACGTGGAGCCGACGACGGATTCGGGGCTCGGATGCCCTTTTTTGATTCGCAACTCTCTTTTTGCATGTGAAAGCCGCCAGGCCCAGACGTCCAGCGAGGGGCTCGAGGACCCTACAAATCCCATGTCAACGAGCAAGTTGTGGTGACGGAACGCGGCAGAAGAGAGACCGGGGGCCGGTTTCCAATGCCCGCAACTCAACGACGCTGTACGAGGGACTCGCAGCTTCAGCTCGGCTGGGCGGAGGTGGTCCGATCCACTAGGCCTCTTCTCCGGGTCATCTGACTTCTGGCGCTTGCACATCTTCCTACCAGCGTAGGGACCAAAAATGACCAGCCGGGCTCAACTCCACCAGGCCTGAGCGAAATCGATTGCGATAATGGCAACGGCGGCGGCGGGTGCCACCGAACCGGGCGAGCTGCCCCCGCGACTGGCCGAACTGCCCGGCGAGCTCCGGTACATCCAATACGAGCACCGCCTGGAGAAGCAATACCTTCCGGAGATCAGGGCCCTGATATCTCGAGACCTCAGCGAGCCGTACAGCATCTACGTCTACCGGTACTTCCTGTACCAATGGGGCCACTTGTGTTTCCTGGTACCTAACTATCCCCGCTTCGCCAACACAACCTCGGCAGCAGCTGACCCACCCATAGGCCCTCCATCCGGTCGACTCGTCGCTGCTAGGCGTCATCATCTGCAAGCTGGACACGCATGCCTCGCACAGCCCCCCCACCCGGCGAGGCTATATCGCGATGCTGGCCGTCTCCGCGCCCTACAGGGGACACGGAATAGCAACCACCCTGGTGAAGAGGGCGATCGATGCGATGGTGGGCCGCAACGCAGACGAGGTCGTTCTTGAGACGGAAGAAACCAACATCCCCGCCATGCGACTCTACGAGCGTCTCGGCTTTCTGCGGTCAAAGAAGCTGCATCGTTACTACCTCAACGGGAACAGCGCGTATCGGCTTGTGCTGCTTCTTCAGCCCGTGGATCCGGACGCGGCTACGGATCTTGCTCTAGACGAGGAAGAATGTGTCATATGACAGGTAGCTGTGCCTTCTACGAAAGGTCTCGCGGAGAAAGGACTCGCGGAGTTGGAGGAAGCTGGAATTGTTATCTGGCCGCTTCGGAGCCATCCCCTCGTCATTCATGCCCAAGACGTAGGCAGATGGTACAGAGGGTTTGAGGAAAGCGAGCAGGTGAAGGAGAGAAGTGGGCGAAAGAGACGAGACAAACGAACAGAAGCCCACCTGGATACGACCTTGACGAGGCGGACAATACGACGTAAACTGATCATCGAGCCCGACGAGACATCGCCAGTTAGCATACGCATTGGGTTTCATAATGCTTTTTTTTCAGAGGTTTGCGAAAACGACACACCAAAAGCACCAAGCGACGTCTTTCAACATGGAA
>Ga0247777_1000667_pt1 | contig 10197 bp, 7 predicted proteins | sample UWRJL154409C5_FD_179937 | JGI IMG/M metagenome (GOLD analysis project Ga0247777, IMG submission 179937) | Plant litter microbial communities from Arlington Agricultural Research Station in Wisconsin, United States - UWRJ-L154-409C-5 | ecosystem: Environmental > Terrestrial > Plant litter >...
CCTCGCCCGTCGACGCCCCTCCGGACCATGGAGTCACTTGGCAATGCCCAGCTCCTCATAGAAGGCCTCGGAACTCGGCTTGCGTCCTAGGAACTGCTCGAGGGTGAGCATCTCGTCCTGCGTGCCGCCTTTCTCCAGCACCGTGTGTCGGTACCGGCGACCCTCCTTGCCGTCCAGGGGATCCTTCTTGAAGACGCTGTAGAACATGTCGGTAGCGTACACGAGCGAGCTCAGGTAGCCGTAGTAGCCCGCGTCGTAGCCGCCCATAAGGTGACCGAAACTGGTCTGGCCGTCACCCCAGGTGCTGTGCGAGGTGTTAGCCGCTGCGCTGCGTTCTCACGCAAGGGTACTATAAGACTGCCTACCTGGGCTCGCCGAGCGCCTCCGGCCCCTTGATGCCCGCGATTTGGCTGCGCAGCTCGTTGTAGAGGCTGCTGAAGTCCTGCTTCTCGAGCCACTCGTGGCTCTCGGGCTCGTGGACGGCCATGTCGAAAATGCCAAAGTGCAACTGGCGGAGGTTGAAGAGAGCGTCGTTGACGTGCTTGGTGGCAATCTGCTGGCGGATGAGGTCGTCGGGGATCTTTTCGCCCGTCTCGTAGTGTCCGCTCAGCTCTTTCAGTTGCGTAGGGGTCCAGCACCAGTTCTCTAGCATCTGACTGGGTGCCTCGACGAAGTCGCGGACGACGCTGGTGCCGTGGAATCGCGAGTACCGCGATATCCCTGACAGGTCGTGGATGCCGTGACCCAGCTCGTGGAATAACGTCACCACCTCGTCGTGCTTGAGAAGGGACGGCTTCTTGGGCGTCGGCTTGCTGAAGTTGCAGACCAGCGCCGTGGCCGGGTACCGGCGGGTGCCGTTCGCTTGCTGGAAACCAGGCTGGAGACCGAAATTGGCGGCATGGCCATACTTGCCATCGCGAGGATGCATGTCCAGGTAGAGGTAGCCCACGAAGCCGTCCCCGCCCGCCTCGTCGTTCCAAACGCTGAACAGGATGACATCTTCATGCCATACCACATCCTCGGCCTTGCCCGTCGGGCTGAGCCGCGCTCGGTCCTCGGGACCAATCTCGACGAAGACGAAGCCGAAAAGCCTCTCGAAGATATTGAGCATGTTGGCGACGGTGGGACGGAGAGGGAAGTACTCTGCGATCTTGTTCTCGTCGACCTGGAACTCCTTCTCGATGGTCATACGGTCGTAGAACCGATGGTCCCACAGGTAGTAGTTGCCGTCGTTGGGGGCCCCCCTGCTGTCGGTGTCCTGTTTCTTCAGCTCGAGCAGTTTGGCAATCTCCTTCTTGCCGCCCGGCGCGAGTCGCGTTCTCAGACCGCCGAGGAAGTCGTTGACCGTCTCCGGCGTCTTGGACATTTTGTCCTCGATGCGCAGCGCCGCCCAACTGGGATAGCCGAGCAGGCGGGCGGCCTCGTCCCTCAAAAGAATGGCCTCTCGGAACAGCGGCTTGTTCGCGGGGACCTTGTTCTCGTTTCCGATGAAGATCTTGCGCCGGGTCTCGGCGTTCTGCGCAAACTTCATGGCAGGGAACATGTCGGGGTACTTGAAGGTCAGGCGGACCTTGCCCTCGTTCTCATCGGACCCCTTCGCCAGATTGTCAACAATGTCGGTGGGAACGCCGACCAGCTCCTCCTTGGTGAACCAGATGCCGCCGTTATCCTCGTTCAGGTTCTTCTGGAAGTCGGTCTGCAGCTGGCTGAGCCGCTTCTTGATCTCCTTGAAACGGTCGCGCTTGGGTCCGGCCGGAAGCCCGAGGCCGTTTTGGATGTAGCTCTTGTAATCTTTTTCCAGGAACCGGGCACTCTCGGGGTCCAAGAGCTTCCGCGACCCGCCGGCCGCGACGCCCTCCTTGCCGCCCTCGGCGTTGTAGACGGCCTCCACGATGCGAAAGACATCCTCGCGCATGTTGGTCTCGATGCTGAATTCGTTCATGTACTTTTCGGCCTCGGTGCTCGCATCGCGCAGCTCGCTGCTGGTCGAGACGGACCCGAAGAAGGAAAGAATGTTGCCCGTCAGCCAGGTGTCGTTCTCGTCGTGAGCCTGCGGCAGCAAGACGGAGTCAAAGGTAGCCTTGCTGGTGTCGTTGGCGGGGATCTCGGCGACCAGCCTGTCGAGCACGGCTCGCGTCTTGTCACAGAGCGCCTTGGCATCGGCGACGATGCTCTCCTTGGTGGCGGCGAAGGAGGGCGGCGCCTGGGGCGGCGTCTTGTACTTGTCGAGCGGCATGGCGGCGGGGTTGGTGAAGACGGGGTGGTAGGCAAGCGTCGAGTGTCCGGCGGCAGCTCCTCCTGCCGAAGAGGCGGCGGTCCGCGGTGAGGGCGACAGGGGACGGAAGAGCGTTGCGAGGCGCGGGCCGAACCAGGGAGCAGCCAGGATGCCGGCCGTCGTCGTGAAGAGGAACAGCGAGAAGAGCCCGAGGACAACAGCCCGCTTGTTCTTCGTAGGGGCTGGGGGGGTCGGCGACGCCAGGATGAAGCGAGGGAGGCTGTTGAGGCCTGGGACGGAGAGGGGAGCGTAAGCCTGGGTGCGGGGGTGGGGATCCGGCCCCGTCGTCTCCTGCGGCCCTCAGCAGCTCGTTCCAATGAGGTGTTCTGCCTCTCCTTTCTGCGATGGACGGGGGTAGAAACTGTGTGCCAACAGTCAATTTGTGCGGTAAACAGAAACGGCGCATAAACCGCACTCAGCCGTGCGCGTGTCTCGTAGCCCGATCGTACGGAGGAGAGGAGATGTCGAGTGCCGAAGCCTCGGCGAGGTGCCTCGACAACGTGGACTCGGGGTCGGCCTATCACAAAGCCGGCATCCATCCCCGCTTTCAGGGGCGTCGCTGGGCAACATGTTTTTTGTTGCTTCAATCTCGTCGCCGGTCGGAACTATGTACGACGTACGAGTCTTGCCGACTTCCGCAGTTATCTATACATGTACTGTACAGTACTGTAATATCGCTGTTATCCGACACGCATGGACGAGTGCCCCAGCTTTCGTATTACAGTATCAGGCCCACTCTCAAGGATGTATGATCTCAGACCGGAGGCAAACAAACCCTCGCAGGGATCGATTCAGGCGGATGTGTACAACCCTTTTCTGGGCCGCGCGTGATACTAGTCAGACTTCAAGACTCGGCCGACGCCGCGTCTCCACGCCCGTCGTCGGCTTCTGCCACGGCGATGGAGGCGGGCCCCCCGGCGGCGAGGCTCTCATCTTGACGGCGCAGCCAATGCGCTGCCTAGGTAGGGAGCACCACAACACCCAAACCGCATCCCCCAGGCGATGCCGGTCCCCTTTGATCCTGCTGCCAGATATCGTAGCGTGTCGTCGAGTCAAAATTAACGCCAGCCCGCCCGTCGTCCGCCCATGCGGCGCATGCAATCCCTCGGTGATCCTCTCCGCGCGACTAACCGTCGCTATCCTCTACGTGCCTTCGTCGCCCTCTTGTCTCGTCTCGCCTAGTTTGCGAGGATTGTCCGAACCAGATCTAAGGAACGCATGCCACATTAGCGATCCGACTGAGATCCCTGCGCGCCGACGGGACACGGCCTTACCGGTGTAGTTGACCTGGCCTGAGCTCGTATCGACGATCTTGAGGAGCTCCTCGACCTCGTCGTCCGACATCTTCTCGCCCAGGTTGGTCAGGATGTACTTGAGCTGGCCGACACCGATGAAGCCCGTCATGTCCTTGTCAAAGACCTGGAAGCCGCGGCAGTACTCCTCGGGCTCGCCGGGGTCGCGGAAGCCGCCGGGGCGGTTGAGCACGCGTTGGAACGTCTCGAAGTCGACTGCGGCAGTCAGCGTCTCTGGTCCGCCCTCCAGCAGCAGCCCGGGTTCGCAGGATGCTACGCACAGTCGCCGCCGACGTTCTTTTCCAAATCCCGAATCTCGTTGAGCGTGGGGTTCTGTCCGCAGGCGCGGAGCAGGTCGCCGAGACTGTCGAGGACGACACGGCCGTTGCCTCGCTTGTCGAACAGCGAGAAGGCCTCCTTGTAGTTTGTCGATGCCTGGGCGTCGTACTGATTAGAAGACATCTTCGCGTGGTGAATGATGAGAGCAAGGAACAAGAATAGCTTGAATCGCAGGTGCAGAAATGGCGCGGACAAAGAGTTGCAGGCAGTGATGTTGACGATGGAGTGGAGGAAAATGGACGTTGCGAGATGGGCTTCCCCTGTTGGGGCCACTGCAGGCGCTGGCCCCGCGGCGCTAGGCAGGTGATTGGGGGGTTTGTTGACACCAGCAACGGCGGTCAGCTCCGCTGTGCGGCAGCCGAGCTCCGCGTCTGCTGTTTAGGTCCGACAGGCGCCGTCGGGTACTCACCATTTCGAAGTGGTCTGCGGTGCAAATGCGATTAGGTCGTTTCGTTCGCCTTTTTCGACTGACAAGAGTTGGAGCAAACCAGAATCGGGGCTGACTCTATGGCAGACGGCTGGGTCTTATGGGTTCTTCGAAACGGATCGGCTCCCTTTGGTTGTTCCAGACCCTGATGTGGAATTGGCGGGTTTCTCCTCTCTCATGGATGGTCTGTGCCGTTTCATGCGCTGTGGCCCGTGGATAATGGCACGGCAACCAGACACCCTTGCACCAACCCTCAATACGGAGGAGAGTACTACGCAGTATTCACGAGCAAGTACAGTACGGAGTGCTCCGTCCCGCCCATATTCAACGCTGGACGCCCCGCGCCCGCAGCATCAATGGTTCCCCAAGTCGCGTCGACACCGATGTCTCAACGCCCGCCAGGCGCCCTTCCAGCGCTGCCCACCTCTTCACCGCGCCTAACAAGGCACCGCCGCCACGATCGCATCAGACAAAGTTGTTGATGATGCTGGCCAGCTTTGCTCTCGCCCTGTCTCTGCTGTCCCGGATGCCCAGATGCGCTGTCTTCCAGTTGCAGCTGCGCTGTGCATCTTGATGCAGCCCAAGCCAGAGGGCTCTCCACCGAAGCACCTGTGGCTTCGGCCATCCTGCGGTTGAATCTTGGACGATACGCCGAAGACTCTCTCAACTCTCTGGCTCCCGGAGCTTTGTTGTCTCGAACGACCGTCGCGGTTTCTTTTGCTCAGACTGCTGCGGAAGCTTGCTGAACCCAACTCAATCTCACCTCCCCCCAATATACAATACCAGGTCGGGGATCATGCTCTGCATCGGTGAAGAGGCGGGCTTCCAGGCAAGGTGGCTCGTCTGCGGTTATCCATTTGCCAATCCTAGAATCCCTAAAACGCCGTTAGACCGTAGCCGTAACAACGTCCGTCGGTCGTCCGCTCCGTCCATGTTCTTGTCCCCGTCGACCAGTAAGCTGTCTGTCCCGACACGAGCATGGCCAACGAGTCGTTGGGAGAGACTCTCCGTCCAGATCTCATGATCACGATCTTGGGATCAGAGGTTAGCCTTCTGGTCTGGTGACCGTGCGTGCCTCAAGGCTGTTTTGAGGACAGATACGACGAGGTTGATGGACTGTGGGCAGCGTCCACGCCACGAGAGACGCCCTACTTCCATATCTGCTGCCAGGGACGGCGGGACGACCGGATCAGGGACAACCAAGTTGGGACTCGTTACCTTGTCAGTAGTCACTGCCTCCTTCGCCCCTGGGAGTCTTACCATGCGTAGTCGCAAGCTGGGAGCTAGGTACAGTACAATACCTCAGGGGCTGAGGTGGGTTACAGTAGAACCTGACGGCCACCTCTTGGCCCCCGACGATAACTACCCGGCGGCCCGGCGACATCGGCTCCGGGATGACGTGCGCCACAGCCGCCATCCCGGGCGGACTGACGCTGAGGCCGGATTCCAAATCCAACGACACGCCGTCCTCCACCATCCAGGCTCACCATTCGCATTGCATCAAACCTAAGGACTGTCCCTCGCCTTCAAGTTGCCCCAGTTTCGAATAGATTAAAACCTGCTTACTTCACCTCTTCCCCACCCTTCTTCCCATTTAAGTCCCCCGCTGTCCTGAAGTCTGCACCACCTGCTCGGTTTTGGTTCTCCGGCATCTTCCGGTCCGCAACGTCAAAGTGTCTCTCTTCCTCAAGATGTCGACGGAAGCCACCGCCAAAGCCTTCTTCGCGACGCCGAACTTCGCCGTGGTCGGAGCCACATCCAATCCGGCCAAGTTTGGGCACAAGAGTGCGTCGAGGTCATCACGATTCGCGCACCACCTCTCACACCTGCTAAACCGCTTACAGTCTTCGCCTGGTACACGGCCCACTCCCTGCCCGTGACGCCCGTCAACCCGGGCTCCAAGACCATCACGGTTGGCGGCGCGGAGCACACCACGGTGCCCAACCTGTCCGAGCTACCGCACCCACGGGAGACGGCCGTGTCCATCATCACGCCGCCTGCGGCCACGCTCGAGATCCTCCAGGACGCCAAGAAGCTCGGCATCCCCGCCGTCTGGCTGCAGCCCGGCACGTACGACAGCGAAGTCATCAAGTTTGCGCGCGCAGAGGGAGCCTTCCAGGCGGTGGTCGTCGGCGACGGGGGCAGGGGCGGCGAGGGCTGGTGCGTGCTGGTCGACGGCGAGAGGGCACTGAAGGCCGCTGGCAAACTGTAATCAGCAGCACGATCACAGAGGCCTCCTGACCAATCCGTCGTCCGGCTACTCGGACAGATCTCTTCCATTGCTTTGCCTACGAACTCTCAAACTCCCTCCTGCCAGAAATGTCATCGCAATTGCACCGCTGTCGCCTCCCAGTTACTGGGTGGACGCCGCCCGGCCGCTGTGTTAGCCAAAGGCGTACCTGGCTCCGAGCGACGTCAGGCCATCGCCCGCCAACATCTCAGTTCCCGCGTTCGTTGCCCCCATGTACGAGTACCAAATCACGCAAGGGTTTTGGTCAAGCCAGGGGAGGGCCTTGTTCAGGAAATCGATTTGAGCGTCCGGGGAACCGTAACCTTGAAACTACCCGCATCCCAACCATCAGCGGTTGCTTCGCCTATGATAGACGGCGGCCCAGGCAAGGGTGGAGGGGGGGCAGTAGGATGACGTACCTCGGTGATGACAACGGGCCGTCCGTTGCTGAGACGGCAGACGTCGTCGATCCAGCGGGTGAAGTCGCCAACGTTGTCTGCCGTGTCGTCTGTGTGGATATCGTCAGCCTGAGGGGAATCGACAAGCCGGGGCGAGGACAGGTACGTACACCAGTGAACTGCGATGAAGTCGATGATGCAATCGCCACAGACCTGGAGGAATCGCTCCAGCCAACCGTAACCATCGTTGGAAACGGCAGGGCTGCCGAGATAGGAGTCGCCGAAGGGATGCATGTAGGTTCGATAGGCATCGGCGGCTTGCTCCGGTGTCAGGTTGGACTGTTCCAGGCGCTCGGGCTCGTTGAACGACAGGAGGTTGGCGTGGCCAGGGGCACGACCGGGCCACACCGTCAGATGGTCCTGTTGCAGGCCCCAGAGCATGGGCACATAGTTCCAGTGCTGCGGGTAAGGGGTTGTTGTCGCGCTGTCCCAGTTGTAGAGCCAGGTGATCTTGGAGCCGGGAGCGGTGAAGCCGTTGATGTTGATACCGTCGTTGTAGACGAGGCCACGCTTCTGCGCTGTGGCGATCGGAAGAAGGCCAAAGGCGAGCATGGCCAACAAGGCGATGAGGCAGCGGGTGTTAGTCGCAGGGAGCGACATGGTGACGTGTTGTTACGGGTTACGGGTTGTGGGTTGCGAGTTGCGAGTTGCCGTATGTACTTATGACGCTGGGTGTAACGGGGACTGGACGGGATAGCTTGAGATGGACGGCCACAAGAGACACCAACCAAAGCTTGATCAATTTGAAGTCGAGGTGAGTTAGGTTAGGCTGGGTTGAGGGTGAGTTGGTTGAAGTGGTGTTTTGTTGTTTTTCTGTTGTTGTTCTGTTTTAGGGGTGACACCTGGCGGGCAAGGCACACAGCTCGCCTACCTCTTCCATATCGCGCTGAGTTCAACGGGACATAACCTGAAATCACACCAAACAGTACCTGTAATCTCTAGCAACAGGACCATTGACTGCTGATCACCGTGATACAGGTCAGGCTGCACTGTAGGCGGGCCTTGCTGGTTTGGTCCGGCCGCCCGCAGCTGCTTATAGACGCAACTCTGGCTACCCTCCCCTGCGACTAGGAAAGCTGCTGCAAAGGAACAAAGAACTGGCCTGTTGGTACTCAGGTTCAAGTGAACTGAGATCAGATCAAACCCCACCGACTGAGGTCAGGATTCAATGTATGGTCCCTATCGGCAGAGGAGTACCAGCCAGTGAAGAGAACCAGGTAACTCGAGGTAAATAGACCGAAAACGCCCTGTATTGGTTTTACTGACCTCGTACTTTCCAGGTTTGGAGAGGGTTTCGAGGTCCTTCAAACCTGCTTGACCGTAATATTTTGAAGTCTAACTTTATGCTGAACTCAGCGACTCGTTTGTATGGAGTAGGTCAAGGTAATTACCGCGATGCAGTACTTAGGAGGAGCTGGGTACCACTTATCTTGGTAGGGACTACGTCGGCCCGAAAACCCTCAGAGTGTTCTATCGGAAGCAGCATAGGAGACGGTCACCGAACTAGGTATCTAGAGACCGTAAGGGAGCAACAACGAGGTTTGTATAATGGAGAACGTCCTCTATTTTACGCTATGGATTGAGTACCTGATGTTCTGCGACGGGGAAAGGGGGTTGTTCGGCCACTCGCGCGTTTCCCAGTCGTGGTGACACCATTATAAGTACCAAGCTCTTTCCACCTCCGTTTCCCCATCCAGGTATAAAAGGGGTCTGTTTTGTGTGCATGGCTCCCGGGAGAACTCAGCGACACATTCCACCATCATCCCCCGCCTCTCGGAACTGAAAATGGTGCCGCCACCCAAGCCCGTGTGCGTGACAGTTGTGTCCCTGGAACCTCAGGAGCGCTCTGTGCCCCGGAGCGGGTGTACTGGGCTCCTCCCATCATGTCATGCCTGACAACCCCGAACTGTGCAACGCTGTCTCTGAAACCGGTAGCCGATATAAAACGGTCAGGTTGGTTGTTCTCGGGACACCGCCGTTCGCCTCAACGATCTGGGACCAGCAGGCGCGATATGATTGATCTGATTTGTTGCAAGGGGCGCGTGTTGGCTCAAGCCATGTACAACAGGCGGATGGCTCTTGGGGTGCCCTTTACGGATGTGATGCTGCCTGCGGGCTGCCACTGCTTCCGTGAAGACCACCGAACGATTGCTAACGGAATCTCCCCTTCAGTTTGCTCGAAGCAGCGGTTGCATTTGAGCCGGAAGGCGCACAAGACGCAACACAACCCCAGAGAGAGCCCACGCCTCTGGGTTCTCGACCCTTTTCCCACCGGGTTCAGACCATCGATCCGCCAAGCTTCAATAACTGCCGCAACGAGCGAGAGACTTCCACGACTGATATCATGAGACGGCTGCACGGCTGCGATGTGACATTCAAGGGAGCCACTCGGAGCAAAACCTCAGGCCTGCCGTCGTCAGCGCCACGAACCACAGAAACGGAGGCTTCGGCAGCGGTGGACCCGGGGTTCAAGCCGCGGTAGGGTGGTCGACTTTCCCCAAAGAAGCCCCCCAATAAACCTCCTAGCGTGCGCCGCAGTTACCCAAGGGGGTTGGGGGCTTCTCACATGCAGCGTAGCGCCCCGTGGGTCGTAGCCGTGACGTCAACTTCGACGCCCAGGTGCGGGACAGGCGGTTCGAGGGTCTAGGCTGACCGCGAGAGCGTGAGAATCAACGTCCGGGCGTCCTCGGCCCTCTCGGGTGGGAGAGCCGCCGGCGTCATCGGGCTCAGAGGGCTGTGGGCGCTTGTCCCTCCGGATTGGGTGCGCCGGCATCTCCCACACATCCCTGCCGCATGCCGACTAGCGCGGGTCTCCGGGGCCCGCGTTCGATCCGTAAAGATGACCCTTGCTCGCCTCTCTCCTCATCGGGACTTCGGGGTGGGGTATGAAGAAATATTTGGAGCTGATCGGGCGAGGGGGCGACACGAAGGCGTCTTGGGCGTCTGGTAGATATGTCAGGGAGGTACTGTAAATATGTGCTGGACTTCCCGCCCTGAGGCGAACCCCTTAGGTTTCCCGCCACCATCTCCAGGCCGTAAGGAACGCAGAGGAAAACAAGTTGAACTCGGACTTGGACGAAAATGGTACCCAAAACGACGCGCGACCACTACGACGCGCGGCATGGCACGCCGCAGACGCACCTCACCGCCGTTCAAGCCCATCTCGTGGCGGCGTC
>Ga0247777_1000668_pt1 | contig 10195 bp, 7 predicted proteins | sample UWRJL154409C5_FD_179937 | JGI IMG/M metagenome (GOLD analysis project Ga0247777, IMG submission 179937) | Plant litter microbial communities from Arlington Agricultural Research Station in Wisconsin, United States - UWRJ-L154-409C-5 | ecosystem: Environmental > Terrestrial > Plant litter >...
GGCAAGTACGGCGGCGGCAAGGCGCACGAGACCGGCAAGCAGGGTGGCGGCAAGGCGTACGAGACCGGCAAGTACGATCCGGCCAAGTACGAGACGGCCAAGTACGACGACGTGGAGACTGGCTACCCGTCTTACCCCCTGACCACCGCTTCGGCCGACCCGGGCTACACCACGTCGACCATCTACTCGTACAGCTCGTACATCAAGTACGGCGAAGTCACGACCGAGAGCTATGCCGTGCGGACGACGGTGTGCCCCATCGAGACCAAGGTCCCTGTGGCCGGCGGGTACGTCTCGCACGAGTATCCCGAGGGCGAGGAGGAGGAGGAGACGGGCTACGTGCCCGAGCAGCACGGCGGCCACGGCGAGGACACCACCGAGGACTACAAGCCGAGCTCCGGAGCCGACACCGGCTCGAAGTACGCGCCCGACACCGGCTCGGACTCGGGCTCCAAGCCGGTGGACACGTACCCCAGCAAGCCGGCGGGCAGCGCACCGACGACCATCGCGACGTACGCCGCCGCGGCCCCGAGCGGCGGGTACAAGACGAACGGCACGGCGCCGGCCGGAACGGCTGCGTCGTACCCCAAGTCGACGCTGGTGACGGCCGGCGCCGCGCGGGGCTTCGCCTCGGCCGGCGTCCTGTTCGCCGCCGTGGTGCTGGCCCTGTAAGCGTGAGGCAAAAGCTACCGGTTGCGTCAATGGACACTACGTGATCACGACCTGGCGGCATCTCTCCATGTCGAAACTCGGTTGGATAGAAGGGGCACTTGGTGTATCTTTTCATTTTCTAGATGTATTTTCCAAATGAAAGTGTAATTGGGGTCTCCTATTCTCCTGGTCCCGAATTTGACGACGATGCCCTTGGCGTTTTCTCGGAGTTCACAGTGCTCCTGAAGACAATGACGGTGCATCCGCGTGGCTCGGGCAGCCAATAAGGGGTCACCCCTTTTCCACTCACGATCGGCGCCAAGCCTCTCGGGTCAGCCCGATCCCAACGGCCGCCTCGCGCCCCACTCGGACGCCGGACTCACTCTTCCGGACTTACTGGACCGCCCCGCCATCGCCATCCGTCCCATCAGCAAGAAGTCGATACCGGACGCGAACGACATGAGCACCGAGGACTATCCCCTGCTCCATTTCGCCGACGGCGTCATCGTCGCTCCCCGTCCTCCTAAGAACGGGCAGTCCCTTCCGACTCCCGCCGGGACTCGCGTGACGCTCACTCAGGAGGACGGCAACGGGAACCCGAGTCTTCAGATCTTCTTTCCGGCGATATGGCACTCCCGGCCGTCCGCGTTGGACCCGCTGGCGAGTCGTCTGCGGCACCTGTCGCTCACGGGAGAACCGCGACCGGTGCGAGCGGGATCCGGACTGTGCACCATCTGCGACAGAGTCGGAGAGTACATCCTCTCTTCCCGCTTGGCCAAGGCATGGGGACCCTTTGCCGACAAGGTCCGCTCGCTGGAGAATAACACCATCGACTTGCCGCATGTGCTGATCATGGGGGACCTGGCGGACATCATGAGAACGCCGGACTGCTCCTTGTGCCACCTTGTTTCTACCGCCTGTAGGTCGATTCGACATCGCCTCGCCGTCCTGCCGACTCGGCTGACCGTGTTCCTCAGTGGAAGAGTGCTTTGGCGGCCGAGCCAACGTGCCCATCTCCTACGACACCCCGAAAGGCAATTTTCAGAACCAGGCTGCCGTTCATTTCTACCACATGACCGACGGAATGGGTGACAGTATGTAAATCTTGCACTTCTGAGACGCAGGGGGCTTCGTTGCCAGCCACAGGCTAACCCGGAGTACAAAGTCGGCTTCGACTTGGCGCTCTCGTCGGCCGACACCCTCATCATGCCTATGCACTACTCCCCCCGCCTTCAGGACGTCGGCCAGGTGTATACTCCGCATATTCGGCTCATGGAGGACTTCGTCCGTCTACTTCCACGGCCCATTCAGAGATCGACCGAGATTGCCAGGCGCATCGCCCCTCATCAGGCAGACCTCGGTGCCGCACGAGAGGTCTACGAAGCCTGCATCTCGAGACACGCCGCTGTGGTAAGTCAACCGCCCTCGCAATGGTGGATCGGAGAGGCTGACGAGGCGGCAGTGCGAGGCAAAACACTCATGGCCTGGTGAACCCAAGCAGCCGGGGTCGCGGACGCCCACGCCCCACGGCATACCTGGTCTCCGCCTGATAGACGTGGAACAGATGTGCGTAGTACACGCGCCTCAGGCTTGCGCCTTCTTTGCCCTCAGCTACGTCAAGGGGACCGCGCCTTTCCTCAACCTCAACATGGACACGTACTCTCGCCTGAGCAAGCCGGACGCCCTGGAGGCCCATGACGTTCCACGCACATTCGCCGACGCCATCATGATCGCGCAGTTCTTTTCCTGCAAATTCCTGTGGATCGAAAGCCTCTGTATCGTTCAAGATGGGGACGACAAGCGCGAACAGATGAGAAGGATTTCCGACGTCTTCGAGGCGTCTACCCTCACCATCATCTCGGCCGATGGCATCGACCCGCATCACGGTCTGACGGGCAGCGGCCCCTCCAGCCCCAGAGCTTCGAGGCAGACGGTTCGCGACATCGGTGGCCTGCAATTCGCCGTCATGGCGCCGAAGCTGACGACCGCCATGGCCCGTCTCCCCTGGGCCCAGGACGGCTGGAGATACCAAGAGGCCATGTTCTCCAAGCGCGTGCTCGTCTTCACGCCCTTGCAGATGTACTATGCCTGCAAGCTCACCAGCTTCAGCGAGGACCTGTGCTTCGTTAAACTGCGCGAGCGAGCGAGACGGCCCCGTAACATGAGAGAGATGCACCCCCTGTACTGCGCATCGGACCGCCACTTCCTGTTGGAACAGCGAGAGTTTAGGTTACCGCAGCACTGGTTCTCGTACGCGCCCCTGGTCCACGACTATTCTTGCCGGAGGTTCGTCAACGAAGCCGACGTCCTGCAGGCCGTCGCAAGCGTTCTCAGAGCCATGACGAGTCCCAGGATGGAGAAGTACATTGCGGCGCTCCCAACCACCATATTCGAGTACGCCCTCCTGTGGCAGTCGCTCGAGCCGGCCACGAGGCGGCCGTGCCCCAAGAGCGGGTATCCTTTCCCGACGTGGTCGTGGCTCGGATGGACCGGGGCATCGAGGCTCCCCCACTTTTACGTCGCCCCTTCCAATATCTACCCTGTTGTCAGTTCGTGGATGTTTCTCACGCCCTCGCCGTCCCGGAGAAGAGAGGAGCCGGAGGTCGAGGACGACTGGGAAGGGCCGAACGCCGAGGACGAGGCGAAGGACCAGGTAAGGGAGTTCACGGAGGACGAAGTCCACCGCACCCTTCTTCCATTCCGCCCCGAAGCCACGCCCATAGACCAGGAGATGCCGTTCCAGCCGACGCGGTGGACGACATGGGATAGGATCCCGCAGGCCCTGCAGGAGACCAACCCCTTTTTCAGCGACGACTCCGACTACTTCCTAGAGCTGATCCCGGACCACAAGGAGGAGGTCTCCCGCGCGCACCCGCTCATCGAATCTGGCGTGCTCAGCTTCACGACCACGGGGAGGCGCTTCACGGTCGAGTCCGCCCCGATGGAATGGACATACAAGGAGTTCCCGCAAGAAAAGACGGCCTGCTACCGCGTCAGAGACAGCGACACGTGGATCGGGACGCTGCAGCTGCCGCGCGAGACGGCCAAGGTGCTTCTCACCTCCGACAGAACTGAGGTCGAGTTGATACTACTGTCTGAGACCGACGTAGGAGCTCCCCATGCCCCCAATACGTCCTAATCTCATGGCTTACACGGCAGCAGTCCATATTCGATGTTCCTAGTCCCCACGGACCCGACGCCGATCTTAAGAACTTTGGGCAGTACCTTTTCGACACGGACAAGTTCGAAAACGTCGACGTGTCGTCCAGGGAGCACAAGCGCCTGCTCTCCAATGTCATGTGGATCCGCCGGAGCGAGGGGCTCGCCTTTAGAGTGTGTACGGGGCAGGTGCACTCGCACGCCTGGAGGCAGTCGAATCCCCAGAGCGTGCGGGTTCTGTTAGCCTGACCTCTATCGTCTGTTATCGGCGGAAGCGCTGTGCTGCGGACCGGACACTCAACAAAATGGGACTGGATGGCTCAGGGGCTGTGTTGGATTCCAATAGCTACCTTGTTGACCCCTATACGGCGGCCCAAAACCCCGCCCAGGCGGCTTTACACATCCCGGTCTGGGTCCGCTTGATGAAGTCGGCGAAGGGCAGGCTCTTGCCGCCCGCGACCAGCATCACGCCGTCTTTGACGCCCCTCCACCCCTCGACCGGCGCCTTGACGTAGTCGTCGTGGTCGCGGTCGCAGAAGCGCCGGACCGGCAGCGCCGTCCGCCCGGCTTTGTCCGCCTCCAGCGCGGCGAAGCAGTCCTCGCAGAGGAAGGCCTCGCCGCAGCCGCTCACGCCACTGGTACGCCGTGCTCCCTCCCCACCACTTGAAGACCTTGGCCGGGTTGCAGATGCCGTCGCAGGTCATGGAGATCAGCAGGCTGAGGTCGCCTTCATCAGAGGGGGAAGGTCGGAGGCCCTCATCGTCGTCATCATCGTCACTGCCACTGTCGCCGTCATCGCCGTCGGCATCACTACCGCTCTCCTTGTCTTTACCCCCCTGACCGCCGTTCCCAGCCGTCGTCTTCTCCAGCTCGACAGTCAGCTTGGAGAACTACACCAACAGCATCAGCGCCACGGTACACCGCAGCCCCTAGGCCGCCGGTCCAGTCCAGTCGGTCAGGGCGGCGGCCAGCACGGCCAGGGCCTCAGCCAGCAGTGACAGTCAGCACCGAATGCGTGGTACATCATCTGCAGCCAGCAGCGGGCATAGGGGGTCAGGAGAGTGCATGCGAGAAACCCTAACGTTACTGGGGGAAATGTTTGAAACTGCAGAGACTGGAGGAATTCGAGACTAGAGGACAGCTTCAGGCCATCCGAAATAAGCCCCGGAACTGGTCTGGAAGCGCGCTCGGCTAGTTGCAGGCAAATGGCTGTGCATTGAGCTGAGACACCGATTCATCGCGGCTTGCCCATGTGCCGCCTTTCAGAAGGCCCGAACAGCTTCGGAGCAGCGACGCCACCTTCCGGGCTGAACGTTGCCAACCACACGATACCCCCCGTGCTATCCGAACACCACAGAATACATGTGCACGTCTGCTTCAAGCCGGAAAACTGTACAGAATGGAAAGTACAGGCAGTGTATATGAATAGCTGCGTGGCACCAATCAAACCATTCCGAAGGTTACCGAAGACCCCATGAGATCGAGCGGGCAGAACACTTCAATACGAGCTCTACGTCCGCTACTGACCGGACGCTCGCCAATCTACATGGGCACCTCCCTACCTGGGATCATTTTGAGCCCTACTGCACGTTAGCATCCAGGTTACCGTTGTCGAGCGGTCCTCGTCGCAAAACGTACATCCATCAGTTTGCTCACCAACCATGTCCTTGACGGTGCACTGGTTGGCGGTGGCCATAGGTTGCTTCTTGAGGGTGCCGCAGCCGTCGTAGAAGCACTCGGACTTATCCATGGCCCGTTGGAGAGCATCTCCCTTCCAGCCGAACATGTAATCAGCGTGGGTGCCGGGGCCATTCGTACCCTCGAAGCTCCACACGAATGGATTCGGCGCGCCGGCGGGCCAGAGAGAGTTGAACTTGGGCTGTACCCGATGTCAGCCGCGTATACTGTCTGAGAACGCCGGGCAGCGTATGAAACAGAATCGCTAAACCAGCCCCCATGGATTTCACCCGGCCATGTCACCGCATTTCAGGTACGAAAGCATCTACTTACAGTATCCCACTGCGTTTCGAAAGTGACCTGAGGGACGCGGACAGGGTGTGACTTAGGGCATGCCGGGGCGTTCGGGAAGGCCTCCGAGGTAACGGTGTTGTACATGTGGTCCTGGTGGTTGGGCGAGTCGAGGTCCTTGCCATTCCAGCATGGAGGGAAGTGTTGGGTAGTGAAGAGACCGACTGGGCATGGCTGCTTTGGGAAGTCGGAAATCAATGCCCCTCTGCTGTTCCTGGTCATGCACTGGTAGCTGAGGCCGGCATGCGGCTTGCCCACTTGAGTTGGGCTGCCCACCGTCATACGGAAACCCTATTGAACATTAGAGCTTCTGAACAGTGCTGTAACTAGGCGGCATTTCGTGAAAGATTACGTACTGGCGGGAAGGCTTTAATAGGCTGCTGCTTGATGTTGTCCCTGGACAAGTCGAACTGAGTGTAGTAGACTGTCAGTCCACCCACGGCGCCGTTTTGGCCCGGGCCAATATACACAGGCGGCACACGGTGGTAAGATCCGTTGGTGGGATCCTTGAAGTAGAGGGTAGCAGTCCAGTAATTAGACAAGTCCTCCGACATTTGGCAAGTGGTGCAGGTGGCCCTCTCGGCCACGTCGCCCAACATGGTGGCATTGAAGGCGTTTCCACCGACAATGTGGTGAACATGAGAGGATGGGAGAGCACCTGGCTGCGCAGCCGGGTCGAGCCGCTGAAAGGTCAAGGTCGAGCATGGGAAACGAAGCCCAGCCTGAACAAGCGCGATGAGCGCTGCGGCTGCAAGCAACTTCATCTTGGCGGTGACCTAGTCTCGTTACCAGACACGGAGTGGGCTCGAGGGTGTTCCAGAAGAAGATAAGTGGGAGAGGTAAGCGAAGCGGCGGAAGAGGCGCGGGGTCGCGTATCTGGTCGTCTCTTATATGGCTGCGTCGAGAAAGCCCCGAAGGGGGGGCGAAGAGCGAATGGACGACGGAAGGAGAGCCAGAACGGCCCGGGACTCCAAGTCTGTTGTGAATGGTAGCTTCCGTATGGCAATTTAAATGCCTGATATATGTCCAGGTAATTGTTAGACTGTCGGCAAATATCTTCGCCATGTCTTCCGCATCACGCCCACTTCCCGTCTAAAGTGCTTTACCTATCTGTAGCCAGTGTGCGAACTCAGCTAGAACCCCTGGCCTTTGCGTGTCACCGATTATACGATGATCCCAGTGAGCCAATCGCAGCAGGGATCAGTGTTGTCAAATTACCATCACCATATTGGGTTTCCTCGGTAGGGTGCGCTGCATGCCGCGTCATGCTGAAATGTAGAGTCCCTTCGGCGAGCTGGGACCAGTCCCCGCCTCGAGTCCGTTCACGATGCTGGACCCACGTTTGGTCGAGTGGTTAGGACAGCTTTTGATGACCTAACGGGAAGGAGGGCGAGTACAGATAACCGGGAGTGGAAGGCACTCTGTCATGAGTGGATCCCGTCGTCAGAGGAGAGGCGCATTTGTCGGGATACGGGTATGATGGAGAGATAGTGCTATTTTGGGAGAGTAGCCTGCACCTTCTACGATGAACCCGCTGCAAAACGAGTGTAAGGACGACATGATGGTTCTGATTGGCATGCGCTGTTCGAATTCCCCTGCAGGTACAAGAAAATAGGGAATACCAGAGAGAACCGTCAGAGAATGAAGGGACATGGTCCCCCTCAGTCTCCCAACGAGCTATTTTCCTGGAGGAGACTGATATGTTTCCTAACGCTAGCTAATTACCTACCTACCTAGGTATCAACGAGCAGGGTATGTGGAAAGGGAGGTATCAGTAACGATATTACAGTAAATCCGTATCTGTCCGCATCACCTCCGAGGTTGTCCGGTTTAAAAAGGAAAAAAAAAAAAACAGCCTAAGATACTCCATTTCTTCGTTGACAGTAGAAAACGAATGTTGCGCGGGCGAGTAGTCCAGGATCGTTCCTAGACATGCTCCAACTGCCACTTCCACTAAAGCCAGTCGAGCTAGGCATAGTGGAGCTAGAAGATGAGATCTAATACAAAGTTAGAGAAACTTGTTGCATAACATTCTTCTATTGTGCAAAGAACTCATCGTTTGGGGAGCTCTGAGTATTAAGGCCGCCTAGGACCCTGTTGTGTATAACCTCGTGTATCCCTTCCATCCCGTACTATATAGTGCCGTATTCTTGAGATCAAGCCAACATGCCCATGGCTTTAGGACTTATGAGGTCTCCTAAGAAAGATCCGTGCTCTACGGATTTGTCAAGCAGAAACTATTGAGACAGGCCGTATATGCGGACGGTGTGATTCCAGTGGAAGATTCTAACGTCCTTGAAGGGAATAGAGACACACTTTTCGTTAGGCATCTGCCCTAGGACCGAGATTCCGTATTTACTGCCATCTTGGCTACAAAATCCCTCTTCATTGTCCCAAATCGATAAATCTACACTCGCGCCACACTTCCCTCAACGACTCGCCTCAACGACTCGTTGTTGTCCGACGCAACGCCTTGGGAATGGCCGGTCAACTTGATTCTCGCAGATTGCCCAAAGCGCGAGCCCGGAAACGCCCACTACCCTCCACATGGTCTTACCTAGGTACCTACACTAGTTGACGGTTCGCGCTCTAAGTTGGCGCGGCCGAGCTCTAACTAATTACGGGCCATGAGGCTGAACTTACAACACCTAGACATTTATCTGGAGAATTGCAGGAATCGGCCCCTTATTGCAGCCTGATGGCCTGTTGATTTTGCATCACCTGCAGTACCCTGCCCTGCTGTCCGTCTTGGCGTATCGGCTGAGAAGATGGATGTCCCCCACTCTGTCCGATGCCAGGCGGAGGATCGGCGGCCCGTGGCATTGGTGCTAACCTTAGCGACGATCCTTCGCGCACTCCCGCACGCCGATCCTCCCCAAAACCTGACCAGTTGGCCAACCATGTTCCACTACGTTTTCCGGAGGCGCTGCGCTCTGTCGTCACTTGTTGTGCCCCCTATGTAACGGCCGCGGACCGTCGGCGGATACCGCCAGCCAACCCGGGATGCCGGGTGCAGCCCTCGACGTCAGGGGTGCTGGGACCATGTTGAAATACCTTCAAGAGGCTCTTTCGTGCGGCAGCTGGAGGTCGGCCTGCCAAGCGCTTTCTCAAACGCCTTTTCCAACACCTGTACCTCCCCAATAACAGCCTCATTAGGCGGAGGACACACTAGTCACCATGTTCGACCCCTATTCCTCTCCATCCGGCACCCTGATGCTGCGCGACGATCAGATCCAATGCCAAACACAACGAGCTCCGGACTACTACGGCCTCGGCGTCCGGCTCGGAATCTACTTTGCGTGGTTCACCTCGTATCTCGCCAACACGATGGTGCCGGCCGAGATTAGTGGCGCCATGGACACCACCATTTTCCTGCTGACCATCACCGTGGCCATGATTAAGTGCAGCGCGGCAAACATGCTCCAGTCGATCGACGGCCTCATCCTGATGCACCTCAGCGGCGGCACCATCTTCGGCATCCTGAGCCTCTGGGGCTACCGCACGCGCCAGTACCTCGACAACGGCCCGCAAGGCATTCGCTTCTTCGGCGGCTTCGGCACGCACGGCCGGCTCATCGTCTCGCTGGCTGTGAGCATCTACGGCCTGTGGTACTGGCTGGTGGGCGTGAACGGGGCCCTCATCCGCATGGGCGGCCCAGGCGACGAGACGGACGACCCGGCACCGAACCCGCCCGAGTGCCAGCAGCTCTACACCTTCATGTTCGGCAAGGTCAAGGCCGACGGCGGGATTCGCATCTTCTACATCCTCGTCTGCGTCGCGTGCATCGTCTACTTTGGCGTCATGCTCCTCGCTTCGAGCCTGGCGGGTTGGTCGAGGCTCAACAAGATGATCGAGTTGGCGAGGACGAAGCGGTGGGCCGATTCGTCGCGGCTGAGATTCGCCACGGGGTTCAAGTACGGAGAGTACGTTTGCCCCCTCTCTACTTCTCCTACCCGCTTGGGGGCTTTAAAGGCGGTTTACTATTACACCTAGTCTAACCGCCCTAGGTTGCGCGTCATCTACAAGGCCCTCCGCGTCCTTAACCTCCTCTGGCTAGTCTTCTCCATCTTCCTCGTCGAGTTCTCCCTCAACTTCAACAACATTACGGCCGTGCTGGGCGGGCCGCACGACAACGAGCTGCACCTACCGAGCCAGCTGTTACCGCTTCTCATCGGCGCCTTCGGCTTCGTGCGCATCATATACCTGCTGTTCGAGCAGACGCGCTCGCCCGGCGACGCCGAGCCGTCGGTCGCGCACCCCCCAACGCCGCCGCGCCAGGCACGCACCATGCACCTGGCGGACGCACTGCACGTCTTCTCGCCAGCCATGGCGCGCGACTCGCTCACGACGACACGCG
>Ga0247777_1000669_pt1 | contig 10191 bp, 8 predicted proteins | sample UWRJL154409C5_FD_179937 | JGI IMG/M metagenome (GOLD analysis project Ga0247777, IMG submission 179937) | Plant litter microbial communities from Arlington Agricultural Research Station in Wisconsin, United States - UWRJ-L154-409C-5 | ecosystem: Environmental > Terrestrial > Plant litter >...
GGGCGGACCTTCAACAAGCCCTCCTTCAGCGGACCATCTCTGGCTGTCTGTTGGGCCTTGCGGAGTGTGTAGTGCGCGCATGCTTCGGGCTCCGAGACGAATGAGACGTGGCGCATCTTGGGAAAGCGGCTTTCGGAAAAGGCAGCCGTGACAGCTCGAAAGGTCTTGTTCAGTGCCATGGGGGACCAGGTCTGCATCAAGACGGGATCAGTAATCTTGGGCGGCCGGGCAGGCGAGATCTCTCGTACCGCAGGATGAGTGACGATCATGTCGATGGGGATCTGACCAAGCACCTGCTTCGTCAGCTTGTCTCCCATATGGAGTCGGACCACCTCGGCGACTTTGGTGAGGTAGTCCTCGACAATATCCTCGGCGTTCTTGGACAGGTGCTCCGGGATCTCGCTGTTGATGGCTGCGGCGTCATTGAGCTGAAACTTCGACAGACCATGAAGGGTCTCTGCGAAGGACTTGAGTTCCCGCGACCGGTCGTGAGTCCGTTCGAGTTCGAGCTTTGTCCGCGCCAGCACGTCGGCGTGGTCGTCGAGGTCGTAGCCGTACTGCGCTTTATACTGGGGCGATTCCGAGTACGAGAACTCGGACGGGACCTTTTCCTGCTCGCCCCCATCCCAGCTTGTGACAACTTCAATGTTGTCGAGGTCGATTTCGTCCCTGCCCGTCGTATGGGCGTATGCGACACCTGTTTCTCGGGTCAGCGCTCCTCCTAGAGCTGGGGAGGGACGGAAAGTTCGCCCAAAAACCACAGACCAGTAAATGTGGTTCCGTAGTCCACGGCCAGAACTATACGAGCCCGAGAGGTTCGGTCTGTCGGGTCCGCGTCCTGTTTGGCAGTGGCGACCTGGGCCGGCGTTGCGGGGGCAGCAGTGGTGGCGGCCAACTTGCGCTGTTCCCGCAGCCGGGCCACCCTCTCATTCAGGTCAGGTAGTTCCGAGGAGTCCATGCTTCAAGACACCTGGTGGATGTTTGCAAAAACGAGCAAAATCCCCCTCCAAGGAAGAGAAAGCTAGAGAGGGTCAGACAGAGGGGAGGAGAGAGAGAGGGAAAGAGAAGGAAAGAGGTTTCTCACATTCAGAGCAGGAGAGGTGAAGCGGCATGGCCCCACTTCGGTCACCCCAGGGCGTCGCCGTACAATTGAGGCCTGCGGGCTTGAGCTTGGGAGACGAGGAGAAGGGAACGCCTCGTTGGGGATGGGGGCGTCGGCTAGTGCCGCCGACAGCTCGCCGCAGCCCCGGGCGACTCTGCATTATCTCAGGCTCCGAGAGGCTGACTCCGGAGCGGCAGGCTGCCTTGCGGGTGGTGAGAGCCTCCCCTCCCCCCCCCCCCCCCCCCCCCCCCCCCCCCCTTCTCAACGTTCATGATCCATCTCGTCTGGTCGACGACGAGAAATCCCAGCTCGAGCAGCTTCGAGCAGCTCGCACATCAACGGGGAGCCCGTCCCAGCACCTGCCCCGCAGGCTTTCGCGTCTCATTCCCTCATCGCCGTCATGTCGTGGCTGGGGATAAAATCGACTCATCAGCGGGACGAACGGGGCGATGACGAATCCCAGCACCGGCTCGAAAAGAAGCATGACAAGGCCAAGATACAAAGGCTGGAGCGGGAGCTCCAAGACACCAAGAATGCGCGGCAGTATGAGAACGGTCTGCTGCAGACCTACCTGCGCAATGCCGGCGTCTTCGATGACAAGTATAATGCCCACGACCAGATGCTGCGGTACTGCGACGACCTCGTCGACGAGCGCAACCGCTTCAAGAAGCAGCTGGACATGGAGACCAGCAAATTCCGGGGCCAGATGCAGAACCGAGAGCTCGAACTTCAAGCCGCCACCGACCGTGCCAAAATGTACAAGTCCGAGTACGACCACGCCAAAACCAAGGATGAGCAGCTCAGGAGGCAGTTGGCCGAGGCGGACCAGCAGAGGAACGAGCACAGGAGGCAGCTGGACGAGCTGGCCTGGAACCACGACAGGGCATTGCAGGCCGCCGAGCAGTTATCGGCGCACACCATCGACCAGCTCAGCGTCGTGCACCAGCAGGAGAAGGCTCAACTCAAGGGTCAGCTCGTAGAGTTGCAGCAACGCATGGACTGGGAGTTGAGGTCGCAGAACGACCACCGCAACCAGGAGATGGCCGAGGTGACGCACCGACACGCGACGGAGCTCCAAGACCAGAGAAACGAGCACCTCAACGCGCTCGCCAAGCTCATGGTCGACAGGGACGAAATAGCCATTGCAGACAAGCAGCACATCAAGGATCTGGAAGATGACCTCTTGTCGCAGGCGGACGACTTCCGGCCCGCCACCGACCAGGCTCTCAAGTCCAAGTTCAACAACCTGAAGAGCATCATTGCCCGAGTCACGCTGCCGTCCAACCTCAGGATGCAAGGGGACACAGCGATGCTGCCCACGACCCTTGACGACCAACACGGATCCTACACCGACTTCCTAAATCGCCACCGCCACGACAAAAACGACGACGGCAACAACAAGAACAAGCCCAAGAACAATCTCCGGTTTGTTCTGAGCAGTCTCTTCTGGGATGTACTCCTCAGAGCCTTCTTCGCCGTGCCCTTCGGCTTTGGCTATCTGGGCGAGCCCGGCCAGCAGCAGCTCCTCGGAATGTACGACAACTGGCTCAGGCTCTACGGGGGAACCTCGAGTGAGCTGCACCGCCGAAGCCCCTCCTTCCTTTTCCATGAGCTGACGCCGTGTCGCAGAACCCGAATCTTGGGGAACCAGACTGGCTGTCTTCAAAGACGACTTTCACGCCAACAAATGCAGGTCTGCCATGTTCTTGTCCCTCCTGGCAGCCATGAAGGCCGGCAAGCAACCCGAGGGCATCGCGGCCCAGCTGTACCAGGAGCACAAAAAGAAGGTCGAGAGCGAGCTCTACGATATCCTTGCGGTGTTGACGGCCTACAACGTCGGCGACGATGTCAAAGTGGAGCTGCCCAGGATTGTGGACACTGCCGCAGAGCTCGCTCTCGAGATTGGGGTCCAGCGCGCCCAGGTCGGCCTCTCCGTCCCCATGCCCGGTCATATCGTCACCATTGGCGACGAGTTCCACGATCACCGAGACGGGGCTGTTCCCAAATTCAAGGGCAAGGAATACAGGGTGGACCTCCTCGTCACGCCTGGTCTCTTCAGAGTTGGAAACGGCAGGGGAGACATGTGGACGTCGAGAACGCTGGTCCCGGCGGAGGTCTTTCGAGTGGATGAGGCAGTGGATCCAGGCGACCAGGGCCCGCGTTATATCGCCGGACTCTTCGCCGGCCTGTCTCCCAACGAGGCGAGGTGAAATGGAAGTCGGAGTTCAGATTATTGTCCTTGGGACCGGTCGCTCACGTCGCCCACGATCGACGTGATCCCGAGATAGCCGGAGAGCGGGTGTTGATTGCCATTGCTACGTTGATCATGGCTTTTCCGCCGAGGGAAGAAGCCAGGAGTGGTACATAACACCTCTCGAATGGCCAACTTTTTCTCTCTAGACCCTGCCCAACTTGGCGCTACCAGTGTGCGCCGGACCGACGAGCTGATGAGGCCCGCGATCAGCTTCACCTGTGGGACCCGTTGAACATGAGGTTCCCGGGCCGCGTAAGGCACCAGCGCTCCAGCGGTTCCGCTCGACGCGAGCACCTAGAACCAACCTATGTCAGGGCACGAGGCGCACGCTTCGAGGCTCTCATCGCCCCCTTCTCGGGAGTCTGACGTGGCAGGTCACCATCGAAGCGCCTTTCAGCCTCGGAAGCAAAAGGTCCCAAGGCCCTCTGTGGCTTTCCGGATCCGGGCCCATTGGCTCGGCCGGGCCTCTCGTCGCTTCGTTTCTGCAACTTCGGCGCACACAGTGCGGCGACGGCCGCGAACTAGGCTCCTGCAGCCTCCAAATAGCCGCACAGTGCGCGGCGTCGTCCATGCAAGAGGACATCCCTTGCGACGCCCCCGGACCAAGCCCGCTGTTGGGCACGACGGAAGGCTGTCCGACAAGTGCGCAGGTGACGTGACGAGAGACAGATTAGGGCACTGGAGCGAAGGACAGCATCTTTCTCTGTTGCATCACTGTAGTTACAGGCTGCCTGCCTACCTACCCGTAGGTACTGTATCCATCGTCGGTGTGTCGCCCCTCTTCTACGTCCCCCGAGCAGTCTTGGGTGAGCCCAGCCTTTCCTTTATTCTCACCAGGGTATCATTGTGTGTCCGCCTTGCCATCTTCTTCTTGAGACATCATACTCCGTAGTTAAGGACTAGCGGACTACGGTACTTGGGGGGAAAAAAACGTGCGGAGAAAAAAGCAACCCTCATGTAAACCGGGTCGAACGCTACGGCAGTGGTCCGGTTCAGGCCTTGACCCGAAGCGCCGCAAAGGTTGTCTTCATAGCGTCTCCGATGAGTCGAGCCTGGGGGGCTGTGAAGCCGGGGGGGCCGAGGATGATGAAGCGGACCAGGACTCTTGCTTCTTCCGGCACGACATGAGTCGCCTGGTCGGTGTGGCCCTCGAGCTCGCAACCGAGAAGAACCGTCTTGCCGGTGAAAGCGCTGTGCCGCCACGTGGTGGTGAAGACGCCGCTGTAGCCGAGTGACACCGAGGGCTCCTGTGCCAAATAGATTCCCGGCCCGTTCACCGCGCCGTGAATCATGAACGGACCGTCCGTCATGTTTCGGAGACCGCCGGTGAGCACCCTCCACAGCCTCGGCGCTGGGGTGCCGTGGAAGACGGGACCGCCCGTGCCAGATGGCAGACGGGCGGCAAAGGCTTTCTCCAGCTCCGGCGATGCGTTGAACATCAGGAACTGCTGAACCCCCGGCGGCATCAGAGGCACGCCCATGTCGGACGGTGCGGAGAGCATACTGCCCCGGAAGGTGGTGCACATCCATGACATGAGCACCTCTCGATGTTGCGCCATCTCGTCTGTGCCTCCAATCCGGTTGAGCAGGGCCTGGGCCGTAGTGTCGGGTGGCATTGCTGGGAACGAGTTGATGACGGCCGGCAACATGGACTTCTCGATCGGGCAGCCTGGGAGGAGATCGAGGGTAGTGACGTCCTGGGCAGCGGCGTAGACGCAGGCAAGAAGAAAGTCGACGACGGGAGGGTCTGCGAGAAAGCCGTTGAACTTCACGGCGAGAGGCGCCCGATCGAGTTCCACGCGGCAGCGATCTAACCCGCAAATCGTCGGCCGCCAAACATTTGCCTCCAGGGCGGACGCGCATACGAGACAGGCCGACGCGGGATTGCGGAGGATTTGGGAGACCTCTTCGTGTATGGATTGGAGGCTGACATGGTCGTTCCTGAGAAGCCGGTGTATCCTCCGAGATAACAGGTAGGTAAAGGGGTCCAGGGCCGTGGTGCACACGCGGTGAACGGGGGGCAGGCCACCCTGCATCCAGTAGATGTGTTGCCCCGCGACATCCTGGCCTGTGGACAGGTGCAAGCAAAACCCCGGGCGTGGAAGGAAGGAGATGGTGACCAGGAGGAGACGGGCGGACTCTCCAACGCCCCTCATCTTGGCAACGTGACCGGCGACGCCCGTCAAAGGGAAACACATCTCGTACTCTCGATCCCCGATCCGCTCCACGACGTCGATGAGGTCGTCGGGAATGTCAGGATCCACGACTCCGCGCGAGTCCTGGACGCCAAGACCCGTGAGCAGGGCACTGGTCCGTCTCGCATCGTCGAGGCGGAGCGACATGCGCATCGCCTCCAGCTTTTGGGCCGTGGCAATGGCTGCGTGATAATCGCCGAGTAGACGATTCTTGGCAGCCGCAAAGCCAGCGCGGTGGACCAGGGGCTGCATCTCCATGAGCTGGGCAAGATGGTTCAGCGCGACCTTGTCCTCAGCAGTCAAGTCCGGAGACCTCAGCCAGCCAAGCAAGAATGACTGTGTGGCGGTGTTAGGCCAGAGTTCCGGGGGCAGTTCTTGGCGGGCCAAGACGCTCCGGAAGCTCGCTCTGCCGAGCGGACTGATGCGTCCCAAGGAAGCAAAGCAGTCGCATAGGCTCGAGATGACAAGGGGGTTGGGTTCGAAATAAGCGAGGATGGAAAGGCAAAAGCTCTCAAGTGCTCGCCGCCGGTGTATCGCGTCCAGCAGAGCATCCACGTTGGCGATTTGGTCGAGATAGAGCCACTTCAGAGACGGCTCGGCGCCTTGACGCGCTTCGAGATACCGCACCGCGTCGGCATACTGTCCCGAAAGTCGCGCCCACCAGTTCCGTCTCTCGTCCGTGAGGCCGAAGCTGGCTTGGGCCACGCGGTTGTCGTCCGAAGGATAGACGAGCTGCAGGTCAGAAAACCACCGGAACCACTCTTCGGTCCGAAGGTTTTCGCACGACCACTCCAGCAGAGACCTGATCCGGTTTTCGATCATGACGTACAGGAGCGTGATCCATATCTCGTGAACAGCACATTTTAGCTCCAGGCGTCTCCCCAGGACGCGGAGGAACTCGACGCAAGATAGCTCGCTGTTTCGAACGATTAGGGGAAGGATTTCTCTCAGGAGAACGACCTCCTCGGTCAAGATGCGATCATGACAGGCTAAGACGAAGTCGATATCCTTCATGTACGGGAGATTTCGGATCGCCTGGATAATCTTCGCTCGTTCTGGCTCCGTCGTCGGAGCCCAAAACTGTTGTTCTTGTTGGACCGTAGCAAGAAGAGGCCCAACGTCGGTGCCATTTCCTCCAAGAGACGCTGCGAGGTAAGCCGCCATTCGATCCTTGGAAACCGGCGTCTTCTGGACGTGGGCGATGATGCCCCGCAGTACGTCGAAGGTCGGGAACGTCTGGAGGTTTTGAAGAAACGCCTCGGGCAGGTCGGCTTGGAGCCAACTGGCGTCCCGAATGGCAGCTCCGAAAGCGCGTATCTTGAATCCAATGTTCTCTGCCATGCCGTGGGCCAGTTGAATGCAGTAGTTTCTCTGAGCGGCCCGCATGGAGGTGACAACATCGTCGGCAATGTGCTCGTCGAATTCGGCGCGGAGCGTTTCGTACGCCCCCATGAGCAGGAGCCCATCCGTCAGGGCGACCATCCGGTCGTTGCAATCCGCCGAAACCCCGGGAGAGGCACTGGTAAGGAGTGCCAGAGCTGATTTGCAGCAGTGTTCGTTGTTGGTTGCAAGCATCTTCGCCACGAATGCCAGGGACTCCGTGCTCGCCGCCTTGTCCACACACAGGAATAGGAAGAGTTCAACGCCATGGCCGCCAAGCCCTTGTGCACGGTCCAGGGTGTCGAGGAGAAGATACATGAGCCTCGGATCGGTGTGACTGAGGCGGATGCCCCTGAGACAGGCCGGTCCTGCCTCCTTGTACGTGGCGCATCCCAAGCCGGTGAGGTCGGGACCTTCAAGATCGAAAATATGGACCAGCCGCTCCCTTTGCGGTCTGCTGAGGTGTCCGTCCTCCCATCGCTGCAGTCGATGTACATTCGGCCGCCATGTGGTCCACAGATGCAGGTCGGGCATCTGGACGTTGAGAACGGCCATGGCCGTTTGCGGGAAGGCGAGCCTCGGGACGGCCTTGATCCAAGCCACTCGGTCGTGTAGTTCCACAAATCGTCTCCTGGTTTGAAGCCATTTGAGGAGAACCTTGCATCTTGCGCGAAACTCACAGTAATCCAGGATTCTGTTGATATATATGGTCGGGAGGAGCAAGGAGTTCGCAACCAGTCCGAGGTCCAGCACGATGGATCGGAAGTGGGCTATGTCGTCCTCGTCAAGGCTGCGGATGGCCAACAGAGTTTCGGCAATGCGACACTCAGGTTGCGAAAAGTGCGAGGGAGCGATCTTGTGGGCTACCACGAGACACCTGAGGTACTTGGCGATGCGTGGTCGGCCTTCGTCATCCCCCCGGAGCTTGATCAGGCTCGCGATGGCTGCAAATTTCGAGAAGCCGGGTTGGCAGGCGAGAATGGCGGTCTCAAGGCACCCTTTCTCCTGCTCCACATGCTCGCGGATCAGCTCCTCGAGGTGGCTGTCACACGCTTCGGACCCCTTGACGAGCTTCTTCCGCTTGATGTAATCTTCCGTCGACGTTCTGAGGGTGTGATGGGGGAATGCGCCTGGATTCCAATCGCGCATACATTCTGTCGCGCCGCTCGTTGCAACCTGCCGATGCCATACGTTCTTGTTAGGTTTGGAGAAAAGGAGCATGTCGCTTCCAGTTGCCACCCAGGCGCCCGCCGCCTTTGACCCCGACAGTTGTTGCAGGGGTAACCGCGCACTGAATTGCAGGGGAACGGCCTCCAAAGGTCTGAGACTCGCCAGCGGATGTCGCTATCTCCTGGGATGCCATACAAGTTCGTTGGGGGGTGCGGTTGGCGTTCGGAATCATGGGCGTCGCAGCTCTCGGGGTTGACCCTCGTTGTCGTCCCGGTCCGTGGGAAACCCATTGAGGCTCTGCTGTCGTCCAGCGATTTATGACTGGGATCCAAAGGGGGCCTGTCAAGTGGGATGCTGAGCTCAAGGCAGATTCTCGTCAGGCAGCTCTGCCTACAGCCTCGCGCGGGCTCTGGTTGCAGGTGGCGTTGAGCTGGCGGCAAGCGTCGCTGAGTGTTCACACTGTGCCGGCTCCAACCCCTGCACAGCCTGATCCCCGGCGAAGCCTGGGCTTTCGTCAGGAGAACGATTCTGCCGTGCACCGCAGATATTTCCTGTTGGCGGGCGACGAACTTGGATGACCCTAGGCGTTGTCTGAGTTGTTCTATTGCCGCCGGGATGCCTTGCGGTGATGAGCCGACAATTTCTCGACGAGCTCTGCGAACTCTTGGAACGAGACCCTCTGAATGTGATCATCCGGGAGGTTGCGCTGGACCAATGGATAGCTCTGGGTCGCCCTGGTGCGTTGCTGCTCGCCTTGTGATGTTGGGACCGATTTCTGACTTCCGCAGAAATGGCAGACGGGGTAGCGATGGACATCCTCTCGTTGGACCCGTCAAACGCGCAAGCCCATGCCGTCTTGGGGAGCAGAGACTCTGAGCCGGCGCGGTCGTCGGGATACTACTCCCCAGGGGCCGGGAGCAGCAGGTCGGCTCGAGCCAGGCCCACGAGCCAGCCACAGACCACGCTGGAGAGAGCGAGCACTGAGGCGTCTTTTACAGAGGGCTATCTCGGTCTGAAGACCAGCCTGCAGGTTTTGGAACACGAGATCAAAGCCCTCCAGATGGTTGGCAAGGTGGACGACGACAAGGTTCTGGAAAACATACGGGGTCTCTTGGAGGGTCGCATGGCGTCAGTTGTTTCTAGGAATCCACCGTGTCCGGTGCGACAGCTGCTCCGCGAGCTCAACGACGACAGGAGCGCGTGCGAACGGCTCATCATTGACGACTTCAACGAGGTGGTGCAATGGGTTCGGGCCGAGAAAGCATCTGCGACAGCCGACGAGATACGGGACCGTCTGAAGAAGAGAAAGGCGATAATCGAGGCTGCACTCTCCCCGACGCTCGAGGGTGTGGCCGAGGCAGCGATGATGCACGTCGAGCACGAGTTGGCCAACCTCGAACGAAGGTACGCCAACACCGAAACCATGCTGGGGGACAACGTTTCGGATATCCCAAGGGCCCATTTTCTCGTGACGGAGGATAACTACGCCTGGGACATGGAGGAGCTGGCTAATGCCTTGGAGGTGAACAATGGCGTCATGCGCAACCCTCTCTCGAGGGACATGTTCTCGCCCGGCGACGTGGGCAGGATCCTAGCCCATCCGCTGGGGCAGCGTCTGCGGCCATTAAATGTGGAGCAGAACAAGCTCAAGCAGGGGATCAGGCCGGCGACGATCGATCGGTTGGCGAGCGTGAGCCAGACGATGCTCGCGGACCAGACACCCAACGCAGCACCGAGCATGCAGGCCGTCGATGAGTTCCTGGTCTACGCGGCAACACTCCCGGCGGCGGAACAGAGGACGCTCGACGTGCTGAAGGTGCCCGCCACCGACAGCCATACCGGCCAGGCGTACGACTACACCATTGGCGAGTCGCTGAGGGACGCCAAGGCGAATCGGACCTGTTTCCACAAGACTGGTGACTTCCTCGCCCAGGCAGCACGATATCTGAAAGCAGCCAAGTAGGTGTGCTGGTGACGATCCGTGCCGGCGGCATGACCCTTGCGCGGGAAAAGAGAAGGAAACCATCCGAGAAGCTTGTCCTCAGAAGGGGAGCGGGGTGGGGGGGGGGGGGGGGCCAAGCCCCGTTGGG
>Ga0247777_1000670_pt1 | contig 10182 bp, 12 predicted proteins | sample UWRJL154409C5_FD_179937 | JGI IMG/M metagenome (GOLD analysis project Ga0247777, IMG submission 179937) | Plant litter microbial communities from Arlington Agricultural Research Station in Wisconsin, United States - UWRJ-L154-409C-5 | ecosystem: Environmental > Terrestrial > Plant litter >...
TGGCTGGCCGGGCTTGCGGGCGGTGCGGTTCATCAAGACAGCGTTGGCGCGGCGGAAGCGGGGCCGCTGCTCGGCTGGATCGGGCCGCGTCCGTTCACGCAAGCGGAAGCCGATCGGCTGCGCGAGGCCGCCCGCTTTACCGCCGCGCCGCTCGCCGCGCTCTCGGCGCGGGCGACGCTGTCGGCCGTACTGGAAGCCTATCTCGGCCGGCGCAGTGCCGCGCGCGTGCTGGCGGGGCCGTTGCGGCGTGAAGTCGGCGAGACCATTCGGGCGGTGTTGCTTTTTGCGGACCTGCGCAGCTTCACGGCGCTGTCCGAGGCCGAACCGCCCGCTGCCGTCATCGCGGCCCTTGGCGGCTGGTTCGACTGCATCGGTGGCGCCGTCCACGCCTTTGGCGGCGAGGTGTTGAAATTCATTGGCGACGGCGTGCTCGCGATCTTCCCGGTCGGCGAGAAACCGCGCGAAGCCTGCGACGCTGCACTACGCGCCGTCGCTTCCGCGAAAGCCGGAATGACGCATCTCAATACGAGGCGGCAAGAGCAGGGGCTGCCGCCGCTGTCGTTCGGTGTGGCGCTGCACCTTGGCGAAATTCTTTGGGGCAATGTCGGCGCGGCCGACCGGCTGGATTTCACCGCGATCGGTCCTGCAGTCAACCTGGTCAGCCGGCTCGAAGGGCTCTGCCGGCCGCTCGGCCGGGCCGTTCTGATCTCGGGCGCGGTCGCGGAAGAGACCAGTGCGACCTTGATCTCGCTGGGAACGTATGGGCTGCGCGGCATCGCGTCTCCGTGCGCCGTCTACACGGACAGCTAACGGGTCAGGATCCCATCACGAAAACGTTAAACCGATCGGTTGACTATTAGCCTCGCGCGCTTATACTAAACCATATGGTTGAGCATTCACATCTCGATGCCGTTTTTCACGCCCTCGCGGACCCGACGCGCCGGGCAATGCTCGGTCATTTGGCGGAACGTGAACTCACGATCGGGGAACTGGCGACGCCGTTTCACATGAGCTTCGCCGGCGCGTCGAAACATGTACGGGTGCTGGAGAACGCTGGCCTTGTGAAGCGCACGGTCCGCGGCCGCACCCATCTGTGCCGCCTCGAGGCGGCGCGGCTCGCGGAAGCCAATGCGTGGCTGCGCCGTTACGAGCGCTTCTGGAATGCAAAGCTCGATGCATTGGAAGCCCTGCTGCTTGAAGAAGACAAGGCGAAGGCGAAAAAGGTGAAGGAGTAGAACGATGGACTCAACGACAAAGCCCGAGGCCTATGGCGAGTTGATCGAGCCGACCACGCTCAGGATACAGCGGCTGCTGCCCGGTCCGATCGAACGCATCTGGGCCTATCTCACCGACAGCGATCTGCGCAGCAAGTGGCTGGCGGCGGGCGCGATGGAGATGAAGGTCGGCGCGCCGGTCGAACTCGTCTGGCGCAACGAGGAACTCAACGATCCGCCGAGCAGGCGGCCGGCGGGTTTTCCCGAAGAGCAACGGATGCAGAGCCGCATCACCGAGCTCGATCCGCTCCGCAAGCTTTCGATCGCCTGGAACAACAGCGGCGACGTCACGTTCGAGCTGGAGCCGAAGGGCTCGGGCGTGCTGCTCACCGTGACCCACCGGCGGCTGCCCGATCGCTCGACCATGCTCAAGGTCAGCGCCGGCTGGCACATGCATCTCGATGTCCTGGTCGCCCGCGCCAGCGACAAGGAGCCGGCGCCATTTTGGGAAGGCTGGGCCCGCCTGCAGCAGGAATACGACCGCCGGCTGCCGGCCTGACGACCACGCAACAAGCACTGCAACAAACAGGAGACAGTCATGCAGACCAACGTCGTGTCAGCGCAGGCGTGGGAAGCCGCGCGCCAGAAATTGCTGGTGAAGGAGAAGGAATTGACCCGCGCCAGGGATGCCCTGGCCGCCGAGCGCCGGCGGATGCCGTGGCTGGCCGTGGAGAAGGAGTACAAGTTCGAAGGCCCCAAAGGCACCGCGAGCTTGCGCGACCTGTTCGAGGGCCGCCATCAATTGATCGTCTACCGCGCGTTCTACGAGCCCGGCGTATTCGGCTGGCCCGACCATGCCTGCCGCGGCTGCTCGATGGTGGCCGACCAGGTCGCCCACGTCGCCCATCTCAACGCCCGCGACACCACGCTGGTATTTGCCTCGCGCGCGCCGCAGGCGGACATCGCGCGCCAAAAGGCGCGAATGGGATGGGAACTGATCCCTTGGGTTACCATCACCGACAGCTTCGACGCCGATTTCGGCGTCGGCGAATGGCACGGCACCAACGTGTTCTTCCGCGACGGCGACAAGATCTACCGCACCTACTTCATCAACAACCGCGGCGACGAGCAGATGGGGAGCACCTGGAATTATCTCGACATCACGCCGCTCGGGCGCCAGGAGGAGTGGGAAGATTCTCCCGAAGGCTATCCGCAGACCCCGACCTACAAGTGGTGGAACTGGCACGACAGCTACGTCGAAGGCGCCGCGCCCGACAAGAGGTGGGTTGAAGTGTCGGACGCGGGAGAGGCCGCGTTCCGGGAGCAGTCCGCGAGTGCAAAGCGGTGAGACAAGCCTGTCACAGCAACTCGACCGGCGCTGTGAGGTATGACGACGAGGGCGCCGCGGTCGCACGCAGCATAGTCGGATGGCTATCGCTCGCGGCCGCGCCGACCTTCGCGATCATGGCGCTGCTTACGGCTGTGGTCGGCGGCGGCCCGCTGGAAGCACTTTGTTCGGCTGCGACCGCATCGCCGGTGGGCGGGATGATCCCGATGTACCTGCTGATGAGCGCCTTCCATTCGGGGCCTTGGCTGAAGCTGATCGCCAGCCGGCTCTGCTCGGGCCCTTCGAAATGTGCGGAGCAACTGACGCGAGCGCCGGACTAGGAGAGAGCTTCGGCATAAGGATAACTAAGCATTCCGGAAGCAAGGCCCGGTGGTGACACGACGATTTGCCGGGATCCATTCCGGAATTGACCGGCGTCATGCCCGGATATTTCCTGGAACTGGACCTGCAAGACGCGTGGCTCTGCCCATTCGCCATTCGTCCCAAACTTGATGGCGCCCATCACCGTGTTAAACGTCGTACCCCGTGCATACGATGCAAGGCTTGCGTCGTTGAATCCGCCGGTCGCTTCGACGGCTTGAGCCACCACCTGCATTTGGGCGTAGGCCAGTGGCGCCATATAATGTCCCAGAAGATCGACGCCGTTGTCGCCGGCGCGTGCCTGATAGGTGTTCAGCATTTCCTGAACGCCCGGAAACATCCGCGCCGGTGCTGGCACCCAATATTCGTAGTTGACGAAGCCGTTAAGCAGCGGGCCAAGCGTCGTTTTCACCGCCGAGTTCTGCGGACCGATCATGGCCCCGCCGACCATCTTCGGGCGAAAGCGATGCGCGCGGATGGTTCGAACGAGGCCGATCGAGTCCGCAAGATAGGAGCAGAGAAACAGGAGATCGCAAGCGCTTGTGGCCGCGGCGTCGATAACAGGGACAAAATCTTCGGTCGTCAGCGGATAGGTGGCCTCGTGGACGACCTGGAAGCCGTATTTCTCGGCATTCGCCTTTGCGCCGAGGATCGGATTGCGCGAGAACTCGGCATCCGCGGATACCAGCGCGACGGTTGCGGGCCTTGGCCTTTGCTCGGCGGCGAGGGCAAAGAACCCTTCGGTGAGCGCGGCGTTCGGATCCGGGCCGGTCGGAATCATGGCGAAGTAGTTAGGATACGCCAGCACGTTGTTGACGCCGAGGCCCATCAACCCGACGAAAAAGCGCTGCCGTTCCATGATCAACGGCATTGCCGGCAATATGGTGTTGGTGCCGTAGCCGCCAACAACGAGATCGACCCTGACGTCATCCATCAGCCGTCGGTAGATGCCGGGAACGCGGGACGCGTCCGCATGGTCGTCGTAGCAGATCAGTTCGACAGGTCGGCCGAGCAATCCCCCACGGCCATTGACGTCCTCCCGCCATATCTCGTGGGCGAGCCGAGCCGACCGGCCGTTATCAGCAACGGGACCGGTCAGCGACAGGCAGTACCCGATACGGATCGGCGTTGGCGCCGCGGACACGTCAGGCGCTCGCTTTGGCACGCGTCGTGAGAAGCTGCAGCTCCCACGCCAAGGCAACGGCGCTCCCACCGGCATGCTCGAGAACGACGGTTGAAACGCCAGCGGCGGTTTTCTCCCGCGCCCAATCGCGCTGCCACTCGCCCAGCACGGCGAGCCAGGTGATCGGCACCGCGCCTGCGGCGACCATGCGGCGCACGGCCATGTCATGGGCCTCCAGAGAAACGCCGCCCGAGGCGTCGGTGACGATGAACACGTCATATCCTTCAGCCAGCGCCTGAATCGCCGGCATCGCGAGGCAGATTTCGGTGTACAGCGCGGCCAGCACGAGTTGCTTGCGCCCGCTCTTCCTCACGACATCGACAACCTTTGGGTCTTCCCAGGTGTTGATGAAAGTGCGGTCGATCGGCTTCTGCTCGGGGAAGACATCCTGAAGACCCTTGATCAGATAGCCGCCACGTTCCTCCATTACCGTGGTCAGGATCGTCGGGACGTCGAAGACTTTTGCCGTCTTGGCGAGGCCGATGACGTTGTTGATAATCATCGTCGGATCGTGGCTGTTCAAATTGGTGAACTGGTATGGCTGATGGTCGATCAGTACGAGGATGCTGTCTTCCGGGCGAAGCAGGGCGTCGAGGCCGGTCTTGGCAGGCATGATTTTTCCTTGAGATTGAGCAGGCGGCGGCTCACGCGCCGGTGGGATCGAGGAAGACGTGAAGGGTCTGGATTCGGCCGCCTTCGATCCGGGCGACATCGGTTCCCGTCACGACCGCGGGACCATCCGGCGGACCGGATTGCCAGCGCAGCCGTCCCATGCCGTGATGACCGACGGCGGGACCAATGGCTGTGAAGGCGAAATTGGGCGGCAGGTTCGCCAGCAGCGCTTCGACCGCCTGATTGATGGCTTCATGGCCGGTCGCCGCGGCGTCCGGTGGCTCATACAACGTCGCATCGTCGGCATAGAGTTCGGCGACGGCTTTGATCCGGCGCGAGGCATCGCGTTCGCCGAACACCCGCGCGAGGTTCGCCTGCATCAGGTTGTCATAGTCGATGGATTGAGCAGTCATCTTTTGCGTTCCGGGTAAGAAGTTCCGGAAGGCGGGTGTCGTCACACGCTTAAGGCCGTTCCGTTCGCCTGTCCGGTCGGGCGACTATTACTTTGCCGTGCGGGAAAGGCACTGTTCGATTCCGCTGTCGGCAGTCCGAATCCGCTATCGCGGCGCGCTCAGGTGTTGCGGTAGTGTCGCCAAGCTGCTGGCGTCGCGCCGGTGAATTTCCGGAACGTCCGCCCGAAATGTACCGCATCGGCAAAGCCGGTGGCGTCAGCCACGTCGTCGAGCGACGCGCTGGTATCGATCAGTAGTGCCTGCGCGCGCCGGATGCGGGCGTCGAGCTGCCAGCGATAGGGGGCCATCCCCGTCGAAGCCTTGAAAGCCCGGCTGAACTGCGACTGCGACAGATCTGCCAGCTTCGCCAGCTGCGCAAGCTCAACACGCGCGGGCAAATGCGCTTCCAGATATTCGATGACTCGCTGAAGCTGGTAGGGCGCCAGACCCCTCGCATCTGCAACGGACTCCCGTGTTGCGAACAGCCGCGCCGCAACCGCGGCGATCAGCCCGTCGCCATAGAGTTGCGCAGACGGGTCAGAATCGTTCACCGCATCGGACAGCAACTTGACCAGAGTCCAGATGCGATCGTCGGAAAACCGCAGTCGCGGTGCGGCGATCGCTTCGGCATTGAAGCCAGTGGACAACCGCTCGCTCAATATCGCGAGGTCGAAGCTTAGAGTGGCTTCCTTCACAATGCGCGCGTCGGCGCTGTAGCCCCACATCTCCAGGCCGGCCGGAGCGAAGTGCATGTGCCGGGGCATATAACCGATCGGGCAGGGTTGGTCCTCGCGCAGGCGCGGTTCGCAGTGGCCTCCGACTTCTTCCAGCACAACGCTGAGGCGGGTTTCGGTCTGGCGGCGGAGAGGATGAACCACCCGGCCGGCGCAATGGTATTCACTGATGTCGACGCTGACGCCGTTCCATGCGCGCTGCGCCAGCGACAGGCTTAGCACGTTCTCCGGCAAGGGGGGCAGGTGGTTGGTACGGGTGAGCAGGTCGATATCCTCCGATATGCGCCGATATCATATCCTATAACCGTCCGCCACGGCAGCATTCAGTCCGCGACGAATCCCGCGCTCATTCGGCCAGCGCCTCCTGCCGGCTGCGCCGGATCGCCGGGAATACCATCAGCAGGAACAGCACCGCGACGAGTGCGAGCAGCGTGGCGCTGATCGGGCGGCGCAGGAAGACCGAGAAATCGCCGTCCGCCAGCAGCATCGCGCGCCGGAAGTTTTCTTCGAGTTGCGGTCCGAGCACGAGGCCGAGCAGCAGCGGCGCCGGCTCGACGCCGACCTTGATGAAGAAGTAGCCGAGCAGCGCGCAGCCCAGCATCAGCCAGACATTGAACAGATTGTTGGCGATGCCGAAGGTGCCGATGCAGCAGAACAGCACGATGGCGGGAAACAGCAGCCGGTAGGGAATTTTCAGCATCGAGACCCACACGCCGATCAAGGGGAGGTTGATGACCAGCAGCATCAGATTGCCGACCCACATGCTGGCGATGACGCCCCAGACCAGTTCGGGTTGCTCGCGCATGATCTGCGGGCCGGGCTGGATGCCCTGCATCATCAGCGCGCCGATCATCAGCGCCATCAGGGCATTGGCGGGGATCCCGAGCGTCAGCAGCGGGATGAAGCTGGTCTGCGCACCCGCATTGTTGGCAGCCTCCGGTCCGGCGACGCCTTCGATTGCGCCCTTGCCGAAACGGGAGGGATCGCGGGCGAGTTTCTTCTCCAGCGCATAGGAGGAGAAGGGTGGCAGCGCCGCCCCACCGCCGGGCAACACGCCAAGCACGGAACCGAGGATCGTGCCGCGAACCATCGCAGGAAATGCGGCGCGAAGGTCAGCGCCACTCGGGATCAGGCTGCGGATCGACTGGCTGACAACGCGCATCATCGCCGGTCGTTCGAGGTTGGCGATGATCTCTCCAAGACCGAACATGCCCATTGCGACCGGCACGAAGTCGAGCCCGTCGGAAATTTCGGGGATACCGAAGGTCATCCGCGGCGCACCCGAATTAACGTCGATGCCGACGAGGCCAAGCAGGATGCCGAGCAACACCATCGCAAGCGACTTGGCGACCGAGCCGTGGGCGAGCACGACGGCTGCGATCAGCCCAAGCACGAGCAGGCTGAAATACTCGACTGCGGTGAATTTCATCGCCAGCGCGGCCAGCGGCAGGCTGAGTACGGCTATCACGACCGTCGCAACGGTGCCGGCGAAGAACGAGGCGATCGCGGCGATGGCGAGCGCGGTCCCGGCCTTGCCCTGCTTGGCCATCTCGTGGCCGTCGAGGCAGGTGACGACCGAAGAGGTTTCGCCGGGCACGTTGACCAGGATGGCCGTGGTCGAGCCGCCATACTGTGCGCCGTAAAAGATGCCGGCCAGCATGATCATGGCGGAGGGCGGCGACAGGCCGAAGGTAAAGGGTAGCAGCAGCGCGATGGCCGGAATCGGCCCGATGCCGGGCAATACGCCGATCGCGGTGCCGATCACGACGCCGATCAGGCAGAACAGCAGATTGTTGGGCTGCAGGGCGGTCGTCAGCCCCATCAGGAGATTGTCGAAAAGCTCCATGTCAGAACCATGCTCCAGGCCAGATCGGCACCGGCAAGGCCAGCGCCTTGACGAAGAGCAGCACCGCCGCCGCCGAGAGCCCCAGCGCGAAGAGCAGCGTTTCGATCGGCCGCGCCTCCCGCGTCGCGAGGCTGGCGATCAGGATGGCGGCGAACGACGACAGCGCGAGGCCGAAGCGCGTGGCGGTGAGCGCAAATACGGCAACCGACACGGTGATCGCGAGCAGAGGCTGCAGGCGGACCGGTGCGATCCCGACAAACGGGCGGCGGATTCCACGGATGCTGAACCAGAGCCCGAACGCCAACAGCATGATGGCGATGGCGCGGGGAATGTAGCCCGGGCCCATGTCGGCGGCAGTGCCGCCCGACAAGGTACGCGTGGCCGCCAGCGCGATGCCGGCGACCGCGATCAGGAACAGTCCGAAGAGCAGGTCCTGCCAGTCCGTTCGGCGCGCGTTCATCGCAAGCCCGGCTCCAGGTCCCGTCATTCGCCCTTGATGCCGGCTTCGCGGATGATGTCGCCCCAGCGCTTGGTTGAGTCCTTCAGCCAGGTCGCCATCGCCTCCGGGCTGCCGGCGCGGACTTCGCCGCCCTGTTCGGCGATCTTGGCTTTGAGTTCAGGTGTATCCAGAATCTTGCCGATCTCGGCATTGAGCCGTGCAATGACTGCCGGAGGCGTACCACTGGCCACGACGATGCCCTGCCAGGTGCCGAATTCGCCGCCAGGCAGCTTGGCTTCCTTGAAGGTCGGCAGATCGGGCGCGGAGGGGACGCGGTTCTCGCCGGTCACCGCGAGACCAACCAACTGCTTGTTGTTCACGAAGGGAAGCGTTGCTGACGCGCCATTGATGAGGGCGCCGCTCTCGCCGGCGACCACGGCGCGGGTGGCCGCTGCACCACCCTTGTAGGGTACGTGCTTGAACTGGATGCCCAGTTCCTTCTGCATCACCACAGCGGTGATGTGATTGGCGCCGCCGACGCCGGAATTGGCGACGGCGAGCTTGCCGGGATTGGCCTTCGCATAGGCGATCAGTTCCGCCGGGGTTTTGACCGGAATCGATTCATGTACGGCCAGCACATAGGGACCGAACATCACCATCGTGACGGGGGCGAGGTCCTTCTCGAGATTATAGGTCAGGTTCGAAAACAGGCTGGGCGCTGTTGTGAGCGAACCGAGGTCCGTCAGCAGCAAGGTCGTGCCGTCAGGCGTCGCCTTTGCGACGGCGTCGGCGCCGAGATTACCGGATGCGCCGGGCTTGTTCTCAATCACCACGCTCTGGCCGATCGCGGCCGACAGTTTTGGGCTGATCAACCGCGCCAGGATATCTGAGGTTCCGCCGGGTGCGAACGGCACGATGATGCGCACCGGCCGGTCGAAGTTTTGCGCGTCGGCGGCGCCGGGCAGTTGGCTGAAAAGGATGGCTGCGGCGGCGGCGAGCGCCAAGCGACGCCCGAAACGTGGAAACATTGTCATTCCTCCCGGTCGAAATTGCACAAGCGCTCTGCGTTCGCTCATCGCGGTCTTTGGCCGCGCTGGCGGCACGATAAGCGATGATCGATCCAATTGCGAACTGGAATCGGGACGGCTGGATGCCAATTTTGGATCAAATCGCAGGATGCGGCAGCTAGCGGAAGGTATTCGCATGTCTGCCACGACTTGACGCCACAGCAAGCGACGACCGAGAATGCACGGCTTCGCCGAAAGATTTTCAACACATAAAAGACGAGAGGAAGCCTGATGGCACGCGTGCGCTGTATCACCGAAATGGGCATGGGCGTCGACGTTCACGGGCGGGATGCCACCAAGGCCGCCAAGCGCGCCGTTTCGGACGCCATCCGGCATTCCAGCCTCGGCTTCTTCCGGATGCTGGGCAAGACCGCCAACGACATGTTCGTCGATGTCACGATCGCCGTGCCGAATCCGGACGCGGTGGATACCGCTGTTGTGGCCAAGGAACTGCCGTACGGAACCGTCAAGGTGACGGCGGTCGCCGGCGGACTGGAAATTCCCTCCGAGAGCGGTAACGATCCCATCCTGATCGCGAATGCCGCCGTCATCGTCAGCTTCGACGACGGCAAGACGGCGTAAACCTCGTTCAGTGCCAAGCAGGCCGGATACGACATTCCACCAGAAGACCTGCCATTAAAAAGACCTGGAGCCCCCCATGACGACGCAAGACAGCAGCACCTACTGGAAGCGGGGGCGGGTCGAACTGCGCGCCGCCGGGTTCGATCCGGACCGCGCCGCGCAGACCAGCGCGGTGGTGACGATCGCCAGCGCCTATACCAACGCCCATCGCTGCAACAACCGCGTGCGCACCATCACGGATCTGCTGGTCGAACTGCTGGCGGAGCGCGGCGGGCAGGGGCTGATCGTCGGCGCGCCGGCGGTGTCGGATGCGCTGACGCAGGGCACGCCGACAGCGGGCTACAG
>Ga0247777_1000671_pt1 | contig 10178 bp, 8 predicted proteins | sample UWRJL154409C5_FD_179937 | JGI IMG/M metagenome (GOLD analysis project Ga0247777, IMG submission 179937) | Plant litter microbial communities from Arlington Agricultural Research Station in Wisconsin, United States - UWRJ-L154-409C-5 | ecosystem: Environmental > Terrestrial > Plant litter >...
GTCATTAGCAACATCTGTTGGTACAAAAGAGCTCCCCATGGTTGGGGTTCGTATCCGTCCGCTCGGGCCCGCCGCCGGGACCGACGTCGAGGCCCGGCAACGAGTCACATCTATTGCTGGCGGGTGGCCTCGTTGCCCTCGCTGGCGGGCTTGGCCTTGCTCTGCTCCTTCTCCTTGTCGCCCTCGACGCTCTCCTCGGCGGCCAGGGGGATGGGGTCGTCGGGCACCAGCGACCGCTTGGTGGCCTTCTCGGCGCCCTCGACGTCAGGGTGGGGCGGGGCGACGCCGCCAGCCGGGTTTTCGGGGTCCTTCGCGGAATCGCCGTCGGGCGAGGGTATCTCGTTCCCGCTGGCGTCGACGACGCGCGTCCTTGTCTCGTAGCGCGTTTTGAATTCGACTTTGCCTTCGAGCGCCTTCACTTGCTCTTCGTTCAGCAAGTTTCCATCTTGGTCCCGGTACTCGACGCGCTCCTCGCGCGACAAGATGCGCTGGCCTGGCGGCGGGGGCGCGCCCGAAATCCCCGCCGCCTGCCCGCCCGGGGACTGCTGCTGCTCCTGCTGGGCGGGCGGCGCGGCCGGTTGGCCCGCCGGCACCTGCGGCGGCGGCTGCTGGGCTGCCACCGACTTCTGGGCCGTCTGCTCGACGGCCGAGCTGCTCGAGGGCAGGGCGGCGTAGGCGGCGTACTGCAGACGGTCGCGGACCCGGTTAGCCTATGAGGGCAGACACGGAACGGCGCTGTCGTACATCCCACCGGCGCGGCAGCAACCCGCTCCGGCCTCTCACCCGCGCTGCGGCAGTCTCCTCTCGGGTATGGCGGCGGGGGGAATGCTACTCACATTGTCCAGGAAGGTGTTGCAGTCAAAGTCCCAGGCCTCGAACAGCTTCACGCGGCTGCACTCGGCCTTGGTCCACGGGTTGCCGTAGGCCAGGGGCGCGTACAGGGCGAAGACGGCGGCCGACGCGGCCAGGAAGGCCACGGCGGCCGCCTTGCCGAACAGGGGGTTCTCGCGCAGGCCGAGGCCGCGGACGCGCATGGCGACGAAGTCGTAGACCTGGCAGAAGGCCATGATGGCGAAGTAGAGGGCGGGGAAGTAGTGGTGCAGGAAGAGCTGGCGCTGCATGAGGTAGAAGGGGAAGAAGTGCAGGGCCCAGCCGAGGACGGTGCTGCCGATCTCGTAGTCGAAGCGCTTGAAGGTCGTGTTGCCGTAGTCGCCGTAGTTGCGCTGCCAGCGGAGCACGGCGACGCCCTTGAAGACGATGTACAGGGCCACGGCGGCCGTCGAGGCCCACCAGATGAGCGGGTTGCCGATGAGGTAGATCTGGCGGTGGTCGCGGCCCCAGAAGTTGATGCCGCGGCTCAGGACGGGCCACGAGCTGGGGCGCGAGTCCCAGGCGTGCGACTCGACCAGGCCGGCGTTGGTCTTCCACATGACCTTCTGCAGCTCCCAGAACTTGCCGAAGAAGCCCGGGTGGCGGTAGTTGACCTTCTCGGCGTCGGGCCCCAGCGACGGGTGGTCGTTAGACTCGATGTACCACAGGCTGTTGGGCAGCGTGCCGCCGCGGGCGCACGTCACCTCCTGCTGCTCCGAGGCCCAGTCGGGCAGCTTGACCTTGTGCGAGAAGAGCACGCAGCCCGTCATGATGTGCACGAGGCGGAACTTGGACTCGATGGTGCGCAGGCGCTCGCGGGCCGGGCCCGACGCCGAGCGCTTCTTGACGATTTCGACGCGGAAGAAGTCGTTGGCGTCGCCGTCGAAGCCCTCGTAGCCGTAGGCCGACACCTCGTTCTGCCAGTCGGCCTCGGTGATGGGCGGGCGCACGTCGTGCGAGTGCAGGCGGCGGTGGGTCGGCGAGTGGTAGAGGCGCAGCACGTCGCCGTCCTTGATGTAGCTGGGCGTCTCGAGCTTGTCCCAGGCGTTGGTGCCGTTGATGGGCTCGCCGTGTATGTCGAGCGGCTGCGTCTGGTTCTCGAGCAGCCAGATGTTGTTCTCGTCCTTGTGGGGGTACAGCGTGATCTGCTGCTGCTTGCTCCCCGTCGGGTACATGAGCGGGTGCGAATGGAGGTAGCCGCCCTGCGTGTTGACGTGGCGGATGGTGACGCGGCTGCCCATGAGGACGTCGACCGGCGTGTCTTGCATGCCCTTGGAGTTGAGCGTCGCCTGGAATTCGGAGCTCATGAAGCCGTCGCCGTCGCCCGGGTTGACGAGGCACAGGAAGTGGATGGCGAACATGGCCAGGTAGAAGGTGGCGGGGATGACGATCAGGCAGAAGACGCGCGCCACGAAGTGCTTGGCCAGGACGCGCAGCGTGACCGTCTTGGTGTCGCCCAGGAGCACCCACAGTTGCACCAGCGTCAGGCCGCCCACCCACGCGATGGTGAACAGGCCCACCCACTTGATGCTGACCGTGGCCCCGAGTCCCAGGCCCGTCATGGCCAGCCAGAACCACCAGCTGGCCTGGAACGCCTTGTCCGGGCCCTGCTCGTGCTGGTTGGTGAAGGACGTGAAGGCGAGGACGGTGAAGGCGGTAGCGATCATGAGCGGAGAGTCGAGAAGGATCAGGCGCGCCTGCGTCAAAAGGCCGTTCTCTACAACGCGAAAGGCGCCCCACCGGTTAGCCACTAACGACTCCGGCCGCCATCTCGGGCACGGGACTGTACTGACCAAACACGATGAGGCCCGCACCCATCAGGGCCGTGGCGGTACGGCAGCCGGCGGCCCTGAGCGTCAGGAACAGGGTGGGGGCCAGGAAGATGCCGCAGAGGGCCGGGAACAGGCGCATGGCGACGTAGGGCACGCCGGGCTCGAGGTAGTCCTTGCCGATCTCCTTGAAGTCGAAGTTGCCGTCGAAGCCGGCGACGAAGCCGGCCAGCGTGATGAGGAGCTTGGCCAGGGGTGGATGGACGTCCATGAAGAACTTGCCCTTGATGTACTTGGAGGCGAAGCCGCCGAAGCTGCGTTCACAAGCGGTCAGCGCGCGAGACGCATACGGCACGGACGGAAGCACCGGGGATTCCATACTGGACCTCGTCGAAGACGACGCTGGTGGGCTGGTAGATGCGGAACAGCCGTACGATGGCGGCGAGCAGCGTGACGCCGAGCATTATCTGGTAGTCGGAGACGGGCAGCAGGAAGACGTCGTTGTCCTCGACGCCGTCGGACGAGTAGTCTTTGGAGCCTTTCGCCTTGGGCTTTCCGCCGCCCGTCGACGGCGGCGGCGGCGACGCCCTCTTCACGCCGGGGCGGGCCATTGTGGCGACGTGGTGAGGGCCGCAGCGAGGCAAAGTCGGTGACGCAGCAGGAAAGATGATGGAGCTGCGACGGGCTGGGATGGGATCCTCGAGGATCGACGCGGAATCAGGCTGGAAACGGGGCTAACGAGAGTCGAGAAGAGAAGAGGGCATTCCACCGTCGGGGGGGAAGGAGAGAGAACGAGGGGGCAATTGCGGCAGAGACGACAGCAATTGTCCGTCTCCCTCTCTAGCCTCTCCGCAAGCTGATGTTGGGAAAAGGGAGAAAGGGGCTGAAGCTGTCGTCGCCAAAAATTGGGGCCTTTTTCGTGTGAAGTGGCCTCAAAAGCATTGCGGCGACCCGGCCGCATCGCTGATTCGTCAGCCCGGGGTGACCCCTGCAACAGCTGAAGTGGGTCCCATCCCGAGTTTGGAGCAAGGCGCCATCGACAGACCAGGCCATTGTGGATTGGCCAGGCCTGACGGGCCGTACCGGCCCGGCGAGGGCGATTAGATACCTGAAGTATCCACGGAAATGAAGTTCGAGACACCGAAACCGACCGCAGATGGAACACCTTGTTTGACCGCGTGCTCTGACTACCCCTTACTGTAGTTGAAGCAGAGCACAGAGTACGACCTTGATGCCCTGTTTCGACAGGTGTATTTGGGCCTGATTCTGTCTTCCCCGGGCTTTCGACTAGGCAGAGCTCCTATCTCTCATTCCAAGCCACTGCACGTGGGGGACAAATATATCTAGGGCTTGACGGGGTCTTATTCGGGCTTGGGCATTTGCGGTGGGCTGGCAATTGGTTGCACTCCGCGATGGATAGTATCGACTGGCGGCCCCGAGGTTCTACGTCATGATAGTCGTGGTTAGCACTGGGATAAATGAGAGTTGGAAGTAGGAAAGCGTGAGAGAATCGATTGTCTTGAAGGGATGTGGTCGGTCATGTTTGCCATCTTGTCACGTCCACTCGACTGACCAGTGTTGAGGACGTTCCGTCTTACCGCCCTCTGGCATTTGACATTCTGCCGTCCGCACTTTTGACACGCAAAGCCACGACGCTCAAGCCACACGTACGCTGGCCGACCCCTGCGGCACTTTGGTCACAGGTCATTGATTGGTCCAATTCGAGCGCCTGCTGAACGAGGCTGCCACTCGCTGCCATCATGGCCGTCCATAAAACGGCCCCGTTTCCGCCTCCCAGGTGTCCCCCTTCATCATAACCTCCCCTTCCCCCCTTCATCGTAACCTCCAATTCCCCCCTTCCCCAGTTTCCTACCCGCCCTCCAGGAACCCTCCCACCTCCCCACCCTTCAACTCCTTTCTGTTGCCCTTTCCCTCGATCTGGCTCAACCAAGATTCGCCATGGACTTCCCGCCGCTGCCAGACGAGGAGGCGAGGCCCGCTCAACTTGGGTCGTTGGACTGGGAGGCTCATAAAGACACCATCCTCGAACTACGCAAGAAACACACGACGACTCAGATAAGGGAAATTATGAAGAGCCAGCACGGATTCGTGGCATCGTATGTTTCCTCCGTATCGCCGACAACTGCGGCTGACTCTCCCTCAGCGTCGATATGTATAAGAAACGATTCGCCTCGTGGCGCTCGAAAAAGAACTACCCCACCAACGTCATGGCCAGAATCTGTGATATGGACGAGCAGCGGCAGCAGCAAGGAAAACCCAGCGAGTTCTATTGGAAAGACAAACATGTCCCCGAAAAGAACATAAAGCGGTTCAAGGAACGACACAGAAGAGACCCTGTCGCCACATCCCCCCTCCCGGTCGAGTCCGTTGGTGAGGTCACCCAGGTCTGGTTATTCTTCATCTTCTTACTTGCACACAGCTTCCACGCCGTCTAGTATTGTCTGCTGTACTCCCGGACACGACAACGCCGCACTGTTTCCAATCGCGGACCCACCCCCAAAGACCGCAGCAGCGTCAACACCAAAACCCCCTGCCTTCGATTTGACCGGTTTCTCGGACGCGGCGGGTGTGGGCCCGGTCTCTTCGCTTGCAGCTCCTGTTGATCCATTGTTTTTCAACACCGGCAATGTCCTTCCTTGGGGGGGCGGCGTCGCGGTCCACGGCCCAACAATGCGCTCCGCCACCGATTCCAGGCAGGACAACTGGGCCGCCCTTGCGTCCGGTCAGTCGCCCAATCAAGCGACGTTTCTCGGTCATTCCACCCCTGAGGCCATGGATGTGGACAATGTCGAATATGAAGCCGACAGCGACAATGACAGCGTCTCGGGGCGCCCAGACGATACCGCTATGGTTGCTCCGAGTCCTCAGCAGCCGACATCTATTACTCGGATGGCCAAAGGCCCCAACGGATGGGCGCAGACTACCCCTGGCGACGATATGCGCAGCATTCCAGAGTCCCACGATGTCGGTACCGTGGCGAACCTCTTTGACGAAGTGGACTCTGTCGACGACGGGGACGTGGAGTTGGTAGAGGTTACCTCAGACGAGTTTTACGCCTCGGACTCAAACGAGAGTACTAGCTCCGTCGTAACCATTACTCTCTCGGCTTTCCAGCAAGGAGTGGTACAGAGTTCGAGCACCGGCTTCTTACACCAACTATCCGCCAAGGACCTCGGCCGGGGTCTCCGAAATGCTGCGCGTCGGGGCGATGTCAATTCCGTGCGCGAATTCCTCCGTCATGGCGCAGACACCACGAGTGAGTCGCCTAGCGGGATGACGGCATTCCACATCGCCGTCTATTGCGGCTACGTGGAAGCGGCGCGAGCACTTCTTGAGGGTGGTGTCGACGCCTGCTCTCTTGTCAACGGCGACGTCGACGTTACCGTTGTCAGGACGGCCGTGTACCAGCCAGGCGCGCGCGCGACGGTTACTTTCGTACGTCCCAAACCGCTGTACCTCGCTGCCCTCAGACAGAACTTGGAGCTTGTCGAGCTTCTTCAAGTCCGGTGCACGTGCGACCAGGACAGCGTGTTGCTATGGGCCCTGAAAGAGAGCTTGAAGGACGTCGTTCACTTCCTTGTGAACAACGAGGTCGGAATCGACCAACTCCACCCCGGTAACCGCGAGCACCTCGAGCTTGTGGCACTATCGGGCAACGAAACCCTCTTGAGAGGCTTGCTTCCTCGCAACCCTACGACGTCCGACGCCGAGCCGTTCGCGAAGGCTCTTCAGAACGCCGTCAAATCCGAGAGCTTGCCGTGTGTCAGATTACTTCACCGATACTTGAACCTTAACCTGGCCGGTAGCGATATCACCCCGACACTTCTTCCCATAGCAGCGACTTGCGGAGACCAGGCCATGGTGGAGCTTCTCTTGGAGCTTGGTGTCGACGCGGAAATGGAGTTGAACGGGATGCTTCCGCTCCACTTCGCCTTGGCTGCTCGAAGTTATGCTTGCGCGAGGCTTCTTCTACGACACACTCCGATGATCAACCAAGCGACGGCCGTCAGCAGAGATTCGCCGCTCCATCTCGCGGTTTTAGCTCAAAGTCTAGAGCTGGTTGACCTCCTACTCTCACACGGCGCCTCACCAGGAGTGGTTAATGATTACCGGGCCACAGCAGTCCACATTGCCGCGGGTAATTCCGAGCACGATATTCTCGTAAAGCTACTTTCCCACGGCGCCCCTGTTGACCGATCTGATAAGGCCGGCAAGACACCACTTATCCTCGCGATGCTTAATCGAGATGCGGCGTCTACACGAATCCTTCTCCAACCAAGGACATTGGACGCCTTCCCACCAGCAGATCCCAATTATCAGGGAGAGGCCGGCTACACTGCACTGCATGTTGCAGCAGCAGTGGGATGGGACGACGGCTTGACGTTGCTCCTTCGCGCCGGGGCAGACGTGAACTCCGTGGACCATGATCTGCAGACCCCGATCCATTCCGCGGCTCTCCGTGGCATGCACAGCTCCATCAGTACCCTTTTGGCCTATGGAGCTAATCCTAGGGCTCGAGACTGCACTGGAGGATCTCCCTTGCATTGTTTGGCAGGATGCCCAGATCTCACGGACGACACTGCTGCAACATTGATTCGACTGCTTGCGGACGCTGGCTGCGAGCTTGGCGGTGTTCGGGCCGGGCGCAGAACACCGCTCCACGACGCCGTCTGGGAAGGGAATGAGCCTCTTGTGAGGCAGCTCCTCCTTCGAGGGTGTGATCCAAACCGGAAGTCAAACTACGGCCAAACGCCTCTCCACTTCGCTGTGATCCGCCAGAACTCGGAGCTGGTCCCACTACTCTTATCACAGGGTGCTTCGTCGAGCGTCTGCGACATGGATGGAGAGTCCCCCATCTTCGCGGTGTTTTGCCCATACATCATCGGGCCCCAACAGTCAATGATAGAGCCGTCCGATGACGACGCAACCACCATGTTGCGCATATTCACGGAGGCATCGGTGCCAGAGGAGGTGCTCCGTAACGGACCGAAGGGTCGACGGCTGCTTGATGTTGCCGCAGAGGCCGGATTCTGGTCTGCTGCGGCCCATATCGTCTGCCACAATGGGATGTTCACCGCCGCACAGCGTGACAACCTATTTTCCACGGCTGAGGCTGGGTCGGACCACGACAGATGGGATCCCCCCGCTGTCGCGGAATTGCTGCAGTGGGGTCCCCCCACTGTCGCGGAATCGCTGCAGTTGGACCTCCCCACTGTTAGGGAATTGTTGAGGTCGGACCCTCTGATCGAGGCAGGGGACGAGGCGTACATCGGGGCTCTCTGCCGCATCCTCCTCGACCGAAGGATGGAGTATCCCGCGACCCTTTCGGTGATAATCCCTCAGCTCGCTCGGATCTGCGCCGAGAAGGGAATACTGGAAGGGCCGGAGAGGACACAGCTATCGCTTCGGCTGCGTGAATGGCTGGGGCCTTACCTTGTTTAACGGTTTCCGGCATCTCGTTGTCCCGTCCGCGCCCAACAGGTATCTCCCCTAGCCGCCGCAACAACCACCCGTTCGTCGCCTAACTTGTGTCACCGCCCAGACAAGACGTTCTCGAGCAGCTTCGAGATGACAAAGGAGCTTGCCGACGCCAAATTTGTTCAACTGCCCCGGTGGGGTTGGGCACACAATACGATGCTGCCAAAGCACCGAGAACCCTGGAGAGATGGCGAAGATGCTGCGCACGAGGCGGTACTTCGGTTGTGTGCGCTTTACGGGCGAGGAGCTGCTCTGTTGGGTATCCTTGAGGCTGCGCCTACTGCCCGTCAAGGCGGACAAGGTCGAACGCTCTCTTGCGTACTACGTTGTTCTGCTGGCCCCTTTCTACCCGCCCGTTCCGTTGCACTTTAATTGTCTTGAAGGCACTTGAAACTACTAGTTGGCATCCAGGCCCCATGTTGTTTCGTCGAAGATAACGTCCACAGTCATTAGTAGCATAGATAGCGACGGTTTCAGATTAACAGCCGCTCGTTTTCCTTTCATTTTTTCAGGCTCTAGAATTCGGCTATAACTATGCGACTTGCAAGAGGGGTGTTGAGGACTATACATTAGGTAACCCCAGTGTAGTCAGTAAGGCTAACAATGAGACACGGACATTACAGAAGTCAATATCCTTGCAAACCCGAATATTCAATGCTCGACAATGTTTCGGGGCTGATCCATCCAACCTATCACCCGAGTATAGTGTTTCAATGAGAAGGATACTATTCTTCACCTATCCTTAGGAGCAAGCCCTACTGAGGGGTACCTTGGCTTCTGGGTACCTACCTACCTGTTTTGGTGATTGGTACGGTACGGACCTAAACGGGATAAGTCACATAGGACTATCCGGCAGGCATGTTGGGACCAACATTGCAAGTTCCTACACCACGAGAGCGACCCAGAGGAAGGTACCATTGAATTTTCGGAGAATTGTCTGGCTGGCCGTGAATCGCAGAGACTCGCTATCTCTCAGCGATGCGAGGTTCGATACCTTGAAACCGATATAACGCTGGATTTCTTGGGCGACGTGATCTGCATTTAGCTCAAGGTCGAGCCTGGTCCTGGAGTTGTCGAGTAGGAGTCGCTGCTGGGATATCGTGCCTACCACGGCTGGACACAATCCATTTAAGGCAGTACGACGCGGATGTAGTTTCAAGGATGAGGTCGAGGAGTTGAGGCAGCTGTGTCGTGCATTCGTCGAGGGCGTCGACAATCATAAACGTGCCGTGAGCGATGGGGTCACGCAAACATGCTGAGAACCGCTTGCGATATGGCTGCTAAGGAAGGGTTCCGGGACCGTGCTGGTTCGTTCACAAGGAGGAAACACTACCACCTACTTGACAATTATCTTTCCTTCCTATCACTGTTCGAGGCGCCCCCGGAGCTCGTCGCCGCATCCGCCTCGCCGACCGGCCGGTTCTTCCTCAAGCATCTGAGCCCAGACAAGGACTCCAGAACATTGCACAATATCGTCGCTGAACCGCCATGCCTCCCTCCCTAGACCCTACAACCGGGGTCGTCGTAACATCCTGAGCCCTCCGTATTCCGAATCCCCAAAGAGCAACTGGTCGGCCCGACGGTCTTCCCGGCATCTATCCCCCAGGCTCCCCAGCCCCGGCTCAATGTCCCCTCCAGATTTCAGAAGTGCTTCTATACCCCCTAACCAGTAAAACACGGCCACCCCGACACCCAGTTGCGGCCCGTGTTAACGTTGTAACACCCGGCTCCGTTGAAACCGACAGTTGGGTTGTTTGCGGCCTTCCCACAGTTGTTGTCCGACGCAATGAAGCGCCCTTCCGGGCAGGTGCCAGACATGGAGAAAGAATGGCTGGTGTCAAACGCCCTACAGCTGCGGCATCCCTGAGTCGAATAGTCGTATGCCTGCAGGTTTGTTCCCTGGCAGTTACTCCCGGAATACGACCGAATGACACAGCCCTGGGCGGCGAGTTCCCCCCGCTCCTGGATCGAAGCGACGTCGGTGGTCGACGCGTTGTAGGCGTTGGGGGCGATGAGCGGGATGGCTCGGTCATCGCCCCC
>Ga0247777_1000672_pt1 | contig 10168 bp, 5 predicted proteins | sample UWRJL154409C5_FD_179937 | JGI IMG/M metagenome (GOLD analysis project Ga0247777, IMG submission 179937) | Plant litter microbial communities from Arlington Agricultural Research Station in Wisconsin, United States - UWRJ-L154-409C-5 | ecosystem: Environmental > Terrestrial > Plant litter >...
GCCAAACGCTGACGATGGCCCTGGTGCGCGTGGCGATGAATAGACGTCGATAGGCACGGGCTACGACCTGACCAACTCGGTCTTCTCGCCCGACGGCCGCAATTTCCAGGTCGAATATGCCGTCAAGGCCGTCGAGAACGGCGGCACCTCGGTCGGCATCCGCTGCCGCGACGGCGTCGTGCTAGCCGTCGAGAAGGTCGTCGCCTCCAAGCTGCTCAAGCCCAACGCCAACAAGCGCATTGCCACTATCGACCGACATCTGGGCGTGGTGCGTCTTCCTCTTTTCGTCGTCCCCTTTCGCTCCCGGGCCGAACGGAAGAAAACACAAGCCCCCCCCCCTCCCCCTTCTCCACTCCAAAAACTGACGCCCCACACGCCAGGTCTACTCGGGCATGGTCCCCGACGGCCGGCACTTTGTCGAGCGGGCGCGCGACGAGTCCCGCGCCTGGCGCGACACGTTCAAGACGCCCATCGGCACGGGCGAGCTGGCCGCACGCATGGGCGGCTACCTGCAGGCCTACACGCTTTACCAGTCGGTGCGGCCCTTTGGCATCACGGCCATCGTCGCCGGCTGGGACGCCGAGCACGAGCTGCCCGTCGACGGCGAGGTCGGCTTCGGCCCCGGCGCCGGCGCCGGCGGCAAGGTCGCCGGCCGCACCCACGGCGGCCCCCTGCTCTACATGATCGAGCCCTCGGGCCTCTACTGGGGCTACTACGGCGCCGCCACGGGCAAGGGCCGCCAGTCGGCCAAGGCCGAGCTCGAGAAGCTCGACCTGGCCGGCGAGGGCATCACCCTCGAGGAGGGCGTCCGGCAGGCCGCGCGCATCATCTACGTCGCCCACGACGACAACAAGGACAAGGAGTTCGAGCTCGAGATGACCTGGATCAGCGGCGCCGCCGGCCCCACCAAGGGCCGCCACGAGGAGGTGCCCCGCGCCCTGCGCGAGGAGGCGGAGCGGTTAGCCAAGAAGAGCATTGAGGGAGACGACGACGATGACGACGACGAGAAGAAGGATGGCGACAAGATGGAGGAGTAGTCTCGGCCGGGACCACGGGATTGGGATTCATGAACTACCGATTGATAGATAGTCTGCGCCGCCGATGCTTTGCTGCCTCCGCCACGGCGGCCAGTTTTGATCCAACGGTTCATTCCGCCAACTTGACATGGGGGCGCTGTGACATGCACCACTCTATCCAGTCGGCGAAGACTTCCTTCCGGACGCTGATCTTCCCCGTGAGGCATCGCTTCCATGTCTTCGAGTAGAGGCGGTCCATGCGCTTCAGTCCGCCATAGTTGGCTACCTCGAACAGCACACCGGCGATACTGAGGCTTGCTGCGGAGAAGGCCGCGGCAAACGCTTTGTTCTCGGTGGGGTCGTCGGCACCTTTGTGCACCTCCTTAAGCGCCGCGAGCAGGCTGTCGGCATCGACGGCCCCTTGGGCACAAACCGACTTCTTCTTTTCCTTCTTGACTACCTTCCGGGCCAAGGTGACGATCTGCGTCGCCTTGTTGGAGATAGACTTGTCTTTAGTCGTTCGAATGAGCTTCAGCAGGGGCGGAAACAGCCCAAAGACCAATGGGTTGATGGAGGCGGCCTCTCTGCCCACGAAGATGCTCAGCAGGTCGAGCACGCGGCTTTTAAAGGCGATGACCTTTCTCTTGGCCTCGTCGCGTTGCTTCTTGGTAGGCTTTTTCCGGAGCAGCTTCATGTGAGCGGCCAGCTTCTCGTCCAGCGCGAGCATCTCCGTATCGGACATGTCGGCGTCGCTGGACGATTCGGCGTCATGGTCTCTGTCGAGGGTGTGCGAGATGTTAAACGCTTTCATCAAGGCGCTTTCAAAGTCTTCCTCGCCATTGAGCTTCTCCGAGTCTTCGGCGGCTACACCGTTGAGATGGTGGGTTGATCCGGCCTCAGAGTCGGAAGCGCCAGACTCTTCATCGCTGGCGTCGTCATCCTCGTCGACGACATCGGAGGGCACGTCATCGATGTCCTCCATGTCGATATCCTCGTCTTCGTCCTCGTCCCCGTCGGCGAGTTCTTCGTCTGCGTTGCTGAAGAGCGCGTCGTGCCCCTCCGCGCTTTCGTCGGCAACGAGGACCTCGGTCAGGCCTTTGAGTGCTGATTCGGTCATGAAGGGGGTAAACATCTCGAAGATCCTCAACGACGCCTGTTTCGAAACAGAGGACGGCCCCGCAAGCATGGAGAGCAGGACTTCGATCAGAACTTCAGACATGCTAGACTCGGCCCCGTCTTCGAGGCTGTCGAGAAGGTCGACGCACTTTTCCGTATCCTGCAACACCTCCAAGGAATCCGGGCCCGGGTCGTTGTAGAGCTGCAGGATGGCGATGGCGTGGAGGACGGTAAGGCCCTGGTGTACCTGACGGCCCCGTGCATCTCCTTGCCCCCCTGACAACCTGCGCAACCGCTTCATCGCTTCGAGGACTTGAGATCTGATGTCGTCGCTCATGTCGATACCCTTCGGATCGATGTCGAGGATAAAGTCCTGGAGAGAGGAAAAGCCCGCTGGATGTTTGAGGAGCGCGACTGCACCAGAAGACACATGTTTGCGGCACGTTTCTTGGACAGACGGTGTCGGAAACGGGTACACGCCGTCTGTTCGGGGGTAGGCGAGCCGAGCCAGTTCCTGCAAGGCGCAAACCACAACAGACGTACCGGCGCCAGGTTCCTCCTCTGCGACGTCGGTACTCGGTCTAGTGGTGAGCCTGAGGAGATACTCTCCGAGCGTCCGGAGAGTTTTCTGATCGTCATCTCTGGCCGGTTATTAGCCTCGCTCCTCACTCACGTGGTGTGATTCCACGTACCCTTTGCTGTCGGCCAAGGCAGCGGCTCTGAGGGTGCTGACAACATCTTCGACGTTGCCAGCGTTCGTGGACCGAATGAGAGTCTTGACCGGCGCGATCGGATCGGATGCGTTTCGGAGGCGCTCGTCGAGGTTGAAGAAGCCGTGAACGTCCAACAACCCCCGCAGCGCCGGCACAAGGAGAGCCGAGTTGTTTTTTACTACCTTCTCGACACCGTCGAAGCATAGCAACGCTGCGCGATGTAATCGCGGCCCAGGTTTGGACGCCTGGTTGACCATGACCGCCATGCTATTCTTGCTGAAGACGCCGGGCATAACTAGGCCTTCCGAAGCGCCGTCCTTGATCGCCTTTCGAAACAGCTTGAATCCCAAGAGCTTCTGGTGATCCGAGGCGGCTTTGGTGAAATAGACCTCTACCGTGACGGTTAGCATCTGTCGCACGCACCCGCAGTGAAGAACGAAACACACGATCCACCACGCGATCCCAGAACAAGGCGAAGTCGGCGGTTTCACGGCTTGGGTGGGGTTTGAGGAACCACCGGAAGATGAGGTCCCAGGCGAAGTGCAGCTGCGACGTGGCATTCCTCTGCTGTTGACCCCCAGCGGCATCCTCCTCCTTGGCCGCCTCCTTGTCCGTACTTTTGAGAGCAGCAATAACATCCGGAAGGGACTTGGAAGATAGGGGGTGCTCCCACGGGCTGGGAAGGTCCATGTCGGGAAAGTGCTCGGCCGCGGCCAGCCAAATACCGAGCCCTTCTAAAGTTTTGGCAATTCCTGCGCCGGACACCTTCTTCAGCGTCTTCTTGACCTCGCGCCGGTCCAACTTCGGTAGCGCTTGAGCGATGACGAACGCAGACTGTGACCGCATCCAGAGCTTCTTGTTCCCGAGATCCAGCAGCAGCTCCAGCACGGCCCGCCATCTTGTCGCATCTCGAAACAGGACGCCGGCCTGGGTGAATGTCTGGAGCCCGAAGAGCTGACCCCACAGAGTATCGCGGCCCTCGCGCATACCTTCCGCCCCCTGCGTCTTTTCGATGAGCATCCCTAGGACCTTGTCGAAGGTCAACTCGGGGTATCGGGCCGCCGCCAAGTCCTTTTCCCCGAACAACTGTCCCAGTAGCTCGGCCAGAACGTAGCCGAAGCCAATGCGGGCCGCATTGTTCCCGCTCGCCAGACCGCGGAAGAGCCGGCCCTCGAGGTGTCGTTTGAAGACGGACCCCGGCACTCCCTCGTTGTCGAGCAGCACCGAGACGATCACGTCTGCGGCCTTTATGCGGTCCTCCATGTCCTCGCTCCCGAGTAGCTTGTAAAGCTGGCGTTCGCGTTCATGATCTTCTCGCGCGAGGCTCTCCTTGAATGGGGATTTGTCGAGGAATAGTTTCTGCTTGTCGGCTTTCGAGATGGCATGGCTCGCCTCTGCCTCGACTTTCGGCTTCTTTTGGGGTGATTGGTCGGCATTGGCCTTGCCTTTGGCCGAGAGCTTCCGTTTGGCGCCCATTTTTAGGGCGTAAATCTACCTACCTAAAGATGGCAGGTCGTCGGGAGTTGTGAGGCTGACCGAGAGGATCCTTCTTATATGGGAGGACGTCGACCTCGGTGGGGACGAACCGTCGACGAGCTGCCCCCCACTCAAGCTGCTGTGGCTCAGAATTTTTGCAGGGGTTGCGCCTGCCGCGTCTCACCGCCCTCCCAATTCAGACACCCGCTGTCCCCCCTTCCGTCTTGAAGCCTCGTCTCTTGTACACCTGGCATCTGTGCCATCCTGTCCAGAACCAGCTCCCCATCGCCGGAAGAGGTGTTTCTTCCATCCCCACGTCGCTCCGCAGGATATGGCGACCAACCTCCTCTCGGCACGAGCTCTAGAGCCCGAGTCATGAGAGGTGTGGCCCGAACCCGTGATGCTTGTTCGGAAGCCTCCCTCGCCTCCCGACGCTGGTCTGGCTAAAGTGGAAATGGTCGTATATTATCTTCCCCCGCGGCAGAGGAGGTCCCCGGTTAGGTTTGCAAGTCGCCCACCCGTTCACTCTTGGGCCGAGTCCGAGGTATGGTATAAGGAGCGGGATGCACCGTCCGTTGGAGCCTCAGGGTCTCCGTTCCTTTTTGGCATGAGACCTGCCCGAGCCCGTCCAAGGGGCACTTTCCTCGAGACCCGTTATCCCTAGTTTACGTACGGGGAGGGAACACACCTCTCCGAGTCATAATATTAGTACGGACGGTTCCCGGCGCTCGCTTTTCTTTGACCTCTTGTCCTTTTCTTGTCTTCTTCACGTCATCCTATCTGGGCGACGACTTTGCCTCTCGGATCCTCGGGGGACAACGAGACAACGACACAGGTGATATTCCCGGGGGTTTTTCGTGACAGCCAGCCATGCCACTCGCTTTCTCACCGACACCTCGGGCGCTTTCACGATGATAGTGAAGACAAGGAGCCGCAGGCCGCATTGGGCCTTGCTCGTCGTCCCCTTCCTGCTCTTCCTCTATCTGGGGCTTGGACGGCTCCCGACGTCTCTCGACCTGTCCATCAACACCAACGCCGTACGCGCCCATGGAAATGCGACAAGGACTAAAGGAGCGGATCCGTCGGTGGAGCTGGTACACTTCTGGGCTCGGCTGCTCGAGTCGATGACACGAGCCGGCCCGCAGACACCTCCGGTCATCGTGCACAATGGCGTCGGCGACGACGTGATCGACCCGAACAAGAACCGCAAAAGAATTCGCCCGGACCGTATCAAGCTTCCCGCCAGCAGTGTGGACTCGATGCAGCGGTCTCACGCCGAGTTCGTCGCGTTGACCAGGGAGCTCGCGCCGGATCTCCCCTACCGGAAGAGGTCGAGAGGCATCGTTATGACCGCAGGTGGGGAGTACGTCGGAATTGCTGTTACTTCCCTCCTCATGCTACGGCGGGCGGGCTCGAAGCTTCCCGTCCAGCTTTTCCTCGACTCTGCTTCGGACTACGACGAGGACGTCTGCGAGAACATCATGCCCGCCCTCGGCGCCGAGTGCATGATCATGGAGAAGCTATGGAAGACGACACCCGAGCTGCCGAAGCTGAAGAAGTACCAGTTCAAAGTTTTCGCCCTCCTCTTCTCCACCTTTCAAGAAATCCTCTTCCTCGACGCCGACTGCTGGCCGGTGCGAAAACCGGACTACCTCTTCACCGCCGAGCCGTACCGCTCGCACGGCCTCGTCACGTGGCCCGACTTCTGGCTCTCGACGGCGTCACCGCTCTTCTACGACATCACCAAGACCGAGCTCCCGTCCATGGACGCCCGCCGGAGCTCCGAGTCGGGCATCATTCTGTACAACAAGGCCAAGCACGCGCGATCTCTGCTGCTGACCACGTACTACAACTTCCACGGGCCCAGCCATTACTACCCGCTGCTGTCGCAGGGCGCCACGGGCCAGGGCGACAAGGAAACGTTCCTGCACGGCGCCCTGGTGGCGGGCGCGCCCTTCTACCCCGTGAGCACCCGCATCGGCATCCTCGGCCGCTGGGTCAACGGGTCCTTCGAGTCGGCCGCCATGAAGCAGGCCGACCCGGCCGAGGACTGGGCGCTGGCGCGCGACCCGCGCAAGCTGGCCGTCAGCTCGCGCCTCTACGGGCAGGAGGACAAGGCGCCGGGCGAGCCGCACGCGCGCTGGCTGTTTGTCCACCACAACCTCGTCAAGGTGGACATCCGCCACCTGAGCAAGTCGCTGGGCGAGAAGCTCTTCCGCCGCGACGACAAGGGCCGCTGGCAGCGGCTGTGGGGCGACGACCGGGTGCTGCGCGACATGGCCGGGTACGACGTCGAGCGGGCCATGTGGGAGACGGTGCTCAAGGCGGATTGCGACGGGACCTTGTTGGTGGAAGACTGTGGCGAGCTGCGGAAGTGGTTTGCGGATGTGTTTGTGGAAAGAAGGGGGATGTAGCCCATCGATGAAGACCGACTTGTAGGATCCAGATTTAACCCGCGGGCTCCGGCGAGGAGTGTGATATCGCATCGACTGTTGTCATTGAAGTATTCCTGGCTCATGTAGGCTGATTGACCGAACCTTTTCTTCGGGCGTGCTCACTTGAGGTCCACGTAGGTGATAGACATCCGTTGCATGGTGCTTGGTCCCTACCATGCTACCTGGTGGGATGGTACACTACAGCAAACGGCCCTGCCACACCAAGTATTGGGGCCGGACTCGAGGCACAGCAGTTGTGCCGAACGCCACAGGCTCATTCCGCATTGCTCGCGGAAGCAGATCCATGAGAGAGTAGAAGCAGATAAGAGCGCGAACAGGAGTCACGTTTCATGCGACTGTATCTAACGGCGTACAACGACCATATATGGAGTAGAGCTGCTTCTTCACCGACCCACCGCAGCGTGCTGAGCGGCAGTCAGGAGACCTGGGTTTTCTAGCAATGGTCATCTTTACTGTACCTCCTTCAGAAAGTGGCCTAGACAAGACCAGGGGCTTCTCTGACTATCCAAAACCACCGGTTGGGCGACCACGGCCGATTCTCCGTGAGAGATCCCTTCTATCTGAGGTCTGGAGGCATCAAAGACGATTTGGCCTTGAGCAGTTTCGTAGGACAGCTAGAGTACCGGAGTGGCATCCTCCTGACCCGCATTAAGCCACAGATGACGTTCAATGCGAAGGCGGTCCCCTGAGTTGCAACGAAGGGGCCACGGTGAGCTGAGGTGAGCGGTTTTAGGCTAAGCGCCAAACTTCCAATCGCGTCAGGTGACCGCGCGCACCACCAGGGGGGCTTGCAGCCTCGGCGTACGGGCGGGGTTGTTTACCCCGTCGCGTCTCCGCGGGACATCCTTGTTTACATTGGCCGGCTGAAGTCAGGAGCTTTGACGCCCGCAGCTTCCCGAGCTCTATGAGCTCTCCCCACTTGGATAGAGAAAAGTGTATTCTTGCTCGCTTCGGCACAGCAAGCGCCGTCATCATGCCCATTTCAAGCTATCAATTCTGAGAGGACGGCGGCCAGAAAGGGCGGCCGCGAAGCCACCAGCTGGGGATCGGCGCCGTCAAGCGGACGCCTCGTCCGGTTTGATTGACCGCCCACCCTCGCACCTCGGGCGGCCCCGTTCACGATGCTCATTGGTGTCGAGACGAGGCTTGGGCGCTTCCTTTTTCCTCATGCGGGTCATCTTGACGGGGCAATCGTGGCGGTGAGCAGTTGGGCTGAGCTCGACTGGCTGAAGAAATTCACGCAACTCGGACGGGCGGCATCGCCATTGAATGTAAACAAAACCTCTGCAGCGGCCGATGGTCCGAGGCATGCGTCGACTCGAAACCGCATGCACGCTTGGTGTTGCAGGGGCCCCCGTAGGATGGCAAGATGGAACCCTCAGCACTTCACCCTCGACTACGTAGGCTGCGTGGTAGGGCGTGGTGGACCTGACCTTCTTGGCGCGAGGAAACAGGATCCGATACGGACCATGACGTCGTAGGTTCTCTCTGGATCTTGGGGCCGATGAGCGATCGAAGATGTCTCAGGAGCTTTTGGGTGGAATCAGGCCTTGACCTCTCTAAATTAAAATATCCGCGTCTTGATAGTGCGTGGGCCCCCACCTCGCGACTTGGTCGCCCAGGGGCCCGGAGAGGCCTCGGGCGTCGCGTGCCCTCGCCACGGACAGCCAGCTTGCCAGCCCGCCAGCCCGCCTGGCTCGCCTGGTTCTTCGGATGTACTGTATTTACCAAGTTCTCCCAATAGCTGACGGGAGCCTTGCTGACAGGTGCCCGAGGCTGGGAAGTCATGTGTGCTTACGGCTGTGCCCTCATCTCGCTGATCTTCGTCTTCCAGGAGCTCGGATCGCGCGAGCCGTTGTTCGCGTCGGGCTCGACCGGAAAGCTTGGAGAGACATGTCAGAAACCTCCCCGCCGTCCGGGAGTTGGTTCGATCGCCAGCCAATGGCGGGCTTCTTCCACACGGATCGGAATGCTGGCAACACGCCAGGGTCTCCCGTCCGAGAGTTCCAGGCCGTCCGCGCCGCTTGCTCCAGCACGCCATGTCCCTGCCCCTCGGCAGAGACGAGAGTCGAAACGGCCCAAAGCGGAATCCAACCCCCATGCCCTTAGCTGGCGGGGCAATGTCTTATCACGCCTTCGAGATTTTCAGCTGCACGGGCGCGCAAGGGAGGAATGGGCTTGACGGCAGCGTGAGACCACGTCGTTCGGAGCCGGAGCTTCCAGGCCCGTTCTTGGGGATCTGAATGAAGGCGAGCGACGAGGCGGCACCCGGCTGCCTCTGTCGGTCCAGACCGAGAATAGCATCGAAGCATTGGCGCCCGGCATGAATGAGCTGTGCGCATTTTCGGCTTGTTGTGTTTCGCACCCAATGCCCTCCGATGTCCAGCAGACGATCGGTTGCAACGACCGGCGCCTCGACAACCAGTGGAGGCGCTTGGCCCTGCGGGGCCGGACGAGGGATGGTCAGCACGGAACTTCAATTTCCTCGCCCGCCAGTGACGAAGCCGCCGCCGCTGCCGCTCCAGCGCCGCGCATCTGGCGGGCCGGACACGGCGGTTCGCAGGCGGCCCTCATCTCTACTCGTAGTACACGTGGACGAAGCGGAGGCCCCGGATGCCGGCAAACGACCAACTGACGCCATTCGCATTCGCAGAGGTCTCGTTCGGGGCGGCTGCTGCTGTGGCGAGGGATGGCGTGCCGGTAATCCTCGTGGATGGAGTGCAGCTATGCCGGGCTGGGGAGGGGCCTGAAACATTCGACCGCGGTCCCCTGCTGCGAAGCCTCGTCCGAGCGGCTGATGGCAACGAAAACCGCGCCCAGGTATGAAAGACTCTCGACCAGGTACTGTAAGTACTGTCCACGTAGTTACAGTATCTTGATGCCGTGGCCCGCGTGGGCACCTGTGTTACTTTGCACGTTGAACCTGCTGTCTGCAGCGTCCTCGAACCTTCGGGCGGCGTGGGACTCGGAGCTCCCGGCATTCGCCCGGGTGAGTGTGAATTTGAGCTGGCTGCGGGACCAAGAAACTGAATTATTCGGACTTGGAGACGAACGCGGGGGAAGTCAGGACCATCTTGGACGTCGGTGACGACAGGCGGGCCTCCTACATTCCAGCTCTGTCTTATCTGCCTACTTTACCTGCCGTGATCGTCTTTCTCGTCGTCTTCTTAGGTACGTCGCCCGACTCAGATCTGGCGTCCCCGCCCGGGAACCCGAGGCACTGGACAGGTCCGTCGTTCGCTGGCGGCGGGAGCTCGTCGTTTGCCCCCCACCGGCTCCGCTGCCCAACACAACGGCCAGGGCGCTATGCGTTCCAGCGGGTAGGCTTGCTGCTACTAGAAAACGGTGGGCTGGAACGTCGAGAAAAGAGACCATACGGCGCAATAGGGCA
>Ga0247777_1000673_pt1 | contig 10167 bp, 3 predicted proteins | sample UWRJL154409C5_FD_179937 | JGI IMG/M metagenome (GOLD analysis project Ga0247777, IMG submission 179937) | Plant litter microbial communities from Arlington Agricultural Research Station in Wisconsin, United States - UWRJ-L154-409C-5 | ecosystem: Environmental > Terrestrial > Plant litter >...
TGGCGGGGGGGGAGTCCGGGCCGTCTTGGGCGAGGAAGCCATCGGCTGAATCGCAACCGTGTTAGTGAGGACGGTCGCAAGCCAAGCTCGGGATTTGGAGGTTGGGGGAGGGGAGGGATACGACGTACTGCAGAAAGACTTCAGAATGCGCGCCGCCTTGTCGCATTCGCGGTCAAGAGTCGTGGGCCAGTAGAGTTCACGGTCTACCTTGGAGTTGGCGGGATGGGCGGCGGCGGGGTGGGGGGACGAGGCAGAGATGCTCTTGGACGAGGCGAGGCGGTCGGCCCAGCTGAAGACCTTATTGAAGCCCGTTGGCCGACCGTCCGTTTGTTGTAGTACTTGTTGCTGGTTCGGGGAGACGCTGCTCGGGTTGGCGGCGGCAGCAGCAGAGGTAGAGGCATTGCTGTTCTTGCGCTCCCACGAGGGGAGCAGCGCCGATACCCTCTGCATGTCGGCGGCCGTGTCTGCGGGGTTGGCGGTCGTCGGCCTAGTCCGCAGGCCCGGCGGCCGAGGTCTGGCAAGATCGAAATCGAGGACCACGGCGATGGTGGTCGTCGTCGTCGTCTTGCTTGTCGTCTTGCTTGTCGTCAAGGCCCGTCGTCGAGGGACCAACAGGTGCGAGGAGGGGGGGAGGGTCGGACGCTGAGGAAATGGGAGGGCCAACCACGAGGGCTCCAAGGCCAGCCTCCTCGGGTCCGTGGGGAGCGTGGCCTCGCTCCCCGTCGCTACTCCGGCGGGGAAGAGTGGCTCGAGTGGTTGCAGAAAAGCAAGGCCTGCAGGTGACGTGGGCGGTGATCACGCCAACCAAACCCGGGGTGCTCGACCGACGGTGCGCCAGTCAGAGGCCGTGGTGGCGAGCCCGTGGCTGGGGGTCGGCGGGGTCGGCGTCCAGGTGCCGGTAACTTTTAGGCCGTGGCGCGACGGCGGCCGTGGGCCACGGGCGGGGTTGCGACTGCTGGAGAAGGTCGAGGCAACGCTGGCGGCCAGGGTATGTTCGGCATCTGGGACCTGGGCGACAAGCCTGGCATCGGGTGTGCCTCTGTGCCTGTGGTGATAATTGGCAGCTTTGGGCGTGGGCGGAGTCGTCGAGACTCGTCGTAGGTCGCTCGGGGTCGTCTCGTCGCGCCTGCCTTGTTTAGACAATGTCGCTTCGTCCTGTCTCTGGCTTCTTGTACCTGCTTATAGATTAACCGCGACCGTCATCCTGCGCCGGGCGGCGGGCAGCCGTAATTGAACCCCCCCGGCAAAGACGGCGCTGCTCGCGTCGGCCCAATCTACAGCCAAAAGCAAGAGAAAGGCGACCGTGATCTGTGCCTCCGACGACCCGAGCGGTCCCCCCCGGACATTTCAACCCAACCTGGAACTCGAACTGGAACTCGGCCCTCGGCCGCGCCTGGAACTCAGGGGCACGAGGCGACTCGACCAGCCAAAAGCAAAGAGAAGCCGAGACATGTGCCCATTCCAGACAGGCATGTCTTTGCGATTGAGAAATCTCGCTACGGAGTAGTATTACTGAGGGACCCCGAAGCTCCCGAGCTCCTCTTTTCCTCCCAAGCCCCCGTCTCCCTGCTCCCTACTACACAGTACTCCCTAAATTTACTCCGTACGCCGTACCGCCGCCTCTCGTCATCTTCTTGCCCTGGCTCTCGGCCTCGCCTTCGCTGGGGCAGCCCCTCACGCCCCTGCCTCGCTGCGGTCATGGCTCCCCCGGGAAGGCTGTGCCCCGAGTCGCGGGTGTCGAGTCGCGATCTGGAAACAGCGAGCTGGAAGCTGAGAAGGCGCAAGGCCCGGGCCCTCAGCCTCGTTTCTTTTGGCTTCCCTTGCGCGTCTCACCCATTCCACGTCGGTTTCATTGTTTGCGTGCCTGCAAAACCCGTAAATACAGCATCGTTACCTGCGTATGTATCTCGTACGGCTTCACGCCCAATGTGCTCCAGGCCCAATGTAGGTAGAGCCGTTGGCACTATGTGCCGTTCATGCTATAGCCCGTCACGTATACTATCTGACTCGAGCGGAAGCAAGGCAAAGACGGCAGACGACATCACTACCCCAGCCCGAGCCAGGAAGCCCAGCTCGCCCAGTGTCCCCAAGGCAGGCGAGGCAGGCTGAGGCGGAGAGTGGCTCGACGGCAGGACGGGTGGCGGGGGGGGGTGGCAGGTTCTACAGGGGACCCCAGGCCCGAACAGGGGCAGGACCCTGCTCCGATCCGCCCATCCCACCCACCGATCGGAACCCACCCCGAACGCTCTTCTCCTGCGAGCTGCTCGTTGTCGTCATCCGCCTTCTTGTTCGCAGCAGCCGCCTCCTCGAACTACTGTAACGTCTCGAACCAAAACGCCACCGGCCTCGACTCTGCCAACGCAATCCTCTTCAGAGACAGAAGCAGCATCAGACGCCTCTGCAGCCAACCTTGCGCGTCTCCAGGCCGAGACGGGCGCCGACAGGACTGACAGCCAGATGTGGCTCCACCGCAGCGCAATCTCGTCAAGACGAGACCCCTCTGCCCGCGGATGCTGGTCGGGGATAGATTTGCCAGGCCTTTGTCTCTCCCATCTCTGTGAGACCGCCCCTCGGAGCGGGCGAGACCAATGGAAATTTCTACCCTGATGCCATGGCGAGCCCGGACCCCTGGCCCACTCTCCTTGGTCCCCTCTTTCCGCCCTTCCGCCCCCTTCCGCCTTTCCGCCTGACCGGGAGACCGGGTGAAAGTCAATTTCCTCGCCGCATTGCCATTCTAGACCTTTTCAACGAGTAATATTACCATAAGCCTTTCTTCTACTACTTTTTCCCCCATTCTCCTACTGGAAGACTTCTTGTCGCCAGTGCCCGTTTCGCTTTCTGTTCGCTCCGGCTTGCCGTCCTCTACTCTGTTGTACAATGGTAGGGCACGGGTCCCCGTCCGCCGAGGGCCAACCCGCGACGACCGACGCGGCCGTTCGGAATTTGACTCGTCACAGCCTTGTGGTGTTCCTTCCGTTCCGAAGCCTACAGCTGCTTCTTGAGTCCACCAATCGAACCAACGCCGGCCTTGACCTGATCGGCCTGCTGCACGCCCTGGAGCCGCGCTGCGTCCCGTCCGTGTTAGTCGGTCGGACCCCGCCGCGCCGTCCCGTGGCTCGGAAACGGGTCAGTACGTACAGTCGACAAAGTCCTCGCCGGCCTTCATGCCCTGCGCCTGCAGCCGCTTCTTCTCGGCCATGGCCTTGGCCTTGAACAGGTACACGCCGATCTGTTCGATGAGGGGGTCGGCGTAGCCTTGTTGGTATGCCCAGTAGGCGCCCCCGATGATGCTGAGGACGACGAGGAGCGAGATGAGGAACGACTGCGTCTCCATGGCGTCTGATATCGTAGCTTCCTTTTTTTTGGTTCGGATTGGCTGCTATTCGTTGGTGGTCACTTCTACGCTGCGGGCAGGACTCGAGATGAAACTAGTAAAAGCTGGGGCGTCTGTCTCGGGAAACGGCCGAGACTGAGTCCGACCTTTTATAACTGCGAGATGAAGCCGTATCCTCCTCGGCCTTCAGGCGGATCTGCAATGACGTCCCAAGTTGCAGCAGCGTTTCCCTGGCACAGCCTTGCCGTCCACAACCGGTTTTGGAACCACGACCTCTTATCGCCGACAATCCCATTACGACTTGCCCAGTCTCGCCCAGTCTCAGCCTACAGCGCTTGATCTTCTGTCATTGCATCATAGCCATACTCGAGCCGCCCTAGTATCGTCTTGTTCCTGCGCAAGTGCGGGCCCGGAACCCACGCCGGCCATGCAAGGAACGTCGATGCCATCCGTCCGGGCATGTGACACTCTCCACCGAGACGACCCGGAATCACCCAGAGTCTCGGCACTCACGAAGTGCCGCGAGCGGTGACCAGATGATTCCGCGCGATCCAACGGCTGGCAACGCTGATCGTGTGGACGGCCCTCCGCGGAGAGTGATGAGTTCTGCATGTGGTGGGTGAACAAGATCATCGGCTGCTCTCATACGACGGAGAGGTCATCCATAAGACTGTAGGATGTTGGTAAGGCGTCGTGTGTCATCCACGGTGCCGGGGGTCACCTAACGAGCTAACCTATCCATCGGCCTTGTCGACAGTCCATGAAGGAAGCATCGTGTCACCCATTCCACAGGAGGACGACGATACTATTGTGAGCGGGCAAAACTCCATCATGAATTCGTATACTCGGATCGAGTTTATCTCGTTTCTAGTTCGGTTCAGCCTTGCCGGTCTGAGTTGCCTCAGGATGCTGGGGTTTCTAAGTCGGTTGTCCCGTCATTCATACCCTTTTCCTCGGCCGAAAGAGGCCATCCTCGTCGAAAGCATCGCCGTCATACGAGCGCAGCCGACACTACCTATAAGCCACATAGGAAACGAAGCTCGCACCCGCTTGTGGGGATTCGAAAGTTCCCTTATTCCGAGTCGTCCGCCGTAGAGCCCGGGTAAGTGCCCCCTTCCAAGACGAACCTCTCCAACGCTAGCGAGTTTGTCGTCGCCTTCCCGTTCCCGGACCGCACACGTCGCGTGGTCGTGCTCGTCACGTCGTTCCATTGATCGTCGGTGGTCGGGTGGAAGTTGTAGCTTTCCGGTACACTGCGGTCCAGCGGTTCCGATTCGAAGTCGCCTTCCATGTGGAGTCGCTGGAGGTTGGGCAGCCTCCTGCTGAGAGAAGTGAATAGGGACCGGAAGGTGCCGCGGCAGAGGCGTATGCCCCCCAGGGCCACTTCGTAGCCTTTGGCCAAGCCGCGGCCCCCCAGCCGGAGTCGCTCCAGCGTGCCGTGCCGGACGAGGAAGTCGCGGAGGTCCTCCTCAACGCATCCGATGCCCCCGAGCCTCAGGTCGGTCAGCTTGCCAAAGGTGAAGCCGTCCAGCAACAGCTCCTGGAACTGAAGGAGGAACTTGTCCCGGGGAAAGCCATAGTTGTGGAAGGCCAGCGAGAGGTGGCCGAGGTTGGGCGACTGGCGCAGGACGAAGCCGAGCCCATTGATGGACTTGGACCTGGCCGTCGGGAAGATACTGTTCATGGTGTCCAGGGTCAGGTCGAGGCGGGTGAGCCGGGCGAACGTGTCGGCCGACTCGAACCAGGCCTTGCGGTCGACGGGCATGCGGAAGAGTTCCAACGGGAGGCGGTCGACGGTGAAAGATGATACCCGAGTCAGCTGCATGGCGGAGACGATGACGTTCAGTTTCTTGCAGGCCCGGGCGGGATCCATCTTGCGACAGCTGGGGACTTCAAACACGTCACGCAGGATGTCGATGTTGAAGGGGCACCGCGTGAACATGACTTGGATCTCGGACAGGTTGGGCAGCTGGCTCATGGCGTCCCTGACGACGGCCGCCTGCTCCGGATCCTCGAAGGGGGCCAGGGCCTTGGAGCGCTTCTCAAAGGCGGCGTACCGCAACCAGGCGTCCGTCAGGACGGCGGTTCTCTTCTCGGGCTCTTTGAAGTAGTGCTGCAAGTACGAGGCACGGCGGCCGTTGTCCTCGTCGATCTCGGCGAAGTTGAAGACGGCCGACTGGATGCTGGTCCGGAGCCGCTCGTGGCTCGCGATCGAGTGCAGTCGGGCAACATCGTCCCTCCAAGCCACGGCCGTGAATCCGGGCGGGATCAGATACTCGTACCCCACCTGGGCGAAGGGTTGGCAGACCAGGCGGAGGGCCTTGACCGACTGTACGTCGCAGGATTCGAAGACCAGCCGAAGCAGTTCGACCGGTAGTGAATCCATCATCCTCGTGGCGGCCGGACCATCGCAGCTCTGCGAGGAAGACGTCGACAACGGGAGGGAGTAGGGGGCGGGCCTTGGGGATAGATACCGTAGAAAAGAACTGGAGCGTTCAGCAAACCCGACAGGCGGATACGATGCCCGCCCGACCGGCTGACAAAGGAGGCTAAGGGAGGGAGTGACTGCATGAGCTAGGGCGACGGCCGACCAACAGCCGTTCCGAGGGGGTCGTGGGCGGCCCACTCAGGGCAGGGCTTGACGGTACATATTCTGTAACGAGCTAGAAACAAAAGGCACTGAGGTCGAGAGAGGCCGCGAAGAAGTCGGTGAGCGCCAGGAGAGGGCGGCCGGTTGTCCACGGTGTGCGGATCACCGGCTAACTGCAGGAAGACGGGACCCGGCGAAGGCACTGCATGCACGCCACCCCAGGCACGAGCAGCACAAACCAAAGAGTTGCGACGCAGACTTTCCCAACAAAGCAGCGAGACGCCCTGGTCCCTGTCTCGCCCCCGGCTCTCCGTCTCCGGCCGCGGCGGGAGCAAGGCACATGAGTGATAACAGACGTGATATAGTAAGTTCCCCGTGGGCTGGCTCGGCTTGAAGGCAGCGAGACAGTGAGACAGCGAGGCAGCGAAGAGGCTAGAAGCCTTCCACGCGAGTTCCGGGCATCTGGCTCGACCGGCTGAGACATGAAAGCCGTCTGACTGACCGCTGCTTCTCTGAACACAGAGGGTCGCTGACTCTGACTCTGACTCTGGCGGGTTTCGGGTCTCATCAAAGACCGCAAACGTGCCCGTCCTCTAAAAGGCCCACGCTCCCACGGCGAGGGGCAATGTCGTTTGGTGCTTGGCCGCCAGGTGTACTGTACGTGCCCCAACCCTGGTCCCTTGGCCGTCCGGGTCCTTGCCCCGCCGTCAGCCCTCACCGCCAGGTCAGAGGCGAATGAACCCGTTCGACCCGTCGCTCCGGTGGCGGACGTGACACAGATCCGTCAGGCTTTTTATTTTTTGCACATGTCAAACCTTCAGCACCCGACCGAGAGCGTCTTGGGCTTATTGGCCCACAGATCTAGGACGCAAACGCTAGGTGAAGTTGCAGACGCGGACGCTGCAACGATGACTTGTCGTTTGGGAAGGGCTTGCTTGGGAAGAAGAAATCAGACTGAGAGACAAAAAAAAAGAAGAAAAAAAGAGTGGGGCAATTAGCTCCCCCCACCCCACCCCCGCTCCTCCTTAGTGAGCTTGCTCGCTTGCTCCTGACGGGAGGAACCCGAATCAGACAGCCAGTACTCCCGTGAAGCCAGTACGTTGCAGATCAGACAAATGAGACCAAATACCTCACTTTGACTGTCTTGGCTGGCTGCTTTGGGTATGTGGGTAAGAAGCCCAAAAGGAGGCTCAGATTGCAAATTAGTATCTACTTTCCATTTGATGGCCCGAGGGACGTGGGATCTTTGAGGCCAAAAGAAGGGGAGGAGGCTGAAGTGGTGGGATATCGGACGGGGCTTGCCACCTGGCAGCAGCTGACGATACTCTGCATCCCAACGTTTTGTTCCACAGGACAGACGTCCACATTCGCAGACTCGGGGCAATGCCACGTGAAGGTCCCAACTGATCCTTGCCCTGCACGCCATGCAAGGCGCTTTACCATGAAGACTACCGGGCACTCCACAATCCAGGACGCAAGAAGATGCCGTCCCTATCCGCTCTTCTCGGCACCGGCAGCACGTCGCGACCCAAGCTGACACCAGCTCCAAGCAGCAGCTCCTCGGTGCGGAGCACTGCTGCCTCGGTCCGCGATGGCAACCCCGAGTACATCTTCGACCCTGAGCAGCTTCCGGCCGTTGCCGATCCGCCCCCAGATCTGCGCGAGCTGAACGGCAGCCTCGGAGCCCTCGCTGCCGTCTTTCCTGACGTCCAGGTCGATGTCTTCCGCGAGATCCTCGCCAACTTCGACGGGGAGTCCCGCCTGGCCGTGGCGGCGGATGCCTTGCTGAAGAATCGCGCCGCTTGGGTGAAAGGACGGTGGAAGGTGCCCGGAAAGGACGGAGACGAAGGGACCGGTTCCGGCGCCTTCCAGGACGGCCAGGCCCCCGTTCCCGAGGCCGACGTTTTTCGAAGCGCCGACTACAAGAGGGCCGTCAAGAGCCTGGCATGGCACGAGTTCAAGGGCCTCTCCCGCTCTGCCATCAACGCGGTGCTGGCGGAGCAGAACTATTCCTACCTGCAAGCCCGACAGACACTCGTCCATTTGTCGTCCAAGTCTTGGCGCTACACCATCTCGTCGTTATTCCTACGGAGGAAACCGGTCACGTCGGGCGAGGCCGAGAACCACCCCCTCGTCGTCTGGAAATCATCCGGCCAAGGGTCCATCTTGCCGAGTTTCCGGGCCACGGGCAACGCAGAGCTGGACAGGGAGCTCTTTGCGCAACTGATCGCGCCCTTGAGAGAACAGGCTCGTGCCAAGCAAGAAGGCGAAGACCGCACCCTGGCGGTTCATCTCAACACCCAGGAGGCCGAGGCTGCCGAGGCGACGTACGAGTGCGAGTGCTGTTTTGCCACGGCCGCCTTCGAGGAGATTACTACGTGCAACGGCGACGACGATGGCCACATGGTCTGCTTCCGCTGTGTCCGGCACACTGTTACCGAGGCCGTCTTCGGTCAGGGCTGGCACCGCAGCATCGACAAGGAAAGAGGCGCCCTACGCTGTCCTGCTATGGGCTCCGCCGAGTGCGACGGCTGCATCCCGTTGGACCACCTGCAGCGCGCCATGCTCGACGAGAAGAAGGGCACCGAGATCCTGCTCCAGCTCGAGCAGCGCCTCGCCGAACACAACCTCCTTGCTTGCAACCTGCCGCTCGTCCGTTGCCCCTTCTGCAGCTACGCCGAGGTCGACGAGCTGTACGTCCCCGCGGAGCAGTCCCAGCTGCGTCTGCGCCTCGACAGCATCCTGTTCCTCCTTCTCGTCGGTCTCGTCCTGGTCCCCTTCCTCGTCCCGCTCGTCCTCTTCTCCACCTTTGTCGCCATCGTCCTCAGCGCCCGCCCCCCCGTCACCCGCTTCCTCGGCGGCCCCTTCGCCGCCGCTCTCACGCGCCTGCGCCGCCGCCGCCACGGCCTCCGCTTCGTCTGCCGCGCCCCGGCCTGCCGCCGCGCCTCGTGTCTCGCCTGCGCCAAGGCCTGGGTCGACGTGCACGTCTGCCGCGAGAACGAGCTCGTCGCCCTCCGCACCCACGTCGAGCTCGCCATGAGCATGGCCGTCAAGCGCGTCTGCCCCCGCTGCGCCACCTCGTTCGTCAAGAACGCCGGCTGCAACAAGCTCACCTGCCCCTGCGGCTACCGCATGTGCTATGTCTGCCGCCGCGACATCGCCGCCGAGGGCTACCGCCACTTCTGCGAGCACTTCCGCCCCGAGGGCGACGGCCGCCGTTGCACCCAGTGCGACCGCTGCAACCTGTGGGAGGGCGAGGACACCGACGCCGTCCTCCGCGCTGCCCGCGAGGAGGCCGAGCGCCGCTGGAAAGAGCGCGAGCAGCGCGACCTGAGCGTCGCCGAACGCACCTTTCTCGACACGGGCCTGGGAAACCAGGGCGGGAGTTTCGGCAGCGGCCTAGCCCGGCCCAGACTGCCCACCGCCCCCGAGATTTTCGACTTTCTCGTGGATCGTCTCTTTGTGTGTTGAATCCCGGACGTGAGTTTGTTTTGTTTGACGTCCCATGGGGTTCCCGGCGTTTGGTTACAGGGTAGGGAAAGGGGGGGGGCGGGGGTTGTGACAAGGCAACCTCGCGACCCAGAGGAGGCGGAAGAAACAATTGTATACCCAGGCGATGTGAAACGTAGAACTTCATAGGGACGAAATAGACCAAGGCACACGGCGAAGACAATATATAATACCTCGTTAAAAATTCTCGTCTCTCGACTGATCGGATGCTATGTAGAGGGACCTGAATCACACCCACACCCGCAACCGCACACAAACCCCATTTTCTTGAAACACGTTTGTACACAACCACGCCTACCAAACCATGCTCTCCTCCTCCTCTACTTCCCTCTCCTCCCTCTCTCCTCTTACCGCCTCACGGCCGCCACGGCTTACAGCCGCCCCTTGCCCTCCGTGACCAGCTCGGCGGCGGCGCCGCCGATGGCCAGCTTGCCCGTCTCCTTGACCTTGGTCTGGAAGACGACGCGGGCGCCCTCCTTCCACATCTCCGTCACCAGGGTCTGGCCGGGCAGCACGGTGCCGGCGAAGCGCACCTTGATGTTGCGGAAGGGGCCGAAGGTCTCGTAGACGGCCTTGCCGGCGACGCCGAAGAAGCACAGGCCGTGCAGGATGGGCACGTCGAAGCCGCCGGCCTTGGCAAAGGCCGGGTCGATGTGCAGCGGGTTGTAGTCGCCGCTGAGGCGGTAGACGGCGGCCTGCTCGGGCGTGGTGCGCTCCTCGACGACGACGTCCG
>Ga0247777_1000674_pt1 | contig 10163 bp, 7 predicted proteins | sample UWRJL154409C5_FD_179937 | JGI IMG/M metagenome (GOLD analysis project Ga0247777, IMG submission 179937) | Plant litter microbial communities from Arlington Agricultural Research Station in Wisconsin, United States - UWRJ-L154-409C-5 | ecosystem: Environmental > Terrestrial > Plant litter >...
AGTTGTGCCACGTGACGATGTATCCCCAGCTCGCGAACACGTGCGCGTTCCAGCGCCACTGCACGCCGTCGACGATGCCGTTGTGGGGCCCGCCGTGCAGGAGCATGTACACCGGATACTTCTTCGACGGATCGAAGTTCGGCGGGTAGATCACCCACATCTGCACGTCGTCGTTCTGCGCGCCCTTGTAGGTCACGCTCTTTACTTCGCCGAACGCGAAGTCCTTCAGCTTCGCGTCGTTGAATGTCGAGAGCTGCGTGGGCTTGCCGTTCGCCAGGTCGAGCCGCACCAGCGTCGGCGGCTCAGTGAAGCTCTGGCAGATTGCGATGGCCGTCGGCTTCGAACCGGTGCTCACGGCGAGCGCGCTGAAGCTCGGGCTCGTGGTGATTGCCTTCGGCGCACCCCCGGACACATTGAAGCGATACATGCGCAGCGTGCCCGCATCGTCGATCGATGCCACGAGCGATCGATTGTCCGGCATCCACGTGATGTGGCTCACCGAGCGATCGAAGTCTTCGGTGATGCCGCTCGCCTTGCCGGTGGCGCGATCGAGCAGCATCAGCCGCGTGCGATCCGCATAGAAGAACCTGGTGCGCTGCTGGACGAACGCGAGCGTCTTGCCGTCGGGGCTGTACCGGGGCTCGCCGTCGTCGGCCTTGCTGTCTGTCGTGACGTCTTTCGGCGGCTTACAGCCGCAGGAGGGGAGCGTGATGATGTCGTAGTTCGGGTCGATGCCCGTCTTGTCGATGTTCGCCTGAAACGCGACCTCGAGGCCGTCGGGGGAGATGTCGTACGAGTACTCGTCCACCTCCTGCTTCTGCAGCGCATAGCCCGACAGCCGCGTGATGGCGACCGGCTCGCCCCCGTTGATGTCGATCGAGTACAGGTGGTTTTCCGTGTCGTCGAGCAGGTGATCCCAGTACGCGATGGGCGCGCGCGTCCAGACGCGGCCGGTCATCTTGCTGTCGGCGCGGTCCTTCTTTCGCTTCGCCTGGTCTTCCCAGCGCACGAGATCCGTCCAGATCGCGGTGATGAAGGCGACGTGGCGGCTGTCCGGGAACCAGCGCGGGGCCTCCGCGCCGTTCGGCACGTTGGTGACGCGGCGGGCCTCCCCGCCGTCGGTCGCGATCACATAGACCTGCGACTCCTTGTCCTCGCCGCGCTTCGAAAGAAAGGCGATCCATTTGCCGTCCGGGCTGAACACCGGGGAGGTGTCGGGGGCGCTGTCGCTCGTGAGCTGGCGGGCCGGGCCGCCGGCCGTTGGCAGGCTCCACAGGTCCGTCAGGCCCTTGTTTTCGGCCACGTCGTACCGCGTGACGGGCACGACGGCGACTTTGCCGTCGGGGGAGAGGGTGGGCTCGCCGAGGCGGTCGAGCGTCCACATTTTCTCGGCGGAGAACGGGGTGAGCCCTTGCGCAAGGGCACCGCCGGCGGCGGCCAGCGCGAGCAGGCCGAGGACTGAAGAGACGAGGCGCGAACGGTGAGGCATCGGAGGCACCTTACGGTGAAAGGGGGGCGCGCGGCGCATGGACTGGGTCGAAATTGTGCCGGTGGCTCGCACAGCCGGGCAATGCAGGGGCGACCGGCCGTGCGGCAAGTCGGGCAAACGGTTGCGCGCAGCTGTGCATAACGTGAGTTGTCCGCGTTCGCGCGAGTTTTTGTAACGATCGCGTCGTTGCGGGTATTTACTCTGCGCGGCGGCGGTGGAGAATGGCGCGCCGACCGTTCTCGCTTCCTCCGCTCACATGAAGGCAACAAGGGAAAAAAGTCATGAGCAACGCCGATCCCCGGGGCAAATTCGTCTGGCACGAGCTGCTGAGTGGTGATGCAGCCGCCGCAACCGCCTTCTATACGAAGGTTGTGCCATGGAAATCGCAGCCGTGGGAGCAGGACTCTTCCTACTCAATGTGGGTCGCGAAAAACGGCCCCGTAGGTGGCATCGCCAAGCTCGATGGGCCGGCGTCGCCGCACTGGCTGGCGTATGTCGCCGTGCCGGATATCGCCGCAACAGCGGAGGCCGCCAAAGGTCTCGGCGGCCGCGTGCTGAAGGACAAGACCGATCTGCCGAACGGCGGGTCGTATGCCGTGCTGGCCGATCCGCAGGGCGCGCAGTTCGCGATCTACCAAGCGGGTGCCGAGTCCGGTGGCAACGGCGCCGCGGCGCCCGGGGCCGGGGAGTTCAGCTGGCATGAGCTCTCGACGACCGATGCCAAGGCCGCGATGGAGTTCTATACCAAGCTGCTCGGCTGGGAAGTGGGCCCGGTGCACGACATGGGCGCGCCGGCCGGCAACTACCACCTGTTCCTTCATGAAGGCAACCAGTACGGCGGCATGTTCGTGTCGGACGGCGCGGGCACGGGTCCGAGCTGGCTCTGCTACATCAGCGTTGAGGATGTGGGCAAGGCGACGACGGCTGCCAAGAACGCGGGTGGGCGCGTCATGAACGGCCCGATGGAAGTGCCGGGCGGCAGCTGGGTGGCGCAGGTGCTGGACGCGGAAGGCGCCCAGTTTGCGGTGCATGAGCCTGCGAAGGTCGCTCAGTCGGCGAAGCCCGAGAAGCCGGCGAAGGCGCCGAAGCCGAAGGCCGAGAAGCCGGCCGCCGCACCTGCGGCAGCGCCTGCCGCGGCGAAACCGGCCGAAGCGAAGCCCGCTGCGAAGGCTGCTGATGCCAAGCCGGCCGCGAAGCCGGCAGCCGCTCCGGCGGCGGCACCCGCCGCCGCAAAACCTGCGGCAGCCAAGCCTGCAGCAGCGAAACCCGCCGTAGCCAAACCGGCTGCGAAGCCGGCGGTGGCGAAGCCTGCTGCGAAGGCGCCTGCCAAGGCGGCTGCGAAGAAGGGCAAGAAGGCGGCGGCCAAGAAAGCGCCAGCCAAGAAAGCTCCGGCCAAGAAGGTAGCGAAGAAAGCTGCTGCCAAGGGCAAGGCAAAAGCCGCTGCGAAGAAAGGCAAGAAGGTGGCGAAGAAGGCCGCCCCGGCGAAGAAGAAGTCCGGCGCCAAGGCGAAGAAGCACAAGTAAGCGTTGTTGGGTGGCAGCGGGCGTGGGTCGCCCGCTGCCGCTGCTTCGAAGAAGCCCTCAATCGCCGGGCGGCTGAGAGGCAACCCTGGCGCGGTCGGCGATGCAGCGCGCGTTGCGGGCCGCGTCCGTGACGGCGACGCGGTCGCCCTCTCTGCGACTACTCCGGAATCTTTTCCGCGTTCGCCCGTTGCTGGGCGGCCGCGGCCTGCGCATCCTCGAGTTTCTGTTCGATCCGGGCCTGCGTTTCCTTGGCGGCCTTGATTTCCTGCGCCTTCGCTTCCGCTATCGCGGCAGTTGTCGAGGCGGTTTCTGCCATGCCGCAGCCGGCCAGCACGGCGAGTGCCGCGGCGAGCGTCAGGGTTCGAGCGGTGTGTCGAATCATGTACGTGACTCCAGGGCCGTTGTAGCCAGTCTCGCCCGAAACGGGCCGCAGCGACCGTGACTCAGTCGGCGTCACCACCGCCAGCCCGCGGGAAATCCAGCTTCTTTTCGGTGTAACCGGCCGGCACCTCGAACGACGAGGCCCCCACGGACTCCTTCCGCACGACCGTCAGGCGCATCTCCGACGTGGCTTTGCCGTCGGAGAAATCGCGGGTGAGGATTGGCACGCCGTTGATCGTCTCCATGTCGCGCCAGGGCGCATCGCTCCCGCGGCTGCCGAGCTTGTCGGTGAACGAGCTCAACATGGCCGAGATTTCGCGGAAGGTCTTGATCACGTCGTCGCCGCCCGGCACCGATCCGGCCGGCGCGGCGCACAGCTCCTGCTCTTTCTGGCCGTCTTCGAGGGCCTCCCACACCGTGCACTTGATGCCGGCCACCGTCTCGGTGCGGCCGGTGTTCTTCAGCGAGCGCTGCTGCTGTTTCGCGCCCGGCATCATTGCGCCGGCGCCGCCTTTGCCGAGCTTCGCCATCATGTCTTCCATCTTCTTGCGCTGCTCCGGCGGCATCGCCGCCATGCGCGCTTCCATCTGCTTGCGCGCAGCCGCCACCTGGGTGCCGATCTTTTCGGCCGTGGCCTTGTCGATCACCCGGTAGCTCTTCGACTTCGTGTCGATCGTGTACAGCGCCTGGTTCTTGAAGATCACGGTGCTGTCCGCGTTTTCGGTACGCATGCGGGCGCCGTCGAACCACATCTTCGAGGTCGTGGGGGTTTTCGAGCCGTCCAGCTCCTTGTCGACACTCTCGAGGTAGACGCCGGCATGGGCCGTTGCGCCGAGCGCGGAGGCGGCCAGCAGGGCAGTGAGAGTCAGGCGGGGAGTACGCATGGGGGGCCTCCAAGCGGTCGAACGCGGGGCGGCCACTCTACCCGGGGCCTCTGCAAAAGGCGCGCGGTCCGGCAAAGCGGCGCGGGGTCTCCTATACTGCTTCGCCACGGCGACTGGAGAACAGAGCACCGATGGCCAAGGGATCCGTCTCAGCCCGACCTCGCGAGACCGAGCCGCGCGTTCGGCGGGGCTATTTCGAGTGCCGGTTCGGACAACTGCACGTCCACAACGCTATACCGCCCGGGGGTGGTTTCGAGGAGGGTACGGCCCTGCTGTGCCTGCACCCTGCCGGCCTCTCCGGTCGCGTCTTCAAGGGGTTGCTGCCCCAGCTCGGCCGTGACCGTTCGGTCTACGCGCCCGATCTCCCTGGCAGCGGGGAATCGGATGGTCCCCCCACCCGTGCCTCGGTCGTGGAAATCGCGGCCGGCATCGGCGACTTCCTGGACTCGATGCGTTTCCGGCAGATCGACGTGCTGGGTTACCAGCAAGGCTCCCTCGTCGCGTCGGAGCTTGCGATTGCGCGCCCCCAACAGGTGCGTCGGCTGGTGCTGGCGGGCGTCCCGCCGACGACCGAGGGCGAACGGCTGCGCCAGATCGGCCAGCCGGTGTTCATCATTCGTGCCAAGGACGAGCTGTGGGACTCGACTCCCCGCGCACGCGAGTTCCTGCCACGGGCCCGGACGCTCGATCTGCCTCAAATTGGGGCCGGCCTGTTCGAGATCACCGCCGACACCGCCGTCGCCCCGATCCGGGAGTTCCTGGCCGGCTGAGGCGTCTTCGTGGCCGCAGCGCCACGGCTGCGACTTTATGTCGCCTGCATTGAGCCCCATCACAAATTGCGCGATGCGTGTCCCACCTGTCAGGAACGCGCGCTATATTCGGCTGCATAAAAGCACAAGGGGACGCGCGCATGAGCGTGCAACGCCAGTCCATTCCGTCGAAGGATGCAAGCGCAGCATCTGATCTCGAAACCACTGCCGAGCTGCCCGTGCTCGATGTCGCTGCGTATGAAGCAGCCGTCACCGAAGAACGCAGCGGAAACACCGATACCTGGCACATGCCCGCGCCTAGTGCGCAGGCTCTGCAGGCAGCCAGTGCGACGAACAGCGCCGCCGCCGTTGCCGCGGCAGAAGACCGCAGCCTGCAGCTCGAAACGGATCTGCGCTCGCTTGCGGAAAATCTCCGCGATGTCGAAGAGCGGCTCACTCGCCGTGGCGAACGGCTCATCGAGCTCGAACGCGACCTCGCGAGCTCACGCGCCGAGCGTGCGGCACTCGATCAGCGTTCCGCCACGATCGTCAGCGAAGCGCAAGCGCGTGCAGCCGCGGCAATTCGTGAGGCGGAAGAGCGTGCGAAGTCGCAGATCACCTCTGCCGAGGAGCGCGCGAAATCTCAGATCAGCGCCGCCGAAGCGCTGGCGAAATCCCAGGTCAGCGCGGCCGAGACACTCGCGAAGTCGCAGATTGCCGAGGCGGAACAGCGTGCAGCGTCACTCGCTGCCGCTGCCGATCAACGCACGGCGTCTCTCGTTACGGCTGCCGAGGCACGTGCCACGGCAGCCGCCGCGGATCTCAACGCCGCGCGCGCCGAGCTGACGGCCGAACAGTCCCGCGCGGCTGCGCTTCACTCGTCGCTCGAAGAGCGCGTCGCTACGGTTGGCAAGCTGGAGTCGCAGAATCAGGAGCGGATCACGCTGCTCGCCACGCGCGAGCGCGAGCTGGCTACGGCCCGCAGTGAGTTCTTCACGCTCGAAACGCGCGCCACCCAGTATCTCGAATCGCTGCAGACCCTCGAGGGTCGCCGCAATATTTTCGACGAGCAGTTGCTCGACCTCGACGGCAATCTCGGCTCGCGGGATGCCCAGATCGCTGATCTTCAGCAGCAACTCGCCGCGCAGACGAATCGCGCGCAGGAGCTTGCGAACGACCTCGCTGCGCGGACGAAGCGGGTGGAGTCGCTCGAGCGGGAAGTGGCGTCCCTCGCCGGTTCGCTCGGCCAGCGCAATGTCGAGGCGGAGCAGTCGGGCCGCACGAACACGAAGCTGCAGGATTCGATCACCTCGCTCAGCGAAACGCTCAATGCCCGCGTCGAGCGGATCAAGGCACTCGAAGCGGCCGCCGCTACGCAGAGTGAAGCGCTCGCCGAGCGCAGCAAGCAGATCGAGACCCTGACGCGCGAACGTGACAAGCAGATCGAGACGCTGACACGTGAGCGCGACAAGCAAATCGACACGCTCACACGGGAACGCGACAAACAGGTCGAAACGCTGACTCGCGAGCGCGATAAACAGGCGGAGAGCGCTGCGCGCGATCGTGACACGTTCAGCGCGAAGATCACTTCGCTGGAGACCACGCTCGCTGGCGCGAAGGCCGACATCGCGGCGCGCGACGCGGCTGCGGCCGCCGCCGCGCAGGTTCACTCGACGCAGCAGGCGAATCTCGCCGCCGCGCAGGCGCGTATCGAAGCGCTGGAGCGCGATATCGCCGTGCTCCGTGGCGAAACCAGCGAGCGCGCCGCGAGCATGGTGCGTCTCGAAGCCGAGCGGGACGAGCAGATCAATCGGTTTGCCGCCGCCGAGGCGCGTGCCGTGGATCTCGAGCGCCGCATCGATGACAACGCCGAAGTCATCCGCCAGCTGCAGGAAGAGCTGCGGGCCTCGCTGACCCATGGCACCGAGCTGGAAGGCGATCTCAGAGCCGCCGAAGAGGCGCTCACCCGCCTCGAGGCCGATTTGCGCATCCGGACGACGAAGCTCGAGGAACTCACCCGCACGCACGAAGAGTGGCGCGGCACCATCGACAACGCGAGGCAGTCACTGGCCGAGCGGGAAGCGCTCATCCATCGCCTGGAAACCGAGGCGGCGAACAGCGCGGCGCTGCTGGGAAACATCCAGCAGAGCATCAAGAAATTCGATACGTCGGCGAGTGGCAGTCACGAGATCGCACCGGAAGGTGCCGTACGCCTGCTGATCCGCGTGGATGGCGACACCGAGGTCGTGCACGTGCTCGGCCGCAAGACGACGGTGGGTCGCACCCCCGACAACGATCTGCAGATCGACGCGAAGTTCATCAGCCGCAACCATGCGGTGATCCTCGCGGGCCCGAATCACACGATCATCGAAGACCTCAACAGCACGAACGGCGTTGCCGTGAACGGCAAGCGCATCACCCGCCACACGCTGCGCGATGGCGACAACCTGGCCATCGGCAAGACGACGTTCCGCTTCGCCGTGCGCCCGATGAAAGAACCTCGCGCGTAGCCGGGGGAAGTTCTTCGGACTTCCCCTACGCCAGAGGATCCGGGAAATGCGGGTCCGCTTTCGGCTCGTGGATCGCCTGCGTCCACAGCTTCACTTCGTCGTCGCTCATGAAGCCCTTCGGGCCGAGCCGCGCGTCCTTGTGTCCCCACAGCTGGATGTCGATCAGGTACTGCGCGCGCGACACGAGCGGGCCGCGGCAGACGTGCTGATTCGGCGGCGGCTCGCGCGTCTCCCGCTGAAGCCGCGCGGTGAGGTGCTCCATCACCCACATCGGGATCTGCGTGTGCTCGCCCGGATAGATGAAGTTGAACATGACGAGGTGCGCGAACAGCACCCGCCAGTGATCCGCGAACCGTCGCAGCAGCCGCGCCCAGTCGAGCTTTTCCCCGCAGCGAAGGATCAGGTGCATGACGTCCGCACCGTCGTACCGCTCGCGTTCCATGATGAAGGCTTTCGACCAGATCATCTCCTCGGGCGGCGAGAGCTTCGCCGGCATGCCCAGCACCCACTCTTCCGGCGCACGCTCGAACCACTCGTCGTCGACGTGGGCGATGGCATTGCCGGAGCTGAAGATGATGTCCACGAAGTCGTCGCCACAGACCGCTTTGCCGAGCCAATGGGGGAACGTCAGCTCGGTGGTGCAGGTGTCATCGGAAAGGGCGGCGAGCGTGCGGTCGATGTCGTCACGCCGCACGAAGATGTCGAAGTCCTTGGTGTTACGCTCGATGCCGGTAAAGCGTGCGAGCGCGAAGGCGCCGCCCACGAGGAAGGGCACGTCTGCCTCCTTCAGGCGAGTCATGACACGCACGTAGAACGCCTGAGACAGATCGTCGGAGTCATGATCTGAGGTCGGCGTAGTGGGCATGGATGTTGCTCCGATACTTCCAATGGCTGACCTGACGAGTAAGCAAGCTGTGCGCCTGGCCGCGGTGGGCGACCTGCACGTGAAGAAGACCTCGCAGGGTCAGCTCGCGCCGTTGCTTGCGCCGGTGAACGAGCGCGCGGACGTGCTGCTCCTGTGCGGCGACCTCACCGACTACGGCCTGCCCGAGGAGGCGCTCATCCTCGTCAAGGAACTGAAGTCGGCGGTGCACATCCCGATCATCGCGGTGCTCGGCAATCACGACTACGAGTCAGGCCAGCAGCAGGAAGTCTGCAAGCTGCTGACCGAAGCCGGCGTGAGGGTGCTGGACGGCGAAGCGACCGAAGTGGCCGGCATTGGCTTCGCGGGCGTGAAGGGTTTCCCCGGCGGCTTCGGGCGCGGCACGCTCGGTGCGTGGGGCGAGAGCGGTGTGAAGGCGTTCGTGAAGGAAGCCATGGATGAGGCGATGAAGCTCGAATCGGCGCTCGCCCGGCTGCGCACGCCCCAGCGCGTCGCCGTGCTCCACTACGCGCCCATCCGGGACACGGTCGAAGGCGAGCCGCCGGAGATCTTTCCCTACCTCGGCACGAGTCGACTGGAAGGGCCGCTGAACCGCTACCCGGTCAACGTCGTCTTCCACGGCCATGCCCATCACGGTTCGCTCGAAGGGCGCACGGCGCTCGGCATTCCGGTGTTCAACGTGGCCATGCCGCTGCTGATGCGCAGCTTCCCGGACAAGCCGCCGTTTCGCGTGATCGAGCTGCCCTTGGCCGCCATTCCGGCGACGGAAATCTCACCGCGAGTGCCCGAGCCTGCACGAGTGCTCGAGAATAGCTAAGCTCCGCGCGTCCGAAGACGAATGCGGAGCGGGTGTGGCCAGTTCTTATATCGAGCGGATCCTCAAGGCGCGTGTGTACGACGTGGCGATCGAATCGCCACTCGAAGACGCCACGCGGCTGTCCCAACGCCTGGGCAACACGGTGTTGCTGAAGCGTGAGGATCTGCAGGCAGTGTTCTCTTTCAAGCTGCGCGGCGCGTACAACAAGATTGCGCACCTCTCCGAGTCGGCCGCCAAGCGCGGTGTGATCTGCGCATCCGCCGGCAATCACGCGCAGGGCGTGGCGCTCGCGGCCCGCAAGCGTGGCATTCCGGCGACCATCGTCATGCCGCAGACTACGCCGCAGATCAAAGTGCAGTCGGTCATCGATCTCGGCGGCGAGGTGGTGCTTCACGGCGATGAGTACGACGTCGCATACGAGCACGCGATGGAGCTCACGCGCGAGCGGCATCTCATCTATGTGCATGCCTTCGACGATCCGGACGTGATCGCAGGCCAGGGCACCATCGGCATGGAAATCCTGCGCCAGACCGGCACCGCGCCCGACGCTATCTTCGTGCCGGTGGGTGGCGGGGGTCTGATCGCGGGCATTGCCGTATACGTGAAGTCGCTGTATCCGCACGCCAAGATCATCGGCGTCGAGCCGGAAGATGCGGCGGCGATGTACGAATCACGACGCGCCGGCAAGCGCGTGGTGCTCGATCGCGTCGGCATCTTCGCCGACGGCGTGGCGGTGAAGCGCGTCGGCGAAGAGACCTTCAATCTCTGCCGCGAGTACGTGGATGAAATCCTGCTCGTCGACACCGACGAGATCTGTGCCGCCATCCAGGACGTGTTCGAAGACACCCGTTCCATCGTGGAGCCCGCCGGCGCGCTCGCCGTGGCGGGCGTCAAAAAATGGGTTGCGCGCGAGAAGTGCGAGGGCAA
>Ga0247777_1000675_pt1 | contig 10158 bp, 5 predicted proteins | sample UWRJL154409C5_FD_179937 | JGI IMG/M metagenome (GOLD analysis project Ga0247777, IMG submission 179937) | Plant litter microbial communities from Arlington Agricultural Research Station in Wisconsin, United States - UWRJ-L154-409C-5 | ecosystem: Environmental > Terrestrial > Plant litter >...
GCGTGTCAGCCCACTCCACCACCACCGCTGGCAACAATGCTACAGTCACGGCCTCAGAGTTACACCGAGTAGACAAACATCCGTCCGGGTGGGCCCGCGGCTTCCCCCATCAAGCTAGCACGCGGGGCCGTCTCCCTCCACAAACTCATCACCACCGCTGCTCCGCCCCCTTTTCCCGGGAGCGACGGGAGCGAGAAGCACTCAACACCACAGCCACCCCCTCCCCGTCTCGCAACCGGGCGAGCGGGCGTGCCGTCGGGACGCCCTGCTGTTCACCGGAGCTCGACGCCCAGCCGTCCCACCAGCGCCTCCCGGACCCGCTCGTGGACGTCGTTGGTCTCGGCGTTGGTCAGCGTCCGCTCCAGACTGCGGTAGTTGAGGCGGTAGCACAGGCTGCGTCGCCCCGTCTTGGGGTGTGAGAAGGAGTCGGCGAGGCGCACGTCCTCGACTATGTCGCCCGCCACGTCGCGGATCACCTCCATGACGTCGTTCTCGTGGAAGGCGTGCGCGTGGGGGCGTGTGCTGTCGTCGCCGTTGCCGTTGCCGCCGCCGCCACCAGCTGCCGCCGGCCGGAGCCAGAAGGAGACGTCCTTGTAGCAGGCCGGGAAGCGGGAGAAGGGCACGAAGCGGCGCAGGCGCGAGAGGTCGTCCGACACGCCGGCGAACTGGCCCAGGAACCGCTCGTCGCGCGACCAGAACAGGCGGATGTCGGGGATCTGGAAGAGCAGCATGGCGATGCGCTCCAGCCCGATGCCAAAGGCCCACCCCACCTGGCCGGGCGCGCCGGCCTTGACGTAGATGTCGTGCTGCGTTACGCCGCAGCCCAGCACCTCGAGCCAGTCGCCCGCGTAGTAGACCTCAAGCTCCCACGACGGGCTGGTGAAGGGGAAGTAGGCCTCGACCCAGCGCACCCGCAGCGGCTCGTCGACGTGGCCGGGGTCCGCCGCCGCCGCGGCATCCCTGGCCCGCGTGAAGATCTCCACCACCATCAGCTCCAGCGACCGCTTGAGGTGGGCGCCCACCGCCTCGGCCTCGGCGGGGGAGTGGTGGCCCTCCTGCAGCGGGTTCCTCGCGGCGTGGAACGGCGGGTTGGGGTCCTCGACCTCGATGGCGTGCCGGGGCAGCCGTTGGAGGTCCGCGTGCACGGCCGCCGCCACGTCGCCGTTGGGCACTTTTGCCCGGTCCCACACGCGTGCACCCTCCATCTGGTGGAAGACGGGGAAGTGCGTCCGGTCGACGGCGTCGCGCCGGTAGACGTCGGCGCTGATGAGGTAGCCGTCGCTCCCTCTGGCGCGGAAGACCTCGAGCTCGTGGGCGCTGGTGTGCGTCCGCAGCAGCGTGTCCCTGTTGATGTAGTACGTATCGGAGCGGTTCCGGCCGGGGTGGTCGGCCGGAAAGCCCAGCGAGTCAAAGTTCTCAAACGTCGACACCACCGGGTGGAACGAGTTGTGATAGGTAAACGTCGGCCGCGGGAATTTGGACTCTATGATCTGCCGTGTTATCGACACCGGGTGGTCTTTTTGGAGATGAAGCCGCCGTGATGTCGTCTCCAGCACGGTCGCCGGGACGTTGAACCACGAGTCCGTCGGATACGAACGTCCGTCCACGTGGACGACCGAGGCCGGGCTGCTCTCCTGGATCCGAGCAGCGGCCGGGGGTGCTGGCCGAGTCAGAACCGGTTTCGACCTTCAATCACTGTACAGACCTGAGGAATAAAGTGCTTTCCTCCGCCCAGGTGAGCTCCTTCTGCTGAGGCTCCTCAGGACGGAGCCGCCCGCTCGCCGGCACCCAATGGAACCCCAGGCCGTAGCCATTTCAGAAGCCACCCAGTCTCCCAGGGGGGGGGGTTGTTCAGGGAGGCTTTGGGGGCTTCAGTCCACCTGCGACTCCCTCTGTTGGAGATCTCAAGTTGAGCAGTTGTTGAGGCTTTCTCGTCAAGTCAATCTTGAAGACGTCAAAATTGAGGCCAGTCAAAATTGAGGCCAAGGAACTTGAGTTTCCATCCAATAGTCCCACTCTGATTGGCCCGAAATCCGTCTTGGCCCGAGCGCCACGAACCCGGGAACGCGGGAACAGCGTCGAGCGAAGCAGCCCCTGTCTGCACAATGACGCCCGAGTTCACCCTCGCTGACTTCAAGATTGCCGACTCTCACCCGTCACCCAAGCAACTCCAAGATTTGTCCACACTCCTCAGGGCCAGTCTCACTCCGAAGGGTCCACCCAATTGTATTGTCCTCGGCTTTTTCCCTTACATCACAACCTACAATCCCCCAAAGGGATGCCCTCGCAAAGCAGCCGTGAAGAGCGCTATGATGCCGGCCGATAAGACATCGCGGTCGCCTGAGCCGGCGGCCAACGCCGCAAAGACAACGGCCGTTAAAGGCGCCATTCACTATCCGTTCTGGTTTGGCGGGAGTGCCTCAAGCATGGCCGCCTGCGTTACTCATCCCCTGGATCTCGGTGTGTTGTATACCCCCTCTCCGGTCTTATGAGGAGCCACTGACACCTCATAGTCAAGGTTCGTGGGTTCGCTGGCCAACACAGAACCAACCTTCAGATATCTTCCCACCAGAGCCCCCCCGTCCCCCTTCCCCCCCAGTCCGCTCGCTAACCCACCCCTCCACCCAGGTCCGCCTCCAGATGCGCACCGGCGACATGCCCAAGACCATGTCAGGCACCTTCGTGCACATCCTCCGCACCGCTGGCCCGACCGGCCTCTACAACGGCATCTCCGCCTCGCTCCTGCGCCAGATCACCTACAGCACCACGCGCTTCGGCGTCTACGAAGAGCTCAAGGCGCGCCTCCCCCCCTCGCCCGGCGGCGCCCCGCCCCCCCTGGCCGCGCTCGTGGCCGCCTCGTCCCTCTCGGGCTTCCTGGGCGGCCTGGTGGGCAACGGCGCCGACGTGCTCAACGTGCGCATGCAGCACGACGCGGCGCTGCCGGCGGCGCAGCGCCGCAACTACGCGCACGCCGGCGCCGGCCTGGTGCGCATGTGGCGCGACGAGGGCGGCGCGCGCGCCTACTTCCGCGGCGTGTGGCCCAACAGCGCGCGCGCCGCCGCCATGTCGGCCGCGCAGATGGCGTCGTACGACGTCTTCAAGTCCGCTCTGGTGCGCCGCGCCGGCCTGCGCGACGCCCTGCCCTGCCACCTGGCTGCCAGCTTCCTCGCCGGCGTCGTCGCCGCCACCGTCACCAGCCCCATCGACGTGGTCAAGACGCGCGTCATGTCGGCCTCGGGCGGCGGCGCCGGCGTCGTGCGTGTCCTGGGCGATTTGTACCGCGCCGACGGCCTGCGCTGGCTGTTCAAGGGATGGGTGCCCAGTTTCTTGCGACTCGGCCCGTGAGTTCCCCTCCTTTTTCCTTGCTTCCCCCATCCTCCCCAGCAGTCCTTCTGTGGAGGGAAACCCAGGTCAAAGGGGGGGGGGAGGGGGGGTGGGCACTTCCGGCTAATCGGTCCACAAGGCAAACCATCTTTACCTTTCTCTTTCTAGAAGCGCACCGCAACGGGTATAGACGCCTCCGCCACCTGGAGTAGACGATCGGGCGGATCAAGGGCATGGGGCATGGGGCATGACATACGGTTTTGCATGGCAAGGCATAGACGGTACTGTTCAAGTATAGGCGCAAGGATCATCGAGTTTTCCGTACCAACGCCCTAAATAGTCGGCCTCGGGGCCGACGGGGTAATCCCGAAACGCCTGCGGTCTACCAGACCGACCCGACCAGTTCCATGCATTGTGCCCCCTCCCCCCCTTGCTAGTTCCAGCCGCCCGAGTTGCCGTAAGGGGTGGTGCTAGTGCCGTACGGCGTCGCGCCCCCCTGCCCTCCCCAGCTGCTCTGGTTGCCGTTGCCGTTTCCGTACGGCGTCGCGAAGCCTTCCTGCCAGTTGTCGCCGGGGGCGGCGGCGCCCGCCATATCGGGAGACCGCGGCCCGCCGAACTCGGCCTCGGGACCGGCCTCAGCGTTCAGCTCGTGGATCATGCCCGCCAGCTTTTCCTGGAGGGTCTTGATGCCGTTCTGGACGATGCTGTCGGGCTCCAGGGAGCCGACCGTCTCAACGTCGAAGTAGAAGCGGTCCGGTCGGGCGTCGTAGTCGAAAGTTTCGCCCTCCTGCGGGGGGTCCTCGAGACGCGCATTGTCGCTTAGGGGCCTGTCGTCGCCGGTCAGCAGGCTGCCTTTCTCCGTCGGGGGAGAGGAGAAGCAAGGGGGAAAGAAGACGGGAGTTAGTGACGTACCACTCAGTCTTGGCGTCCGTCTCGTACCAGAGGTCGAGATGGCGCAGCTTGTTGTGGGGGTCGTACTCGAAGCCGACGGCCGAGGTGGGGCACCACTTGGCGTGCTCCTTCGCGATGCCCTTCTTCGCGATACACGTCATCTTGATCTCCTGGCCCTTACGCAGCTTGGCGATGAGCACGCCCTGTCCGTCGGGGTCGCGGATGACGGGGTTGCCGACCCACTGGTTGGGCCGGAGGGGGTCGACGACGAGGTCGCGGGCGTAGACCTTCATGATGTCGTCGCCGGTGCATTTGGCGTGCAGAGTGAGCTTGACAGAGCACTGCTCGCAGTACTGCTCGCAGTCGCAGTCGCGCGTGTGCAGCACGTCGTCGACGTTCTTGGCGCTGAGCGGGATCAGGCCCAGCCGGTGCGCGATGAACTCGTCGGCCAGAACGCTCGTGTTCTCCTCCACCTCGACCAGATCGATGGCTATGGTGGGGATCTCGGCGAGCATCACGCGCCGCAACGAGTTGGCGAAGGACAGGTCGACGTTGCTCAGCTCGAACTTGACGCGCTCCTGGTCGGCCTGGTCCCCCCGCCGTCAGCTGCGCCCGCGCGCCAGACTTCGGCCGCCGTGAAATTTCTACATACCTGGGAAATCTTGGCCGACGGCCCGAGGGCCTCGCTGTCCATCATCATATCGTACTCCATCGTGTCGTCGTGGCTGGGCGGCGACTTGGACGGGGTGGGGAGTTGGAGAGGAGGAGTATTTGCCATTGCGACGGACGGCACGAGCTTGAGGTTAGAAAGTTTCCTGGTCGAATCAGGGATTAGTCTAACTGCACGCCCTCCGTGGACTTAGTGCACAAATGACAGTCCCTTTTGTGTGGCGTGCGTGTATTGTGGTGTGCGTTTATTGTGGCGCGCGTTTATTGTGGCGTGGGCTTTATTGTGGCGCGCGCTTATCAGGGCGTGCGTTTATTAGGGCGTGCTGGAAGGCGAGGTAAATTCAATTAGAGGCTGAAGAAGCACCTGCTACGAAAAGTTGCACATTCAGGGGATCTTCAGGTGCTATACTGTGTATACAGTACACATGAGGACACCACCAGCCATCAAGGGAGACAGCGCCTACCTACTCATTATATCTCCTACGGGGTACGAGTAAGTAAGCACTTCGCTTTTGCTTTTCCTTTCCCATGATCTCTACCCCCTCCTACCGTCTTCTTCTCTGAGAAACCCCAAGAAACTTCACCACTGCACGCCCACAATGCCAGGCCTCACCGTCACTCCGTCTCCACCCCCCTACGCCTCGTTACCTTGCGTGTTACATGGCATCGTCATTGGCCACTTGCTTCGATTCTCTTCTCATATAATGCCCTTCTTTCTCTGCGATGTAGGTCGCCGTTGCCGTACGCGGGATGCTCAGCATGCCAGTAGTGCCCAAGGGGAGCTTCGTCACGCCTGTCGCTTGTGGCTCGTCGTAGGGCCAAGATTCGAGAGTACACATCCTCGGGGCGGTCTAGTCCACAGCTCCGGAGAGGTAGGCGAAGAATGCAGATACAATATCACGTAGTTACTCGATATCAAGAATAATCCCTTTTCCTTGGCCAGCCCCCTTGCCGTACCATTATGCAACGTAGTCGGCATGCAACCCTAAACCAACCCTCTGTTGACGGCCTCTACTCGTCCATCTCACCCGCCCACTCCTCCCCGTTCTTCAAAACCCTCACAGCCACAGTCGCCGCCCTCGTCTTGGCCTCCTCCTTCCCCACCCCGCCACCAACCCTCACCAACCTCCGGCCCCCGAGCGAGATGGTACACACAAACTCCTTCTCCCCCTCGGCCCGCGGCACCTCCTCCACGGTATACCGCACCGTCTCCTTGTCCGCCAGCCGGCCCAGCTCCTCCTTGGGGTGCAGCACGTGCACGCCGTCACGCAGCGCCCGCTCCAAGTACCCCATGACGCCCAACCGGCCCAGCAGCCCTTCGCACGCCGCCGTCGACCCCGAGTCGACCCACACGGCCCCGACGATCGCCTCCACCACGTCCGAGAAGAACTTCTGCGCCCGCAGCCGCGCCAGCAGCGCCCACGGGTAGCACTCGCCGCCGCGCAGCGCCGCCAGCACCTCGGCCCGCACCGCCGCGTGCCGCCCCTCGGCCGCCCGCCCCTCGGCCCCCAGCTCCGGCGACGAGTAGCGCAGGAAGCGCCACAGCGACGTGCGCGCCTCGGATGCCACGAGGACGACGGGCGGGTCCAGGCCAGGGCGGCGGTGCGGGGAAAGGGCGAGCGGCGGCGGCGGCGGCGGCACGGCCTCGACCACGGTGGCGGGCGCGCTCCACTCCAGGGCCAGGAAGGCGAGGAAGTCGCCGTTGACGAGCGCGGTGCGCAGGAGGTGCATGTCGAAGTGGGCCAGGGGCGGGTCGGCGGCGAAGAGGCGCGTGACGACGATATTGTCGAGGAGGGCGTCGCCCAGGAACTCGAGCCGCTCCAGGGAGGCCGAGTGGCCGGGGGCGTTGTACGAGGCGTGCGTCATGGCCTCGACGAGGAGGGATTTCTTGGTGAAGGTGTAGCCGAGGAGGGTCTCGAGCGGCCCGAGGGTCGAGGGCAGCGGGACGTCGGCCGGGGCGGCGTCGAAGAGGACGGCCCGCTCGGTCGCGAGCGGCTGCCAGTCCATCTCGGGGAGGAAGAGAGAAATGCAGTGGATCGCCTTGGGAATGCCGCCGTCGAGGAAGGCGGCGCCGATCAGGGCTTCCACCACGTCGGCGAGGACCTTGGTGGAGAGCGTCCGTGTGGTCTGGTCGGCATCTTCCTTCGCGGCCACGAGATCCGTCTCGTACAACTTCCTCCAGTCCTTGAGATTGATGTTCCGAGTGATGATGAAGCGGTCGAGGGTGAACTCGACGGCGGCGCGGGACAGCCGAGAGTTCGCCACCAGTCTGTCCTTCAGCAGTGAAAGATAGCCCTCGGGGTAGTGAAGATCTGCCGCTGGTCAGATGGAAATGCGCGTCTCGGGGGAGATGGCACATACTCTTGGCCGAACAGGCGACGGTCGCACACAGCTTCAGGATGGAATCCCCGAGAAACTCGATCCTCTCGTAATTGGATTGCCTGGTGGCGCTGGGCGCGCTGATCGCGGTTACCACCAACGATTGGTCCGATATCCCAACCTGGCCGAGGCTCGTCGAGGATAGGAGCTCGCGCGCCAAAAGATGGGCCTCCACGACGTAGGTTAGTGTCGGTATGAGACTGCCAAACTGCGCAAACACCAGAGGGATATCGTCAAAACGGGTGTCAGAGGCGGGTAAAACCCGAGGGTACGGTTTGGCACTGGTCGCGGTCAGGGCAGCCCCCTGCTGTTGCAGGAAACCCGTTGCCTTTGGCCAGTCTCTAACGACCAGGTACGGGATGTCGTCAGGGGCATCTTCCAACCCTCGGTATGGATTCCGGACGGACTCGATCGGCGGCTTGGTCGGCAGGTGGCTCTGGAAGAAATACGGACGGGCCGACGGCTCCCGAACAAGGTAGGAAGACGTCCTGCCGTGGGATAGATCCGGGGTGAAAGGGTGGCATCCCAGCCGCTGGGCCCGAAGATCCTCCGCCGCTGATACGAACCGAACAAACTGGTGTGTGTTCGGGATCGGCCATCGGTAGCCGAACACCATTGACAGCAGCGTGGACGTATGTTCGAGAGCGGTCTGGAGCTCCGGCATGGGCCTGTCTTCAACGCCCGCTATCGACGCGTCTGCGTCAAAGTCGAGGGTCCAAGGGCGCGATTTGGTGTCCCACTGCAACCGCACCCTGCCCATATCTGGGACGGGCACCGGTAGCAGGAGATCCAAGACGCACATGGGCGATCCGTCCTCAGCCAGAAGTCTCACCAGGCGACGGTATGTTTCCTCCCCGGCGGCCCATGCGCGGGCCACCGTGTGCCAGGGGTTGTGCTGTTCTCTGACCATCCTCAGACCGGGCCGACTCTCTACCTCACGGGATGGCTGGCCCTCCTTGATAGGCAGCAGGTTGTCGTTGACGAGGCCGATCTCGTGCAGGCGCTTGTACGCCTGGAGGGCTGCGTCTTCGCACGCGTTCCTCTCGGACCGCCACGATACGAGGCCATCGATACGGCGGACGGCGAGCGGTAGGGCGGCCGGGAGAACGACGGTGGCCCTGATGAGGCCCATCACCGGTTCCTCGTGGCAAATGTAGCTTGGTCTCGGGTCCACGTATTTGCGCGAGGAGATCGTCGCGCAGAAGTGTGCGAGATGGGCCTTCGCGTCTTCGAGGCCCAGAAGAGCCCCGGTGCTCGATACACGAAGGGGGGGATACTTGGGCGTCTCGGAGTCCTCGATGGCTTCCATCTCTGCGAGCGCCTCCCGGTCCTTGTTGTATTTCTCCTTCATCGCCTTCTCCAGCTCTTGCCACTCTTGCAAGGAACTGGGAGTCAGCTCGTCGTAGAGAAGGTACAGGCGGGAGGTGTGCTTTCTGGCCCTGCCGCGGCGCTGGATGAAGGACTTGAGGTTCGGCGGCCGGTCCATGCATATGACGAGGTTGCAAACGGGCAGGTCAATGCCTTCTTCGAGGACGCTAGTCGCAACGAGGAGGTTCACCCGTCCCGATCGGAAGTGGCTGATCGACTGTACGTCTTCGGCCAGCACCAGGTCGAGGGGGTCGGGACCTCTTCGCCACGTGGATGAGCCAACCATGGAAGCGACACGATACCGGTCCTTGAGGAGCGGGTGGGCAGAGAGGAGATGGGAGAGAATAGAAACGGTGGCCCGCTCCTTGGCAAAGATGATGCCTACTGCCTCGCCTTCGTATGAGGCGAGCACCCCGACCAGCCCCTGGACCTTGCCGGACAAACCGCTCACATCTGACGCCAGGGATGGTGGCATAGAAATCACCATGGCTTTCAACACGCTAACGAGATAACGCCTCTCGTCGTCGGTGTCCTTGTCGTCCCACCCTTCCCGGGTCCTCTCTGCCTCGGTGATCCGGCGCACGACTTTGTAAACGTAGGATTCGGCAGCCCAGGATCCGAGGTCGTCAGACATGGTAGCCGCTCTCCGGCAGAAGTTCTTCATGAGGTTCTGGGTGTAAGTATCGCGACTTTCTATCGTATTGGCAATCTCTTTGCTCGTGGTTTCACTCTGGGTCTTGTTATGCCGTGCCTGAAGATGCCGAACCCACGGGTCATCCCTGACATCAAGATTTCGGTATGCGTACTGCAGGCTTGCCACATTGGAAGCCTGATCACGTCTCCCCGTCTCTGCCGGGGTTGTCTGATACGGGACGGTGATCATGGATGGCCGGTTGACGTGTTTCAGCAGCTCTTCGCGATGCAGCGTGGGTGTTCTGCACTGTGCATCCAGCGTCACCTCGAGTTCCTCCAGACCCGAGAGCTTGGCTCGCATGATTGGGCTCGCCGTAAGGCCGAGGATCCTGGGTAGAGGGTAGCCGAGGCTCTTGGCCGGATGATAGAACTCGGTCATAATCCTACGGCCGGCATGCTTTTTGGCGCAGTTGTGAGCTAGAGAAGTTCGTGAGCGGGGGGGCACCCTCCCGGGGGTGAAACTGCGAGAGTACCTTCGTCAAAGACGATCAGGGCGAGGGATTCCATCGTGACGAAAGCATGTTGGAGGGCGTCCAGCAGGATTTGGTGCGTCGAGACGACGATCCGAACATTGCTGAGCACGGCGTCCCAGGTCGCTTGGTCCGACCAGGCATCGACATTGTCTCCTCCGCTGAGGAACTTGCAGTGTACCGAGGGGATCTGGGATCGGAGGACGTCGAACTGCTGGGCGCCGAGGGGCACGGTTGTGACCAAGAACCATACCCTCTGGCTCGCCGGCGTCCTTTCGAGCTCGGCGATGATACGAAGAACGGCGCTTGGTGCTCGTCAGCGTGTCTCACGACACGGGGAGGACGAGAAAGCATACACCTGCGT
>Ga0247777_1000676_pt1 | contig 10154 bp, 4 predicted proteins | sample UWRJL154409C5_FD_179937 | JGI IMG/M metagenome (GOLD analysis project Ga0247777, IMG submission 179937) | Plant litter microbial communities from Arlington Agricultural Research Station in Wisconsin, United States - UWRJ-L154-409C-5 | ecosystem: Environmental > Terrestrial > Plant litter >...
AAACCATTCTATGCCATCTACAGAATTATAGGTCACGTATCTGGGTGTCCTGTCTTAAAAGGCGGTGAGAGCATATTTTGAAGACGTCCTGTGTTGGTACCTACCCTACCTACCTACCTAGGTAGGTAGGTACTAAACCTACGACAAAGAGACGCCTAAATTGGGTTTTGCTGAGGTACGCGACAATACGTACCGACTTAGGTACCTAACCATACCAACCTCCTAGGTAGGTAGGTACATATGACGGGAGCACCTACCCTGTAGTGACTTCCGTCCCGTGGATCCTGATGACCCGCCCCGTCCTGGCGGCGGGGTCCGAGGCAGCCCGGCAACTCACCATCGCGATGACGTAAACACCGTGCCGGTGCCCATCATCAGCGGCGTCACGCGGCTCAGGGGCACAACTCCGAGAGACCTTCTCGTCCCTATAGGCACCATCAACGCTACCACATCCCACACAACTTGTCCTACCGGTCCCCATCTCCCCTGTGACCAAACATGCCGCAACAGCAGATGGGCCGTCCCAACCAGACTACAGGTTGACCGCCTGGCCAGCACCAGTTCGTGGTCCGCTTCTCGTCCCTCGTCGCAGCATATTACAACTCTCGGGGATCCCGTCGTGGACCTGGGTAATGATGGGTGCTGGCACGGCGGCTGCGTCGTCAAACTGTAGGTTCAGACACCCGACCCGAGGCTTGTCGGCACCGTGAGCTCATGGCCACTCTCAATAGCTCGTCTCGACGGCCGTCTCAGATACGCCAACCCCCGAGACCTGCCGTCCTTCCCCTCGCTGGGACTCGGGCGCGACGGTGCTGCAGCGAACAAGGCTGCGTCGCTCGGCTGGGCTAATCAGAGAGCGCCGGCCCAACCCACGGACAGCGCCACTGCTTCAGCCGCCGCAGCTCTCGCCCGTGAGAGCAGAGCGCCAACTACCAAAGCTGGGGTCCGCGGCACCCCGAGCTTCAAGAGGGTTCAGCCCGCGGTCGGGCCCATTGGCGAGACCGCGAGGCAGTGGGGGGCCTCAGCGGCAGGCCAGGCATTTAAGGCTCACCCACCCCAGCAATCTAGCCAGGTAGACGCCGCGGCGGCTAGGGGTATGACGGCGACGGCACTGGACAGACAGAGGTCACTCCGGGCGGCCAGGCTGGCCGACGCCGGAGCGGGAATCGGGGCGCGACGGATGTCCGGCTCAAGTCCTCGTCCCTTCGAGCCCAGCTATCCCGACAAGGCCAACGCCGCAGCCAACGCCCTCAGTGCGGCATCATTGGCCCACAAACCATTGGTACGACTTCCCGCCGACCAGAGCGGCGCTGTGCCTTATACAACGATGGATCGCCGGATGTTCACCTCGCATCCCCCGGTGAAACCCGAAGTTGATGAAAAGAGGCGTGCCGATGTCATCCACGCGTCTGCCCTCGCTATGGCCAGGCGCATGTACACCCAGCAACTGCGAGTCATCAACGCGGCCAAGCACGCCAGCCATGACCCCAATGCACGGAGACCGGCGACCGCAGACGACGAGCCCCAACCTGCTCAGCACATCAATCTTCAGGAGGCCGCCTACAAGCTCGCCCAGGAACGCCTCGCCAAGCTGCATGAGGAGCACCAGCAGAACAGGGACTTCTACGAGTATTACGGTACCCCCGGTGCTCCGCAGAACCGCTTCGCCGTCCGCGCCAAGCTGCGGAGGCGAGCCTCCAGCGACGGTGCCGTCGTCGAGGACAGGAGGCGCTCTCAGCAGATCCGCCATCAGATGTCCGTGTTTTCAACCCGACTCTCTCAGGTAGACGAGCAGAAGCGGCGAAGGGACCGAGAGGCCGTACTTGCCGCAGCACAGCGGAACGTACAGGCGCAGCTGAAGGAGATGGACAAGAGGGTGTACGCCGCGACGGGTAAGCCCACGCCGACGTTGCTGGACAAATGGGAGCTGAAGGCACATACTACGGCCCAGGCTCGGAGCGAGGCACGCAAGGACAGCAACCTTGGCAAGATAGACGTCGGTGGAGGACTGTATCTGGATAGGAAGACCGTCGACGAGATTGCGGCGAAGCGAGTGCAGCCCATCATAGACGACATACACGAAGAGGCAGATAAGGAGCGGGAGAGGCGGGCGGCAGCAAAAATGGAAGAAGAGACCCGGCAGCGAGAGGTCGAACGGGAAAGAGCCCGCGACAGGGAAATCCAAGAGATTCACGAGACGATCAAAAGTACGTATCCCATAACGGCCACAAAGCCAGGTCCGATGCTGACGACGCACAGAGGAACAGAAGGAAAAGGACAGGCTTCGCAGAGACGAACTAGAACGCGGCGAGAAGGCACGAAGACAAGAAGAAAAGACCGCCAAGGCCCAATACAAGCAACGGCTGAAGGCGGAGAGGGGGAGGAAGACGGAGAAAGCCGCCACGGAATCTCCCACTGCCCACACCGACGTGGCTACCCATCGAGCGCCGGCGACTCTCGAACAGCCCGACGCCAAAGACCGCACCGGCCGGCTCTTCCATCGCCCATCCAAGCTACAGACCAAGCAAAAGACGCCAGGCGCATTCGCCCCGCTTGATAGGTCGCCCACGTCGGACGCGTCGTCACCGTCAGCCAAGGTGAAGGGCTGGCTAACGTCGCGCTTCACCAGACCCCGGTCGTCCAAGACGGGGTCGGAGAAGCAGCTAAACTTCGATGGTAGACAAAAGCCGGTGCACGTCGATGGGACGGGCAGCGTGGCGAGTCTGCGTCACGGAAGCTCAAGCCTTCGCGAGGTGGCCATGGCAGGCCGGTCCCCCTCGCCGGGCCCGACGCCTCGGCCGGGGGTCTTCCCCCACGGCGATGAGCCGAGCCCAGTGAGCAGTAGGAGCAGCGGCAGCGGCGAGGACTTCGTAGAGGCGCGCGACAGGCTAAGCGAGCGGTCGTTGTCCATGGCGTCGCCCAGTCCCTTCCACGGTCGGGTCCAGAAAACGAGCGGAAGCCCCGTGCGAGACTCTCGCTTCCTAGAGAACTTCTAGAGGCGAGAGAACCCGGGGAATGGCCCGGCTCGTTATAACGGACCCGTGGGAAGCCGTGGTAAGGGCGTTTCCGAGAAATGGTCTTGGTCGCGGAGGAGAGGGCCACTCCGCACACACACGAGAAGTAGCGGCTAGGTAGTCGACAAGTATAGCACGGGTATGGGCCTGATTTGACGTCCCCGCTATGGATGGGCAGGTGTCGTCTAGCCCCACCGTGGTCTCGTGATTTCGGTAGGTCCTGTTTAGCCGCGACTTGACGCTCCGGACCTGGGTGTCACAAAGAGCAAAGGGGGGGGGGCCTCGCAGCTGCAGGGGGCCCTCCAAAAACCGCCGCGGACTTTGTCATTGGTCGCGAAAGCCTCTTCCCGGGGACGAGCAAGGATTGGGAATCCTACGGTTCCTTCTTAATCAGGGAAGCTGGCAAAGTCCGTCAGCCTCAATCTGCCTTGACGACGACCTCCCTAGAAAACGCCTGTATTTCCCTCCTGTTCCCAGACTTTGTCTCGTGTCGACATCCCACCTTCCGCAAGAAGCGCCGTCGAGACCTTGGTTTGGTCTCTTCCGTTACCCAGCCGTTCCCACGTAACCCGCTTGCCGACGAATACAGAGAAGAAAAGACCGGAGGTCCGGCCGGAGAAGGGAGGACGGTGGTACCCGTTTCAGTGGCAGACGCTCACCCCAAGCTCGCCCACCCCGTCTAATACACATCCGAGGCCCCGCCATCTCTAGAGCTTGAAAGCGACAGTCGCGACGCCCCGAACTTCCCGCATGTCGTCCGAGTCGCGGGACAGCTCGCTGGCACGCCGGGCCATCTCGACGTCGGTGCTCTCGCTCCCCCGGCCCACGTCCTTGGGCGCGAAGAAGGCGCCGTTCTCGGCGTGGACGGCCGGGTACAGGTCGACGGCGAAGGAAATGATGAACAGGCCGAACAGGAAGCCGACAACCCACTCGAGGGGCGCCCCGACGTGGAAGTTGCGCATGTAGGTCGTGGCGGTGAAGGCCACGGACAGGGCAACAGCGAGGCCGACAAAGACGACCTTGACGAAGAAGGAGATCTTGAGGATGCGGTCATACGGATTGCCTTTTTCATTGTCGTCGTGTTAGTGACACGGGCGTACTGCTGGCCCCCGCAACCCCCGAGCAGGGGTTGGCGGGTTCGGAGGACTGCACTCACGAGCCCACATCCGCTGATGCCTCCAACACACGAGTATGGCAGCGCAGATGTAGCCGCCCATGAAGAAGAGCAGCAGAACCTGGTGCTCGTTCTTGTGGCGGGCCATGTCCCAGATGGTGAGGGCGACGAGGGCGAGCGTGCCAATGCCGACGAAGCCAATGGCGAGCCACGACAGGACCGACTCGACGCGCGTGGCGTGCGGGACCAGCCGCCCCTTGAACCGCAGCCAGCGGTCGGCGCAGAGGGTAGCAGTCAGGAGCAGGGACGTGACGGTGCAGGCGGCGATGAAGAGCGGCTTCATCTCCTCAGCACCCACGTCGCTGATGAAGGCGAGGTCCTCGGTCGGGTCCATGGTCGGGTACAGGATGCGTCCGGCGGGGCCCGTCCAGTATATGAGCAGCGTCATGAGCATGGCGAGCCAGACGACGCCCGAGACGACCGGGAGGACCTGGCACGGTCCCGGTCAGCAACGGCCAGCAACGAGTCGCGGCGGGGAGAGGCCGTACCCAGTACGACAAAAGGCCCAGCATCGCGGCGGCGGGGCCGGGCCTGGCTCTCGGCTGTCACGGGGGATGGCGAAAGGGAACCGAATGGGCTGGTTGAAGGGGTCGGTCCGGGGAGAGGAGGACGGGCGGGCTCGTGTGCAGCAGGAGCAGCACCATCACATTACGACGGCGACGAGAACCAGCGAGAATGCCTCTCGAGTCGAGTGTCGACGTCGTCGGAGCGGAGCGAGCGGGATCAGGACAGGGACCAACGGGTGGCACCCGGGGGGTATATGAACCGCTCCGCGGCCGGAGGGGGCTCGCGGGCGTCGGCTCCCCTTCCGCCCCCTCCTCCGCCCACGCCATCCATGATCATCGCTAGGGAGGGTACACAATGACAAATGCCAGACGGCGGGCTCGGCCACTACGGGGAGAGAGTAGCATACGGCTTGGCCAGCTCGTCGTCGGGACCCGCGCAAGCCTATGCCGGTTAATGGGACGAAGGGCCATCTTTGGCGCAATCTTCCGCGCACATTAATCGATACGACCAACAGCACAACCGGTCTGCAGCGCCTGCTGCACCCCTCGGCGTGGCTTCTCTTGGCCGTGGCGCGTGGTTCGAGGCTTGAGCCACTCAGCATACGGGGATATAATCAGCGCGACGGCCCGTTCTTGGGATCGGCTGCGGAACCAAGTCGTCGAGGGGGCGGGCACAGGGGGGTCAAGGGGCGGAAATCGCGGCGCGGCGGGCATGACGCTGTAGGTGGCGTTGGCGAGACGGGATATAGAGTGGCGGTTGTTTATGTCGAGAGAACGGCCAATGGCTGATGTAGGGTTCCGCAGATATATGGATTGCGACCTCTTTTATATTCGCGGTTTTAAAGGCGGCAGACGCGGGAGCGTTCTGACGACATGGGCGGGCGGGGCCGCTGCAGGGGCATGGCGCTTAGCGGGTGCAGTGCCCCGGGTCAGCACCGAATTAGCGCAGTGTCTCGTACCCGCGAGGCGATCTTAGCCGCTGCACATCCGCTGCTGTTGGTACCGTTTTTAGCGACCGGGCCAATTGCAGCAGCCCGCGCGGCCCCGAAATAGCGCCTCACGCCGGGAACGTCGCCTGCCGAATTTCCATTCTCGACAACCTTCCGAGCGAACCGGTCCCCCCCCATAGTCCGACGAGGACGCGGACCGGCCTGGGCCTATTCCGACGCACCGGGGCACGGACACCAGCAAGGCGTAGGTGCCGCGGAGCCTCATCTGGCCGTCGGTGCTCTCTCCCCCCGACCTTCGACTGCCTGTCCTAGTCCGCCGGGGCCGACCGCCCATGCGACGGAATGGCCTCCCCCCTGGTCCTGCCGGTTCCCTCGCCGGTGCCCGGGACCGGCGGCCTCAGGGCCGCGCCTTCGCCCCTGAAGCGGCCGCCCTCGGCCGTTCCCTCGTCGTCCAACGGCACGCCGCGGCAGGCCGGCGGAGCCCGCGGCGGCGCCCTCCCCGCCGCCTCTCTGCCGGTGTCGGCCTCGATGGACCTGACCGAGAAGCTCAACGAGGACGAGCGCACGAAGTACATCCGCGGCAAGGAGCTCGGGGAGGGCACCTACGCTGTCGTCTACGAGGGCCGCCTTCGCTCTGACCCCACCGTCAAGGTGGCCATCAAGAAGATCAAGGTCCAGAAGGAGTACAGCGACGGCATGGCCCCCGACGCCGTGCGCGAGGTCAAGTTCCTGCAGGAGCTCCGGCACCCCAACATCGTCCTGCTCCTGTCCGTATTCTCGTCGCGCGACCAGAACCTCAACCTCGTCCTCGAGCACCTGCCCCTGGGCGACCTCGAGATGCTCATCCGCGACGGCCAGGGCGTGGCCTACGGCGCCGCCGACATAAAGGCCTGGGCCGGCATGCTGACGCGCGCCGTGTGGTTCTGCCACGCCAACTTTGTGCTGCACCGCGACATCAAGCCCAACAACCTGCTGGTCGCCGCCGACGGCGAGGTCAAGCTGGCCGACTTCGGCCTGGCCCGCGCCTTTGCCGACCCCTTCGGCGCCGGCCGTCCCATGACGTCCAACGTCGTGACGCGCTGGTACCGCGCGCCCGAGCTCCTTTTTGGCGCCGCCTTCTACGCCGGCTGCGTCGACGTCTGGTCCGTCGGGTGCGTGCTGGCCGAGCTGATCATGCGCGGGCCGTACCTGCCCGGCAACACCGAGGTGGAGCAGATCGCCCTCATCTGCCGCCTCGTCGGAACGCCGACCGAGGAGAACTGGCCGGGCGTCACCAAGCTCAAGCACTACGCCGTCCCCGACGAAGCCTACCCGACGCGCGGCCGCGACGCCCTCATGGCTCAGTTCGGCGCCGTCGGGCCCGAGGGCGTCGACCTGCTGCTCAAGACGCTGGCCCTCGACCCGCGCAAGCGCATCACGGCCGAGGAGATGCTACGGCACCCCTGGTGGCGCGTCGAGCCGCGGCCCACGCGCAAGGAGGACCTGCCCCGCAAGAGCGAAAAGACGGCCAAGGAGAAGGCGGCGGCCGACCTGAAGCGGCGGCCGGGGATCCTGGACGACGACAACGGGCCCAAGGTGGCGAGGAAGCTAGACTTTGGCATAGCCAAGAAGAAGTAGGGGCGGACGGCCACAACAACGGCGGGGAGGAGGCCGAGAGGGGGTTGGGAAATCGGAGTTACCGGCTGACGGACGCATTTTCACGGCGGCACACCCCGCCCGAGGCGGACGAGTTCTGGACAACGGCGGCGTTCGGTCGACGCCCGTCGGCACCCAATCGACCAGTCTGCCAGGAGACGCTGCGTCGCTTCTTGCGCGCCAAGCCGACCCGGGTTCTCATTGGCGTCTGTTCTATGGTTTGCATCCAAGGGAGCGGATAGGTAGCCCGGCAGAGCGCGACGCGGCCCGTCGTCCCTCACATCAAGCTGCACTCTAGTCCGTACATGGCCCTCTCTACGTCCCTCTTGACCTGGTACCAGTCGGCCCGGCGCTCGGCGAACTCGTAGACCTCCTCGGCCCTGAAAATGCCGCCGAAGCGGTCCTGGTCGGCGATGATGACGGCCATCTCCTTGGCGTGCCCCTTGGCGTCGATTAGGTAGATCTGGCTGAGCTCGCGCAGGGCGCGGAAGTAGGCTAACAGGTCCTGGTTGCGCAGCGACCGCGCCCAGTCAAAGTACAGGTTGACGTCGGCGATGAGCTTGATGGCGCCCTCGGTGCTGACGCGCTGGCGCTTGAGGTGCTTGCACACGGCCGTGAACAGGCGGAGGCCGACTTCGCCGTTGAAGACGTCGAGCATCGTTTTCTCCGTGCTGCCGACCAGCATGCTCGTATGTCCCCGGACGAGGTCCATGACTCGGCGCGCCGTCGGCGTCGGCCCCATGTCGCCGCCCATGCCCAGGCCGCGGCCGGCCGCGTCAGGCGGGTTGTAGTCCGAGGCCGGCTGCGTGGTGGCGCAGAGGAACTCGACCTCGTCCATGAGCACGTCGATGCCCTTGTTAAGGCCGGCGGCGACGCTCTCGTCGAGCATCTGCTCGAACTTCTTCTTGGCCAGGGCCGCGGGGTCCAGGAAGTCGTTGCGGTCGGCGATGCGCGGCCCTGCCACCTGCTGCTCGTAGAAGACGTCGATCATCTGGCTGATCAGGTCGCCCACGTTGACCAGCTCGATGAACATGACCAGTGGCGCAACCCCCGACTGGGCCGCCGTGCCGTCGCCGTGGTCGCTGACCTCGCGCGGGTTGTACGTCGACAGGTGCGCCACGGCCCGCTCGAAGCCCTGCTTGACATGACGCGTGCCCAGGACGCGGAGGAGGACGACGAAGATGGCCGCGCACTGCTCGCGGGCCTCTTCGCCCGCCTGGCCCCTGAGGGCGATGAAGACGGCCGCTCGCCCCAGGCTCGCCTTGGCAGCGTGCACCAGGCTGAGCGCCATCTCGATGCTGAACAGCGACTTAATGCCCTCGAGCCTCGATGCCATGAGGGCAGCCTTCGCCGCCAGCTCGTCGTTGGGCGCCCGGTCCGGCAGCGGGCTGCCTGTCCTTTGCTGGGGATTCCCGATTCCGGGTGTGTGCGGTCTCGACGGCTGCGGCGAGGTAGGCTGCAGCCCCGTCCCGTTCGTGGTCTGGGTCGGGGTCTGGGCCGCCGTGGCCGGTTTGCTCAATCCAAAGGGGCCCGCGCCCAGCAGCTGCCCAGGCAGGCTGGGCAGCACCGTCACCGGCATCATAACCACCTTCTTGAAGGAGCTCAGGAAGTCCTTCTTGTCCTCCTGGCGGTTGAAGTTGCCCATGTAGAAGGACTCGACGGTGGCGTCCTGCTCCGACAGCTTCTTCTCCCACTCCCCCACCTGCGCCTCGGCGCGTTTCGTGAAGAAGTCGAGCTCCTCCTGCAGGTACAGATCCAAATGGGGCTCAAAAACCTTCAGCGCCATTTCCCCCGCCTTGGCTTCCCTGTACTCGACGTCCCACTGTTCGCTGGCGCCCCTGGGCGGCTCTAGCGTCCGGAGAAACTGAAGGCACTGCTCAAAGACGCCCGAAACAGCTTTCAGGTAGGACGCCATGCTCCGCTCGTGGCACTCATCGAAGAGAGAGGTGGCGTACTCCATGATGACGTCTTCCCTGAGTTTGTCCACGAATGCCCAGAACACAGCGCCGGGCTTGGGAAAGATGCGGGCCATAGTCTCGCCCTGTTCTCGCAGCTTCCGCGAAAGGCCTTCGAAAAACTCTCTCGAGGGGTCCAGCGTGATGTTCTCGTACGATGCCTGGTTGATGCAGTCCATCGAGTTGGCCACCAGCTCCCGGCCCGAGAGCATGGGGTGCTTGTGGATGAAAAGCTCCGCCGCCGCCGTGCTGCCGCCCAAGAGGTCTAGGACATGGGCGTAGCGCTTCATGCGCCCGTCCACGTCCCAGAATTCGTACCCCTGCTCGAATTCGCGGAGCACGGCGCTCTCAAACAGGCTCGTCATGGCTGCCAGCTTCTCCTCACGCTGCCGCCACCCCTCGGCCCAGTCGCTCCGTGCGAACGTGGCCAGGTTCGTCAGCATTTGAGCTTGCCGCTCAGGGTCGCGGAACACCTTGAACAGCACCGGATCCGTGTGGCTCTGCGCCTTGGCCAGGTCCAGGTAGAACGGCGACAGGGCGCCGTAGACTTTGCCGTACTCTTGCCTGGCGTATCCGCGCGCGCTCCGGACATTTTTCAGTACGTCCAGGAGGGCGAGTGGATCTTGCATCGGGCTCTTTGGCGGGGTCCGTTGGGCTTGGGGATGGGCACCAAGCGTCATTGTCTCAAAGCCGTCCCGGGCTAGGTTGACTTGGTTCGTCCGTTGCTGTCTCCTCCGGTCCTCCTCGATCGATGCGTCGAAAATGGTCGTGCTCCCTTCTCCCTGCGGAACAACCGGCCGGTGCTGCTGCTGCTGCCCCTGCCCGGCGCCACCGAGCGCAGCGTTGGCGGCGCCGGCAGCGCCAGCCGCGTCTCTTCGGCGCCGGACAGCTTCCTCAAATCTCCTCTTAGCCTCGGCCTC
>Ga0247777_1000677_pt1 | contig 10152 bp, 8 predicted proteins | sample UWRJL154409C5_FD_179937 | JGI IMG/M metagenome (GOLD analysis project Ga0247777, IMG submission 179937) | Plant litter microbial communities from Arlington Agricultural Research Station in Wisconsin, United States - UWRJ-L154-409C-5 | ecosystem: Environmental > Terrestrial > Plant litter >...
TTGCTTATATACCTGCTAAGTTACTGTACGTCGAGCCCAGCACGACTGTTTACAGTAGTACCCCTGCGTAGCGGACGAGGGGCCCCCGGGGCCGACTGACGCTCGAAGGATTCGGCGCTAAAATGGAGCGGCGCAGCCCGCCGGCCGATCAACGCAGGCATGGTACAGTACGTCCGTAAATACGGAGTAAAATAGGAATAAGACAGGGAGGGATCTCAGGTGCGGGTGCTGCCAACCGCCTCATTTGCGGAGAAGAAAGAGGCGGCGCGGATGAGACGACATTGGCTTGTTGGCGCCTCAGCCTTAGAAAGGAGGGGCGCATGAGCGCATGATACCCCCAGCCTGATGCTTGGCTCGTTTTGGGTCTGTGTGTGAAGTGAAGGCTCGCGTCCCGCGGGTTCCTTGCCAGCGTTGGGGGCCAAAGTTCTCGCCTTTGGGGGCCAAACCAGCTGGAGACCCAGAGACAGCAAGAGTCGCAAGACACGCAAGACGCGGAAGAGTCGGCAGGGCGAGTGAGTGAGCGAGATGCTCGAGACAAAATGCTGACCTTGGCCGAGTCAGTGCAGGTGTCTAAAGCCCAGCAAAGGAATGCCAGCCGACGTCTGGTGGGATTCGGAGTGTCCTTCGAGGTCGGGCGTGGTGTGGAGGTCGAGAAGGAGGTGTAGGTAGATCACGTGGATAGTCGCCTGCACTGGATCGTTTGATTCAGGGGTGGGGGCCGCCGCATGTACTTAGGGGGGCAGTTATGTCCTATATTTGCATAGCCGACGACGGGAACTAGATCGGACCCGAGACCCCGGGGCATGGCTCGCAAATCACATATCAAGACGTCTACCTAAAGATCGCGCTCATCCACCTTCAAGCAAGCTTCAACAGTCTGCCCCGGTTACTCATAAAGCCATCCAGCTCATCATGGCCGCTCTGCAAAAAGTTGCCATCTTCGGTGTTCGTTCTGACCCCCGGCCCCGTCCCATTATCCAGGATCATGCTCCCGCTAACAACCCCCAGGCGTCGGGCAACTTCGGCACACCCATCACAGCAGCCCTCCAGGCAGCCGGCTTTACCGTGACCGTCATCACCCGCGTCGACTCGCCGTCCGTCTTCCCCCCGGACCTCCCCGTGCTCCGGACGGCCTACACCACCGAAGCCCTCACCGCCGCGCTTGCGGGCCAGGACGCCGTCGTCTGCGTCGTCGGCCCCGCGGGCGTGCACCTCCAGACGGCCATGATCGACGCCGCAGCGGCCGCGGGCGTGTCTCGCTTTATCGTCGACGACTTCGGCTGGGGCCCGACCGCGCGAGGCATGCCGGAGCTGATGGAAATCAACGACAAGCGCCGGGCGCAGTGGGACCACGCCCGCGTCGCCGCCGAGGGGACCAAGGGGTTCTCGTGGACGGGCGTGTCCACCGGGAATCCTATCGACTGGGTTCGCTAACTTCACTCGCTCATGTCGCCGCCACCGCCGCCGCCGCCGCCCAGTTGGTGGCGGGCGGGCGGGCGGCGAGATGTCAGCACCGGCCGAACCGGAGAGGGAACTAACCCATTGACAGGCACTCCACCGCTTCCCCATGATGGGCTTCGAAGCGGCCACTAACACCGCCGTGCTCTACGACGACGGCACCGAGACCTTCACCGGCACGACGCTCGAGGGCATCGGGCAGGCCGTGGTGGGCGTGCTGCAACGGCCCGAGGAGACGGCCAACCGGTTCGTGCGCGTCCTGTCCATCGACACGTGCCAGAGCGAGCTGCTGGCCGCCTTCGAGGCCGTGACCGGCCGGCCGTGGACGGTGCAGCGGTCGACCATCGCGGCGCTGCTCGAGGACGCCCGCGCCCGGCTCCGCGAGGGCAAGGGCGGTTGGATCCTGCCCCTGGCCGTGTCGCAGCTGTTCGACCCCGGAGAGGCCCGCGGGCGCGTTGCCGACAGCAGGGAGGCGTCCGAGTCGGACTTGGTGGGGGTGAGAAGCGAGTCGGCCGAGGAGATTGCCAGGAAGGTGCTGGCGAGGGTCGGAGCGGTGTGAGTCGCTCAGAAAGAGCCCAAGCAGCGCCTTTGGACGGTTCAGAGAATGTAGACGGTCCAAGGCCCGGTTTTAGACCTTGGCCACTACACAGATTGCGCGAGTAATAAAGAAAAGTCGAACTTCGGTTCCCCAATCGCGACCACTGAGCCGGCCCGTGTTGAGACATTGCAACTTTTCTTCGTGTCTACTTAGTAAAGGCCCGTCACGAGTGAGTGTGGAACCCAATGATGACCGAAATGACCTATGCAGCCCTCTCACCACCGATTGCCCTTGGGAAGATTGAGTGGCTCTTGGGTTTCGGGAGTTAGGTGTCCGCGTGCCACGGATCCCACAACGGGCTCCACGGGCCGCGGCGGTCTCGCAGCCAAAGGTTTGACCAGGCATATCAGGCGTTCCGGGCACGAGCGATGGCTCCTCCGTCCGCGAAAGATATGTGCAAAAGGAAGGAGTTGGGTTGGAATAACCGAGCATGGCCCGGGTCGGCATTAATCGCGAGGCTCATGAGCTCTTGGAAAAACAGCCAAGCCCAAGGTGAAAGCGGTCCAAACCATAACAAAACTTCAAAGACCAGCATGGAAATCGCGGCAATGTGTGTCAAATAGGTAAGTTTTGGGGGGGAGGGGGGGGGCCTAGGTCTTGGGTCTCGACCCGCCAGAGTCGCCATCTGCCCCCCCACGCCAAAGCGCGAGCATAGACCGGTCTGGCCTCCCAGAGCGCTGAGATTTGCCCTGAGAGAAATATGTGTTAATAAAAGTCACCGCGTGGTGATATGCTCTAGCGATGCTGCTATGTCTCTGGCTCGCGTGGGAACAGAGAGGACGCCTCGAGCTGAGACATCCGTCGCATTCCTTAACGCGTCCTGGCCGTGAACCAAGCTGTTTTGAAGCCGGGAATCGCATCTCTGCCCATGCCATTGGGGGGAATTCGGATAGATGCCAATGTTTGACACTGGGTGTCCATAGACTGTCGACGCGGACAACAACCTCCGACTGTCATCAGCCTCGGGGACCGCCCCAGGGGTATAAGGGCGAGCAGGAAGACGCCCACACCGACATCATGGCCAACCAATATCTAGCGCATCCGGTAGCTCGATCATAGTCCTCGCTTTCCTTCATAACACTCATTTGCCACTTCAGGAACCAAGCCGCTCGTGATGAGTTTCAGCCACTCGGCGCCGCCGCGCCCTTCGCGGTACATGAGGCTCCTCGTCGTCGCCCTCGGCGTCTTTTCAGGGGCTCAGGCAGCCGACACGACTCGGACGGCGACGGTTTCGAGGACCACCACCGCCACCTCTGTGAGATTTGTCACTCGCACCGTGACCGTGGCCACGAGGACCGTCTTCCCGCCCGCCCAGACCGTCACCGTTCGAAGCACGAGCATCCGCCCGGCCTCGACCGTCACCGTCCGCAGCACCATCCCGGCATCTACGGTGACTGTTCGCAGCACGAGCACTCGCCCCGCCTCCACCGTCACCATCCGTAGCACCATCCCCGCCTCCACCGTCACGGTGCGCAGCACCACCACTCGCCCGGCCTCGACGGTCACGCTTCGCAGCACGCTGCCCGCTGCCACTGTGACGGTCCGCACTACCGCCACCGCTTCGACCGTCACCGTCCGCAGTACGGTGACGTCGACTACGGTCCGCACGACGGTGCTGGGCACCACCCTGGTTACCACCGTCCGGGCGACGCTGACCGTTGCCGGTCCGAGGGTGACCGTCACCGGGCCCGTCACCACGCGGACGCTGCCAGCCACTACGGTGACGGTCCAGGCCACGGCGTCCACGGTGACGCGTACCGTGGCGCCCGTCACCGTCACTCAGTCGGCGTCGACAGTGACCCGTACTGTCGGCCCGGTGACTGTCACGCAATCGGCGTCCACCGTCACTCGGACCGCCGCGCCGGTCACCGTGACCCAGCCTGCGTCCACGGTAACCCGCACCGTCGGTCCGGTCACTACCACGCAGCCTGCCTCGACGGTTACGCGTACTGTCGGCCCAGTCACTACCACGCAGCCCGCCTCGACGGTGACGCGTACCGTCGGCCCCGTAACTGTCACTCAGTCCGCGACGACCGTCACTCAGACGGTTGCACCCGTCACCGTCACCAAGTCCGCATCGACCGCGACCGTCCAGACCGTCGTAACCCAAACCTTGTCGGCGTCTACCGTTACCAAGTCCGCCTCCGCGTCCGTCATCACGACTACCCAAACCCTGGCAGCCTCCACCGTTACCCAAACGGCATCGGCCTCCGTTGTCACCCAGACCCTGGCGGCTTCTACAGTGACCCGAACAGTGTCGGCGTCGGCGTCCGTCGTCACCCAGACACTCGCCGCCTCTACCGTCACTCAGACCCTCACAGCCTCCACTGTTACCCAGACAGTCGCGCCTACTACTGTTACCCAGACGGAGACGGCGTCCAGGGCGACCGTCACCGTCACAAACACCCAGACCGGCGCCGGTGTGACAGTCACCCGGACCGAGTCGTTGACCGCGGCCACCGTCACCGCCACCCAGACCATCGCGCCCACCACTGTTACCCGGACCGAGACGGCACCCACAGCGACGGTCACCGTTACCAACACGCAGGCCGGAGCTGGAGTGACGGTCACCAGGACCGAGTCGTTGGCCGCGGCCACAGTCACCGTCACAACCACCCAGGCCGGATCTGGGGTGACCGTTACTGAGACCAAGGCACCGTCCACCGCGACCGTGACCGTCACCAACACCCAGGCCGGCGCTGGAGTGACAGTCACCGAAACCGAGGCGCCGTCCACTGCGACTGTCACCGTCACTAACACGCAAGCCGGAGCTGGAGTCACGGTGACTGAGACCGAAGCGCCGTCTACGGCGACTGTCACTGTTACCAACACGCAGGTCGGCGCTGGAGTGACCGTCACCGTTACCAACACGCAAGCTAGTACCAGTGTGACGGTCACCGAGACCGAGGTACCGTCCACGGCGACTGTCACCGTCACTAACACGCAAGCCGGAGCTGGAGTCACGGTGACTGAGACCGAAGCGCCATCTACCGCGACCGTCACCGTCACCAATACCCAGGCGGGGGCTGGAGTGACCGTCACCGAAACCGAGGTGCCGTCGACGGCGACCGTCACCGTTACCAACACGCAAGCTGGTTCCGGTGTGACGGTCACCGAGACCGAGGTACCGTCCACAGCGACCGTCACCGTGACCAACACCCAGGCCGGAGCTGGAGTGACAGTTACTGAAACTGAGGAGCCGTCTACGGCGACCGTCACTGTGACCAACACACAGGTCGGGGCCGGGGTCACGGTTACCGAGACCGAGGTTCCGGCCACGGCAACTCTCACCGTCACCAACACGCAAGCTGGTGCTGGCATCACCGTCACAGAAACCGAAGCGGCACCGGCCATGACGGTCACCCAGACCCAGGCAGGCGCGGGCGTGACGGTAACGCAGACCGAAGCCGGCCCCGGCGCGACAGTGACGGTCACCGACACCCCGGCCACCGTCACAGTCCGCCCCGATGCCGTGACCGAGACCCTGCCGCCTTCTACGGTCACGCAAACCCTCGTGCCCAACACCGTCACGCAGACCCTTCCCCCCGACACGGTGACGCAGACGCTCCCGCCCAGCACCGTCACGCAGACGCGCGACGCCGACACGGTGACAGTCACAGTCACGGCCAGCTCGACCACGTCGGCGGCGGGCGGCGGCGCGGTGCCGACCGTCGTGTCCACCAAGGGCACGTACGCGCGCTACCTGGGCGGCTGCTTCCACGAGCCGAGTGGCGCGCGCGCCCTCGACGGCGCCGCCGACCTGCTGGAGACGACGGACATGACGCTGGAGAAGTGCGCCGAGCACTGCGCCTCGAGCCGATCGACGCCCGGTCTGTACTTTGGCGTGGAGAACGGCAACCAGTACGTGTGCTCGTCGGCCTTCCTGTCCCCCTCTTTTCATTGGTTTCCCCGGACGGTTCGTGGCGGTCTGCTGACGTCTGATAACTCACAGGTGCTGGTGCGGTGCTCTCCCCAATGCCGGCACGACCGAGATTGCTTCGTCGAACTGCAACATTCCCTGCACGGGCAACAATGTCCAGTTCTGCGGCGCAAGCGAGATTCTCAACATCTACGGTCCTCTTATGCCCTAGGCGAGAAGGACATGAATGTGCCTCTCGTCGGTCGAGTAATTCGCCGGGCGGAGAGAAGGTGGAGACGACCTCGCGGGCCGGTGTGTCATGGGGCCGAGCTTCTTTTGGAGGGTGACCTCTTGTTCTACAGATTGTAATGCCTGATCGCTGGGGTGACGTGACCGAGACAAACATTGATTCAACCTTCCTGTCCCGAATCTGCGGCCTGACGTGTTTCCTTCGCCCGTGTCCTTCGCCTCCGCATAGCAACCAGGGGACCAGAGGACACTGACAGACAACAGCGGCCTTCAACCGTGGCCCGACTTGCGAGGTAGATGTTACCACGTAACATACTCGAGAACGCTTCCCGCGTTCCTCTCCCGGGATGACGCGGGTCTTGCCTCTCCGACACCCTCGGTCCAACACAGCCACATGATCGCAGCGATCGGTTGTTTAGCAGAGAATTTCCCTCCGCTGCATAATCAACTCATTGGGTTATGTAACTATCTCTTGTATCCGAGGCCAGTTGAGTGCAAGATACTTACCCATCATCTGCCGGGCGAGTAATGGGCGATATCCGTTCAGGCGGCCTCGGTGGCGGTGACAGAATCCATCTCGGGTATCAATGCTCATTCAAGCACGCCAGACAACGCGATCCCTCATCCCCTCGAGATGCCAAAAACGCCCATCGACCTTTTCCAGTCCCATATACCCCAGGGAGGAGGGAGACATCACGAACTCCGCCGCCCAAATGGTTCAAAGGGAAACACGGCACTGACGCCTGCCATGGCGATGAACAGGGCAGCGCATACGTAGATGGGCACCGAGGTTGTCGTGTCGGCATACGTCGCGATGACGGCGCTCATGATGCCCATGACGCGGTTGCAAGCGACGGCCACGCCGTTGCCCGTGGCGCGGTGGGCGCTCGGCAGGACTTCGGGCGTGTAGGCGTACAGGGTGCCGTAGTAGATGTTGAGGCAGAAGCCGATGGCGCAGCTGAAGGCGACGTTCTGGGCCTTGGTCTGGACGGCCGTGTAGGCGAAGAAGAAGGCGCAGGTGACCAGGGCCCCGATGGCCATGGTATAGCGCCGCCCCAGGATCGGAATCTCGCAAAGCCAGGCCGCCAGCACGGGGCCGAAGATGGACGAGACGTTGACGAGGGCGTAGTTGCGCCATGTTTCGTATGGGGTCACAGGGTTTTCCGGGTCCGTGGGGATACGAGTGGCCAGGTACGTGCTGTCGAAGAGCAGAAGGTCAGCTGGCCTGCAAGCCGCGTCTCAGGGGGCCGTGACAGCTACTGTACGCACCTGAGGAAGACGTAGAACAGAGGATATGCCAATCCAATGAGCGTCCAGGACAGCCAGATTAGAACCGTCGATAGGGCTATTTTCTTAGTGCAGAAGAGACCGCGGATGTGCACCAGCACCTCGCCGAGGGAGAAGCGGTTCTTGCTGTGGGCGGATCGCACCGTCCCGCAAGCCTCGAGCTTATCGACGGTGAGAGAGCACGGCCGGTTGTACTTGTTGGCGAGATACTGAAGGGTCTCGACCATCCTAGCGTCCTCGCCCATGCCCAGGAGGTACTTGGGCGTCTCCTTCAGCCGGATGACGGTGATGCGGGCGACGGACATGCCGAAGACGAGAGCACCGCTGGTGAACATGAGGTATCGCCAGCCCATGTTATTCTCGCGGGTGCAAGGCTCACGAGAAGAGGCGCAGTTCCACTTGTCCGGGACTGGCGGCGAGATTAGCTCTCTTGGCGTATACCTCCGCCCCGCTATTCCACGGGGTCTCGGACGACCTACCCATGTAGCCCCATGCGAGGAAACCGGCAACGGCTTGCCCGAGGCCCCACCAGCACGCCAGGAAGGTCAGGGCCCACTGCTTGGAGCCCGGCAGGTACTCGAGGAAGACGGTGGTGTCAAGGATGAGGTTCCCGCCGCCGCCGAAGCCGACGAGGGCGATGAAAACACCCAGGCTCGCCCAAGTCGGCATGCCCCCCGCGACGATGGCCGAGAGGGAGCATATGAACAAGGAGATGTTGAAAGCGAAGCGTCGGCCGATGATGTCGGCGCTAAACCCCCAGAAGAGGGCTCCCGTGAGCATCCCCACGTAGACGGCGATGGTCAGGCCTTTTGGGTAGCCTCCATCGCCGATCTCTGGATACGCGTGGGTCGCGATGATGGACTGCAGCAGCAGGATGAGCGAGTCGACCCCATAACTGAGCCTGGTTAGCTGCCAATTGTGTCACCGGGCACCTGTCAGGGGCCTACCCAAAGCCGTTAAGGAAAAAGAGCTTGGTATGGTAGGGCGTCCAACCAATCTCGTCAATAGCCTGGCAAATAGTAAGCTACGGATCCCGGTCAAGGCCTGTACATGGGGGGGGCCACAACGTTATTGACGAGGTGCATCTTCATGTTGAGGGCCGGGTCGAGATCCTGGAGCGCAAGGATGTCGACGCCATGGTGGATGGAGCCGCCGTCGGCGGCCCGGAGGTCCTTAGGCGCATCACCCAAGCCTGCGGTCTCGGCGTCCTTCTTCTCCAGGTGCTCCTCGGCGGCGGGGGTGGATTGGCCCCCCTCGGGCTTGTCGGCGGCCATTGCGATGGCCAGGGCAGCACCGGCGGCTTAGCGAGGCGGAGGTGCCGTCCTTGGGGCGGCTGCCGGGATGCCGGGAGCGGGAGGCGCTCCGGGAGGCGCTGCGGGGGCCGACAAATTGCAGCCAACGACGCGGGGAGCGACCCGAGTCAAGCTCGTTACCGGCAGGATGCGGCGCGGTCGGTCGGTCGGTGGCACGTCGTCGCCCGGGCAGAGAAATCGCGGGAAACTCGAGGACAGCGCGTGATGCTCGAATGGACAGAGATTTCGGGGCGACCAGGGCACTTTGTAGGCGGGGCCGCAGAACCAAGACAGCACAAGACGGACTGGGATCTTAGGGTTCCAAGCGTCACGGTCCCATCCATATGCAGCTTTGGTGCGGCGCAGAAATAGCGGCCGATGCAGTGGGGGCCCCGTTCTGTTGGTTCCAAACGGTCTGGGTCGGCAGGGACAACGCCGCTCCCCACTTCCCGTTCCCGCCCCCGCCCCCGGTTGTCGTGATCCGTAGGTACTGTAGCCTTCCATGACATTGGATGGTGATTTCGAGTGTTGTCGCACCGCTCGAGCTATCCCCCAGCGCCTCCCATCGAGCACTTTCGGTACGATCTTCGCAGGCCAGGAGCTTCCGGTCGACAGAACGAAGCTCGCGCTCCCACCCGACCACGGTCCCGGAAGCAGAGCTCAGCCCTCTTCGAACGTGTCCTGTGCCCTTCGGGCCTGCTGCCGACTGGATCACCGCCTTCGGGACAGCGTCTGGGCGGTCGGTCGGGCCACCCTCGGTCGGCCAGTCACACGCCTCGCCGTGGCACCATCGGCTTTTCAATGTCGTACCGTACAGTACCCCTCGCGGGATGTCGAGTTGCCCACCAAAGCTCCCTTGCCAGGCTTGTGTCATAGCACTTATTTACGAGCCACCGGAGCCATTGAGTTGCAGGTCATTTGCAGAACCACGGATCGTCATACATGGAATCCAGGACTGGCAGCACATCTAGATGATGGCGAGGATGGCGAGGCTGGGTACTGGTCCTGCATCGAGGAAACGAGGGCTTGACCGGGTATGATTGTGAAATTGGCGCCTCGAGAGCGCTCAGCTGTGCCGCAGCCTCGCCTTGCGTTGCTCAACCATAACCGTATCCTGTGGGTAACCCGAGGGGCGTGACAGCACAGCATATTGGGACATTCAGATCGAGTTGCGAGCGAGGCGGGCCTCACCGAGAAGCCCAATAGACCCGACATCCTGAGCACTTGACGTCAACCCTTGACGTCATTGCAGCCACGGCAATATGTGCCTGCTCCGGATTACTGGGATGAACAGGACGGAGGAGCCGCTACGGTGGATGGGTACTGTACTGTAGGTGCTGTGCCTAAGGTACCAAGCGCCTCAGGTACAGTACCAGGTACTGAGGAACTTCACGCGCATGAGGCAGACG
>Ga0247777_1000678_pt1 | contig 10148 bp, 13 predicted proteins | sample UWRJL154409C5_FD_179937 | JGI IMG/M metagenome (GOLD analysis project Ga0247777, IMG submission 179937) | Plant litter microbial communities from Arlington Agricultural Research Station in Wisconsin, United States - UWRJ-L154-409C-5 | ecosystem: Environmental > Terrestrial > Plant litter >...
ATCGGGATGTTCCATGATTGCCCCCCCCCCCTCTCTCTCCCTCCTCGGGCCGTCTCTACTTCCTGGCGAAGTTGAAGCGCTTCTTGTCGCTCTTTCCAAGTCCTTTCTCGAGATCTTCTGGAAGACGGGGAGTAGGCGGCACTTCGTCCCGCCGCATCCGCGCGCGCGAACCGCCGGCTCGGCCCGACTCCTTGACGGACTTGGGGAATTCGCTCCGTCGGGGTGTGAGCGCCGTAACGACCTTCCTCGCCGACTTCCGAATCGACTCCCGAATCTTCCATTCCCGCTTCTTGGCAACGTAAAAGAGGATGGATGATGCGACTAACGAGGCTGCCGTTAGCTTGCGCCGTCAGGGGCAGGAGCAGACCAGCTTACTTCCAATCACGCCAACAAGGACCACGACGACGATGATAGCGATGAGGGCGCCACGGGAGATCTCCACCGCGCCCGGACTGCTACCAGATGCTCCTGCCGCGTTGTTGTCCACTCCAGACCCGGCACCGGCGCGGTCTTCTGGGTACGGGTTTTCCGTTGCCAGTGGAAACGGTGCTGTCGTGGTGGCCATCGTGACAGGTGGGTTGGCGCAAGAGTCCCGAGGACACGGCGGCGTCGTTGGGTAGACTGGTGTTGTCGTTGGTGACGGCACTGACGGTTCAAGCTACCGGGACCGGTTCGCTGTCAGACGGGTCAGAGTAGAAGGATGGACGCAGGTGTGTAAGGGGGCGCCTACGAAGGGGCGGCGGTTGAGTATTTAGACCCCGGGAGCGGCCCAGCCCCAAGCTGGCTCCTAGTCGTACACCCTCTTCAAAGTACATGCAGTACCGATCGCCAAGGGTCGCCCAGAACTGTGACCGCCTTGCAGTTTGCTGCTCTAGACCGTCAGGACCGTCAACGCTCTCCCCCGCCGCCCGAGCGCCATTGGGCCTGCCACTGTGAAGGGTGAAACCGCCCACAGCGCATGAGGAGAAACCGTGAGCCGCTGGCGGTCATTGGCGTGCCTGTCCACGGAAGCGCTGTCCCTCCACAGGATTCCCGCGGGGAAGTGTGACTGGCCCCTCATCCTGACCAATGAGGCGGCCACGCAGGGGTCAACGGCGGCAGCCCGTCACAATTTTGGGGATATCCCGGCCAGGCTCCGCATGTGCCGCCGTTTGGCGCTGACAGACGACAGGGGTATGCACTCAATATAGACGACATCGTCAGATTTGCGCTTTTGTCTCCACCTTGGCAAGAAGTGCTCAGAGGTCGAGAAGCACGTGCTGCCACCGACTTTGAACCGGAGCACCCTCAAGTCCCTCCCTGGCGGAAGAACGGGAGCGGCCGGTTCGCAGAATTATCCCTGCGACCCCGAACCCCCCACGAGTACTCCGTAGATACACCCCAACGTCGATCGGGCTCTCCTGCGAATCTGCCACAAGGCCGGCTCCGTATCAGTTGTCGCCGGGTTGAAACGACAACACCGCGGCCCTCGCGGTGTTGGCCGGGAGCGGTCACTTGTTGGCCGCCTTCCGACGTCAACATGGAGAGCGGATGGGGCCCCGCTGCCAAATTTAGACGGGACTCTACGTCGGATCTTGGAGAAGCCGTGTGGAGAGCACCCTAAACCCTACCGTTGAAGGCCCCACGACCCTCCGTCTGTTCTATTTACGTCAGCCGTTTGCGGAGTGGCTGGGCCATGCCGACAAGACTCTGGTGGTCAATATTTAGGTCCCGCCGACCCCAAACCTCGGCAGCTGCCGGACATTAGGCCCTCCCGGCCCTGAATGGTCGTCGGTCTTGGAGCTGTGGGGTTTCCATGTCCGAGTCATGGATGGGGGAGACGACGGCGGGGTCCTTCACTCGATATGGAACGCTCAGTACTCCGTATGAAGTGTCGAAAGCAAAGAGACGACTCCGCTTCTTCTCGGGAATATCAAGACGAGCCGTTCGTCGTTGGCCGTGGTCCAACTCCCGCTGGACAGAGACTGACAGCGTTGCTTGTCCAGCCGGCATCCACGAGCCTCCTGATGGACCCAGAAACACAACCTCCACCTGCTCAAAGCTGAACAGTCCTGGCACCGATGCCAAGCCGTGATCCCAAATCTGGGGTGCTCAGGACCATCTCCCCTCTCCCCTCTCCTGGCTGGGACGGCGACAGTACCGTATTGGGCCAAGCTTTGTTACTCTGGGATGGCCTACAGCTTGCCAAGGCGCAAGGCTGGATGGATGGTTCAACGTCGCGAAGTGCGGTGCCCGTGATTCTGACGGGAAGGGGGTGGCAGCCTCAAGGATAGCTCTTTCCTCTTCCATTACCATCCATCGAGTATTCTCGCATTCCAGCCTCGCCGCTTCTACAACGGTACCTCAGGCAGGTCCCTAGGTACATAGTTAGCTCCCTTCGATGTGAGGCGAGTACTTGGTAATCTGAGAAATGGGATACTACCGCGGCGAGATCTCAAGTTCTGCCCGGAAGGCAGCGACTGAGACCGTATTCTCCGGGGTGAATCTCGGTCTCACGGCTGCCCGGACGTGCTTGAAGCAACCCCGGGAGTTGCCTGCGCATAGGTAGGTAGGCGCCCCGGATTGCCAAGTTCGGCTCGGTCCATACCTGCCCGTACCTCGAGTGCTTCGAACGCGAGGGCTGGGTACCTACCTACCTACTACCTAGGTAGATACCTAGGTAAGGTAGGTAGGTACCTAGGTACCTATCTATTGCTCTTGCCAGTCAGACCAACTTTGCGTTTAACAGCGTCTTCCAACTCGGGTATCCTCAAGGACTGTCAATTTCTAGTACCCATATCAGCGCCCCAAGGCCCTCTCGACAAGGTCACGGTACGCCGCCAACCCACGCCGCTGATAGAGCTATGAGATATATGGACGACTTCCAGTCCGACTGAGCCTTCTCTCTCCAGGCCGAAGCCGGTGAATCGAAGCAACTCGAGATGGAGCACGCATCTCGCGATGCTGTTCCCACTGAGCCCGCGCCTCGGTGCTTGGCCGAGCATCGTGTGGAGGCACCAGCACCGCCGACCTCTCCGTTCCGCCCAATACCACGCTTCAAGTTACCGGAACTCGACACCCGACCTGTCGACGAGGGATTCCAGTTTGGCACGGCAGTCAAGCTTACTCCTGGCCGGTTTGGAAGGAAGGCCGCAATCAACCACCCGATCATCCTCAGTCATTCCGATGTTCCCGAGCCCATGGTCGGAGCGACGGATACTGTCCTGGAGACGACCCATTCTTCTCCGCACAATGTTCTACATTCGCCACCAGGTCCGAAGCCAACTACAAATCGGCAGTCTCTACCTTCGCCAGGAGCTGGTTCTCTATCTTTGCAAGCTATTTCGAATTCCTTGTCAGGCTCGGGATCAACCGCAAAGCCGCAGTCCCATCAGTCGCTCGGAACCACCCCCGCAACTCTCCAGGGCAACGGAAGAGAAGCAAGTAAACTGCCGCAAGCACCAAGGTTGGATCCTCCCGCTCGCGCGAGCCGCAAAGCACACACGAGTAGACAGCCAACGCCAGTCGGTGATTTGACATTTCATGCCAGCGAGACTGCCGTGCTCGCCGGGCAGAAGGGGTTCCATTCGCTACCACGGCCAGCGCAGCGACCCATCTCCAGCAGGTCACTGGCGAGAGACGCTACACCATACACCCGACCAAGCTCCCGCAGCTCCAATATCGCGAAGAAGAGATCGCCCAAGTCTCAAGTCGCGTCGGCCCGTACGAAGGCGGACCGCAAAGCGTCCATTTCGTCGATTCGCCCCCAGCATGCTCTTGCCTGTCTCCCAGGGACTGCTCGGAGGGCAAATTCTCGTGTCATGGCCGAGGAGATGGCGGAAGTTCTCAACTACCATCTCAACGAATTTCAAAGGGAGAGGGCGGCGTATGATGAAGAGATTTTGGACCTTACGAAGCGACTGAAGTCCCAAAAGGAAGATCTCGCTTCGCAGAAGGAGATCAACATCAAAGAAGTCGGCCGGCTTGAGGAGAACAGGGCTGGACTGGCGAAGCAGGTCGGGGATCTGAACGCTGCACTGGAAGCGAAAGCCGGGCGACTTTCGAAGCTTGAGGAAAAAGCTACCAAACTCAAGAAGTATCTCAACTCGGCAACTGCCGAGCAACAGGTCATTTTTTCTACATCCAAGGCAACGTGTAGCAAGGCGATCGAAGAGATGAAAAAGGAGTATACGGAACACAAATCCATGTTAGCGACGGAGCTCATGAAGTCAGAGGCCGCCCAAGCCCAACTAAGAAGCAGAGTCAATGCGGTCGTTGAGGAGAGCAGGCAGGGCACCGAGCAGCGTAAGGCACCTCGACGGTTATTCATGCGGTCTGGCCCTAACATGAATGCAGTCAATGGCAGGATCGTCGAGCTAGAACAGGCCTTGACGACCCGCGAAGCAGAGTTGAAGTCGGAGAAGGCCACGGCGGCCAGGCTGGAGATCCAAGTCAAAGAGGACTCGGCGGCGGCGGACAAGCTACGATCTCTCGAATGTCTGATGCAGGACGTCTTCCAGAAGCTGGACGACGCAAGTCTCCGTAACGAGGAATCAGCAAAGGCTATCCGCGCGGAGAACGCAACAATGTAAGTACCGCGCCGCTGACGTTGGGCCGATGACGGTGGGATGTTTGTCGTCTGCTTGTTAACACTTTTCCAAGACTCGAACCGATCACAAATCGACTGGAGGCAATGAGTAATGAATTATCAGCCAATTCCACCTCTCTCGAATCACTGAAGCGGGCCGGAGAGGAAGAATTCTCAAGGTCTGCGACGAGATCTCTACGGCTGAGTCGTAGGACTAGCTAACGCCTGCGCACAGGATTCAGTCGAAGGTTGAGGTGCTGAAGATTGGCCAAAACTCTGTACGAGATGACATCGTTCGGGAAGCCGAGTCGCTCGCGTCTCGACTGCGTCGCGATCTTGAGGACCACCAGGATACCCTTCGTATTCAAGCACAGGAAACGGCAGCTGAAAACGCAATGCTGTCAAGACTCTACGAGGAAGCCGATACTGAGCTTCGAAAGGTGAAAGTCGAGCGACAGGGGCAGGCAGAGGAAAACTTCGATCTTCGCGAGCGCTTGGAAGCTCTCGAGCAAGCCAACAGACGCTTGGAGACGACTCTCGCCGAAGAAGAGGATCCCCGAAACGACATAAGTGCCAAGGCGGCCGTCATCCATCAATTTGAAGACCAGTTACGGATGCTCGCGGAGAAGCACGCCGCGGACGCCAAGACTTCCGCAGAAGAAGCCCAGAGTCTCAGAGAAAGTCTCCAGCAGCAGGCGAATGTCGTTCAGTCCCTACAGTCGTCTCTCCAGAATAAGGCAGCAGACGTCGACAGGCTGCTGAAGCAAGGGGAGGCGGAGCGGCTCCATCTCGAGCAACAGCTGAAGGACGAAAAGGAGAAGCTTAGTTCGATGGAGGCTCAGCGACTCCAAGACGCTGCCCTCCGAGAGTCCATGCAACAGGAGTTGCTGAAGGCTGAGGCAAGTTTTTTGAAGCTCCGGGAAAAGTCCGAGGAGACGGTGGCGAAGTGGCAGAGACTCGGAGCCGAGGAATCGTCCGCCATGAACGATCTCAGGGCCAAACTCAGCACCTCCGAGTCGCAACACGCAAGTCTCCGCGGACAGACGACCCGCTATATTCTTACGACGGACGCCTTGTGCCATGCCGTTCTTCAATGGGCCCGGAAAATTCAGAACAGCGAGGGTGTCGTCGCGGCACTTCAGAAGTTGGAAAGAATTCGCGCAGCGGGAGGGAAGGGCGAGGCCAACAAGATCGATGAAGTTGCTCAGATGCGCAACCTCCTTGACGAGCTCCAGAAGAGCTATCGACACACGCCACGACCCCCGACCCCCAGGGTCCTACCATCCGGAGATACGCACGAAAGTGGCGTAACACGCCTTCCCCAGTCGCTCAAGTCTCTTGTAGCAGCCAGAGTTTCGCAAAAGCTGGGTTCATCCGTGGAAGAGCTGGTGACGGAGGACGCATCCGCCACGACTGGCGAGGCCTCACGGAGCTCCAACCCCGTGAGCCTCAGATTAAAGGTTCTTCAAACAATGAATGCACACGAGCAACGACGAGTCGTAGTTCAGAGCCCGGTTCAGGGTCCGGGGACGCCAACGCCGTTGTCGATCGATCAGGAGAAGGTGAGGCGGCGAGAAAGACGCCAACCCAAGTCGATTATGAAGTCTCGACCGGGGCCAAGCAGCAGGAAGGCTCTGACCTAACTCAAGAACCGCCAACCGAGGCACTTGACTCGGTCACTGCGTTCTCACGAGGCCTTTACAGTCGACCCGTGGTAGGGGGGCCTGGAAGGAAGGAGAAGGGGGAGACGGGAACGGACGCCCCGGGGGTGACACGATCGGCCAAGAAGCGAGGCCGGAAAGCGGACGAGACAGAAGCAGCCGTTCGAAAGCAACTGCTTCCTTCCCAATCTCAGGAGGACGGTCGGCAGAGTGAGGCGACCGAGACCGGCCATGACCAAAAGCGAAGCAAACGGTCATCAAAGGATGAGACCGTGACGTCTCGGGGTGCACATCAGAAGCCGCGGCTCATCTGGAAGTACCGGTCGCAGGATGATGGAGACCACCCCAGTCAGGGCTTTAGTGAAGTCCTGGACATCCAACAACCGTCGGCGAGTGGCATCCTAGGTTGTAACGACGACTCGCAGGAGACAACGTTATCGCAAGACATGAACCAAGACCATTGACTGTGGGATGGTAAGAATCGGGGCTTGGTGAGTGAGATTGTCAGATGGTTTTGAGGAACGTGAGAGGAAGACTTGCTACAGTGGGACATGCGGTCGGCCCTATTGCTCACATCCTGTCTGAGAACCTCTCTCGCTGTGTTACAGGCATGATCACGGAGTTATCGCCGCAGAAAAATGGGAAGAGCAGGCGGCAGTGGAGGGAAGTAGCTTCAGGTCCTTGGTTTCCAGACTGCAGACACGTCGCTTTCCCATGTATCCATAATCGCCTGATAAGAGACACAGACGTGGGTCAACTACTCATATCAGGTCTCCCAAACACGGCGGTTCCCATGCGTATTTCCGCACACCATACGTGACCAGAACTCCTGCAATGATATTTACAACGATGACGTACAAACCCATCAGCCGACGGAAAGGATTTCAAGTTATGTCGTGTTTCGGGACGTGCCATGTCGCCTTGCCATGTACAATGTCTCAATGCGACGTTTCCCTCCGTTTCCGCTCGAGGAATAGGACTCGCCGCCGGACTGTCGTTCACCGCCGTCAGTCACGAGCCACACAATCCGGAAGCCCCCTGGAGGATGAGCGTACCTATCGGGTCGTATTTGAGCAGGCTCATGGGGGGATGTGTCCTCGGGCGCTTGAATGTGTAGAAGAAGCCAGTCATGGCCATCGAGACGAGGCGGACGGTGATCGCGCGTGCTTTGCCTGGCCGGCGGGGGTAAGGGTCAGTCCAAACGAGACACTCTAAAGAGGTGGGAACAAGGGCAGCTTACTCTTTGCCTTGGCCATTTCGTCGAGTAGGTCGCTCGAGCGCCGCAGTGGGATGTTGAATGGTGGAGCTTGACGGTTGGTGTTGAAATCTTTGGACAGCGGTTCGGTGATTCTGCGGGAGGTGGCCTGTGCGCAGCGGACCTGGTCGGATTACAGGGGTCAGGGGTAGCACCCCCCCCCCCATAAATTGGCAAGACGGGTGCTCGTCAAGACATTGAAGCCTCAGGGCCGTGATTTGCATCATGTCTCGGTTAGGCATATGGACTTAGAAGAGGCATTTTCCCCGAGGCCTCACGACTGTTCATCTTTAAGGGCGCAACGATGGGGAGGCCGCCTGTATGCACAGTCAGGTAGCATTGGTCGAGCTCCTCGCAATAGACGTCAAGCACTTCGGTTCGACCTGCACCGTCCAAGGCAGCTCACCGCAACAACGGCGCCGCAGAGGAAAGAGCGGAAGGGATGCGGCAGCCCAGCTTGGCAGGTACTATTTACTACCCGACTCTTCCAGGTTTGGAGGTAAAAAGGTATTTGGGACGTCCATCTGTAGGTACTGTAGCAGCTGTAAGGATCCGATTTATCCCCGGCATCTTCACCGCATCTCGATCCCTCAACAAACGAGATCCGTGCCAGGGGTGTTTGCAGACAGATAAGCCCCAGGTATTCCCCGCAGAGGGGAACTTTCTGTCGCCGAGAGGCGCCCGTCTTCGACACTTGATCGACGCTGGCCTTCTTCAGGATGCTCGACAGCCGCCTCCCCATGGCGGGACTTCGGACGGCCGTCCGTGTCGCGGCTGGAGCGTCCAAGGTCGAGGGCCGGAGGGTGGGAGGAGTCGGCGCCACTATGGTACGACGACGGCTACCGTCAGGTAAGTGGAGAGCGCCGAGTCAACTCACTCTGTTTCTTACCGCCTCGTCTTGGACTCATGTACGGCCAACGGAACATGGCAGGCCCCCGATCCCGCCGCGTGCCCGATCTCGGCTGGACCCGGGAACAAGAGATTCCCAGGTTTTCTGTGTTGGTGGTGTACGGGCCATACCGGCGTAGCGGAGTGCGTGGGATGCCTCAGTCCTTCCTCGCCTCCATTGGCTTCCCATCCAGAGGCACTATCCAACCTCAGGCTTGACCTTTGAGCTCACAGCACACTGCGCGGATTTCCCATCCCTTCTTTTCTTTATTCCCTCGTGAAACCGCCTATCACACCCTATCAATTGCCTCAAGATCGATATCAAACCTCTTACATAGGTCTCGGCCCACCTATAAACCGCGGCGTCTTTTCACCTCTCAGCGCTTTTCTGACACCTCACCCCGCAATAGTTCCGCCCTCGTCACTCATCGCAACTTTGTCCGACTCTCGATCCGTGACATCACCACGACTGCAACACAGACTTCCAGGACACCGCCTATCCCAGCAGAGAGCCATGTCGGCGACGTCGTCCCGCAAGCTTAACTATGACAACATCAACCCCCACGTCAAGGCGGCCAAGTACGCAGTAAGGGGTGAGCTCGCCGTCAAGTCGGAGGAGTTCCGCGCCAAGCTGGCACGGGGCGAGACAGACCTACCCTTCAAGCAGGTCGTCTCGGCCAACATTGGCAACCCCCAACAGCTCGACCAGAAGCCCATCACCTTCTTCCGCCAGGTCCTGAGCCTCCTCGAGAACCCCAAGCTGCTCGAGCACGAGGACGTGCTGCTCAGCCAGCTCGACTACCAGACGGATGTAGTCCAGCGCGCAAAGTGGCTCCTGAGCAAGGCCGGATCGGTGGGCGCCTACAGCGCAAGCAACGGCGTGCCCGCCATCCGGCAGAGCGTGGCCGACTTCCTGGAGCGTGCGTGTCTGCCTCTTGTTGCTGAATTCGCTGTCACTAACACCCGCCCCAGGGCGAGATGGCTTCCCCGCCAATGAGGGTGACATCTACCTCACGGCCGGCGCCTCGTCGGGGGTCAACACGCTCCTTCATGTCATCTGCGCCGACAAGAACTCGGGCGTCCTCGTGCCTATCCCGCAGTACCCCCTGTACACGGCGTCGCTGTCGGTCCTCGATGCCACGTGCGTGCCCTACTACCTCGATGAGGCCAAGAACTGGGGCACAGACCTGGACGCCATCAAGACGGCCTACGACAAGGCCACGAGCGAGGGCACCGACGTGCGCGCTCTCGTCATCATCAACCCTGGCAATCCCACGGGCGCCTCGCTGCCCGAGGAGGACATCCGCGCCGTCATCGAGTTCGCCCGGTCCAAACGCGTCGTGCTCCTCGCCGACGAGGTGTACCAGACCAACGTTTTCGTCGGCCAGTTCCACAGCTTCAAGTCAGTCCTACGTCGCCTGCAGCAGGAGCGGCCCGGCGAGTACGACACCGTCGAGCTCGCCTCGCTCCACTCTGTCTCCAAGGGCATAGTGGGCGAGTGCGGCCACCGCGGCGGCTACTTCGAGCTCGTCGGCTTCGATGCCCGCGTCCAGGCCGAGATCTACAAGTTCGTCAGCATCACGCTGTGCGCCCCTGTCGTCGGCCAGTGCCTCGTCGAGCTCATGGTCCACCCGCCAGTCGAGGGTGAGCCCAGCTACCCGCTCTACCGCCAGGAGTACGACGCCATCTTTGACGGCCTGCGCGCCCGCGCCACCGCCCTGCACCGCGCCTTCGGCCAGATGGAGGGCGTCGAATGCGGCGAGCCTCAGGGTAGCAT
>Ga0247777_1000679_pt1 | contig 10147 bp, 8 predicted proteins | sample UWRJL154409C5_FD_179937 | JGI IMG/M metagenome (GOLD analysis project Ga0247777, IMG submission 179937) | Plant litter microbial communities from Arlington Agricultural Research Station in Wisconsin, United States - UWRJ-L154-409C-5 | ecosystem: Environmental > Terrestrial > Plant litter >...
TGAACCAGCACGTCGTCATCGATCACGATGGCAAGCCGCTGGTGCTCGCCGGCGTCAGCGATTTCGGCGCGCATCATTTCGATCCCGCGCAACGCAGCGATCCCTCGGCTTCATTACAAGGCGCGCCCGCGCATTCCGGGCCGCGAATTCTGTTGGCGCACCAGCCCCGCACGGCGCCTGCAGCCGCGGCCGCCGGGTTCGATCTGCAGTTGTCGGGGCATACTCACGGCGGACAATTCTGGCCCTGGAACCTGGTCGTGCGCTTTCAGCAGCCTTTCACTGCCGGACTGCATCGCCTGAATCAATTGCGGATTTACGTGAGTCGCGGCACCGGTTACTGGGGACCGCCCAAGCGCTTCGGTGCGCCTTCGGAAATTACGCGCATTACGCTCGTGCCTCAGACCTAAGTCCTGGCAATGAACTCCTGGTCCCCACAGCACATCGGTACAGGACTTTCCAGCGCGACAGTCGTATGCTCGGCGCATGAACCACCATCAGAAGTTTGCCCTCACCGATCCCGTGAGTCCTGTCGATCACGTGCTCGGCCCCGATCACGCGCCTGTCACTATCGTGGAGTACGGTGACTTCGAGTGCCCCAGTTGCAAACAGGCAGCGCCGGCCGTGAAGCTGCTGTTCGAGCGCTTCGTTGGCAAGGTGCGCATAGTGTTCCGGCATTTTCCGCTGGAAGAAGTACATCCGCATGCGATGCACGCCGCGCAGGCTGCTGAAAGCGCCGGGGCGCAGGGCAAGTTCTGGGAAATGCACGACCTGCTGTTCCACAACCAGGCGCATCTCAAGCTGCCGCAGCTCAAAGGCTACGCCGAACAGTTGCAGCTCGACATGCCGCGCTACACGGCGGAGATGGACGACGAGATCTATTTGCAGCGGGTGCGCGAACATCAGCGCAGCGGCGACGATAGCGGCGTGCGTAGTACGCCCGCGTTTTTCATCAACGGCGTGATCCAGGACGTGTCGTTCGGCATGCACCAGTTGGTGGAAGGCGTCGAGGCCGCGTTGAAGAAGTAGGAGAGCTCCGAGCATGTCGGCTGGTTGCACGCACCTGGATCAGGTCAAGACTAAAAAGCCCAATACGCACGGCTGCGAGGAATGCCTCAAGAGCGGCGATTCCTGGGTGCATCTGCGCCTGTGCCGCAGCTGCGGTCATGTGGGCTGCTGCGACGATTCGAAGAATCGCCACGCGAGCAAACACTTCCGCGCCACGCAGCATCCCATCATCACGTCGCTGGAGCCCGGGGAGACCTGGAGCTGGTGTTTCGTCGATTCGATTGCGATGGAGTTGTCGAAGTAGTTGGCTGTTACTCTCGATGTTGCAGCCGCCCGATCAGCTGCTGCACATCGACGATGGCGACGCCGAAGCGCGCAGCCCGCTTGCGAAGTTTCAGAACGGCTTTGTCGCGTGATGCGAGCATCGCGCGGCTGTGCCAGGCCAGCGCGAGGAAATGCTGGTCGTCCGGATCGCGGCAGCGAGGAAACGTCGGTGGCAGCAGCAGGTTCGCCAGCGAGAAGCCGTCGGGAAGGCTCGCGGGGGATGTCTGGAGCAGGTATCGATCGAACACCGCCGCCTGCCGAACGGCATCGAGTTTCAGTTCGGGGTAGGCGAGGACACGCTGCAGTTCGCCGGTGGCGGGCGTTGAGGTGAGCACGGTGGCCCGCCGGTCCGCCACCGCATCACGCAACGGTTTCATGAATTCGTCATTGAAGACCAGCCAGTCGATCACGATATTGGTGTCGAGGACGAGCAGGGTCGGCAACGTAGGCGCAACGCCAGGCATTCGAATCGGATTTCTCCATGGACGCACTGCTGCATATTATCGAGACCTACGGATTGTGGGTGGTGGTCGTCTGCGTACTGCTGGACCAAGGCGGGCTGCCGGTGCCATCGTATCCGCCGATGATCATCACTGCCGCGATGGCGGTCGAGTCGCATGATTCGGTATGGCCCATCGTGCTGGTGGCGACGCTCGCCACGCTCGTGGCGGATCTCGCATGGTTTGCCGGCGGCCGGAAATTCGGCGCCACCCTGCTGCGGACCATGTGCAAGTTGTCGCTCTCCGCCGATTCCTGCGTCGGGCTGACGCGCCGGATCTACGCACGCTGGGGGCCGCCGTCGCTGATTCTCGCCAAGTACATTCCTGGATTCGCCGCCGTCTCCACCACGCTTGCGGGTGAGTCGGGCACGTCGATGAAGAAATTCATCCTGTACGACGGCATCGGCGCGGTGTTGTGGGTTGCTGGCGCGGTCGGCCTGGGCGTCGTATTCCATGACGCCGTCGATGCGCTGCTCACGCAGCTCGACGATCTCGGGCAGTACGCGTTGATGCTGCTCATCGCCGGCATCGTGATCTTCGTCGCACTCAAATGGTGGCAGCGCCAGCGCTTCCTGGGCGAGATCAGCATGCCACGCATTTCCATCGACGAATTGCAGTTGCTGCTGAAGACCGGTGGCGGCGCCACCATTCTTGACGTGCGCTCGGCGGAGCATCGCGCGCGGTCGGGATGGATTCCCGGTGCGATCCAGGTGCGCGACATTGCCGAACTCAAGCTCGATCCGAGCGCCGAAGTGATCGTCTACTGCGATTGTCCCAATGAGGCCTCAGCCGCCATGCTGGTGAAGAAACTCCACGAGCGGGGCTTCATGCGCGTTCGGCCGCTGGCTGGCGGGCTCGCAGCCTGGCGAGCTCGCGGGCTGCCGATAGATCAAGCCATGGAGTCTTCGCTCTTCGCGGAGTCGGTTAATTCGCTGACGAGCATGGCCGGCGGCGCGCGGCGCTACGGACCCGAGTTGCCCTGAATCCAGGCAGCTTCGGCAGAGGCGTAAGACATCCCCTGAAGCGACGCCCCGTCACTCCACGACGAGGGGTGTGGCATGTCCTGATTTACCGCAATCCGGCGGTGCGCCGGCCTCATCCCGTTGCGGTTTGGCAGATCCTGCATGCAAGGCGCACGCATGTCGCCATGCGTCTCGAAGTCGCAGCCTTGTCGCACGCAGGAAACCGCCGGAGTCATTCATGCATCCCGATCGTTCAAACGCGCCCGGCGTCCTGCTGGTCGAAGACAACCCGGTCAACCAGAAAGTGGCCAGTCGCTTTCTCGAGCGCATGGGTTGCAACGTCATGATTGCCAGCAATGGCGCCGAGGCGGTGGCGGCTTGCCGGGATCGGCGATTCGCGCTGGTGCTGATGGATCTGCAGATGCCGGTAATGGACGGCTGGCAGGCAACCCGCGCCATCCGCTCGGCCGACGGCAATGCCCGGCACACGCCCATCGTCGCGCTGTCGGCGAATGCCATGCCCGACCAGGTGGCCCAGTGCCTGAATGCCGGCATGGATGACTTTCTCAGCAAACCGATAGACATATCGCGCTTGCGTGAAGTAGTCGCCCTGCACGGCGCAGCGAATGAGAGACTCGCGGCCACGCAGACACAGCCGGCGATTCGATTGCCGACGACGGCGCCCATCGAACTGCATCAACTGCGCCAGCTCAGCGACGGCGATGCCGGGTTCATGTCGGAACTCATCGCGCTGTTCCTGGACAGCTCGACATCCATACTCAGCGAAATCCGCCTCGCCCATGCATCTTCGGACAGGGCAGCGATCGCTCGTGCCGCGCACAAGCTCAAAGGCGCCTGCGCCAACGTCTTTGCAAATTCGTTTCGCGAACTTGCTTCGCGCCTGGAAACCGACAGTGCCTCGTTGTCGAGCAGCCAGCTCGAAGCGTCGATCATCGGGCTCTCATTGGAGATGTTGAGGCTGCGAGATTTTCTGCGCAGTACGCAGATGCTCGCGGCCTGAAGCAGGCGTCTCGCCGCTACTTCGCTACCGGCATCGTAAATTCCGCGCCCTTGCCGATCGTTTCCGGCCAGCGCTGCATGATGCTCTTGTAGCGCGTGTAGAAACGGATGCCTTCCTCGCCATAAGCATGGTGATCGCCGAACAGCGAGTTCTTCCAGCCGCCGAACGAATGCCAGGCCATGGGGACCGGGATGGGCACATTGATGCCGACCATGCCGGCCTGGATATCGCGTGCAAACGTCCGGGCCGCGCCACCGTCCGAGGTGTAGCAGGACACACCGTTGCCGAGATCGTGGTCGTTGATCAGGCGAATCGCCGCTGCGAGATCGGCGACCCGCACCACCGACAGCACCGGGCCGAAAATCTCCTCGCGATAGATGCTCATCTGCGGCGTGACCCGGTCGAACAGCGTGCCGCCCGTAAAGAATCCATGTTCGCGACCGGCTACCAGCGTGCCGCGGCCGTCGACCACCAACTCCGCGCCTTCCTCGACGCCTTTGGCAATGTAGCCTTCGACTTTGGCTTTATGGACTGCTGTGATCAGCGGACCCATCTCCACTGATGGATCGATGCCATCGCCGATCTTGAGACGGCGCGTGCGTTCGGCGAGTGACGCCATGAGAGGTTCGGCCACAGCGCCGACTGCAACAGCCACCGAAATCGCCATGCAACGCTCGCCGGCTGAACCGTAGGCAGCGCCGATCAGCGCATCCACGGCCTGGTCGATATCCGCGTCCGGCATCACGACCAGGTGATTCTTCGCGCCGCCGAGTGCTTGCACTCTCTTGCCGTGGCTGGCGCCTTGCGCATAGATATATTTCGCGATGGGTGTGGAGCCGACGAACGATAGCGCCCGCACTTGAGGGTGTTCGATGAGCGCATCGACCGCGTCCTTGTCGCCGTGAACCACGTTGAACACACCATCCGGCAGGCCCGCCTGCTGCAGCAGTTGAGCGATCAACAGGCTCGCTGAGGGGTCGCGCTCCGAGGGCTTGAGCACGAACGTGTTGCCGCAGGCGATGGCGATCGGAAACATCCACATGGGCACCATGACCGGAAAGTTGAACGGCGTGATGCCGGCAACCACGCCGAGCGGCTGGCGCAGGTTCCAGTTGTCGATGCCGCCGCCGATGTTGTCCGAGTGACTACCCGTCGACAGGTGCGGTATGCCGCATGCGAATTCTACGACCTCCATGCCGCGGGTGACTTCTCCGCGCGCGTCGGAGAGAACCTTGCCGTGTTCCGCCGTGATTGCAGAGGCAAGTGCATCTTGATGCTGTTCGAGCAGTTGCCGGAAACTGAACAGGATGCGAGCGCGCTTGAGTGCGGGCGTCTGCGACCACGAAGCGAATGCCTGCTGCGCCGTGGCAACCGCGAGATCGACGGTGCTCGCATCCGCGAGATTGACGCGGGCGCTGATTTTACCGAGCGCCGGATTGAATACGTCGGACCAGCGTTCCGAGCGGCCGCGGTAGACGGCGCCACCGATGAAATGATGAATCTCTGGCGACTCGGGGCGGGAGGTACTCATGCGAATGTCCGTCTGGCAGCGTACTCGGTGCGCCGAGTTTACACGCTGCCCACCGGTGCGGGGACCGCGAGCGGAACCTTCGCGGCGACATGTCGTTAACCTTTCTCGAACCGCGTACGAATATCCGGAGAAAACATGGTCCGCAAGACAGCCAGCAGCCAGCCTCGTCGCGTAGCGAGCAAGCATCGTGCGATTCAGAAGCAGGTGCCACGCAGCGACCGCGCTCGACCGAAGGAAAAGGCTGAGGCTGCCATGCAAGGCGGCGCCCGGGTCTATCCCGAACCGCCGCTGCCCAAGCAGCATCTGAGCAAGCCGGGGCATGAATCGCGCCTCGATCCTGCACCCATGTACGACGCGCCGTTCTATCGCGGCTCCGACAAGCTCCGCAATGAAGTGGCTTTGATCACCGGTGGGGATTCAGGCATCGGTCGCGCCGTGGCAGTTTTGTTTGCGCGTGAAGGAGCGGATGTCGCCATCGTCTACCTGGATGAACACGAAGACGCCGAAGCCACCGCCGCTGCGGTCCGCAAGGAAGGACGTCGTTGCCTGCTGCTGCCGGGCGATGTGAGCAAACGGAAGTTCTGCGAGAAGGCCGTGGCGAAGACGGTCGAGGAATTCGGCAAGCTCGACGTGCTGGTCAACAATGCCGCCTTCCAGCTGCACGTCGCTCGGTTCGAGGATCTCACCGACGAACACTTCGATCGCACGCTCAAGACCAATCTATACGGTTATTTCTACATGGCTCGCGCGGCGGTGGCCAAGATGAAACCCGGTAGCGCGATCGTGAACACCGGCTCGGTCACCGGCATCTTGGGCAATGCGCAGTTGCTGGATTATTCGCTGACGAAGGGTGGCATCCACGCCTTCACGCGATCTCTCGCCACTCATCTGATTCCGCGCGGCATTCGCGTCAATGCGGTTGCTCCCGGACCGGTGTGGACGCCGCTCAATCCAGCGGATAAGCAGGCGCAGGATGTCACCAAGTTCGGCGGTGGCACGCCGATGAAACGTCCGGCGCAGCCGGAAGAAATCTCACCGGCGTACGTGTTCCTCGCGTCGCGACAGTGTTCGAGTTATATCACCGGAGAGGTGCTGCCCATCATCGGGGGATATTCGGGAGGGTGAGTTCTGCTTGCTCCGTGTTTATCGGCTTCGCCGAGGGTCTTCCGCGGCGAAGCCGTCCCCCAGCAGCTGAGTTAAGATGCCGGCACCCCAACGAGTGCGAGGCGCACGCATGTCCCTTAGTCCGCAACTCACTCCGCTCGTCAGTCCCGCCGGGCTGAGCGTCGGCATCAACCGCAATGGTTCGATCGGCCGCATGGATGCCGGCGACATTACCGTCAACCTGTTTCCCGGCAGCGAGATGGAAGGCGGCGTCACGAACGTGTACCTGCGCCGTCATGTGCACGGAGGCGTTGAAGTCGTGTCGCTGCTCGGGCCGCGCAGCTCGACGCGTTTCGGAAAAGATGACGGCGCATTCGTCGGTTCGGGCGAATGGCAGGGCGTGGCGTATCGGATTGCGCTGGTGCTGGCGAAGGACTCGATGTCATGGTTCTGGCGCGTCAGTGTCGAGAACGTGCAGGCCCAGCCGCAACTCGTCGATCTGATTTACACACAGGACCTGGCGCTTGCTGCGTATGGTGCCATCCGCACCAACGAGTTCTACGTGAGTCAATATGTCGATCACACGCCGCTGCGACACGACGCATGCGGCATCGTAATCGCATCCCGACAAAACCAGGCCGTGGGCGGCAAGTTTCCCTGGAGCATCATCGGTTCGTTACGGCGCGGAGTCGCGTTCGCAACCGATGCCATGCAGGTTCACGGCACAGCGGGAGGTGCAGGGGCAATCGCTCCCGGCCTGATGACCGGACTCGGCGAGAAGCGACTACAGCATGAGCACTCCATGGTCGCGATCCAGGAAGAGCGCATCGCGCTCGCTGCAGGCGAACGCGTCGAGTGCGGATTCTTCGGTTCGGTGCTCGCCGATCATCCATCAGCGACAGGGCCCGGCGATCTCGATCGCGTCGATGCCGTACTGGCTTTGTCCGAAGCGCGTTACGCGATTCCAACGCCGAGCGATGAGGTCGCGCCGGGGGAGTCTCTATTCACTGCGGCGCCGCTGCTCGAAACGATCGAGTTGTCCGCTGCCGAACTCACTGCCATCTGCGGACCGGAGCGGACCCACGAAGAGACAGACGAGCAGGGCAGGCTGCTGTCATTTTTTCATAGCGGCGACCGGCACGTAGTGCTGCGCGCAAAGGAACTGCGCATCCAGCGTCCGCACGGACATCTCTTGCGCACCGGGCGACTGCCGATTCCCGATGAAAGCGCGCTGACCTCGACCACCTGGATGGCCGGCGTGTTTCATTCGATGATCACGCAGGGGCATGTGAGCATCAATCGTTTCCTGTCGACCACGCACAGCTATATCGGGCTGTTCCGTTCGCACGGACAGCGGGTATTTGCGCAGATCGCGGGCGAATGGCAATTGCTCGACGTGCCGTCGGCATTCGAGATGACGCCCGATGCATGTCGCTGGATCTATAAGCATGCGGGGGGAATCATCGAGGTGCGCAGCGTGGCGCTGAGCGATCCGCATGAACTGAGTCTCGGGATCGAAGTGCGCGAAGGCGCGGCGACACGTTTCCTTATCAGCCATCACGTTGCGTTGAATGGCGATGATGGCAGCGCTCCAGGCGCGGTCCAATGGACGCAGGCGGCAGCGGGAATCGCAGTGGCGCCGCTGGCGTCCAGCGAATTGGGGCAACGCTTTGCCAACGGGGATTTCCTGATCGCTCCCTACGCCGGCACGCGTTTCGAGCGGATCGGCGGCGACGAGTTGCTGTTCGTCGATGGAAATTCGCGGCAGCAGCCGTACGTCTGCATGGTGACTGCGCCGACGTCTGCGGTGGGACTCACGTTGCAAGGCCGGCTCATCGATCACCGGTCATCGACGAGTTGGCAGCCGACGTCGTTCGGCCTGACGCTGATTCCGGCAGCGAACAACGAACTCAACGATGAGGTGCGACGTCTCGGCGACATCATCCCCTGGTTCACACACAATGCATTGATCCACTATCTCTCGCCGCGCGGGCTCGAACAATATTCGGGCGGCGGCTGGGGTACGCGCGATGTGAGCCAGGGGCCTGTCGAATTGCTGCTCGCGAGTGGTAACACCGCGCCGGTCCGCGATCTGCTGCTGCGTGTCTTCAGTGCCCAGAATCCCGACGGCGACTGGCCGCAATGGTTCATGTTCTTCGAGCGCGAGCGCACCATCCGCGCCGGCGATTCCCACGGCGACATCGTGTTCTGGCCGGTGTTGGCATTGGCGCAATACCTGATCGCTTCGGGCGACGCAGGCTTGCTGGAAGAGCAGGTCACTTTCTTCGACGCACGCGGTGTCGATGCGGGTGAGCTTGCGAGCGTGTGGCAGCATCTGCAGCGCTCGCTCGACCTGATCGGTCGCCGCATCATCGCCGGAACATCGCTTGCTGCTTATGGCCATGGCGACTGGAACGACTCGTTGCAGCCTGCCGATCCCACCATGCGCGAGCACATGTGCAGTGCCTGGACGGTGACACTACATAGACAGGCATTGATCACGCTGGCTCAGGCACTGCGCCTGATCGGGCGGACGAGCGATGCGATTCCGCTAGAAGCAATGGCAGCGGCGATACAGGAAGACTTCCAGCGCCTGTTGCTGGTCGACGGCGTGTTGACCGGTTATGCGTTCTTCGAAGCAGACTCGGTGCGTTACCTGCTGCATCCACGGGATGCGACCAGCGGCGTGCGTTACAGTTCGCTCGCCATGATTCACGCGATTCTCGAAGACATGCTGACGGCGCAGCAGGCTCGCGAGCATCTGCAGCTCATCGATGAGCGCCTGCAGGGGCCGGACGGCGTACGCCTGTTCGATCGACCGATGCGTTATCACGGCGGGCCGCAGCAGTTCTTCCAGAGAGCCGAGAGCGCGACGTTCTTCGGTCGCGAAATCGGGTTGATGTATATGCATGCGCATCTGCGCTACGCGCAGGCATTGGCGCATATCGGCGAGGCCGATCGGTTCTTCAAGGCGTTGTGCCAGGCGAATCCCATCGGGTTGCAGCACATCGTTCCGCAGGCCACGCTGCGGCAGTCGAACTGTTATTACTCGAGTTCGGATGCGGCCTTTGCGGATCGCATCGAAGCCAGCGAACACTATGATCGGGTTGCGGCAGGCACGATCGCGCTCGATGGCGGCTGGCGTGTTTATTCGAGCGGTGCGGGCATTGCCGTGAGCTTGATCGTGCGGCGGTTCCTGGGGTTGAGCCTCGAGGCCGAGACGATCAGTTTGGATCCGGTGATGCCGGCGGCGCTGACGGGATTGCAGGTGGTGACTTCGTTGCTCGGTGGGACAGTGACGATTGTTTATGACGTGGGAGCTGCGGGGTGCGGCGTGGAGTCGTTGGAGCTCAACGGTGTGCGGCTCGCGTTCGAGCGGGAAGATAATTTCTATCGGCAGGGTGCGGCGAAAGTGTCGCGCAAGGCGTTTGTCGCGGCGTTGTCGGTGACGGGGGAGAATAGGTTGAGGATTTCCACCCGACGCTGATCGCTTGATTGATCTGGGCGGGAAGCCGCCCAGACGATAGCCAAAGTGCGTTGACGCCCCAGAGCCCTCACCGGCGCGAGGACGCGCTACCTCTCCCGCAACCGGGCTGTCTCTTGATCACATCTTTTCTTGAATTGTCAAAAACTTAGGTGAGACCTGTCTAGGTTCGATGTTTATCGAACCTGGAGACAGCATGCCGGTAGAACCAAACGC
>Ga0247777_1000680_pt1 | contig 10145 bp, 9 predicted proteins | sample UWRJL154409C5_FD_179937 | JGI IMG/M metagenome (GOLD analysis project Ga0247777, IMG submission 179937) | Plant litter microbial communities from Arlington Agricultural Research Station in Wisconsin, United States - UWRJ-L154-409C-5 | ecosystem: Environmental > Terrestrial > Plant litter >...
ATGCCCGGCCCTCGGTTCGCAGCTAGTTATTCGCGAGAGCGATTCATCGCGACACTGCCTGACTCAGCGGGGTGTAGATCACGCGAAGCTGCTCATCCTTGAAGTCGGTGTAGTCGGCCAGCAGTGTCCGCACGCGTGCTGCCGGCTCCTCTAGTCCTACATGCCACTCAATTGGTGTGCCGTTGGCAGCGCGAACTTGCCTGCGAGCTTCATTCAACACCGGCCCGTCCCAGCCTCGCAGGCCCCACTCTTTTCTCTGCTGGCGCAGTCGGCGAAACAGCTTCGCGTACAGAAGCACGTTGCGCTGCGCGTCGTATCCGTCGAAGTCGATGCAGCGAAGGCGGTACTTGCGGCCTCGCGGAGCGCCGGAGATGAATTCCTCGTAGCGCCATTCTTCTTCATCGGGCGGCCAACCGTGAATGGCGTAGGTGCTGTGCCAGACGAGGCCAAGGTGGTCTAGGGCTTCGCGGACTCGCTTACCGGCGGCGACGTCGGAGGGATTATCTGGACTCGGGTAGGGTGCGGCGGATTCAACGACAACTCCTTCCGCCAATCTGGTCCATACAACCTCACTTGGTAGACAGTCTCCTAGCTGAGGCATACGGTAATAGGTCATCCACTGCCCGGCATATATATCTCCATTCTGCTTGATCGCAGCTTCAAATTCGGTAGACCTCACGCCAACTACAGACAGACCCCACCCGGATGCCACGGCACTTACGATTCGACGAAACTCTTCCCAGGAAAAAACCTGGCATTGCTGTGGGAGCGTGAGGGTCACGGCACCGTTTGGCTCCGCACCCGCAGAGTTACCTTGTACGATCAGCTCCCATCGTCGGGGGCCATTCGGAATGTCCTGTGCCGCCTCTGATTTTTCAAGAGATACGAACTTCACGGAAAAACCAATTCGATTTAGAGCGGCCGGTCCTATTCCTGTGTTGAGATCATTGCCGATTATGTCATTCGCATCTCGATCTGCGACTGCATTCAGCATCTTCTCCGCTAGGTCTGAGAGGCTACTTTCAACAGGAACTAATTCCTTCTTTCCAAGGATGGCCAATCTCGTGAACACGGGATTAATTTCTTGCAGAAGCCGCAGGAGGTGTGCCGTTTTTTTCTGAAATAGCCATAAGGTATCGGGCGCCTTAAAGAACACCGATCCTCGAACCTGAATTGCTGATGGAATGTCATTCATACATTCGGCTTTAGTTGACTAGGTCTGGAGTAAACATCACTGAAATTCTGCCGCTGTATTCGGCGCTAAGCTCTTTTTCTAGAATAGCCTCAACTTTTTTTGCCATTTCCCTGTTCGCGACATGCCATTCGACCGGCGTTTCCGACAGAGAACTTCGCAATGCATCGATCTGTCGCTTCGCCTGATCGACAAGGCTTTGAGCCACCTTCCCACGCAAAAACTCCGGCTTGCAATCAGCCAGCGGACAGAACTCCGTGTAGTGCTTGGCATCGATCAGCACACCGCGCTCCGCATCATAGCCATCAAAGTCCACTTCGCCGAGCCGATATTCACGGACGCTGGCGCCATTTCTGGGAGCGCCCGTTATCTGCTGCTGATAGCGATAGGCAGCTTCGGCAGCCTGAGTATTGCCGGCCCGCTTGACGTCGCGCCAGCTTCCGCCACCACCATCGCTCGCGCCGATTGCATAGCCGCTCGGGCTTTGCGGCGCTCGGTAGATGGGCGGGATTTCGCAGTTGGCATTGTGAACCCAGAGTCCGTCCGCGCCGACGAAATAGCTTTCCGTTCCCGGCACCGCGAAGTTGAAGACTTCGCGCGGAGATTCGATCGGGACCGTCTCGCGGACGAGGGTATCGCCGCCGATGCTGGCGATTGGATCGCCGGGACGTAGTTCCCTGACTTCGGTCCATCCCCTGCCTTGCACCCACAGGGGATGTTCGGCCGTGACCTGCAGGACTTCGGCTTCAGTGACGAGTGCGTAATATCGAGGCGCCGTCCGTTTGAATGTGCGTCCGACTTCATGAGGCGCATCGTCGAATGTCGTCCGGTCGCGCGAAGTGACCTGGTCAGCCGATCGAATACTGTCGATGTATCGCGGAGCGCCTGCGGTCCAGACGACTGTGTTCGCAGTGAAGCTTGCGCAACCGAACGCTCGCTTGGTTTCATCCAGCGCGTGGGCAAGGCGGCCGAACTTCGCGAGTTTCGTCGCCAGCTTCAGCATGAATGCCGGATCGACATTGCTGCCGAGCACGCGGCCGCGATCGAATGCGCCGCAGGAGACCAGTTGCTGCAAGTCCTTGCCCAACGCCTCGCCGATCAACCGTGCGGTGCCTGGCGGGTCGTCGATGAACTCCCTGGCGAGCTGGTAAAGTCCTTCCGCGACCTCCAGCGGATCGGTGATGAGCTCGATCAGGTCATGGAGTTGGCTCTTGATGCCTTCCCAGAATCCCCGGACAAACTCGACGGCAGTGCCCGCAAGGTTCCTGAGTTCTCCCCATACCTGTTGCAGAACACCGCTGTCGTCATCCGGATCGCTCCCAACGTTCCTCGTGGGTGTGCATAACGGCTGCGGCTCTGTCGCAGGAGAGAGCGGAGTGGCCGACGAATCGAGAGCGCTATCCCGAGGTTCCGTTACTGTGCTTTTCGGAACGTCGTCTGGAGATGAGGCAACAGATGGGCGATGCGCGCCGCTAAAGCCTAAGAATGCGTCGCCAAGACTTAGGCCCCCGCGATCGTCTTCGTCATCAGCCTCCGCCAGATCGCCGTCTGGCTCGTGCGAGCTGGCTTCGTTTCTGTCGATGGATCGCGAGTCGAAGGCGACCCGCCGAACGTTCGGCAAATCGGCGCGACTCACGACCAAGTCGCTCATGCGCGCCGGGCTCTGCATGCGCGCTGTTGCGCTGGCGAGGATCGGCAGGCGAGCGCTTCTCAGCAGTTGCTGCCCATAGAGATCGGCAGTCGGATGCAGCTGCAGGAGGATTTTCGAAATGAACCAGTTGACGATCGGGACTTGCAGCCGGTAGCCGTAAGTCACTTCCAACTTCAGGACGTTGGCATCCTGGACATTGAGACCGCTGGCGCTGCCTTCCGTGGTACTGCGTGCATGAAGGCGGTCGTTGGGTATCTCGCGCTGGCCATCGACATCTTCGGCAAAGTCGGCGAATGCCTCTCGCGTCGGATTGAGAATCCGCAGGCGCGCATCGGTAAGGAGTTGTGCATCGATGCGTGCCGTCGCGGCTGCTGCTGCTTCGGACGAATGGCGCGGAGAGAACAGAGGCAGCAGTCCGCGTGCAAGCCCACCGCGAATAGCATCTGCAGAGGCATTGCTTACCGCGCCCGCGCGTGCAGCTTGCAGGCTCGCGTGATTGAGCGTTGCCTTCGCCTGGTAGATCAGGCCGAACTGGATCGCCGCGAGAATGACGATCAAAAGAATGGGCAGCGCGATGATCGCTTCGACGATCGCCGCGCCTCGATGCGAGGAGAGCGGTGACGCGTGCGTTCTGCGGCTGCGGTGGACTAGAACTGGCTGATCGCGATCCATGCGATGCATCCCGTGTAAGCTGGTGGGTCAGTCCATCAGCGCGGGCCGCAATGCCTTCTCGGATTCGTTGCGTAATTCATCGTAGCGCCGTACGCCGGCTTTGATCGCTCCAGAATCAGGCTGAACGATATATGGAGTGACGAGCACCACCAGTTCGCTCTGGCCGCGGCGGAACTGTCGCGACTTGAACAGTTCACCCAAAATGGGGAGGTGACCGAGACCGGGCACCTTGACGACGGTCTTCGCGTCTTCAGCGGTCAGCAAGCCGGCGACCACCATGGTTTCGCCGGCCTGCACATTCATCTCGGTGTTGGTCTTGCGGGTGGCAAATCCCGGTATGCCCAACACCTGAAAACCCTTGTCGACGCTGCTGACTTCGACATTGACCTTGGTGCGAATCAGTCCGGCCGTTGCCCGAGGTTCGATATTCAGGATGATGCCGAACTGCTTGAAGGCTACGTTGAGTGCGCCATCCTGGTTCTGCACGGGAATGGGCACTTCGCCGCCGACGAGAAAATCTGCGCGCCCACCGTTGATGCATGTCAATGTCGGCTCGGCAAGCGTCCTTGCATTGCCGTTGTTGACGAGCAGGTTGACGAACGAATCGATGGACGTCGTCAGTGCGAAGTAATGATTGCTCTTGCCTATGTTCAACGGCAACGAACTGGCGCCGGGCACGCTGCCAGGCGCGAGGCGATAAAATTCGTTGGTGACGTATTCGTCGAGAGTGCCGAAGATGGGTCCGGCGGCGACATCGGCCCAGTCGACGCCGATGTCGCGCAAGGCGGATTTCTTTACTTCGATGAGCCGGGCTTTGATCAGAATAGTGGCCTGCGGAAGAGCGTCCGCCAACAGCGATGGGCTCGCGGCTCCCACAACTCTCACGAGATGTATCGTCGCGGCGCCATCGCGACCCCAAATGCGCAGGTCGGTGACACCTTCTTTGCGCGCCAGCACCAGCACTTCCTCCGTGTCATCGAGAACCTTTACATCGATGATGCTGCCGTCGCCGGCGGCAATGCGCTTCACTGCGGGATAGCGAATGACGGCGCTTTGACTGGCCGGTATCGTCAACTCGTGCGTATCGGATGAGGAAGCCCCTGGCTCTGCCCGTGCGATGGAAGCCATTGCGACCGCAATCAACAAGGCGCTCGCATAGCCATATGCATTGATCATGATCAGGTTCCACCCATGATGATTTCGACGCGCTTCCGCCTCGTCGTCCTGGCGATGCGTTCACCGTCGAGCAGTGTCTGCTTCGTCACCCGTGCGATCCGTGTCATCGACTCGTCCCCCGGCTGACGTAAGGCGATGGTGATCTTCCCTGCATCCTGTGCGAGTGTGATTTTCGCGGCGTCTTCTGGAGAAACAGACACTGTCACCGTATTGAACTGTCCGGCTCGCTGATCGGTGAACAGTGCCGCGTTGGTCGCCGTGCGCACGCCGGTGGCAATGACCGGGACGTTGAGCAGCATTGGCTGGGTCAGGCTTTCGTTGCCGGCGCTGGTAGTAAAGAAGATATCGATTCGATCGCCCGGGGCCAGCATTCCGGAGATAGAAGCTTCGTCGTCCACAGGAAACGTCAGCGCACGCTTTCCTTCAGCGAGCTGCGAAGAGAATCCCGCGCCTGGTTCGCCGGCCAGGTGAGATCGCAGCACCGGCTCGCCACTGTTGACTGGCTGAGCCAGAACCCGGCCGGACACCTCATTCCACGCATCGGCTCGAATGGCATCCGAATGAAGAAATGCGCGCGGGACTTCTCGTAACGCCACTGTGTCACCGGAAAGAGTCGCTCCCGCTCGGAGATTCGAGCTTGCGACGACGACGCTGATAGGCGTGTACTGTGCGTCGATCTGCGCACGACGTGCGGACAGCGTGGTCTCGATGTACTCGTTTGCAAGGTAAGCCGCAGCGCTGCCGGCGCTCAAAGCTCCGCCCAGCATCAGAACGGTTACCACGGTTCCCTTCATCTCCTCGCTCCCTGGGAAGTTTCCGCTGCATCAGTAAGGAATCATCAACGCCCAGGTGAAATCGGCGTGACTTCGCTGCAAGGAGTCGAGCACGATATGCGCCACACGCCAGATCGCCATCAGGCCGACGAGCACCGCCAGGTATTCGCTCGCGGCCCAGCCTCCTTGGCAACTGGTAAGCAACTTCGTCTTCATGATTTCTTCCAAACGACGACTATGGCTGTCTTGCCCGGTCGTTCCAGGTCCGGCATCAGGGAGAGAAGCGCATGTTGGGCGCCTTTCTGTGCCTCTATGAGTTGTCCTCGCGAAATCGTGCGCATCGGCTCCCGGAGAGTGATCTGCCAACGTCCGCCGCGCAGCTTCTCAACGAACGCCTGCGCTTCGATAGCTACGGAGCGCGCGCTGGTCATGCTGATGTGCTCTGCGAGTACTCCCGCATCGTCGTACTCCTGCAGATTGACTACGATCGATGTATCCGGATGCGGGAAGGTCGTCGCGAATTTCAGGCGATAGGTTTCCGGAAGCGGGCTGACGGTGATCGTGCCCTCACTGCCGAGTTGCGTCGGTCTTACCTGGATCGTGACCAAGTGACGTTGCGACCTGATCGACAGCACCGACCAGTCGCCGCTGCGATGTGCGTGAACCTCGTTCGTCAGCCGCGCGCCCCCATTCACGCGGTAATATTCGCAAACGGCATCCAGGCTCAGCCTCGATCTAAAGTTCTTCAGCGTCATCGGCAACCCGTTCATGCGCATGCTCTTGGAGATCCACCACATATCTCCTTGCGGCGGCGCCGGCACATCGGGCAGCTCCTTCGTGATGCTGCTCAACTCGTGATCGCCTGCGCGAGAGACGCCACTGCAAGCGGCGAATAGAAGCAGTGCAGCCCGCCGTATCGTGATGGCCAGTGTCATCACTTGCGCCTCACGTAAACATTGGGTAAAGCGTTGGAGGCCGGGCGGAGATCGACTTCCGTCGCGAACTGGCCTTCGCCATACATCGGCAATCCCTTTCCCGAAGCCTGCACGGCGATGGGCCGGCCGGGAAACTCGAGCGACTCGATCAGTTCGTCGGTGGTGAGATCATCGACACCACGACGCATGGTGCTCTCGTCGTGAGGCGACCAGGTGTCGCTGAGAATCGCCGCGGTGGCTTCCTGTACGATCAGACGTCTTGCTTCAGTGCCGGAGTTCTCTTCTTCCTTTACGCGTTCAGCTGAGATGTTACGCATGCCTGCGACTACGCTGACCTGTGAGAACGTCTCACGCGTCAATCGAAGATCGGCGACGCCCAGGGCCGTTGGAACGACTCTCGAAGTTCCGCCGCCGTGTGCAACACTGGGAACTAACAAATGCCCGACATCCCGAGGCGCAACGAGTGTTTTCTGCTCGATGGCAATCGGTGACTGCCCATCACGATAAGCGAGGAGCGGCTCCCCGTGTGTGTCTACCCAGAATTGGTTCTCGGTGACACCGGATGCACGCAGGTTTTCTTGAGAAACTAGACCTGCGATCGGGCTTCCGAACGTTCTGTCTCGGATCTCCAGCATGACGTCCCATTCGTTCTTGCGATTGACGAGGTTCTCGTTTCGCCAGACAGTGCGCTCCCAGACCGCATAGCGTGCCGCATCCAGCGTCTTGTGTTTCACGTCGAATTGCTTCCCAATCAACGGGATGCCGATGAGAAACGGCGTCAGCGCGAGTAGCGCAGCGACGACTTCGACGATCGCGTTGCCTTGCGACTTGCTCTTTGCACGCATGGCTCTTGGCACGTGAAGCTTGGCTCGGGTGCGCGCTTTGCGTGAGCTGTTCGGTACATCCGCGCCTGATTTCGGTGTGCGCTTGCAAGGCACGCTTCGCGCGATTCGGCCCGAATGAGTAGCGGTCATTACTGCATCCCCCGCGAAAAGTCGGCGGGCGCTAGATGGGCTTCCCAGAATGGGTTGAACAGGTTGGCGTATTCCTGGCTGTTGCCGGCGAGCTTGGCAAAGCCGCCCGTCGCCGGACGGTGGAACTCCACGCACGCAAACGCCGCAACGGCGATTGGGTGGTCGAATGAGTTCATGCCTCCCGGATTGGCCACTGCGACGCCGCTGGAACGTAGAGTAGCGAGTGCTACGATCCTCAGCGCCTTGTTGCCAGGTTCGCCGGGTACGTTGTAGTAAGCATGTATGCCCGCATAATTCGAAGCAAACTCGCGCGCGCTCGCCTTGCTGGTTCTGTCTCCGACGCGCTGCCAGCGTCCCCATCCCGTGAGATCACGTTTGCGATATAGCAGTTCATCGGCAGCGTTCCAGTCTGCATTCGATGATCCCTGAGTCTGCGTCGAGCTGCCTCGCTTGCGTATTTGTGCAAGCGTGAGATCTTCACGCCAGCCACGGTCGCCATTGATCCAGCGCCGCACATCGTCGTTCGCCTGCAGACTTGCTCTAACGAGCTCGCGCGAACGATTCCGATCGTTGCCTGCCGCATGACGCTGAACGAAGTTGGGGATGGTTATCCGTTGTTCGAGTAACTGTGCTTCCAGAGCTGCCCGCAGTTCGGCGGGCAGGCTGCGAAGATCGTCGACGGCGTTGATTCGTATCGCTGGATCATGAACACGGGCCGTCTGTTCCATCAGCTCCTGCAGATGCCCTGCTGCGAGCGAAGCCTTTGTCTCCACCTGGGCGGCACGGAGCGTCGCGTTCCAGCCATCGATTGCAGGGACCGCCGCTTTCGCCGTCTCCTCAGTCACATCTCGAACCTCGTCCACCAGCTGTTGGACCAGGTCGACGTATTGCCCGGCGTAAGGAATCCATTGCGCAACCCGGTCGATGTAATCGATCGAGTCGTCGACGTAGCGAATCCAACTCACGTAGGAAATGAAATGTCCCACCGCCGCGTGATTCGCGATCATGGCGCGATTGGTATAGGCCATGAAATTCAAGTGCCGTGCGGTCCAGACCGCGCCGCTGTACGCAGCGGCGTCGGCGGCATTGGCGACGAGCGACCTGGAGGTAATTTTCTGGCTGGTATCGAACATCAAGGCGAGCACGGCGCTCGCAATCAGAATGCCGAACAGCGCGACCGGTGCAATCTGTCCGCGCTGACGTATGGCAACGTCTGGCGATACGTCGTGGCGAAGCTCACCCCGACTCGTCGAAAGATATACGTGCATGCGGATCCCTCCGGCAGCGATAGGTGAGCCGACAACGCACAGACCCTCCTTGGTCAGATGCGTCGCCGGCTCGAAAATAGTCAGCCGCCACCGTCACCACCGGCGTTGGTTTGCTGGTGGTAGTTGGAGAGACTGTCTGCCTGGGTCGCACGTGTTCGAGCTGTCTTCGCCGTGGTGCCGGCACGCTCTATGTCTGTCGCGCCGGACTGGCCGGCCATTTCCTGGCTCATCCCGGCGAGCTGGTTCTGCAGTGTGTCGCCGAATGCCGCGAACAATCCGATGCCGGCGACAGCGACCAGCGCGGTGATGATGATGTACTCGCTCATTCCCTGGCCGCGCTGTCTGCCGATCGATTTGCGACCTGCCATGCCGCTCTCACGCATCTCCATGTGTGCCTCCCTGGCTGTCGATGGGTCGAGTGGTTCGACCGGGTGGGAGCAAGGTAGCGCGATCGGCGCGAGCACAAATTCGAATATCTACAATAGTTGCCCAGTTATGCGTGGGCTTGGCAGGGCTGAATTCTGCTAGCTAGGCGGGAGGTAGTCGCGAGACGAGTCGATCAGTCCCGATTGCGATGGTGAGAGCGAGTTGCTGAAACCAACAGCGCAAAAGACAAAGCCCCTGGCGGGTTTCCCTGCCAGGGGCTTTGCTGGAACCAAAGGCTGCGCTAAGACTCGGGGAGCGGGCGCGCTTCCCTAAGTCATCTCTTACGAACTCAGGCGTCGCTGTTTTGCATATTGAGAATTTGCGGCGCAAGCATGGCGGGCTCCAAATGATCCAGACGGTCGGCGCTGGGGGCGTGCATCTTACTTACGGAGTGTCGCTTGTCAATCGGCAGGTGACTCACTTACCGAGCTTGTAGTCGGAGGGGACCTCGAAGGTCTGCGGACTGACTGAGCCGCGATTGATCGAGACGAGCTCCGTCGTCACCGTCATCATTTGCATGAGGCCATCGGGCGTCGCAGCTGCAGGCGTCGTCGGAGGTGGCGGTGCGGCTTCCTTCTTCTTGCCAAACATCCCGCCCAAGGCGCCGCCTATCGCTCCGAGGCCAGGAATTCCACCGGAACTGTTGGCCGCGTTCTGGGCATTCTGAGCGCTCTGGCATTGAGCGCCGCCGATGCCGAGTGCGAACGAGGACTTGACCGGATAGCCCTTCTGGTCCGCCATCTTGGTGGCGACCTTTTTCCAGATGCCGTCATAACGTCCGAACATGGCCTGCGCGCGCTCGGAGAAATCCCGCGAGGACGCGGCGGTGAGGCCCAGTTTCTCGGCATAAGCGCGCTGGTAGGCGAGAGTCTCGCTGGATGCTTCGAGGCCGGGGCTGTACCACTGGTCGAGGGTCAATCCAAAATCGCAGACCTCGCCGGTTTTCTTGTCCTTGCAGGATTGCGTTGCCGTGATGACGACGCGCTCCGCCGGAAAGCCGCCGATCGTCGCCTTCTCACCATTCTTGATGACGTTCGACTTAGGCTCGGACCATTCGCACTGCTCTTCATCCACGCCG
>Ga0247777_1000681_pt1 | contig 10141 bp, 8 predicted proteins | sample UWRJL154409C5_FD_179937 | JGI IMG/M metagenome (GOLD analysis project Ga0247777, IMG submission 179937) | Plant litter microbial communities from Arlington Agricultural Research Station in Wisconsin, United States - UWRJ-L154-409C-5 | ecosystem: Environmental > Terrestrial > Plant litter >...
GTCGCTGTCAGAAAGCGCCGGACAGGGTATGGCACCCACTTCCATTCCTTCCGTGGGTTCTCGTCCTGCACGAAGCGCGGTGTTGGCGGGGAGGAATCCCCCTCGAGCGAGCTCAGTGCGCCCTGTTCGTTCGAAGTAGCGGCTCGACTGCTGCCTGCCCCTGTCCGCAAAGGACTCGCCTCCCGAACCCTGAGTGTTGTGCCTGCCGCTTCTCCACCCATGATTCCCCGTATCGCTAGGAAGGACGGCCTACCTACGGGCCTGAGCTACTGTGGGGTCGTGCAAGCTTTCCGAGGGTAGGGAGGAGGGGCGCGGCGCGAGTTGCGCAACGAGCAGGCAACGAGGGGAACTTGGCGTGGAGGCGCCGTCGCATAGCGAGAGGGGGGGGCGCCGGAGTCGGGCTCGGGGAGGTGGTGTATTTAAGCCGTGGCCTCGCAGGACGGACGGAGGCTCTGTGATGAGTCCAGGAGTTAAGCTGGTGGACGAAGCTGGCCGTCGTTTCGGTTTTGCTCACCTGGTTGAGTGTTTCACCAGTGGTTCCAGAATGTTTCCCCGGATCCGCGACTGTACTCCGTACTGAGTGTGCCTCGCCCCGGCGGAGGCAGATCAGACTACTGTACAGTCGGTACGGAGTAACGGAGTACTCGTACCGTACAGTACGTAAGCTATTGCAGCGGTCAGCCAGCGTATTAAATTAACAATACACTAACACAGCTACCGAAAGCCACGCCTGTAAAAATCACGGCTGGTGCTAGTGACGACATTCAAGCTGTTAGTATCTCGACATGGGCCGCGGCACAGCTTATGAGAAATCTCACCATCGTTTTTTAGGGTACAGTACCTACTGTAGGTAGTTTGGAAACGCGCCTTGCACCTTTGTTGGCAAAACCTGTGGCTCGCTGGGCAGAGGCGTGTGACAGAGCACGCGGGGCGAGAGTCAGGCTACAAACAGTAACTTAACCCCAGTTCCCGGGGAAGCTGAAGGTCTGTTGCCCCGTGAGTGCTCAACTCCACAGTAGTGATAATTCCATACTTACTCGTCCTCCGTGCAGAGTCCGACCTCCTCTTCCACTCTCATCGGACTCCCAGCACACAGGACAACGCACCTAGTGGGCTTAGGTAGGTAGGTAATAACGTAGACGCAGGACCGTGACGCAGGGCGGACACCGGATTCTGAAAACGTCTCGCATTAGCTAGGTGCTCTCCCTCGGGATCTCCAAGCCGAGCATGCCTTCATGACCGCAGCTCCCCTACTGTGGCCCGGCAGAATGGCGGACAAGGCAGCCAAGGCTGAGAGCAGAATGATCTTCGAGGTTCTCAAGCCAGCGACAGGGGAACGGATCACGGCGAGGCTTGGGCGCCTTGTCGTATCCGGCCGACAGGTCACGCAGACTCCTAACTTCTTGGGCGTTGCCACGCGGGGGGCTGTTCCTCACCTCACCCCTGACAACGTTTCCCAATACAAGCCGTTCCAGGGAGTATATCTGGCTTTGGAGGACTGTGAGTGGCCGGGATGTTCTGTTCACTGCGCTGGCGCCCGACTGACGGAGGGACAGTCGTAGAGAAGTACCCCCGCGCCCCCCCGAGCACACCGGCCATCTACGAGACGCCCTCGGACGGTCGACCCCGTCTTCACGCCTTCACGGCGCTACCGTCCGAAGTTGTCTCCATTCTAGCCCCTCGGCGATACCCGGCCGCAACCGCCAAGATGGGAAACACCAAGGACTCCATCTCCATCTACACCTCGACAGGCGTCCAGCAACTTACCACGACCGAGTACAACACGGCCATTACCGCCCTGCAGCCAGACATTGCTATCCCCATGGCGGACCTGAATTACGACGCGGCCCCGCCCTCCTCGAAGAGGGCCGTACGCCTGGCCGAGCGGTCCGAGGACTGGATCAGGCAGCTCTCCAGGACGCTCCCGCTCGAGATGCTCCGACAAGCGCGCACCTCGCTCTTCGCACCGATCCTGCCCGTCCCCTACGATATCCAGTGGCAGTACCTCAATACCCTCTCCGAACTCTCACCTATCTTCTCGGGCCTCGCGGTATACGACACAACGGTGCTACCCGCCTTGATCGACTACAGCTGCCTCCTCCCTCTCCCACGTCTATCCCTCTCCCCCGCGCCCACTCCACACGCCGTCTTGTCCGACGTCGCCTCGGGCGTTGACCTTTTCCTACTCCCCTTCATCAATGCTACCTCCGAATCCGGCGTGGCCCTGACCTTCGCCTTCCCACCCCCGGAAAGCAGAGGTTCTCCCAGCCCACTCGGGATCGACCTCTCCCAGCCTGAACACGCCGCCTCCTTTGTGCCCCTCGTCGAGGGATGCCCCTGCTATGCCTGCACCTCCCACCACAGAGCCTTCCTGCGTCACCTCCTCGACGCGCGAGAGATGCTCGCGTGGACGCTGCTGCAGATCCACAACCACGCCACACTGCAGGCCTTCTTCACCGGTGTCCGCGCAGCGCTGGATGACGGAACATTCGGCACCGTGCGGGAGGATTTCGCGCGCGCGTACGCACCGGAACTGCCAGTGGGTCAGGGGGTGAGGCCCAGGCAGAGAGGGTATCATGTCAAGAGCAGGGGCGGGGACGCCAAAATCAACCAACCCGCATGGGGCAGTTTGGCAAAGAGAATGGGAGGGACCGAGGGAGACGGCGCGGGTGCCAGTGCTGCCGGGGCGGTCCGGCCTCCGGAGACAACCGTCGGCGAGCTGGGTCGGACAAGGTCTGCCGAGGCCACGGGGAAGGAGAGTGGAAGGGAGTAGACGTGGCGATTCTATGGCGCAGGAGGAGTTTGGGGGTTGGGGGGTTGGGAAGGGGCAGGGGAACGCCACGTGCCGAGTCGATATGAGACACCGGGGGTTCGCTCCGTACTCTTTGGCAAAGCCTTGCTTTATATAGTCAAGTCGACCGGTCTCTTGGGGGTCGATCACCTTGCCCTTGCCCTTGTTATTCCCCCTTCGCTACTGCAGCCTCCGCTGGCGGGCGAGCAAGAGGGCGGCTCTCTTCCCCGCCTGGTACCGCCGCTTGCTTGTTCTTCTTCGTTTCTTTCACGACGCCCTCTGCCTTCTTCCTCTTCTTCTTCTTCTTCTTCACTACGATGCCTTCCACGTCAACGCCTTGCGCAACCTGCACCCGCTCTCTGGCGCGCTGCATCTCCAGCCGCCGTTTTTCTACCTCCCTCAGCGCGTTCGCCATCTCGGCCTCGGCGCGCTGCTGTCGCTCAAGGTCGTGCCCCCGGCCGTCTTCCCCTCCGCGGCCACCGTCAAGGCTCAGAGCGCCGATGTGGCTCGAGTCGACCTGCAGCAGCGAGTGCTTGAGCTTCCTGGCCCGCGACTTGGTGAAGCCATCCGAGTTGTTCTCCGACTCGTAGTTGTGTGGTGTCGACACGCCACTGCCACCAAGCGTCTCGTCGGCCGCGATGGCCGGTTTTCGATGCAGACTGGGCCGGGCAGGGTTGTGCGGCGGAAACGAGCTGCCAAGCGGACCCTCCAGCTTGTCGAGGTCCAGCTGCATGATGGGTATGGAGTCGATATCCAGGCCGTTGCCCATCTCCTTCGATAGGATCTCGTGGATCGGTGTCGCCGTCCCGTGTCGCAGACCGGCGGCCGGGATGTAAAACGGGTCGTCCTTATTCCTCTCCAGCCGCTCCGCCTTTCTCCTGGCTAAAATGTCGGGGTCGAGGTAGTCTTCCCCCCCGGACTGCTGGTACGAGGCGGGCGCGTTCTCGTGTGTCTCCTGGAGTCTGGTGATGGCAGGTTCCAGTGACGAGATGCTCTGGGCCGGTGCCCTTTGATGATAGTAGACTTCAAACTCGTCTTCGGCGCCCTCGGGAGGGCTAGGAGCGCCGGCTTCGCTGAGCAGCTCGGCGAGATTGGGGTGGATTGGCTCGTCCAGGTCTAAGCCACCAGGATGAGGCACGCTCCGCTGTGCTCCCGGTGCCACCGAGTTCAGCTCCCACCCCCGAAACAATGATGGTATTGCTTGTGTCAGTAGTAAGGGCGCGTCTTGTTGCGCTTGATCGGTCGACACCGGCTGCCCCGATACTGCCTCGAGCGCGAGCTTTAGCAGTTCCGTGAACTCCACAGCCCTCTCTTGGACCTCCAGACTTGGGTGTAGCCCCAGTGTCTCGAGAAGATGTACGATGCGCGCCGTCAAGAGTGAGGTCCGCGCTTTGCGCTCTGCCGTCCACCCGGCTTTGTCGTCACCCACTACCAACGCGAATAGCTTGACCACGGCATGCAAGCAGGCGGCCAACACGTCCGGGGCCAGGGCACGGCGAAGGATGTGAAGAAGGTTGTCGAGGCTGCCATCTGGGGATGGGGTATAGGATCCGTACTCGCTGACGATCCAGGATGTAGGCTTCAGTACCTTCGACGCGATGGGGTGGGCCAGGGGCGAATCCGAAACTAGATGTGATATGATGGAATCCGCGGCTCTAGCGGCCGTCGGCCTCACGGCCTTGACCTTGACAGCCACATTCCTGAGCTCGTTCCCAATTCTCTCCGAAACATCTGCCGATGAGCATTCGGCGGTGGTCGCCGTCGGCTCCAGATCCTCCGCCAGTCGAGTTGGAGGTGCGGTGCGAACCAGCTGGGTGAGGATGTCGATGTACCAGTCGAAGTCGCCGAGGTTGCTATAGTTGTCCTTCGCACACATGCTCAGAATCCTGCCGATGACGTCTATCTTGTAGTCTTCGGGGAGCGGCGGCGGCTGATCTTGAGCAGAGGCCACGGGAACACTTGGTTCGTCGTCTGGCTCTGCCCGGAACTCAATCTGACGGACGACAGCGGGCTCCTGGGGTACCGAAGCGCTGGACAGTTTCAATTGCCTCATCAACCTGCTAACGATTGAGACAAGGTTCTCGCTGCTGACCATGCCCTGGACAAGGTCCAGAGCCTTGATGCGGATCGTGATGTCGGGGCTGTCTATGCATTCCAGGATCACGTCCTCTTGTTGGGCGACCAGAAAAGGGTGCGACGTTACTATTCTGTTAAAGGCGAGCAGTGCAACATATTTGACTTGGGGGGCCGTCAGCGGCAGTCTCGGCGCCATGATGTGCGACTTGTTTTGGGAGGGACTCACGGTTTGGGTCGCCGTCTACCAGGATCATGCTCCGAAGCTTGGAAACACACAAGGAAGCGATTTCCTCGGTGCCGGATACGTCATCCCCACTCCCGAGAATCCCGCCTTGAATAATGCCATTGATACACTCGTAAAGCAATGACATGGCAGGGGTTGTACGAATGATGTCGGTTAAGGGTGGGAGCAGCTTGCGGGCGAGGCGTGGCTCCAGTGGTGTCAACGTCGCAAACTGCTGGGAGGTCAGATACAGCCCGGGGAGGCGAAGAAGGTGCTACCTTACGAGCTTGATGAGTTTGATGGCCATCCAGTTATTACCGCCGTCTACCAGGAGCTCGAAGAGGCGAGGCGCCAGGGGCAGGAAATCGTAAGGTCTCCGCCAGCCAAGCTCGCAAACGACGTTGACGACCGCCGCCGTCACACTCGGATCCTCGTCCTTGTCCATGAGACGCTCCTTGATCTTGGGCCAAGCAGCTCTCAGGGTTTCCGGGTATACTAAAGCTAGCCTGTATAGGGTGACGATGGTCTTCTTGCGGATGGCAGGATTCGAGTGGCCGAGGCGGGGCAGCAGGTCCGAGACGACGGACATGGCCAGCGACGGCGTTATTATGTGCGGTAACGTCGCGATAGGCAACGAGATGGTGGTCATGGACGCCGAAGTAAGATCTTTCTTGAGCAGGTTAGTCGCTAGCATCACGACATCGGTATTCGGTCGGAAGGTCTGCACGGCGCCGAGGTATCCAACCCGCTTCTGGTGGTACTTTGCCGACGACATGACCTCGAGGACATGGAATGCTGCCCAGGACATGTCGTGCCCGACCATCTCGAGGTATAGCAGCTTAAGAAGCGCCGTCGCCTTGACGTCCATGTCCAGGCTTTGGATCTCGGAGCGACATTCTTTCAGGCAGTTCTGTATGTACTCCTTCTCGTTGCCCTTGTGGTGTCGAAGACCCCGGATGAGGTCTAGTAGCGACTTCTCGAACCTGAAAACCCCCTCGGCTGGTTAGCCGCGGCCACCTCCACAAGGGATCGGTGAATGCACATGGTCACCAGCAGCCCCGAGGGCCTGCCAGGGCCGTTTCGACCCTCAAATCGTTTCTTGGTGGCAGGGAGAACAGGAAGAGAGAGCCGCGCACGTGTCGAACTGCTCTGCAGCGGGGCGAGAGACGAGTCCTGGAATGGACGAGATTCGCAAAGGAAAACAGGCCGGTCGTTGTTTGGCCCGACCCGGACATGGACGAGGAGGTCGGCTGGATCGGGTCCGAGGCGAGGTCGAGTGGGATGTGGTTCAGCTGGACCCCCGCCTACCTAGGTTAGGAGTACTCGCGGTAGCTTCTGGCACAGTGAAAAATGCACGCACTTCCGTCAAACGCACAGTGTGTGGCTTCGTCCGCCCCGGCGCTGGAACCGACCGAACATCCCAGCCCGTCCCTTCTGCTTCCAGCTCCGCAACTTGTACGGGGATTTGTATTTGCCATCACGCCGACTCTCTGTCTGTGGAATCCTCGCCCACCAAGATGCCGCCGTCTCTTCTTCACCCGCCGGGTCAGCTTTCGCCAGCAGATGCGCTTCACCTGTCGCAACGCGCCCCGGAGGTTTTGCGAAGCTCGCCAAGCAGCTTTAGCCCTTGGTCTCTGGCGTCGCTATGGGCGTCATCCGAGTCTCCAGAGTTGTGGATAAACTACGAGAACCTATTGCTGTCGTGTCTACGGACCGGCGACGAACAAGCGGCCCACGAATGCCTTGAAAGACTGGCCAAGCGATTCGGCGACGACAACGAGAGGATTATGGCATTCAAGGGTCTACTTCAGGAAGCCGACGCCGAGAACGATGCCGCCTTGGAACGGGTCCTGGAGGGCTACAACCAATTGCTCAGCGACAAGAATACAAACATAGTCAGTTGTCAGCCCCGAGATCTGTGGCCGACGGAAAGCTCACACTCCTGACAGCCCATCACCAAACGGAAGATTGGTTTGCTCCGGTCCCTGGGACGCCTATCAGAAGCAGTATCGGCTCTGCTCGCGCTTCTGGACTTCTCTCCTACGGATGCGGAAGCCTGGGCCGAGTTGGCAGACATGTACTTCTCGCAGGGGCTCTACCCCCAGGCTATCCACGCTCTCGAGGAGGTCGTGGTCCTTACGCCGAACGCATGGAATGTCAGTGGACTTCTCTTATCCATCGGCTCAACCAATACTCATAGAGACTCGGTAGATACATGCTCGATTGGGCGAGATGCTTTACCTGGCAGCGGTGAGCTCGACGGGAGGTGAAGCCTCGACGCAGAGATATTTGGTTGAGGCGCTCAAGCGGTATTCCCGCAGCATCGAGCTCTGCGACGACTACTTGCGTGGATACTACGGCCTCAAGCTGGTAAGCTGCTACTGGTGCCAGCCGCCCCGTGGGCTTGCGTCTAATGCGGCTCCTAGGTTACATATCGGCTGCTCGAGGGCCTGGGCAAGTCTGCCAAGCAGCAGGCCGACGCGGAAGATCTCGCCATCCCGGATACCGCAACCGTTCAGCGGCTCGGCGAGCTGGCTACGGAGAAGCTGTCCGAGATTGTGCGCCGAAGCACGGCGCGGGAAAGTGGGTGGCGAGGATATGAGGAAGCTGAGGTGGCAGCGACCCGCGACCTTCTGGCCAAGCATGAGGCTGCAGTCGTGCGATGAGCTGTTCTCAACGCCCATGCGGCCGAAGCAATGACGCCGACTCCAGTGATCTTAAAGGCATGCCGGAAAGGAGGGTGGCTCGATTTGGGTGCTCCTGGACGGCGAAAGAAAAGGGAGAACGGCACCCCATGCCCTCCAGTCCCGCAGTGAGACGCTCAGGAGCGAGGCCATCTGGAAAGCATGTAGGTCATTGCTGGTGCCCGTGGTATATCCTGCAGGGTGACTCCGCCGGTTGGGTTAAGGAGGCATCCGGAGCACGTGGCACCAGTCGGACTGGCAATGGCATGTTTGCGATCCGGCACAGGCCCGGGCAGAGTGAGCGGCTGTGGGTCACGGCATCGCAGCGGCTCCCCGTCTCGACCAATATCAGCCTTGTCTGCATTACCTACCTAGCATTAGTCTCTCTGTTGGGCACAAAGCTATTTCACAGTTTGGTGCGGTCAGGCAGGCAGATGCAAGCAGTGGCCCGTTTGGCGTCCGACGCGCCGCCTGCATCCCTCGGGCGTCCTAGAGCCGCCAAGAACTCCCCTCCTTTGAGACGTATCATGGACGTATGATGCCGTCTGACTTCTGTAGTTGCCCCCCTTGGGAAAGTCCAGGCGGACCGGCCGCGCTGTGAGACAGTCCGAAGACGGTAGGGCTGTCAAGGGAAGGCAGATCGTCGCTGGGGCCTTTCTTGTAGGGCCTGTGCAGTGTTTGGAGCTCCTGGAGCCCAATGAACCCTATCGATGAGTCAAGTCACCTGACATTTCGCGCTGTCCAGTATGAGACTCTGATACCCGAGCTTCTCCAGTTCCCAACACTACGCGGTGGCTCATACGTATGGTAAGTAAGTACCTACTGTAGCAACCTTCACTTGCCTCCCCAGGAGCCTCTGGACCGGGTGGGGAGGTGAGGGGAGGTTGCAGACCGTCGGTGCGAGACGATGCCATGAACTTCTCTAAATAACCTGGAAGTCGGAGTCAACGCCGGCTCGCGCAGGCCCGCAGCAGTGAGACGGGGGCGCTGTGGCCCCGGCAACCGCAGCCGGCTGCAGCTGAGATTTTCCAACAGATACATGAGCCGTCCGCTGCCCACTTGGTCGGTCTGACGAGACCACACAGCCCACAATCCATCGATCAACATCCACCAGCCACCGCAAACCCTTTGCTGGCCCAAGGTGCACTAGAAGCAACCTCAGGCTTGCTCGACGTCGTATAGCTCCAACATCGATCCTCGTTGCACGCGAACTTGATAGCCATTTCCGTGGGGTACGTGAACCTTTGCGCCTGTTGCTTGCTTCTGCACTTTCAGTTCTTTCTGTACTTTTGCACTTTTATTGGTGGGCGACCGCTGTTCGCTCTCGCTCTCGCTCTCCTGCACGGTTGCCGGGTCGTCGCATCAATCTGAGTCCTGTTCAGATGCTGCCAGAGAGCAGGCCGGGATCGTTGGAAGCCGGAAAAGTCTGGAAGCATTCAAGGCTTGGAAGCCTGGATGGAGGCCTGGACCGTCACCAACGCTCAGCGCGAGAACACCGAGGGTCCCAGACGAGAGTGTGGAGCCGACTGGCGGTCACCGGACTAAGGTAGTACGGCTCCGGACAGCGGGTGTTTTGATCCGCAGCACCTGACGACAACGCTCGGGCGGCAGCGACGACGACGCGGCAGCGACGACAGCGGGCTCATCTCCTTACTCGACCTTAGTCAAACAGTCCACCTACCTTTGCCTTTGCTGCTTCCAGGTTCCCGTCTCTCATCCCGGCGTGCGGTCGTGCTTTTCTGGTCGTGCCTCGCCGGTGCCCAGTTACTATTTACGAGTACCTCGTGCCGGGTGACTTGGTTCGGGCCAAGGAGTACACTCGAACCTCGCTGACGCCGGGGATGGGTCTAGATTGTAGCGCTCGACTTTATTGCCTCTGACCGAACGAGACACGGAAGCACCGAGAAAAGGGAGAGACGGCTCACTGTCCACCCCACTAATCTGTCACAACACGTTCAGTACTCAGGAGGACATCCGTTCGTCTCCCTTCCCCCGCTTCCCTTAGCCCCAGGTCGACCATTTCCTTGCCTGTGACCTGTGGCCCGAAGGGTCTGGCACGCACGGGTGTCTCTTGTTGTTTCTGTCCGCCTTCACCGCACCGACGCCACGGCCCAATCCACCCACCGCTCTTCCAGCTGCCTGATTGTACAGCCCCGCTGTTGGCCTCTCGCCGCCGCCAAAATTTCGCACTCTGGCCGCCGCTCCTCGTCCCAATCTCGCATCCTCGTCTGAGAGTCGTGCCGGTCCTCTCCCGCTCTCTCGCCAGCGCCCGTTTCCTGGTCCACGCTGCGTCGCCCCGACCCCGCGCGCCATTCTGTCGCACGTTGCCGGCTCTGCATCAACTTCCTCGTACCCCCCCCGGCGCGG
>Ga0247777_1000682_pt1 | contig 10129 bp, 8 predicted proteins | sample UWRJL154409C5_FD_179937 | JGI IMG/M metagenome (GOLD analysis project Ga0247777, IMG submission 179937) | Plant litter microbial communities from Arlington Agricultural Research Station in Wisconsin, United States - UWRJ-L154-409C-5 | ecosystem: Environmental > Terrestrial > Plant litter >...
CGACCAAGACCGGATCCCCGGCAAGCCGACTTCGCTGTCCCGTACAACTGACAGTCAGACCGCCGGACGGATCGTGTTCCAGACCCGCGCGGCGGTCGATAGGCCGACATCCATGTCAAGTACATCATGGTATTCCATCCACGATACTTTCAACACCGGGAGCTCACGCGTCGGTCGAGGAAGAGCCGGCGGCGGGGCGTGATCGCTGCGAGACTACCTCTCGCGCGTAAAACTCGACGAGCATGGTGGCATAGGCTTCAAGATCTTCGACGGGGACGGCAAGTCGGAAGTCGTTCAGGAGGAGGAACTGTAGCTCGAGATGGTTCAGCTCCGCGAGGGGCAGGCCGCCGACCTGTGGACCAACTCTGTTAGCAAGGGGCCATCAATAGAAGCGAGCCATCGTCGGTCGTGGAGGGGGGAGACGAGGGGAGAGGGCGGCGCATCGACCTACCTTGGCGTATCTCGAGTTTGTGTAGAAGACATCGGAAAAGAACTTGCTCGCGCATGTGACGCCGGCAATGATCAGCCGGTGGATGTTGAAGCTGTCCACTACAAAGTACGTGGCCGAATAGCCTCCGGCCTCGCCCGAAGCGGCTTTCCCGCTCGGGGATGCGCCTCTCTCTTTGGACGGCCTCTCGTCTTCGACGTTGTTGTCGTCGTCGCTGTCGGCCAGATCCTCGTCCACCTCGTCGCTGTCGCTGTTGTCGTCGGCCATGACGGTATCCGGGTCTGGGCCGGCGCTGGGCCGGGCCTTGTCCCTGTCCGCCTCGTCTTTCACTACCAAGTCGTTCACACGCTCCGTCATGCGATCGAAATAGACCAGCAGGCTCAAAAATACCTCGTACGTGGTAGGGCAGTACTTGTGGATCCGGGAGAGGTAGCTCAGGATCGTGATGGCCGGCACGTTTTTTCCGTGGAACGCCAGCACGCTCGAGGAGAAGGGGCTGGCGTAGGACTCGGAGCCGTCGCTCTGGGCCTGCGCCTGGCGCTGGTGCGTAGCGTTGCGGTTGAGGGCATCGTGCTGGAGGTCGTTGGTCGTGGTGATCTTGGTGAGGAGCGCGGCCACCATCTCGATAATGTCGCCGATGGGCATGGCGCTGATCTCAAATTTCATATCCTGCAGCGGCGGGTCGTTGAGTATCCCCGGTCCTGTGGCCGTCACCAGGTCGAGCTGCGCAAGCTTCTGGATGTGGGCGAGGTCCGTGATGTGTATCGTCTTCTGCGAGCGCGGGGCATCCGCTTGGGAGATGGGCGGCGCCGTCTTGGGCTGGGTGCCGCTGTTGTCTCCCTCGCTCTGCGGCGAGGGCACCTGCTGCGCCAGGCGCGAGGCGGACGTGGCCGGTATTACGGTGACGGTCGACGAGGTGGAAGAGGGCTCGGATACCCCTTGGGTGGCTTGGGGAGATTCCATCGATGGCGGGCTCTGTCCATGCTGCGAACGCGCCTCGGCAGGGTGAGAGGGTCCTGGCGACGCCGAGTCGGGCGGCGTGGGAAAGCGCGAGACGTCGCTGGCCGGCCGGTAGGTATAGCTGTCGGCCGCGGACGGCTGCCCGTCCCTTTCGGTCTGTTGTCCGTCGTGCGCCGAGGATGATCCCGCCGAGGCTGTACCCGCCGCAGATGGGCCCGGCTGCGACTGTGCCGGGTTTGGTTGCTGTGGGCTCCCGGCCGAGAGAGATCGGGCAGGCGCGATGCGTGGTCGGCTGTGCGAACGGAACCGCGATTCGTGCGAGTGTTGCTGCTGGTAGGGTAGGCCCGGGGCGATAATGCTGTGGTGGAAGCGCGAGTGGTCGGCGCCGTATTCTCCGATCAGAGTAGCCATGGTTGCATCGTCCGCGAGATGGACAGTCCTATCGAGAGCGTCCTTGCTACGAGACGAGTTCTGTTCTGCCTGGGAAGGCAAGCAAGGCGTGTCAGCGATGTGCCTGCCGCCTTGCCCTGCGGCCGTTGCGCGATAAAAGGTCAAAACAAGGTTGAGGGGAAGATGCACGAGCGAAACGAAGCGGCCACGGAGAATCCGATGTCCGGAGAGATGGAGTGTGTAAAGTGTCGTGTCCGAGTGGCGCTACCGATCGGGCTGATCCATCTCGACCTCCACCGAGTACGTCGCTCGGGGGACGTGGCGAAGAACACGACTCGAGTCGCAGGCACAGCCCAGCGGCAGTCACACGGTCCGCGGCCGCGACGGGCAACAGAGATCGGGCAGAGATAGGGAAGGCATCGAACCGGGAAGTGAAGCTCTCGGCTGGGTCACGGTCGAGGAAACATGCGACTCACAAAGTAGGCGGGTAGTGGACCCTAAGCCGTCCTAGGCGCGGTCGGCCGTCCAAGAAACGTCTAGGCAGCCCAAGGAGGCGCAACGAGGGGGAGAAGACGCGACTTGGAGAGCCGTTAGGTATTATTGACACCGAGTTATGGGTCGCCCGGGATGCCAACGGGGTATTACAGTAGTCGTCAAAGTCGTCGTGGCCGTGGTCGTCGCTCTCGTGCCGTGGTGTTGCAAAATCGCCGTTCGGTGGTGGTCAAGGTTCCAGGTTGGGTCGGATGGAGGCGTAAGCGGTGAGGGACAGCCGGCGCGCGCGGGCGGGAATTGCGCTGTGGGCGATGACGGGGTTCTCGCTGCTGCTGCGTGGCAAGGCCCGGGCGTCGACGGAGACGGGCGGCGTTATGACATAACAGGGCCCAGCGGCAGGGGTTGAGCGGGCTGGCTCAGAGCGGTCGTTATCGCGGCGAGTTGACCGCCCCCCCAACTGAATCGCGGCACCGGGAGACAACCGTCGAAAACTACTGTAGGTGGTTGCTGAAGGACGAGATCGTTCGTCCAGGTTGTGCGAGGCACCGAGTAAAAATAAAAATAACCCAAGGCCGGCCCTCGCGAGGTTTGAGGCCCCGGCGCAGACGATTTGCGACGACGTCGACGGCCCTGATGCGTCCTCGCCGCCACGTGCGACAGGCGATCGGAAATAGGGGGTCGCGTCTAAGCGGGCTGCGGGCTGTCACGGTGGGATCGTGGCACCGGTGGGCCCGTTCACGCCCGTGGTGGGGTCCGTTTCGTTTCCAGGTCGCCAGAAGAAGGCCCCGACAGGCGAGCAGCGCTTGCTTAGTCGGCCGAAGACTAGGAGAGCCAGGCCGGCCAGATCATGGATACACAGTACTTCGAGAGTGAACCGAGTTGGTGCATCAGAAAAGAAACCAGAAACGTGGTGTTTGACATCCAGCGGTTGAGCGACGTCGGTCCCGACTCCTGATAAGGGCCTCGAGTCCCCGAAAGAGGTGGAGCGTGCGCCGATCAATCTCGCGATAGGGGAGACCAGGCGGTCTCGTCCGTGACAATACTCTACAGGGTGTACCTATATTCCGTACTCCCGCCGCATCCATGTCTTGCCTCTCTCGACCGGAGCCTCTGCAGCCTTCAGCCGTCTCCGCTTCTGGCTGGCCCGACCCCGACCGCCGAATCCAGTTCCATCCGGTCGGGGCGGGCATCTGCCTAGCTCGCCTGGCCCTCACCGTCTTGGACTCGACCGACGAGTCAGCGATAGGTACAGTAACCTCGAGCCAGCATCTGGCCAACGGCCGCTACACGGACGCAGGAGAAGGGGGGGAGGGGGGGCACTAACTTTAGTGGGCAAGGATGCCTTCAGCCGCGACATCCCACGCCATGACACGCCGCCCACGATCTTGATTCCTCCAGTCTCAAGGTGCCGGACCAATCCGCGGTCAACTGCCCGGCACGGGGCGCACTCTCCCCCCGTGCTTCGGGGGCCCGGAGATCTCAGATCCTCGGCCTGTTTCGCTCGACCTCTTCTGTTGCCGGCGAGCGAGCTACATACGGATACGGTGCGCCCTTTGTCCGGACATGTCTGCCTCGGTCAGGCGAGGAGCCCCTAATGCTCTGCCAACTCTGCCCTGCTCTGCTATACCGAGTATTCGGCTCTATCCGCCGTGTCCGATCCATGGATACCTCGCACCTCGCCCCTCCCCCCCGCATATCGCCTTTGATTGCTCAGATCCGCCGTTCCTAGTTCCGTGGCAGCATCGCGCCTTGCCGTGCTTTAGAGTAAGCATTGCGCCATGTTCTCTCCCTGCGCCTACAATCGCCGTAGTGTAGACTGCACTACACAGTAGCACCCCACATGTGGAAGGCCGGGAACGGTTTTGTCGGTTGGATAGTACTGGGGTAGCTTCTCACATGGGATATGGGATGCCTTTTTCCCACACCGCCGTTGGCTCGCCTTAGTGCGGGGCGGCACGCGGATGCGTCCCGCGGCCAAGGACCCAACTGGTCCTGCCTATCTTTTCTCGAAGCAAGTTTGGATTCGCGTTCCATGGATGTCCACCGCCCAATGCCGTCGGGGGTTATCTCCTTGTTGTACAAGACCGCTCAGGGGAGAAACCCTCCCCATGCTTCTTCATGCTCCTCATGGCGATCCTCCATATCCTCCGTCCCGATGGGCCCCGAGGACCACCTATTCGTGTCGGACCTTGTAGTCCGTGTCGGGCAGATACAGGTGTCTATCCGCTCCCTTCTGCGTGAGGACTACCATGCGGATGACACCGCCCGAGCTGCCGTCCCACTTGATCGCCTCCTGAAGCGCTCCCTTGACGAAACTGACAGCCTCGGCCTCTTCCATGCCCTCCTTCCAGTTGGCATCGCAATAACCGTAGATGTACGTCGACCCAGAGCCGCCGATAGAGTATGCCTGTTTGTGGAGGGAACCCCCTAGGGGGATCGCGTAGACCTGGCCGCCGTGGCGCTCGTCCCATCCGGCGATGATAAGGCCGGCCCTGAGAACCACGGGGTCAGCCGTCGCCGCTGTGCATGTAGGAGAGGGACATTCAACGCAGACTTACGTCAGCCTGTCCTTGTTGGCGTAGGTTATCTCCTGGAAGATGGCAGCCGCCGTCTGCGTGGTAGGAGGCTTGTTGTTCCGCATCGCAAACAGCCCCAGTTGGTACTGAACGATATCCGCCACGGCCTGCGTGTCGGCCGCGGAGCCCGACCGGCAGCACCAGATAGTATCATGAACTTTGGTGAGCTTGTCGGTGACTCGATTCGCAATGTACGCGCCCGTGGTAGTTCGAGAATCCGCGCCTACCCGGGAACAACCGCATCAGCTCGCCGCCTCGCAAACGGACATGATACCAGCAAGGAGCTCAGCAGGATAGGGATATATGTCAGGGAGCCCTTACCGAGAATGACGCCATCCTTGAACGTTACCGCCATACTAATAACGCCGTCAGAAAGCACCATGCCACCATAAGCGTCGAGTCGGCTCACATGGAGGTTCCCAGGCTGCGGTACGTTAGTGTGACGGAGAAAGTCAGTAGGGGGTAGTTCGATAGCTCACTTGACTTCTCCCTTCTTTAACCGATCCATATCGACGTGGATGCCATCTTGAGGCGTCTGTCGTTAGTCCTGCCATTTTCGTAGGTATGCAGCGTGGGCGAGAGGCTCACCTTCGTTGAGGTTGCCGGACATGCCGAACTCCATCTTTCCTTGATTCGAGAAGAACCGGTAGTCGACGGTGAGATTGCTTGCTGAAACTGAATTCGCGGTTCCCAGTCGAGCGCAGTGGTGGTCGTATGAGGTCGAGGATTGTGTTCTCCGTACCCTCGTTGCTTCTCACCGTTGGTGGTTGGAGCTCTCCGAGCTCAGGCAGCTCCGACGCGTTGCCAGCCGTACTTGCACTGACCGCCCGGCAGAATTATGTACGGTCACGTGGCCCCTCTCCTGTCACCCCCCGTACACCAGACAAGATCACCTAATGTAGCGGTGAGTACCATTTTACAGGGCAGTGATTCCAGTTTTGGGAATATCGAGATGCTACCTTTAGCAGCGACGTCAAGATCTCATAACTACACTCTTCTTCTTATCCTACCGCGCGCCAAGACAATGTCCTGCCCGGTGAATGGGCTCGTGGCGGCGCTTCCGGCGATCGCGTCTGTGGATCAAGCAACCGGGGCTGCGCCCGCCAGCGCGGACACCGCCGGCCACAACGCTATTCTGAATCTCGTGGTCTCGACCGGGTACGCCTCAGAAGCAGTCCGCCCTGCATGCGTCCTCGAGGTATAAAACGACGTGCTGTCCCACGCAGCGCACTGCGACGGGCCCTCAGGCCTCTTTCTCCGCGATATGACTACCCCTATCCCCCCGCTCCCCCTTTGGTTGCGCCTTGATAGCCGCCTCGGTCCCTTTCTTCTTGTCGTCGCCGCAGCCGCAGTCGTAGAAATCACCGATCTTGCTGCAGTCAAACAGCGGCTTCTGCAGGCGCGTGTTGACCTCGTTGTGCACGAAGCACGCCCATCCGGCCGCGGCGTTACGGCCCGACACCTGCGGCGGGTACTTGGCCAGCAGCTTTTGGAAGTGGGCCGCGCAGTCGCCGCAGGGGTAGAGGCGCGCGAACAGCTGCACATACGTCTTGAGCGCCAGGCTGTCGTCGGCGGACGGCGCCTCCGGAAAACGAGCCATCATCGTGTGCAGGAGCTTCCAGGAGGCGCGACCAAGTTCGGCCCTGTGCGGGATGGAGGTTAGTCGACGGCGCTCTGATGCGAGAGGAGGGGGAATGGAAGAGTGGAGGCTAACTTGGCCGTCTTGTTCTCCAGCTTGGGCGCTATCGAACCCCCTGTCAGGATAGACGATGGGAGATCAAAGTCAGCTTTGCCACCTTCCATCGCAATGACTGTTTTGTCGTCGGCTTGCTTGAGGAGTCCGGCCCTCGGATAACGAGGGGACGCCGAGGCGGACATTAGGTACGTGACGGTGAGGAAGCCGAGGACGACGAGGGCGACCATCAGGGTTAGGTGTTGTCGGCGCGCCATCCTATTATTCGACCCTTAGGGCAGTGTGTGCACAAGAGGTATAGCGGATCCGACTCGGAACGTTGCCCGCCGCTTGAAGGCCTCGCCGTCTTTCGTCGTCAGGCAGGCAGTCTGCGTTCAGCGCCGCTTTGCTCCGTCCTTGCCGCTCGAGCCACTTTCTCTGGCGGCGGTGTTCACCGATGGGAATGATGCCGCCGTGCCATGAGACTCCCGAGAGTCTTGAAAAGTCGAGGGGGGCAAAGAATATCGTGGTGCGTCTCGGTTGCCGATCGGTGGTGGTGGTGGTGCCTTGGAAGCCATTTTCTTGAACCGATCAAAGAAAGCCTGGGGTCAAGGACTCGGAGCTGTAACGTGGGGAAGCCGAATGGAACAACGACGCCCCTGAAATGCTGCTGTCCAATCGGTTGCTGCCGAGGGGTATTTACATACCGTGTCCGGTGAAGTGGGTCCAGCGCCAACCCCCTGATCGACCAAGTCCTTTCGGAATAGGGGACTCCGTCGTGGACTTCGTACGCCCTCTTCCTCCTCGCGTTCGACTCTCACGCGCGGCTGGTTGACGGTGTCTTTTGAATTTTAGACGAGGCAGATGCTCCTTAGCTAAATGTCGGACAAGATTGACGACTCCCGAACTTACTAAGTACCGAAGGTCCCTTCCCGAGCCCGGGCACCGCCATGACGTTCGAAGCAAGGTCGCCCAAGAGGACTACCTTGACACACCGTCAGCGTGTTGCGTATCCGTTGTTGGATCGCAAAATTTCTCGCGGCTTCGGTCGGGGCGAATTTCAAATTTTATCGCAAGTTGACTCGGGGTTCGCTATCGGTGGACATCTGAGCATGGTACAGTAATGTACCGATCATCCTACCCTGGGGCAGTACCCACCCCAGAACGCTCCGTGGCACCCCGATCTCTAAGTCTCCATTCCTCGGCGACGTAGTAGGTAGCAGAGCTGTCCCTGCTGCCACGATCAGAGGGCCGTCAACAGCCGCTGAACGTCCTGCGTCGAATGGTACACCTCGTCTGACAGAAAAACTAAAGCAGTCTGGCGCGCAGCTCTGGCGCTTTGCAACTGTGTCCAATGCCTCTATATACTTGCTTACTTGTGCGATGTCCCTGGCCGTCTATGGGCCCCCGCCGCCCCCCGACATGATGGCGATCTGGTGGGCCCGCCTTCGGTCCACCTCCTTTTTGAGCATGCTCACCGCGGTGGTCACCACCAGCACCTCGAACATGGTGCGCTCCGTCTTGGCCCCCTCCTCCCACTGCCGCGTATCCAACAACAGCCGCCCGCCGTTGCCGGCCGTGCTCGGCCCGGACCCGGGGGTGCGCAGCTCGTCGTTGCGCACCAGTTGGGCCAATGGCGAATGCACCTCCTCTTCCTTGCCCGACGACGTAAACACCCGCGTCACGCGGTCCAGCACCAGCAGACTAGATACGCCGGCGGCCTTGCGCTCGTCGCGCGAGGCATACCGCCATTCAAAGTGGCCGAGCTTCGTCTTGAGCGTCACCGCGCGTGTGAGCAGCCCCTTGGGGACGAGCTGGAAGACGTCCCAGCTGGCGCCTTCGTCCTCGTCGAGCGCCGAGGCGGCGCCCGCATCGCTTCCCTCCGCGTGGGGCGACGCGGAGGATCTCCCGAACGCCCTCTCGCCCGTGGCCAGTGGGTCGTACAGGCATACCTTGGCAGGCCTGTTGGGACCCCAGCGGTATGTCGTCGTGCTCAGGGGCCGCTGCGCGGGATCGGATCCGGCGGCGAGGAAACAGTTCCCCGAGCTGCGGGAGTGGCGGATGGAGCGGTAGGCTGGGTCGTCGGTTTCCACGTCGCCCGTGGCCGCGTTCACGGCGTATATGGGGATTGGGTCGGGGCGGAGCGGCGTGGGCAGGGACACCCAATCCTTGCCTGGCGTTTGGATTTGCAGCTGGAGGGTGTGCACGAAGGTGGTCCCCGCCGTGTACGCTGGCGGCGGGCCGTCTGCCTCGGCCATGGAAGACGGGGAGGCGCGGCCTGAGCCGTCGAAGCTGGCGAGCTCAACATCGAGATGCGCCGGGTCGTGGGCGTCGGACGGCGAGAGAGATGCGTAGGGCGGAGCAATGGAGCCGGCGACAGAGTCGGTGCGGGCGAGAGCCCCACCGGGGGCGTCGCTTTTGGAGAAGGACATGACGGACTTGAGAGAGTACGATGCTCTTTGGCCCAAGAATGAGGTTGCTTGAGATCTCTAAGGGGTTTGAGCGTGTGGGAAAGTCCTGAATTCGTAGAACTGCGCGGATGTAATGTGCTACTGTAGATCTAACCCACGAGAGAGCTTCCCTCCTGATCTTTAAGTATCCGTCCTGGCCCCCATTCTTCCAGGCAAAGAACCCCTCGCGCGTCCGACTGGCAGGTTCCGTCGTGTTTCGCATTGTATCTTCGAGGCCTCTTCTTCACGAACTGTCGGGAGGCTGAGCGGCCCAGGCAACGTGTACGGAGTATGGCGCATGCAGCTTCGCGATGCGGGAGAAGTGGAGCGGACGGCAGACCGGGCTGCCCTGTCGCGTTTTAGCCAATCATCGGTGGGATGTCGCTGATCCCTGCGTCGATCATCAATCGCTCCGATGCGAAATACGAATTCCGTTCCGACGACTACCCTCAGAGCCTCGCTAACCTCGCGAGCCTAGCTGCAAGACGGAATAAACACGGCGCCCGCCGCTTGCTGGCAATGACTCATCATAGCAAATTGAAGCCATCTGATCATTGTGATCGCTTCAGTTACCTTCAAGAGGCTCCCAAGGTATTCCACGTCTCCCAACTCCTTCCATGTTCAGAGCCTGAAGTAGTCTTTGGAAGAGGAGAACGGAGAAGAATACACTCTTTTGGCCATGCTTTTGGGCTTGGTCTGTTGGTTCTCCTCCCCGGTGACCTCAGGCTCTAGAAGACCGCCCATTGCACCCATCGTGAGTCTTCAACAAATGCGATAAACGTAAGCTGTGAGAAAGACCAGGGTTTCAGCCATTAGACAGGACCCTTCTCGATTCCACTTTAAAGTCGGTAACTCGCAGTACCTACCAGGTCAGGTTGGTACCTAATATCAGGTTGGTTTTCAAAGATGGTAGAGTACCTTTGATCAGCGTGGTGGCAGTGATTGATAGGTACCTCAGGCACCACTCAGTTGGCGTCCATCCGAGCTCTCTATTAGTGCGTCCTGAGGCCTAACAGTCAGAGGCAAGACAGGAATTTGCTGGGAAACCAAGAGCTACATATGTCTACCAGAGATGGTATTCAAGGGTTCCTTCAAGCATTTCAATATTTTCTTTGTCCCCCATGACCGCCCACTCAGCTAC
>Ga0247777_1000683_pt1 | contig 10127 bp, 18 predicted proteins | sample UWRJL154409C5_FD_179937 | JGI IMG/M metagenome (GOLD analysis project Ga0247777, IMG submission 179937) | Plant litter microbial communities from Arlington Agricultural Research Station in Wisconsin, United States - UWRJ-L154-409C-5 | ecosystem: Environmental > Terrestrial > Plant litter >...
GATCAAGAGCAGTATCGATTTCTGCCGCCGAGTCAGCTACACCGAGACAGGACGCGCCTCCCACGCCCCTTCGCTCTACTTACCGGAGAGATTGGTGTGCGGTTGAACTACCGGAGCCGTCCATTTACTATCGCCGTCCCATGTGCCCTAATAACAGTAACCGTCAGTTTCGTCCAATACGGAGTGGAGGGTCGGCAGGAAGGATATAGGCGGGCGCGGTTGCTTACGTGGATGTCATAACTCATCAGGTTGAACCAGTCCACATACTGCGACAGGCCGGCGAGGTCGAAATGCTGAAGATACCCTGCCGAAAAGGTGTGAATCAACCAAAGGACCATCCAGCAAGATCGACGCCTCATGGGATGCCGGGGTGACTTACAGTATGACGACGGGACGGCAATTGTAATGCCTTTATCCCACGACAAGGCCGCCCGGAGTTCCTTGAGCACTGCAATACCGCTAGTCAGCCTTTTCCAATACGGGCATGATGAGGAAGCGATGCGAGTCCAGTCTTCATCGGCATCTCGCGGGGAACCCGACGGAGGAGTCTGGAGAAACCTACACAGGACGTAGTTTGCCTTGTCGGCAGGAACACCCCCACGATCATCGGCAACGGGATATTCCCAGTCGATGTCGATGCCGTCAAAGGCGTAGGTGCTCATGAACGCTACCACCGACGAGATGAAGGTCGCGCGGTTCCCCGCGGACGAGGCCATCCTGGAGAAGCCTTGGGCGCCGGCATCCCAGCCGCCGACGGAGATAAAGACTTTCAGAGCAGGGTTTTGGCTTTTGAGAGCAGTGGTGCGGCGGTAGAGGTCGATGTCATTCGCCCCCATTGAGGCGATGCGGTTGTCGGCACCCACCAGGGCAAAGGCGAAGTTCAGATGGGTGAGGAGCTGCGGGAATAAGTCTTCCGGCTTCCAGCCGCAGGACTTGCTGTAGGACCAGCTCTCGTAGTAGCCAACAGTTCTCCGGTCGCTACTCCCGGATGAAGAGCCGCACGTGCTGCGAGCAGAGAGAGGTGAGAACTCATCGGGGACCAGAGGGAGTGTGGGAGCGTGAGGATACTCACTTCTTGCTCGGTGTTCCACAGCCGTTTTGGCAACCCGTTCCGCAAAAGTCGGCCGTGGTTCCGCAGAAGCCCCATTGCGAGCAGCAGACGTTCAGGGGACATGTTTGCTTTCCAGCCGGGGCGTATTCTGTTCCCGACTGATTAGTCCCAAATCCCATAACCTCACTTGCTCCGGGAGGGGAGAGGGAAAGAAGCAGGGAGGGAGGGCAACCCACGCCCGCATTCTGCCTGGCGATCACAGGTGGAGGTGCAGTTGCCAGTGCCACAGATTCGGGGCCGAATCCGCAGAAGCCGAACTTGCTGCAGCAGCCAACCGTGCATGGCGACGTGCTGGAGCAGCCCTGCTGGGCGGAGGACAGTGTAACGAAGAGCAGCACGGCCAACAACGCCCACCACCGTGGTTTTAGACGCATTGTTGCTCGAGGATCGTCTTGGTAGCCTCAACTGGCTGGTACTCCTGACATAAAGGCGGCAGTTCGAGGGCTTGTACGGGGTAAAGAATGAGAGGCGACGCACACAAAGGCAAGACTGAACAAGAGCGAGTGACAGGAGTTATGGGAAGGGAGGGTTGGAGGGGGAGGGGCAAGTGCAAGGAACGAGAGTCGAGGCCAGGTGAAAACCTGGAAAAAGGGGGTGGGGAATATGAGTACGGAGTGGGAACGACGAGGGAGGCAGGGCGAAGCCATCATCATGGACAGGCCTTCGCTGGGGGGCAGTCAAAGACCTAGACCGACCGCCGACCACCACATGGAGGCAACATCCCAGGGATGGACTGAAGTCGCTCGCCGACTTCCCTCATCAGAGGCCTAGGGGGTCCGAGGGCGACCAACTGTGGTCCTATGCGACTACAGGGACTGCAGGGCCGGCGGTAGCTTCAGTATGTCGTTGCAGGCGGCAATCCTGGCCAATCAGAGCTCGGAACGATGACGCTGAACCACCCCGTTGGGTCCCGGCCCGTCCGCGGCGCGGAACGGGTGGAACCCGCGTCTTCCCCGCTGTGGTATATTGGCAACGGGCGATGCTTGAATGCGTCCGTGCAAGGCCTACCCCATGCTTCCCACGAGATTAACTACTCAGTAGTGTTGCCCATCACCTGGTTGTGTTGCATGCACAAGAGCAGCAGTCTCCCTAGGCCGTTCCACGCCCGCCACGGTATGCCATTTACAGATCGCCTCCTGGTGCGAGATATTCCCAACCCGGCTCGACGCTGCATGACGGGAAATTGCTACACCCCCACGGGTCCTGGTGTTGCCCGTCTTTGCGAGCCAACACGCTCAAGGGCCAGCCACCATGGAACGGCCCAGCCGAAAACCACCGTTGCATTTCGACTAGCTTCATGTCGCTGGGGTTAAGGACGTTGGATGTGACATCGGCTGCGGCTTTTTTTGCGTGTAACGACGGGAGATATTGCACCCCGTTGTTGCCTCAGAGCCGCGGCGTCGGACGCTGGACGGCCTTGGCAATCTCCACCCCCAGAAACCCCCCACACCTTCCTACGACGACATAACGCGATCTAGTGAATAGCACCCCCGGACTTCAAATCGATCCAGCCACCGACAGCCTCTCCGTGCGCAACGGCATATTAGTAACAAGACGTTCCTAGTGGACAACGGGCCGGAGGGTCACAACGGAACGGTCCAGACCGGAGCGGACTGCCAATCTTGGTCGAGACGTCGGCCGTAGCGCATCTCCAGGCCAAGCAGCTTCCATGGGACCGCAAATTGCATCAGAACACCCGTCTCCGGCGTCGTCGACGTTGAGACAAACACTTGGGCATCTGCCCCGACCTCCGCGCCGCCCTCCGCAGACTCCCTCTCACTGGCAAACTCGAGCTCTGGTCATCGCCATCGGCAGCAAACATCTACGATGCGGACAACTTCTGGCCTGGCCGTCGTGGCCTCGTTGCTCTTCAGCGTCCCCGCCATGGCTGCTGTCCAACTCTTTGACGGCCGTCAGGCGGCCATGTTCCGCGGCACCAACTTCACCACGGCATGCGGCACCGCCCTCAACATGACACTCAACTGCCCGGCCACCATCAAGTACTTGACGTATCCCGACCATGCTATCGGTGCGTATACAGGGAGCTGCTTGCGGGCCAGTAGAGGAATGCGGGCTAATGCAGACCAAGCCTGGAACAGTACCATGCTCGACAGCCTCTGCTCGACCGCATGCGTTGCGTCGACGGCCACCCTAGTGACTAACCTCAACGCGAGCTGCCAGGCCGACCGGTACGCGACCCAGACGAGTAACATGACGTTTGCCGAATTCGGCGAGCTCATCGCCTACCGAACAAGCCAGCTGTGTCTGAAGAACACGGGTGTAAACACGAACTACTGCCATCTCGCTTGGTCAAGGTCTGTGCTGGCCTGTTTCCGATCTCGTGTGTCGTTTTGACACCGGGCTGACCTCGCCGCAGTTGGGATATTCCCTCTTTAGCCACTAAGACGTGGCCATCTGTACCACCCAAATGGTACTTCCCGTCGCCAGGGGTCAACAAAACCCTCCCGGTCCGGAAACGGGCGAACGACACGACTCTAGCCATCCCGGCCTGGCAGTTCAGCCAAGCCGAAAACGGCACGTTCGGGCCCAACGACATCTGGCTCGACCGAAGCCAAGCCCTCGCCAAGGCTCAACGGCACAGCGCCGGCTGGAATGAGCAGCTCAACTGGGATGAGTACCCGCTTGAAATTCAATGTCAACCTTGTTTCTGGTAGCCGCCTCTCTGCCTCACACCATACGGGGGCCTAAAGTTGACGTCCGAGGCAGGAAAACATTCAGCAAGGGCCACACCAACAAATGGGGTTCCCAGATCTGGGAGTGAGTTCTCACTGCCGGCTTTCGCTCCTGGCACAAGTATCTCGCTGACCGTTTCGCCGTCGTGCAGGGAGATTAAGGAGCAGCAGTGGGCCAACATGGTCAGGAACTGTAACATCTCCGCCGCCGACGCAGCCATTGTGGCTTATAAAAACTTAACCGGCACCTACTTGTGAGTTCGATCTTGGGACAGCCGCGGGATGCAAAGCGAGCCAGACATCTGACCATCACCGCGCAGTAACACCGTCGACGACTTGGGCTCAGTGGCGGAGCGAGACTTTTCGAGATGCCCCAGCAATTTCACAGTACCCGAAACCAGCACCGACACGTGCCGGGAGTTTGCCAGGAAGAACAACGTTACCTCAGCCGGGCTCCGGTCCCTGAACCCGTTCATGCCATGCAGTCGGGTCCTCTTTCCGGGGACCAAGCTCTGCATGCCCCTGACCTGCAGCGTCATGGTAGTACCCAACATCATATCCGTCCAGGATTTCGTGGCCTCGGGGGCCATTCCGGGCGGGGTGATCTCCATTAATCAATTCCTGCGTTGGAACATATTCCTGACAAGGCACGACACGATTGTGACCAACGACACCGTTTGTACTGGGTAAGCCGCCCACCTCCATGGCTTGGGTTGCGATGGCGTTGGCTAAAATGTGCCAACCCAGACCGCCGATGGGGAGATATACGCCCGTAGTTGCGCCCCTCGCCACCCCAACCGTCTTCACAACGACTGCGTGAGTTACTCGCTTTATCTGCCATCCCCATGGCTGCTCGGTTGTATACCTGACCAGAGCAGGATCGCGGCGCATCCCACGCCGAGCGGCACCATTCCCAACTGCGGCCTGTGGTACACCATTATCGCCAATAGCACCTGTGCAGAGATGTCCGTCCGGTTTCGAATCAGCTTTTCGCAGCTCATCGGTCAGTCTTCCTTTGCATCAAGTGGAGTCAAGCTCGGTACCTAGACCCTTCGAGCCCATCCCTAACCCCGAGCCAGACCTGAACCCCTCCATTAACACGGTCTGCTCCAATCTCATCGTCGGAGACGACTACTGGTAAGCACCTTTCGCCTTTTGGCCCCGAGGCGCTGGTTACCCATGCCACGTTATGCCGGGCCCTTCTGACCCCTATTCCCCGGTGCAGCGTGACCGCGGTCAACGGAACCATCGTTCCGCATCAAACGACGACGCGGATAGCATCCACCACCAGCAGCACCACGAGGCCGCCCACCACGTCGAGCACAACGTCGAGGACCTCCACGACCTCCACGACCACGTACCCAGCCCCGCCGGCACCGACCCAGGCAGGCAGCACGGCGCAGTGCCGGAAGTGGTACGTCGTGCTGACAGGCCAGGGCTGCTGGGACATCCAGCAGGCGAATGCCGTCACGTTCGCTCAGCTGCAGAGTTGGAATACGTACATCAATGCCGCTTGTACAAATTTGTGGGCGAACTCCGCCGTGTGTGTTGCCGGGCCCTAGGGTGGTGGGCGGGCGGTTTGGGGATAGTATCCTGCCCCTCTTTGGAGGCAACTCATCAACTTAGTATCTTGAATGTCTTTTAGCTCCTTCATTTAATAATTGGTAGGCTCCATGGACCGAGAATACCCAACGATGTTTGTGATTGCCCCTGAACAGTGTGTCGATGCACCAGCAAAGCCAAGCCAGCAGTTCATCTGGCCAGGCACCTTCAGCTCTTTACCGGTAGTACACTGCAAAATGGGATTGCAGTTACTCCATCACGGAAGCAATCCCTTCCCATTTATTCCACAGCCAGCAGTTTCACACGAAGACGGGGTATCCAAGAAACGGCCCCGAGGCACGCTCAGTCCATTTGTAGTGACTGGACGAAGAGGCACAGTACGCTAGCCAATTCGGGCAACTAAAGTGTGGCCCGTTGGCGACGAGGTGCTTTATTTGCACGACTACAAACAACGTATATAACGTTATATCGGGAACTTCTTCGTTCTCTGCATCTTCAACAATGAACTTAGGACTCCATGGAACGGTCGGAGAAAAGCAGCACACATCAGACTACCTGCTCCCCACTTGGCTCACCTTGAAGCAGCAGCAGCTCAGGACTATGCACAGCAATGGCGGCTGCTAAAGTCAACCCGTCTGTTCTGATGAGTTGTGGGACCGTCCTAAACGCCGACGCGTTACCGGATTTGAGGTATTATTTGGCGGTCTTCCAGATGTTGTCGTTATCTGCGAGGAATCCGTACTCCGCAACGCCATTGCTTAGGTTTCCAAGGATGGGATTCCTCTACAGGCTTGGGCGCCGCTTTGCGTCTAGTCGGGCGATTAATATTCTCTGTACATCCGCTCTCCTCTGCCACCCATGTATTGGAACAAGACAAGGCAGTAAGTGAGCTTCTAAATCAACTGACAAACTTCCACGAAGGTCTCCTTTCCAGCCCAACAATGTCCGACCCGAATGGAAAGGACTAGGCGCAGAATGGTCGAAAGCTCTTGATAGATTTCCCCCCCAGAGACCCACAAGCGTTCATGGCCCCACTGCGGTGAGACCCAGCGCAGCCTGGCCTCTCGTACATCCAGATGGCGCAGAGGCCCGGCCAGTTGCCCGTCACCAGAAGGCCGTATGTATCCCTCAGACCGTTTTGGTCATGGTACTCATAACAGGCCGTGGATTCTGGGTCCCAGCCTCGGCCATACGACACCGGGTGCCAGAGGAAGTTGAACTGGCCGTGAGGCAGACAGTCCGACGAAAAGGACCACGCTTGCAGAGTGGCCCCATTGTTGACATCTCGTTTCTCCAGTCCGTCCAGTCTATGTGTGCCATGCTCTAGTCAGCAGGCACATCTGGCTCTAGAAAACATGCCGGTTTCGAATCGGACGACTCACAGTTTCGAGCCGTTTTTTATGAGCGGCAAGTCTTCCACCATGATCCGGACAATCTCGGGAACTTGGGCGGTGCCAGTGTAACGCAAGGTGACAGCAGGTGTGCCGGGTGCGGCAGCAACAGCTGCTGTGAAAGACAGCACAGACAAGAGGGTGTTGGGCTTCATGGTGGGTTTTGCGTCGAGGATGCCGAGCTGCTCGGTGAGATGTGTGTCGATTGTGGAGATTTCTGGCCGAATCTACTGTCGTGCCGTTGTGTCGTCGATGGCGAGTTGTCCGGTGGGCGAAAGAGGAGCTTGCTGTGGTACAGTATTAATACACGACTGCGAACCCCTAAAGCCTGGCCATCTAGGTAGGTCAGTATGGGTCATTTATAATAGGCCCGTGTGTTCTCGCCAATCAAGCGAGACTAGGTACCTACCTACCTACCTATGCGGCCTCCAGCTGACGTGATATCGAGCGGGCAAGCTAACGGCGTACCTTGGCAGCAGGGGATCTTAGGGAAATCTAGGAACCTTGCCGAATACGGCGGCACTCAAGCTACAACGTTATGGTACGATGTCGCAGCGTGCTTGCATTTGGACGCCGGCTCCCGTCCAATAAACAGTTCCCTCTCCTTGAGAAAATGTGTTGACGGAACCCAACAGGAAAGGAAGCTTGGCAGATTTACTTGGCTTTCAGGCGATCCTATGTAGGTCAGGTACTTAATATGCCCGGGTGGATCCTCATGGCTGCGCCTCCGAGTTCTACTCCTTATTGCTGCAACAATTGAAACTCAAGCGGGAACACTTACTGGATAAGGCATCTTGTGTCCCATTGGCCCAAAGGGCTTTAAAGGAACTCGGCGGCTTGGCGTGAGACTTGGAGACTCGCCAGCGCCTAACAAGCAGACCGAGTTCAGTCAACACTAACAGGGATGGCACTGTTGTCCCCCTGGCCCAGCACCATCAGGGCCTCCTCTTCTATCGGCTGGTCGTCTTTCCTACCTGTACTTAGAGACAAAGATCCAGAGGAGGGTGTACCGCCGTCTCTGGAAGGACAGGACTACCTCAACGTTCAGGTTCCAGAGTTCCAGTTCAGCAGCGTTACTTCCGCAATACCAAACTCCCGGGGGATCCACCTGCCCTCCCAATAGCACCTACTGTTCAGGAGGCCCACGTCAGAATTGTCTTGTACGCCTTACCAGATCCGCGTCAACAGCCATGGCAGGGTCAGATCCCCAGCCGCCCAGACCTGCTTCGTCAGGATAACCACGGTAGTGAACTTACTCCACAGGGTATATATAGGCCTTGCCGTGCTAGCGCCTCTACTCCAGAGAACTGAAATGCTTGACGCCACCCAGCCCCGCCAACTGGTGTGACTACCCGCGTCACATCGATCCAAGAAGCGTCCGCTGAACATCACCCCTGCTCTTTGGCAAGACAGAGTGAGACAGGATCACTCTGCCTGGCCGCCCAGCAGCTTGCTACTTTGGGTTTGACATGGGCGAACGGGAAGGCTGTCGTTGAGGGTGTTGCGGTGCTCCGTGGCAGGGCTCTACCCAGTATCCAGAGCCTCCTATTATCCAGGTGACGGTCAGGTGACCGGACCATCACACCAACCTAGGTAAAACGTTAGTAGGTATGAATGTATCTTAATAGGCAAGTAGGTGGTGTAATTATACCTGCCGGAGCCGGTTCGGTTGATTCCAGGTTCTTTGCGCTTGTCCCCTCTTCCACCGCTTCCTCCCCAAATTTCCCCCATTTGTTTTGGACAGATGCCAGAAACCGCCCACGAGAGACTGACGGTCAACGGGTCCATACATGCGATCAAGGCGGAGCTTTCTCGTATCCTGTAGAGGCTGTGTACCTAGGTACCAGTAAGTAGGTAACTTGTGCCAGGACGGTCACTGCGACAAGCCCGCAACACACCATCGACGGCATGTACTTACGTTACGTAGCTTGCAGAGGCCGGCTGGGCCCTCGCGTCGACTTGTCGTTCGAGATATGCACAACGTCTAAGTCGGGGTAACCTAGGTTAGTAATTAATAAGTACTCAAGTAAGTATCTAGGTACCTAAGGACCGACCTCTGCTCCTAGGAGCTCCTCTTATAAGGGAGTGCCGAATAGGCCTAACGGCAGCTGTTGAGAATCACCTGGGCTCCACTTGGGGGCTGAACTGGGCCTTGTATACTGTACGCTTTACCATGCACACAGGACTTAATTGTAGGCTCGGTTGGGGGAGGGCGAGGTCCGTGTCTGCATGTTTCCTACTGTAGCTAGCCCGGCGCCGTGGATGCGGGACTGACCAATGGGTGGGGCCGCGGGAGACGGCAGCGGGGGCCGCTCCTCCAAGGGGGACAAAGCTCGAGTGAGAGAAAATGGGACGATGACCACAACCTGGACTTCCCCCGCAGCTGCAAAAACCGAAAGTGACCGCTCGCCATATTCCATCCGCTCCCTCGAGAAGCATATAGGGCAAATCCCGTCCATATGTGCCCGGCACCATGGCAACGACGTCACCCAAGTCCAAGTCACCCGAGGGGGACTCACCCAAGTCCTCCAAGTCGGATCAGCGACCCGAGGGTCTTTCGTCGGCCATAATCGAGGTTGCCCCCGCTGGCGAAGCGGAAGAGGGCGACGACTTCGAAACGGCCTCCTTCGACGTCGCCTCGACGGCCTCTACCAGTGTTCAGTCGAGCGTCTACCAGCACTCGTACGAGAATGGACGGCGTGTACGTTCAGGCCTTAGAGTATTCCGTCGCACCATGTCCGGGTGGCTGACCGCGGAACTGTGTCATGCGACCCCAGTATCACCAATACCGCCACGGCCGGTACCCGATTCCCAATGACGATGACGAGCAAAACCGCGAGGATATGAAGCATGCGCTGACCCTGGAACTGACCGAGTACGTTCCCTTCGCCTTCACATCTATCCGATACTCGCAGCAGCAAGGTGAGCCAGCCAGCGCATTTGCTGACTGGTGCGGCCGCGACAGTGGCAAGCTCTTCTTCGCGCCCATCGGGGACAACCCCCAGAAGATTATTGATCTAGGGACTGGGACAGGAATATGGGCCATAGATGGTCGGTATCTCGCCGTTTACGAGCTTTCACGCACCTCTCGGGCGTCGCAGCTGACCCCCATCTGCCAGTCGCCGACCAGTTTCCGAGCGCCGACGTCTTGGGCCTCGACTTATCCCCCATCCAACCCTCCTGGATACCTCCAAACCTGCGCTTCATGGTAGACGATGTCGAGGACGAGTGGATGAGTGGCGACGATTTCGATCTCGTTCATCTCCGCCATATGAGCCCGATCCTGAAGGACGTGAGGAAACTCGTGGGGACGGCCATCCAGTCAGCCTTCGCCTTTGGCCGCCAACCGAGTCCGAATATCCTTGAATG
>Ga0247777_1000684_pt1 | contig 10113 bp, 17 predicted proteins | sample UWRJL154409C5_FD_179937 | JGI IMG/M metagenome (GOLD analysis project Ga0247777, IMG submission 179937) | Plant litter microbial communities from Arlington Agricultural Research Station in Wisconsin, United States - UWRJ-L154-409C-5 | ecosystem: Environmental > Terrestrial > Plant litter >...
AGGGGGTACTGGAGGATTTTTTTTTTTTCTAGGGCTGGAAGATCGTGAGAAGATGGACGGCCATGAAGGTTGCGTTAAAGGACAGTACTTTGGAAGAAAGGAAACTGTGACCGAGAAGGAGGAATCCACAGGTACTCAAGGAGCTTATGTACCCGTAGAAGGTACGGTACTCGTGAGTTCCCTGTGGGTACCTATGTTGATTCACTGTGAATTCTTTGTACGGCAGCAGCGCTGCAGGAGTGAATAACGGAAGCTGTGAATTCAAAGCGACTGCCATGGCCCCCTTCAACCCAAACCCCGAGGCAGGCCTTGACGGGATAAGCTCATTCGTCTACCCAGTGTCAATGCTAGGTAGGTACCGTACCTACCTAGATACATGGAACTTCGAACTTACCTCTTTTGACAGGTGCCTTTGGTACAGTGCTGCTAGACGTATCTATTCTCTCAACCGCTAATTAGGTTCCATTCAGTTATTCATCATGAAAGAGGTCGCTTTTCAAGACCCCTCAGGTGATATGCTACCTTGGATGGAGTAACAGCACTTATGGACGATGGGATGGTTTCTTCCACTCCAAGTTATCAGCAGACCAGTACCCAAAGAGCTGGACACAAAGCTCTGTGATTGTAGGATCGATTCAAACCACCGCCCGAACAGCAAGTGGGTCCTGGATGCCCTACAGCCATCACCACTCCTGCTGCGACAAGTTGCAAGCACTGCCAAACATTTCACACCTCTTTCATCACCCAGTTTCTTACAGGATGCGTAGTAGATTAGGGGCTTGGGCAGTTCCGAGACATCTTTGACGACACTGCAGTAGTCGACCCCGAGGTTGTGCGGTTTTGCCTGATGCTGATAAACCCGGGCAGTTACACCACAAGAGGATGCAGTTGCTCATCGCAGCTAGAGGAGCAACGCGTGCAACTGACCATCATGTCAGACCAACTGTGCTGGGCGAATCTTGCCCTCGCGGCCCCCAACTTCCAGCACCGTCTGCACAGGCGCTAAACCGGCGCTAAGCAGGGCGAGCACAGGGTGGCACAGGGTGGCACCGGGTGCCGCCCCTGAGCATACTCGGCAAACCTGTGTTCCGTGACCGAAGGACGCTGAAAAAAGTGTCAATGTCAGGAACAGCGCCAGCAGTACCACTGAGCCACAATAATCCAAAAGATCGTCCGTATTAGCACTCCGTGCTAATACCCTGCTGGGCCATGCTATATTAAGGAGCAGTCGCCAGGTGCTCCTTACAAGGAAGCTCTTCCAAGGCCTGGCATCTTCTGCAGTTCTTCGGAAGAGGAAGCTCTTCTGAGCCCCCGTATCTTCTGAGCCCTGACATCTTCTGAAGTCCCTCTTACGAGGTTTTCTCTCAGAAGAGAAAGCTCTTCTAAGCCCCCACATCTTTTGGAGAGTGACAATCTCTGCGTAGGTGTCTGGTTTCTTCTGCGTAGACTAACTATATCAGGCAAGGGGTAGATATTAACCAGGTTCTCAACGCGCGAGGCGTCCCCTAGGCCCTATACAGAAGGCGGTGACAGGTGTCCTAGGTAGTTGCGCTGGGGGAGGCCCAACCCTCAGACCTGTCTACTCCGACCTGTCTGACGCGTTGCGTTTGAGGTTATCACCAACGTTGCTGTCGCCGTCGCCGTCGCTGTTGCTGTCGCCGTCGCCGTCATGCAGAGATTCGCAATACTATCGTCGTTGCCTTTGGTAACGGGGGAGGTTGGCTTGGTAACGAGGGGGAGGAGGCTGGTAATGAGGGCAGGGAGGACGCGTTCTGTATTAGGTGTGGCGCGGGCGGGTTGGTTACGTTACGTTGGTTAAAAACCTGAACACTAAGATTGGGCCTGTGATGTGCTACTGTACGGTGCTGGTACCGCCGGCCTTACTTCACCCTCTGCCCTCTGCGTTGGCGGAGACTTTGCGGTGTCCGTGCAGGATGTGTGGCTGTGTACGGTTGACAGTTCTGCTAGCTAAAATAGGCGAGGGCGGGGTCCCCCGGCTATCGCTTGTCATATCAGGCCGTGCGGCTGAGGGACCCTGGGTGCAGGAGTCGCCCCTTGCCTGATATAGTTAGTCTACACAGAAGAAACTAGACACCTCCGCAGAGATCGTCACTCTCTACTGTATACTTTCTACAATGTGCTTTGGGTTACCTGGGAGGATGGGATTGCGTATCGTCGTGGCGTCGGGCGGGTGAAGAGGAAAGTGCGGGAATCGCTCGAACTCAATGATATTGAGTCTATCTTGGACTAGTCAAGACTCAGATCCCTACTCGATCTAGGCCCTGAACCCGCACTCGATATCAGCTTATTGTCCGAAACGAATCTAGACAGTCGCTATTCCCCTCGTCGGCAGGATTCCTTAGCTACCACTGCTTTAACTTCAGCTACCCTGAGCTACTCTAAGCTGGGCGATCCTTGATGTAGGCATCTTGTCTATATGTACCTGAGCGCATTACGGCTCCCGCCGATACGAAGCGCTTTCAGATGCTACCAATGGTTAGCGACAGCACGGGCAATTCAGCCAGCCATACCCTCATGACGGCTGTCGGCCGATCCGACCATCGCCCTCAAAAACGGGCCCCGCGCCGACGCCAAATTGTGCGATTGGGTGCGTGGGCAAACGAAGGCGGTGAGGCCCGAGGCAGTCTGCTGCAAAGTCACTACCCTACTAGCCCGACGCTGAGGACGCGGGTGACAAGATCGCTCGGAGCGCCCGTCTAGCTTGCGATTTGCGGCGTCCTGTGCTGAGACTGCTTCCAGCTGCCAGCCGCCGCCGGTGGCGGGCGCTGCTCGGAGATGGAGGGACGAGACTGGGAGAATTCAGGTCAGTGCGTCTGCAAGCAGGCGAGCCACAAACGACGTGGCACTTGAATACGGGTTGGTTGACCAATGGCAGCAGCGGTATCTCAGTTCGATGTACTGTATCTCGGTTCTTGCCGATGAACTATTGACCTCAAAACTGAGTGCAGCACGCCACCGGGCGGCCTGAGCTGAACTTGACTTGCGATACTTATACCCGACGGGCCCTCAAGACTTTATACCGCTCCCCAGGCCAGGAATCGCGACTGGCAAGTCGAGCTCGACCGTCAACACCCACTTTCAAAGCTACACTCGTTACAAGTGGCCGCCATGGTTCCCAAGGCCTCCGCATGTCTTGTGCTGTTCGCGGCGGCGCTGGTCAGCGCCGCGTGTAACAAAAACAACTGTCTCCGGGCAGTCATTGGTGAATTGAATCCATACGTGACCACGGTCGGTCAGTCTAGTTAACCGGGCATCCAGCGTCTGCATTCCCCACGCGTCCGGTGGCGTCCGACTGCTCGAAGTTCATGACACAAACGTTCACGCCGCCGGTCGTCACCGTCGTGTCCACCTCGACAGACATCGTAACTATACCGGTGACGCTGACCACAACAGTGGGCGCGCCGCCGCTCCGGAAGAGAGCTGGCACCATGTGAGTGACTCTCGGTCCTGTCCGCTCCGGCCTATGCACTGAGCTTACGTGTACCCGTGCAGTCCTGCCTATGCCTCGGCTTGCGACAACAGCGCCGCATACTCGTCGGCCTGCTCGTGCCAGGGCTTCACCGAGACTACCATCACGCTCCCCCCCGTGACCACCACCCTCTCCACCACCACCTCGACCAGCGTCACCACCACGGCCACCGACGTGGTCTGCCAACCGACGGCCGCGGGAAGCCAGATCGTCGGGAACCCCAGCTTCGAAGATGGATCGGCTTGGAGCTTCCCGAGCCAGTGCTTCTACAGAGGGGCCTCTGGTGCCAAGGAGGGATCCCGTCACGTGTTCGACGCCCTCTCCCTCGCCCTTCTGACCTCTCCGAGCCAGATCGACTTGCTGACAACTCCTGGCCGATTTTAGTTTCTGCAGCGACAACACTGCTGCCACGGTCGTGATATCGCAGAGCCTCACCCTCTGCGCCGGCGTTGCCTACGATTTCAGGTGAGTGCTGCCAGGAAATCAGGGGGCGGTGTCTCAACGCCTCCCCCTTTCTCCCCCTTTTCGACATTGCTAGCGCGGTCACTGATGCGGGTCACAGCGCATATATCGGATTCGACAACGGCGGAGTCCCTTCGGCGCCTCGGAACGCTGAGTACGAGGTCCTTTTCAACGACATCGTCATCGTGTCCCGTCGGGCCCAGTGTTCCGGCGGCTGTCCCATCCTGCCCACCAACGGCAACGTGTATGCGGGATTCGACTTCGACACCGGGACGCTGCCGGCGCAGGCGCAGATAACGACCGGATTGCTCAAGATCAACGTCTACCATCCTGGCTACACCGGAGGCCAGTTCCAAAACTTTATCGTTGACGTCGTCAACCTGAAGGTTGCCGCTTGAGGCGGCCATCCTTGACACCACAAAAGGCCGGACCACGGGTGAGGGAAGGTGCTGACGCGGGAGACGGCGTACGCAAAGGTTCCTCTCGGGGGAGGGGTTGCTTACGAGGAACCTCGTTAACTGGGTGGCAGAATAAGGCTCCTGGGCTCTGCCACGCTCAGCACGCCTTGCACACCCACCGCACAGGTCCGCACAAGTCCGCACAGGTCCGCACTGGGTGGCACCAGGCGGTACAGGTTAGAGCACTGGCCCACTCACGAAGCTGGAAATGGCACAGGGCAAGATTCGCCTAGCACATTATGCTGTTATGAGAGCAAGCATTTGTCCCATACGTGCTTCAACTGGAAAGTAGTTGTAGCTCTGTGCTTTGGAATATCTTGCCTGAGGTTGATGAAGGACACGTCGGGGATCGAAACAAGCCAAGTAAATTCATCAAACCCTGTATGTGACAGCTCCTGTCCTTAGATCTTGGTTGGTTGGAATCTGCCATCTGTAGCAGTGATGTTCCCTGCGCCTACGGTGGCAACTATACTGGCAACTCCACTGGTGTGTCACCAGTTCCACTCTCCTCAGAGTGTCCTGGAGCATACAGCGCTAAACTGACATACCAAAGACTTCCATGGCCAACCGCAAGGTTGAAGCAAGCTGAGCAGCCCCACCTCCCAACTACTATTTCTACAGCGATTTGCACTGCTTCCTGTAGCGTGCGTGCTGAGTGTCGTAGTGCTTGGGGCAGGGAATTCTCATGGAAATCGACGGAAGCCAGCCGAATCTCCTCGAAGTGCTGATCGAAACGGTTTCATGGCTACCTATCCTTCGTGTGGATAGCACGTAGATGATCAGCGACCCAGCCTGATGTAGGGGCTTACAGGGGCACCACGGTGCGTCGGCAGAGTGTAGCTGGTTGACAACTGTGGGCATTCTCCGGACAGCAGCGGTGAGGACCATGTTCAAGTATCTGCCAGATCTACTGTACCACACGGTGGGGAGCACTGGAACACCGCCGGCGTTGGTCTGCCGACGCAAGATGCGGCGTTCGAAACACGTTGGGAGGGCTTGGAAGGGAGTGCGACGAGGGAAGCAGAAGAGTATAGTATACGTAACATCACTGGGACTAGGCCTGGACTGCGGCAACGCGAGGAAGGTCGAACGGGAACTGCGCTATCATCTGGGAACGACAGCGGTGATGTTTTTTTCTTTAACCGAAGCCGTGTCTATGACAGTCGGACAGTGTCCGAATGGCTTCCCGCAAGCAGCATCTGCGCTCCAGAGAGTACCGCCAACTGGTTGGTTCGTAGGGGTAGCACGGCGGCTACGTGCGTCTTCCCCGTTAACACGGCGTCTACTGCGTACGGCTTGGGTGTCGGTACCACAGCATCGGGATTTTCCATACCAAGTGACTTGTGGCGGGGTCGCAAGGAGGACTAGGTCTTCGTACGGGACGAAGCCAGTGTTTTGTCATCATGAAATATCCGTGTCTGCTGCCTTGTCATCACTCGTCGCGGCCTGCTTGGGCTCATTGGGTGACTCGATCGCGTCTGCGCGTGCAACGGAATCAGTTTCGGCGATGTTCGGCAGCAGGGAAATGGGCATCAACTCACCTTTCATGTGTACGTCGCCGTCGGCTTCCATCCGGCGCTTGACGGCATAGCCCAGCTTGCGCTCGAGCTTTCGGCGCTTCTTGGAGCTCAAAGCAGCCCTGGGGCCACTGGAAGGCAGTATACCGGGACGGGCCCCGCGTTTGGTGTCGGCCTTTGCGATGCGTGACCGGCCCTCGGCCGATCGCTTCTGTTGGGACTTGCGAGCCTTCGCGGCACGGGCCACGAGCCGATTCCGAGACGGCCCGTTGGGATTCTTGACCGACGGCATTTTGGCGGGCGGGTGAGCGGGGAGCGGCGTGCTTCGGAAGAAACACGGACGGACGTCGATTCGATCGTCCCAAAGGATCCAAGCGGAAGGGGGTCGTCGACAGAAGTGGATGTTGAGAAAGTCGGGCCTGCCCACGGAGCAGGTCCCACACCGTCAATTGAGCCGCAAGCGGGCTAAAGTGGGTCCCATCGGGCGGTTTCTGTGGGTCGGGATTTTTTTGTCTCAGCCCGCCCCCCGCCATGTGGCACGCTTGGCAGGGCCCACCCGACAGGGTCGACAGTATCTTCGCCATCCCGGCGAGCCAGGATGGTTTCAGGACCGCTGCAACCTCTCACCGGCGGGCTCTCCACACCGAATCTCGAGTCATCCATGCTCGCCATGGGAGCAGGCCTGGGTTTGGGCCAAGGGGGAACTTCACGACGGTGGTCCGTCTTGATGCCCGTTGCCCTGCCTCTGATCTGGGGCGTTCGCTCGTCCTTCCATGATTGTCTTGGGGCAGCGAGCACCCAAGCACGGTGACGAGGGAGCGCAGGTGCTCAAGCGACATCTGCGATCAAGCGACAGCTGGGACGACCCATCTGGGACGGTCTGCCTCCCTTTTCGGATGTCGCTTAGAGCTGTCCATGCTGGGTTGGCCGTCTGTGCGCATCATGGTTCGAAATCCGGGGTCTCAGGCTATGGTGAGACGTGTGTCTATTGATCGGCAGCTTGCTGCCAATGGGCCCGACCAATGCCATCGCAGGACACCCCCTTGGAGACGGCGGTCGACGATGCCCTGAAGCCGGAGGAGTGCCCTCTGTGGAACCTGGCCTGGTCACCGAACAATACCCCTCGAGGCTCCCCGTCGCCGGATCCGCGTCTCGTCGTCTCTTTTGGGCAGCGCCCCTGTTTCTCTCGGCCAGCGACCGCTGGGTCTCCCCCCCTAAGAAGGGTCAAGGCGCAACTTGTCTGCTAAATGCACATATATCCTCTGCTAACCGTGCCGGCGCCGGGAAACCCTGCCTTCGCCGTCCTCCCCTTGGCCCTTCTGCTCCTAGATGCAATATCGATGTCGCCATAGCCCTTGGAGACGACTCGCTTCCTAATCTCCCAGGCATCTTCCCATCCTCTGCTCCCTCGGAGACACACACGCCAGAACAGAGACGTGTTTCTTCCGGACGATATCTTTTCGGACACCACGATGGCGGGGCTGCTCGTGGCCCGAGAAGCTCTCGCGAACTTGTCGACGGACCCGAATCTCCCCCACGACGATCAGGGCCCCCAGCTCAACTTCACCATCTGGTTGCTCGCCGGCCTCTCGTCCGGCTTCCTCGGCTTGCGCCTGTACTGCAAGTTCCTGCGCGGCCGCGGCCTCTGGTGGGACGACTATGTCCTAGCTCTCGCCTGGGTGCGCCGAGTCTCTCATATCGTCCGTTGCTAGCTGGTCTAACCTCATCGCGCAGGTCTCTCTCGCCATCGCCTGCGCCATGACCTCCGCCGCGGTCAGCCTGGGCTACGGAAAGCATATATGGGATATGGACCCGACCGTTTTCCCTCCGCTCATCCTGGTCTCTAACGTGGCCGGCACCTTCTCCATACTTGCCGCGCTCTGGAGCAAAACTTCCTTCGCGATGACGGTCCTGCGCATATCCACGGGATGGGTGAGATGGGCCGTGTGGATGATTATCGTGTCCTTGACCGTCATCATGGGTGCCGCCGCCGCTTTCGAGTGGATCAAGTGCACGCCAGTCGAGAAGAACTGGAATAAGAAGCTGCAGGGTACCTGCTGGCCCACAGAAGTGGTAATATACTACTACTCCTTCTCATCAGGTACGTCGTTCACCAGAAGAACCGAGAAGCGTCTCCCGCACTCCCAAACGCCGCTGTGCTGACAATAACGTCACGGTAACAGCATACTCCGGCGTGATGGATATTACTCTGGCGCTCTTTCCCTGGAAGATCATCTGGGGGATGCGAATGAACAGACATGAGAAGATCGGCGTGCTGTTTGCTATGAGCATGGGCGTCTTGTGAGCCTGGACCCTTCTAGCGAGACTCGAAACCGTATGGGCTAACTACCATCACTCGTAATAGTGCAGGTGCGGCGTCCCTTATCAAGGTCCCCCAGGTCCAAAGCCTGAGTTCTCGGGATCCGAGTGAGTAGCAGGCCGCGCCCTCGTTCCCCAATGCGCCAGAACTGACACCACCATAGGCAAGACGGTGCAGCTAGTCATTTGGGGTGTTGCCGAGAGCGCCATCACGATCATCGCGGCGTCAATACCGATCCTGCGTGCCTTGCTGCGGGACGGAAAGCAGTCCGCGGTCGACATGGCAAGCATCGACAACATAGACTCGAGATTTCAGACGGAGCAATCCCAACCGACGAGGAGTAACGGGGGCTCGCCATAATCTCGCCTAGGTTGGCAATAAGGGGAGGAAGGGGGAAATAAATGGTCGGCATGTACGAATGGGCAGATGGAAATACCCGGGACCATGGCGTTTACTCTCATGAGGCTGCGTATGGGCGTTACGAAGCGGAAATCAAGGGCTTCGCCAGAAACACAGGCGGGCAGATGCGGGATGGGGAAGGGCTTGGACAAGGAGCATACGTTTGCATTCCGGGTTGATCGGCATGTGTTTGGCGTTTTGGGGTATGGGTCGTTGAGTTCACGGCCAGTCTCTCTTGGTAGCACACACGGGGGGTCATGGCCAGGATCGGACGACCCCAAAGTAATCGTCCTGGGTGTACACTGAGGGGGGTACATCGGCTGGACTTTCATCACCAACCATCGTCATCGGGCTCCTTCGTCGTCTCTGTAAATCGTGACACTAGCCGCTCGGCCGGAAAGTCGGGTAATGAGGAGTGGTCGTTCTTCTGCCCACGACTCGGTGGAAGTCGGCGTGGAGGGTCAGATGGGGACGGACGGGGCGCCCCGGTTACCAAGGCAGAGAAACGCGCAGTTTTCGTATAAAATATCACCATTCTTACATGCTACTCTGTTCTATGTTATGTCCCAATCCTGGAGCTACCCTTGTGAAGCCGATAATGAACGCTATTGTAGGCAGACGGATATATCACCCGTGGTAGCTAGCTGGGCAGGCCTTCTGGTGGAGGCGGCGGCGTTGAACCAAAGACGCCTGGAGCCAGGTCTTAGACGCACTATGGCGCTAGCAATATAAAGTGCGTCGTCGCAGGACTCGCCTTATGACGCAACTCGGTCGCTGTTCCTTCCCAGCGTGCTTGGGCTGGCCAAAGCTCCCTCCTCAGCATCGTCTTTCAGCAGCTTGCGACGGGCGGCCTGCTCCTCGTCCTCGTCGTCGCTCATCAGGCCGTCCAGCTCAAACTCCTCTGCGTCCCGAAGTTGGCGACCTTCGTTGGCAACATGGCCCCGCGCAGCCGATCGTCCGTCCGCCTTGGTGGTCGAGCCGGCGGCGTTGGCCGAGGCGTCGTACACGCTTATGAGCATATTGACGAAAAGAAACGTAAGAAAGGCGAGGCTGTACAGGATCAAAATGTATGAGACGTGGTCGAGCTTGGAGTGGGCGACCAGGTCCATCTGCTCCTCGGTGGCACCCATGAAGAGGAAGCCTGAAGCGTAAAGCAACTGTGACGGCGATTAGCGTGCCGACCCAGCAACGGGTGCGAGCGGGCGGGCGGGGCATAACTTACGAATACGGGTATGTACTGGAAGCTATGGGATTCGCTGCCATCCTCGCGGAGGCCGGTTTTGTCCCAGAGCACAAACGAGACTTCGATCATGCGCGTCAGCCCGGCCGCCATCAAGGTGTAGCCAAACATTTTGTGGGTCATGGCGCTGATCATCAGCTCTTGGGGGTGAGCCGACATGGCCCAGCCGGTTATCAAAATGACAAAGCCGGGGATGAAGTTGCGCTTAGGAGCGCCGTCACGGCCAC
>Ga0247777_1000685_pt1 | contig 10101 bp, 10 predicted proteins | sample UWRJL154409C5_FD_179937 | JGI IMG/M metagenome (GOLD analysis project Ga0247777, IMG submission 179937) | Plant litter microbial communities from Arlington Agricultural Research Station in Wisconsin, United States - UWRJ-L154-409C-5 | ecosystem: Environmental > Terrestrial > Plant litter >...
GTGGCTCACCCAGGCAGTGTCGGATCCGGATCCTGCTTCGCGCGCGGAGCAGCTCTCGCGCTGGGACGCAGCCCCGGCCGCGCGGCTCGCGCACCCGCGTGAAGAACATCTCATTCCGTTGATGGTCGCCGCAGGTGCTGCAGGCGAAAGTCTCGGTGCGCTCGATTTTCGCGAGCGCGTGTGGGGCGTCTCGATGGCCTCCTATCGCTTCAGCGACGCAGTCGCGCGCTGACATATTGCGATGGAGATGTGAGAGTCATCACATTCCACAGCGTTCGACGCGCTTCGATCCGCCGCAAAACACCTCGCCAGGCGTCGGTGTAATAAATCTCGACAGCGCGCGTGTACAGCGAGTCGCGATTCGCCGCGCCCGCTGCAAGCGCATTGGTTCTTGCAGAAACGACACGCCTCAAGCGTGCGCCGCGCACACCCATTCACAAGACGCAGACCTACGTCGCGAAAGTTTTGCGACCAACGTCGCAATCATCGCCGGAATACGTAGCGTTCTACCTTCCTGCTCCCTGCCAACGGCTGCGGTTTGCCTGTGACGAAGCTCACACAACTCAGCGCCGGCAGAACTTACAGATTGCCGACGGCACGGCGGTCCAGCGCGAAAAAAGAAGGGCTGCATCAAGCCGTTACGGCGTTGGCGCGCGGCGTGCAATCCCGCCAGGGCCAGATCAAATGCCCGAAAAGGATGATGCCGAATGTCGAGGAAACAGATCGTTGCCGCCAGGACCACCCTGGCCGCGCTCGGTCTCGGTTTCGCAGCCATGCAGGTGGCCAGCGCAAACAGCAGGGATGAACGAGCGAACTATGTCTACGCCTCCGGCGACGAGCCGGTGATCGGACAATGCTTCCGGCCGAAGCTTCCCACGCCGTTGAGAACGGCGGCGATTGGAAGCACCACACCGAATAACAACAAAAGCACCGAGGGCAGCAGCAGCAACGCCGACGGCGGCGGGTTCAGCTTCAGCCTCGGGGGCGGTGGTAGCCGCCGGGGAAATGGCTCGCACAACTCCGGCCTGAGTGGCGGCGATGAAGGCGGCTCGAGCGGATCGTTCGGATCGCAAGGCCCCGTCGGCAACAAGAAGAACGAAAACCGGGGCAGTGACAACACGCCACCGCACGATGCACCGACGGTCGACACGTCGACAGATACAGATAACAAGAACACGCGCCAGGACGATTCGCCGCAGACCTCCGGAACACCGGGCGGAGGCAGCGTCGAGCCCAAGGCGGGCGATCCACCACCGTCGAATCACAATAACAACGACGGCAACAACAATAGCGGCGACAACAAGAACGATCATCACGACGACGGCGATCACGGATCGCCGGGCCAGCCGCATTCAAATGATCCGACACCGCCGGGTCCCGGCAGTGGCGACACGGGCTGGGGCGGGAACGACAACAATAACGACTCTCACGATGACGACCACGGCTCGCCCGAGCCGCCGCACTCGAACAACCCGCCGCCGCCTTCTGGCAGCGGCGACAGCGAGGGTCACGACAACAACAATGACCACCATGACGGTGGCGACCACGGCAACGACGACAACAACAGCCATCACGACGACGGCGATCACGGCAACAACGATAACAACGATCACCACGACGGCGATCACGGCTCGCCCGGTCAGCCGCACTGGAATCCGCCGGCAAACGACCCGCCCTCGGGTGGTTCGCAGCCGCAGGAGCCCACGGCTGTTCCCGAGCCCGGCACTCTCGGCCTGCTCGCGCTCGGCCTGGCGGCGGCAGCCCTGAAGCGCCGCCGCCGCACCTGAACGCGGTCTCCAGGCGTCACCCAATAAAAAGCCCGCCTCACGGCGGGCTTTTCGTTTCAGCGGTTTCTCGACAGCGCGTCAGACCGCGCAGATCACCGCAATCTCCACGAGATACTCCGGCGTCGCCAGCTTCGACTCGACGCACGCGCGCGCCGGCGTGTTGCCCGGCGAGACCCATGGGTCCCACACCGAGTTCATCTCGGCGAACGTGCCCATGTTCACGAGCCAGATGGTCGCGGAGAGCAGTTTCGTCTTGTCGGTGCCTGCCGCAGCAAGCAGCGCATCGATCTGCTTCACGATGGCGGTGGTCTGGTCTTTCACGGTGGCGCCCTTCGCCACCTGGCCGGCCACGTAGACGGTGCCGTTGTGAAGCACCGCCTGGCTCATGCGCGGACCGGTCTCGAATCGCTTGATCGTCATGATGTCCTCTTCGTGCGCGGAAGCCCGAGCTGGTTGAGCATCCGCTTGTTGGCAAAGTGGTGGTAGCTGTCGGTGGCGAGGTGGCGCAGTTCCGCTTCGTTCGCGGACTTCGTGACGTCGAGCTCGATCCAGCCGTTGTGGCCCATGTACATGGGAATCGTGAAGCGCTCGTCTGCGGTGATGAGGAGGCCCTGGCGGTCTACGCCGGTCCAGAATCCCGCTTTCAGCGCGTCACCTCTGAAGTACGCGAGGGCAAAAGACTTCTTGCCGGCCTTCCACACGGGGTAGCCGAATTGAACCTCTTCTGACGTCTCGGGCCATGCGAGGCAGATTTTTCGCATGAGTTTCAGCAGGCGCTGGGCGCGCGCCGATTTCATGGGGTCGATCTGCTCGGGGGTGAGCTTGACGTTCGGTGGCGCGATTTCGATTGTGTCGCCGATGGCGGCGCGCAGCTTCGGGTGCGCTACTTTTTCGTACGCCTCTCGGACCAGCACGGCGATGCGCTTCCACGAGAGACCCTTGTTCAGATGCACGCCGAGCCAGCCTCGTGGGCCCACGTAAGGAGGCACGAAGAAGTGCTTTGGCTCGCCTTTGACGTGGATCTCCTGCGCACCGGGCGGTGAGTTCAGCCAGAGCGAGATGCGGCCGTCACCGTGGTGGTTGATGGTGTACATCGCGAATGTTTTTCCCCGCACATGGTAGTGCGGGGAGCCGTGGGCGGTGCCTTCCTCGGCTTCGGGGAAGGAGAGGCAGACCTCGCTTACTGCGTCGCTTATCGTTTTTCTGGATTTGGATTTGGGTTTGGGCATGGCCGTGGAATGCTAACGCAGGCGGCGGGCCACTCGAAGAGGGGCTTGGTGGGCACCGGCCGTAAGACCGCATCCTGCGGGGCCTCTTCTGCGCGTTGTCCTACGCGCAGAAGTGCCCACCAAGCCCCTCTTCGAGTGACCCGCCGCTGAGTTGCAGCGTGCGGCCGGTCGGCTGGAGGGGAGTGGGAGGTGGCGGAGGCGCCTCTCAGCCGCCCGGCGATTGAGGGCTTCTTTTCCTAGTCGAGGCCAAAGGCGAGCAGCACATTCCCGGGATTACCGATGAGCCCACCGTACCCGGAATTCACGAAGAGCATGCCGCCCACAACGACCGGGCCCGGGCCATCCATGCTCCCACCCCGGGCGGTCACGCCATTCACGGTTTTGAACTGTTTATTCGTATCGAACAACCACAAAACTGTGCCGTCCTTCTGCGCGTAAGCCCGGATGCCCCCGTCCATTGCGCTGTTGATCACCGCGCCGGGGATAGACGTCAACGCGCCCCCCTGCCCCGCACTGCAGCCGGGCGCGTCTCCGCAAAGCTTCTTCTGCGGCCCCTGCTTCCAGACCACTTTCCCATCCGCCAGGTTGAGTGCAACCATCCCACCCGGCGTGGGCGTCAGCAGATCCGCGGTACCGAAATAAGCCGTCTCACCGTCGCTGGTCGTGCCCCACTGCCCGCCGAGCCCGCTGCCCTTGCCGAACTGATAGGTCCAGATCGTTTTGCCGTTGTTGTCCGGATCGAGCGCATGCGCGGTACCCGACTTCTGCGGCACGATCAGGTAGTCCTTCCCCGACTTCGCATGGATGAGCGCCGGCGCAGCGGAGAAGTCGAAGTCAGGGCCCATGGCCGCTGGGCACACCGGGTTGTCAGGGTTCTTTTCCTTGCACCCCATCGCCCACACGTCCTCGGGCAGCACCTGGTTGAACCACTTCACCGCCCCCGTCGCGAGATCCATCGCGACGATGGCGTTCGTCATCTTCTGCGGCGGATCTGCATAGCTGTTGCCCGTGGCGACGTAGAGCAGCTTGCGTTTGGCATCGATGGTCGGCGACGACCAGATGCCGCCGCCGGCGGGGCCGTGCGACTGCACGCCTCCCGTCGTCTTGCCGCGCGGCTTGTTCTCGTCGATGGTGTAGGTCTTCCACACGACCTTGCCGGTATTCGTATCGAGCGCCGTGACGTTGCCGCGGAACGTGCAGCACTCGTAGTTGTTGCTCGCGCCCATGCCTTCTTCGCCGATGCCCTGCACCGGCACGTACATGCGGCCATCGAACACCACCGGTGCGCCCGTGATGCCTGCGGCGGGATGCGCATCCACATGCGTCATCCAGACCTGCTTGCCGGTCTGCGCGTCGACGGCGTACGCGTTCGCGCGCTGATCACCGAAGAACACGGCCGTGCCCGACTTGCCGTCAGCCGCTGTGTAAGGCGCGATCGAAAGTGCGGAACGCACACCCGCGGCCGCCTGGAACGTCCAGTACGTGCAACCCGTCTTCGGGTCGAGCGAATAGACGTCGCGATTCTCGTTAGCGACAAACAAGCGGCCGCCCGCAACGATCGGCTGCACGCGCGCGGACGCGACGTTCGCGTAACCAAACGCCCACTTCAATTTGAGACGCGGCAGGTCGGCGGCAGTGAGCTTGCCTTCTTCCACAGGCTGGAAGCGCGCGTTCTCCACGCCGTTGCCCCAGCTCACCCACTTCGGGCTCGCGGTGAACGGCTCGTTCGGCTGCGGCTTCTTGCAGAAGCTCTTCGCGAGCGCAGCTTTCGCTCCGCTGAACGTCTGGCCGCTCGCGAACTCGGCGGCGGCGCGGCGCTCCGGATCGCTGAGCGCCGCGGCCTGCACCTGCATCTTGCCGTTCGTGAGCGCGTTGTAGATGGCTTCGGGGCTGAAGAGCTTCAGCCGCTCCGGCGGCAGCGCGCGCGCCTGCAACCCACCCGGCGGCGGCCCCAGTGGCCCGAGTTTCGGTGGCGGCGCCTGCACGGCGGTATGGCACGCGGCACAGGTGCGCTTGAAGACTTCCTCACCGTTGGGGGCGGCGGCCTTGGCGGCAGGCGCCTGTGCGAACGCAAACGAAGTGGTGAGAGCGCCCGCGACGAGCAGCATCGCGACGGCAATACGCCTGGCTTGCATCGAAACCCCCTGTGCGAAAACGGCGTTTGGGCGGCCGACGCATGGCGGGCCGCCACTGCAGAGAACTGGATCTTTAGTGACTATACAGGCGTGTACCCTGCCGGAGCGCCGTGGCTCCGGCAGGCAACGCAAGTTGGATCGTCAGGCGGCCGGCTTCTTCAGGCCCTGCACGGTTTCGAGCGCCTTGAGGACGTTCTCGTCCGGCTTCATGTTGCCGATCGTGGCGGCCACTTTGCCGTCCGGCGTGACCACGAAGGTGGTGCGCTCGGTGAAGCCGTGGTCGATGTCCTGGCCCTTGGTGTTCTTCATGCCAGGGCGGCCGTCCATCACCTTGAGCTCGTAGCTCTTGGCAATCTTGCCGTCAGCATCGGAAGCAACCGGCAGCTTGCCGGCGCAGTAATCCGGGTCGGCCGAGAACTCGTTCAGCGTGGCGATCTTGTCGAGCGACACCCCGATGACGGTGGCACCGGCGGCTTTGAACTTGTCCATGTTCTCGGCAAAGGTGTGCGCCTGGATGTTGCAGCCGCCCGTGTAGGCGGAAGGATAGAAGTAAACGACGACCGGGCCCTTCTTCAGCGCGTCCTTCAGCGAGTAGGAAAACTCCTTGCCCGCCAGCGACGCCTGCGTTTTGAAGTCCGGCGCCCTGGCACCTTGTTCGATCGCGGCAAACGCGGGCAGCGCGATGCAGCCCGATGCAATGACACTCACGAGAACCCGTTTCATATGCGTGCTCCTGTCTGGGAATGGGGGGAACTCTGCCCGCGCCGTGGTGCCGGCGTCAAAGGTGCCCGGTGGGCCGTCCACAAGTTGCAAAGAGAACACAATTGCTGGTGTGCGTGCGAACTATTAGACGGTGTCTCCGCGGCGGGCGGCTAAACTGTCGAGACCGTTTTGGCACCTGGGGGATTTCAGCTTTGGCTACTGCGACCGTTTTCGGCATCAAGAACTGCGACACGATGAAGAAGGCGCGGGCCTGGCTCGACGGGCATGGGGTGGAGTACGCCTTTCATGACTACAAGGCGGAAGGCATCGATGTCGACCACGTCAAGCGCTGGGCCGCTGCAGCGGGGTGGGAGACCGTTCTCAACCGGGGCGGGACTACCTTTCGAAAGCTTCCTGACGCGCGGAAGACGGGGCTCGATGAGCGCAAGGCGATTGCGCTGATGCTGGAGCAACCCTCGATGATCAAGAGGCCGGTGCTGGAGGTGGGGGGGCGGATTCTGGTCGGCTTCAAGCCGGAGGAGTACGCGAAGGCGTTTCCTGGGCCGCGCTGACGGCACCGGATCCGGAAGCCCTCAATCGCCGGGCGGCTGGGGGTGGGCCAACTCTTCGTGTCGTCGCTTGAGCTCGACTTCTCCGAGCGGCAGCTGGCGGTGGACGTGCAGGCTTTCCACCCATTCCGCGGCGAAGTCGCGCTGGGAGACTGCGTTGACGATCGCAGTGATCGTCATCGTGATCAGCGCGCCGAGTGAGGCGAGCGCCATGTCCTTCTGGGCGTCCCATTGATCGCCCTGTGACCCGAGGAACGCGGCCCCGAGGCCGCTGCCGAACAGCTCCGCCGAGAGCCATTCGATCAGCTCATAGAGCATCGAACTGGACATCGTGAGATCGAGCGGCAGGAAGTAACCCCAGAACCCCCGAACGTTCGCGACGCGAAGAAACAGCTCGCGAATCGGATACGCCAGCAGCAACCCGTAGCTGAAGTGCACGACCCGATCGTAGTTGTTGCGCTTCCAGCCAACGATCTCGTTGAACGACGAGCCGGTCAGGTCCTTGAACGCCGCGTCGTACGGCACTTCGGCGTACGTGAAGTGCGCGCCGATGATGTGCAGGCAGAAAAACACGAGAATCATCGTGTACGAAATGCCCGAGAGCGGTAGTCGCTTGCGCGTGGCGAGCAGCACGACAGCGCCGAATATCAGCAACACGTTCTCGAGCACCCAGTCCGAGCGATCGATGGGCGCGATGGCGAGCCACATCCACAGGGCTGCGATCGCTGTGATCAGCGTGGCAAACCAGATCTTCTTGGTCATGAGCGAGACTATCGGGGACAAGCGCAGCCTTGCGCAACCAGGGCTAGCGCTTCTCGATTTGTCTCGCCAGGTCGGCGAGCTCTTCGATGTCCATGACCTCTTCGATGGAAATCGAACCGCGCGCCGCCGGCGGCGTTGCGGGCACAGAGGTCATCGGTGCAGCGGACGCCGGCAAGTCACTGCCGCTGCCCAGCGAATCACTCCGCACCCAGTCCTTCTTCTGCTCCATCCACCGCTGATAGCGATCGAAATTCCACATCCCGTCTTCACCGCCCGATTGAATGACGTTGGAAATGTGGCTCATCTGCCCTGACCGCACCGTCGCGCGGGCCGCAAGCGTTCCCCACAGCATCTCGCATCGAGGCACGCGCAACCGATATTCAGGTAGGTAGTCGAGCCGCTGGCACACCACACCCACGAGACAATCCGCCAGCTGCGCGCGAATGTTCCCCTGGATCTCCGCGGGGAACGACATGCAGATGCGAGTAAGCGCTTCAGCGCAGCTGGCCGAATGCATCGTCGCCAGGACGAGATGCCCGGTCTCCGCCGCGTTCAACGTGAGCCGCATCACCTCGGGCGTGCGCATCTCGCCGATCACCAGCACATCCGGGTTCTCGCGAAGCGCATCGACGATCGCCTGTTCGAAGCTGGGTGAATGCGTCGGAATTTCCCGCTGCCGGATCAGCGAGCGCCGATTGGCGAACACATATTCAACGGGCGACTCGAGCGAGATGACATTCTTCGCCTCGGCCGAATTGATCTCTTCGATGAGCGCCGCGAGCGTGGTCGACTTGCCGCTCCCGGTCGGCCCGGAAACGATCGCGAGCCCCGTCGGCGCCGCCGTCAGCCGTCGCAGGTCGGGATGCAGGTTGCACTCGCGCAGCCCTTTCACGGAAGGCGCGAGCAGCCGCACGGCCAGCGCGAGACCTCGAATCGTCCGATACACGTTGATACGGCACCGTGTGCCGCCCAGCTCGAGCGAGGCGTCGGCCGATCCGCGCGCGAGAAGGTGCGCCCAGGCCTCTGCACCCAGCAGTGCCCGCGCATCCTGCTCGACGCCGGCCGCCGCAACCGGCTCACCGATCGAATGCAACACACCGCGCACGCGCACGACGGGCGGCGTGCCCGCTTCCACGTGCAGGTCGCTGGCGCCGAGGTCGCGCGCCCTGTGAATCCACGTCCTGAGGCTCATGGGGACTCCGCTGCGATTCAAGGTCTGGCCGACCGATATTGAACGCCTGCGGAGCACGTCGAGGTCAAGTCCCGTCGGAAAAGGAAGACGCCCGCCATGAGGCGGGCGCTTCCCGAAGGATCAGCGAGATCGAATCAGGCGGCCGCGCGCTTCCGGCGCAACGCGCCGAAGCCCGTCAGCGCAGTCATGAGCAGCCAGCCGGCGGCCGGCAGCGGCACCGCGTTGACCGTCACGTCATCGAAGGCCGCAAAGTACTGCGTGTCGAACGTGATGGACTTGGCGAAGCCCGTGAACGCGAACGTGGCCGACTGCCACACGCAGAACGGCGTTTCTTCCGCGCAATTTCCGGAGTTCGCGGCGAGGTTGAACGTCTGGCTCGATCCCGTGCCGTTCAGCCCGCTCCACACCGTCACCGACGCAGCGGTGGTGGCGGAATAAGAGAACGTCAGGTCGCCGGTAAAGCTGGCATCGGGACTGACGATGTTCAGCGCATTGTCGGGGCCGACCGAGGAGATCACGCCGAGCGCCGACGTGGGTTTCGTGAAGAACGTGATGGACGGGTCGTTCACCACGCCGAGGAGGTCACCGCCGAACGTGAAGTCGTAATCGGCGTGGACGGCGTCGACCGGCAGACCGCTGGTGACGGTTTCGAAATCGAACGTAACGGGCGCCGCGAAAGCCGGGGCAGCCGAAAGCAGCGCGGTGGCCGCGAGAGCCGAGATCAACTTGATGTTCACTTTTTCTATCCCCTAACTGAAACGTACTGAGGCCGACCAGTTGAGGCCTGACTCTCGGGAAAGATGCTAGCCCTCGTCGCATTGCCGACTTATTACACTTCCGTGATGAAACGCCGTCGCCCGTAGACGCTCCGCGCGAGCGCGGGCGAGAATCTTTCCGATGGATGAAATCATCGGCCTCTTCCCTACCCCTCTCATGCGCACGTCTGCCGTGCTCGGGCGCCCACTCGTGCAGGGCCTGATCGAGCACTTCGCGGGCCAGGCCACCCGCGACAACAACACGTCGCCTAAATTGACCCATACGGAAATGCTTCGGCCCGGCGACAGCCCGCTGTTCGTGGAGGCCGCCACGCTCATCACCCCGAAGCTCACGGATTTCGGTGCGCAGCTGTTCGGCGAGCGCATGGGCTGGGCGCTCAAGGAAATGTGGGTGAACGTGCTGGAGACCGGCGGCCACCAGGCCATGCACAACCACGCCAACAGCTTCATCTCGGGTGTGGTGTATCTCACACCGACCCATCCGGGCTCGCAGACCGTCTTCATGAAGTCCCCGGGCGGCACGGATTTCTTGTTCCGCAACGATCACAAAGGCATGACGCCCAACGAGTTCTGCGCGGACAAGTGGATCAGCCCCCCGCCGCAGCCCGGCGACATGGTGCTGTTCCCGAGCTACGTGATGCACGCCGTGCCGCCGAACCAGGGCGAGCGGCGGATTTCGCTCGCGTTCAACGCCATCCCGCTGCGGCTCGACTCCTGGGGCTACGTCGTCAGGTTCAGCGGTTGAATAGCCTGCCCGCCGATTCGGCAGCCTCACCCGCGGTCGAGTCCCGCAGCGTGTGGCGATCGCCCGCGTCGCTGCTCTTGATGGCGGCGTCGGGCTTTGCGGGGCTCGGCTATCAGATCGTCTGGACGCAGCAGTGCGCGCTCTGGCTCGGGCACGAGTCGGCCGCCGTGCTGGCTGTCGTCGCGGCGTTCTTTGGCGGGCTCG
>Ga0247777_1000686_pt1 | contig 10099 bp, 8 predicted proteins | sample UWRJL154409C5_FD_179937 | JGI IMG/M metagenome (GOLD analysis project Ga0247777, IMG submission 179937) | Plant litter microbial communities from Arlington Agricultural Research Station in Wisconsin, United States - UWRJ-L154-409C-5 | ecosystem: Environmental > Terrestrial > Plant litter >...
CGAGACGATGCCACTAACACGCCACACCGACAGACGTGGTAATCGACCGCACCGATCTCGACGCTGCTACAAGAGAGATCAAGGCCCTGGCTCAAGGCTCTCTGCGTTTCGCTCTCGACATGGTCGGCGACAGCACGGCCACGTGGTGTCAAAACGTGCTGGCGAGCTGTTGCGGGTCTCGCTACGTGCCCCCAGAGACGACCGCAGACTCGAGCGCGGACGGACCCGCGAGGGAAGCCGGGCAGCGACAGACGGCGGGCTCCCTGGGTCACCTGGTGTGTCTGACCGGCGCACCCAAGTCGTCGGTGCCGAGCGTGCGGGTGCACCGCGTCCCGATCAAGCTCTTCCACACCAACGCGCAGCTGGGCAGTCGGCTGAGCAAGTGGCTGTATCTGCTGTTGGACAGGGAGATCCTGGCGCCGCCAGAGGTCCGTTTCGTGGATGGGGGGCTCGATGTCGTCAACTCGGCGCTTAACCTATTGAAGAACGGGGAGGTGTCCGGTGCTCGGGTTGTGGTCAAGATGAAGGGCGGGGGAGCGGCAGAGCCATGATACGTGTCGCGATAGTACGCCACGCGAATAGAATCCTCCCTCCAAAGTGGTCGGGAGTTGGTCCGATCGAACCTTCGTACCTAAGGTACATCGACGTACTGTTCCCGTTAGACCCTGCGGAGGAAACTCCGTCTGCGGGGGTTAGTTGGACGGCTCGGGCGGCAACCCAATTACGTTTTTCGGAATAAGCCGACTCTGGGCTGGGCTTGGCGATCGGCCCCCGGATGCGATCGAGGGCGGGAAACGGAAGCTTGCCAAGTTCTACCACCCTGAAACGGGTTCTAGACAAGTTCCATGGGAAATTGATTTGTCGATGCCCCCGATCCCCTCGCTAGTACGTGCTGGGCGGCATACGCGTTGGGCTTAGCGGACACGGGACGACGAACTGGAGCCACTCACGCGGCCGAGTCGAGAATGAGACCATCGTCCCCCCGCGCATCGCCATGGCCCTTTGTGTGGCCCCCCAGTCTGGGTGCCCTACGCCATAGATTTCACTCATTTGGCCTTCTTGGACATCGTGACAAAGAAACTAGTCAGGCATTCGCGATGGTGCCGCTAGGGTTCGATGCATGGAGTTGTAACTGTCCTCGCAGAATGGCCATCGCCCGGCCGCTGCGGAGGTCGTCCCAGGGGGGGGGGGGGTGGACGTCTGCGACCGTCAACTCTGGTTGAAGCCTGCGATTTTGCTCACTCTGAACCAACTTTGGGTCTTACACCAGCCTCAAGAGCCGACCTGACACTCACCGCAGTTACCTCTCGGCCTTCGCGTACACCATGGCGACCACCACCACACCCTCTGGGAACGGCGTAGAGGGCGACCCCAACCGGCTGCTCTTCGCGTGAGTTCACACAAACTCTTTCTGGCCCGGAATTCACCTCCCCTGACCATCCCCTCCAGGTACTGGGTCCCCAACGTCTCGGGCGGCCTGGTCATCTCCAAGATCCCGCAGCGCACGTCCTGGGACCTCCCCGCCAACCTACGGTACGCGCAGGCGGCCGAGCGCGGCGGCTTCGAGTACGCGCTGACGCAGATCCGCTTCACGGCGTCGTACGGGGCGGCGCACCAGCACGAGAGCGTCTCCTTCAGCCAGGCCATCCTGTCGGGCACGTCGCGGCTCAAGGTCATGGCGGCGCTGCTGCCGGGCCCGTGGAACCCGGCCGTGGCGGCCAAGCAGCTGGCCAGCATCGACGTCTACAGCGACGGCCGCGTGGCCGTCAACGTGGTCAGCGGCTGGTTCAAGGGCGAGTTCACCGCGCTGGGCGAGTGGTGGCTCGAGCACGGCGAGCGCTACCGCCGCAGCGCCGAGTTCATCCGCTGCCTGCGCGGCATCTGGACAGCCGGCGACGACGGCTTCACCTTTGCCGGCGACTTCTACCGCTTCCGCGGCTACAAGCTGTCGCCCAAGCCCGTGCAGCAGCCGCACCCCGAGATCTTCCAGGGCGGCAACAGCGACGACGCCCGCGACAACGCGGCCGAGGTGAGCGACTGGTACTTCATGAACGGGACGGACCTCGAGGGCATCCGCGGCCAGGTCGAGGACGTGAAGCGGCGGGCGGCCAAGTTCGGGCGGGAGGCGCACGTGCGCTTCGCCATCAACGGCTTCGTCATCGTGCGCGAGACGGAGGAGGCGGCCGTGCAGGTCCTTCGGGAGATCCAGGGCAAGGCGGACACCGAGGCCGTCAACGCCTTCCACGACGCGGTGCAGCAGGCCGGGGCCAGCACGGCCAACAAGAAGGGCATGTGGGCGTCGAGCTCCTTCAACGACCTCGTCCAGTACAACGACGGCTTCAAGACGAAGCTGATCGGCACCAAGGAGCAGGTGGCGGACCGGATCCTGCTGCTCAAGAGCATCGGCGTTCACTTGGTTCTGACGGCTTTCCTGCACTACGAGGAAGAAATCGAGCAGTTTGGCCGGGAGGTCATTCCTCTCGTACGATCTCTGGAGGCGTCCGGACGGGGAACGGATCCCGACTTTGAGATTCAGCGCACGGGGGATGTGTACAGCAAACAATCTTGATCCGGGTAGCTCGGGCAGAGTTAGTGCACCTCCAAAGACCGCCTAGCACGGCCTGAGTCTTGAGGACCGCCGCCCCCATGCGTCTTGCGATCGAGACATCCGTCACTGCTTTTCCGATGGTTTCGTGAGTCGAGACAACCCGGCCCCTGCCGCTGCCATTCCACCGCCAACCGCCTGAACCGCCGGATAGACCGTGGCGAGCCCGCAGCCACCGGCTCCGGCGCTCTGTAATGTGGCGATCAGGGACGGAGCCATAACGTTACCGACACTGCTCATGATGCCGGATGCGACGGACCCTGCAGCACACGCAAGGTCATTCCACTTGATCACACAGCACAGAGGGTAGAAGACAGGGGGGAGGGGGCTGTCGTCGCGGTGAACATACCGGCATAAACCCCCTGTGACCCAAAACCCAAGGCCTAGAGTACAGGAGTTGCGCCAACGGCCAGCGTTGCAACGAGAATTATACCAACTCCGCCTATCACACTACGCGCGATGGCAGTGAAGGGATTTCCAGTTGCCCAGTCGGCACCATTGGTAGGTAGCTATTTGCAGGATGGTTTTCGTGATGAGAGCTTTGGCCCCAGGGGCTGTCAGAAGGAGTGGAAGAATCTGGGAGAACTTTATTCATGGCTGATCCTAGGCGTTAAGAAGACGGAATATGACTGAGGCTGGACAGCAAACGTTTCCTACCGTAGGTACCTAGGTACGTTAGGCCAGTGTCGAGCTTTATGGTGTACCTCTCTACCAAGGTCGATAAGACTGCCTAATAAAGATGTTCGACTGGACTCTTTTTCACACGGATCGGTTAGCTGGTGAAGTCCTGATGGAAGGCGCCCTGCCTTCCGATTGCAAACGCAGGTCGCGGCTCTGCAAATGAGGATGACTGCCTGTCGGAAGACCCCGGGCCGGGTCTGGCCTGGCCTCCCTGATTGACGCATGTACCCGTAGTCTACATACGTGGCAATGGGCCGGCCTCCCAGCCTATATAAGCTGGGACCCCCGGATGCCAGCCATAGCTCTGGACTTAGAAGACATCTTCTTTCCGGCCTCTCTTCGCGCCTTACGTGTTCTTGGGGGGGCCGAAGAGAGAACGACACCGGTGTGATGCAACGTGTCTAGCGGCGATGGTCTTTGCCAAGTCTCTGCCGCCCTCAGCCATGGGACGGTTCACCTGCATCAGTTTATTTGCAGCTTGTTTCGGTAAGGAGGGATCGATCGGGAGGAACGAGGTACTGGGTGTCGATAGTGTACATCTGGATCGGTTCCCGGAACTGCCCGCCTCGGTATATTCAGCCAAGATTGCTCGGACCCTTTTAGCCCCGGAAATATCTTTAGGTTGGCATGTTAGAGCGCTCTTTGTACGGATTACCTAAATTCACGGAAGATTCCGTGGGCTAGGCTAGTCCAATTCTCAGCCGCAATCTAGACCAAAGTATCGGACAATATCAAAGTCTGTTTAAGACGGGCAATAGGAAGTGGGGAAGTCACGTTGAGATGTCTCGTTGTATCACCTGCTTTGTGGTTCCCTTTCGGTCGTGTATATTTGAGAACGCCACAGTAGCATCCGCGGCAGGCTTCGCGGCCTCTCGGGCAGCGTCAGGGCATATAAGTAAAAGACATGGCTTGGAACTTCCTTCCACTGGTCCTCACGCTCTAAACTCTCCTTCACCTCCGGTACCCACCTTCAAAGTAACTTCGGTTCTGTGCCAGATACCAACTCCTTTCGAACGCGTCCCGCCTCAACCCCTGTCCGTCATGAAACTCGTCCTGCCCGCGTTTCTCGCTCTTCTCCTCAGCCTTGCGCAGGGCGCCGAAGCTTCTCGCCGCTCAGTGCTTGCCGAAATTCCCCAGATAACCAGCGCGCTGGAGAGCCGCCAGGGAAGATGCAATATTACGGCGAAGGAGGATGTTGACTGTGTCATTCATCCCCGACGTCCAACTCGCGTCATTCGCACGCTTCAACCAGGCACCAGCCTTCCTGTGACGTGTCAGACCCGCGGTCGAGAGTCAGAGCCGTACGTTCATGAAATGCACACCGTCATTCCAGACAAGATACCTTTATTAACCGTTCGGCACCGCCTGTCAGGGCCTGGGACTACATCGCGCAATGGGATTGCTATGTTAGCAGCAAATTCACCAGCCACCACTGTGAGGGTAGGTTTTGCAAAGCACACTCCCGTGCTACTTTCCTGCCAGTGCTGAAATACTGTCCAGTCACGTTGCGGCAATGTGCCGATGGCGATGATCCACATCCCACGCCATCGGGCACGCTAATTTCCCATTCAACCACTCCACCTTACACACCACGTACCAGCACTCGTACTACCACCACTCCACCTTACACACCACGTACCACCACTCGTACTACCACCACTCCACCTTACACACCACGTACCAGCACTCGTACTACCACCACTCCACCTTACACACCACGTACCACCACTCGTACCACCACTCGTCGTCCATGACATCTTAGAGCTAGTTACAAGAACGTACGGTCTCTTGGGAAACGTAGATAGCTCGGCTCTACAAGTAGCTGGGGCGATACATAACGTAGGTTGCCTACCTGCAACTTGTAGAATACGTACCTACCTACGTACTCTTCAAATTGCCCAATTCCGACCCATCATCCGCTAGGTGCTCCCCCCGTACCTACGTAACTTTGTGATGAGAGGGCAACTCATCCAGCCTCGCCAAATAGCGGCTAGCCGCTGGGGAGGACGGTAGCCACCAGGGACACGGAAGGATATGACAGATCATACCTACCTAGGTACCTAGGTACCACACAGCAGCCTCGTTTCCTGCGCACCACCCGGCCTGTTCGCCGCTTATATCCCTATTTTTCCCCATGCTCGTTCGTAGATGCAATGTCCTGCGTATCCGAGTCAACACTGACAGGCCCGCCACATGACAGAGGTTGCGCCGGCCCGCGGGGACCTCGATGACTGAACCGCGGAGGGTGGCCCGAAGCAAAGGAGCGGGTGAAATGTCTTCGAACCTACATACCTATCTACCTATCTACCTACCTACTTACCAAGTACCTACCAGGAACATACCTACCTGGGTGCCGTACTAGTATGGCGCTCTCCGAGTGCTATGTGTGAGGACACGTTCATCTAGACGGCTTTCACCAGCCTTGGCCGCGTGAGCTGGCGCTGCTTTTGCACTCTCGGTACAGGGGGCGCCGCACAAGTCGGCACAGGTCGGCACAGGGTCGGCGCGTCCGCTAGCATAGTAGCTTTGCCATAGGTGCGATATAACACGGGTCGCTGATGCGCTGACTCATACGACCAAGGTAGAGACAATCTAAACCCTCTCACGGGCGCAGGAGCGGCGCCAGCTGCCTGAGGAACTCGCACCGGTCCCCCCGTCCGCCTTCCCAAGCCATCGCGTCCACCTCGGTGAAGAGGTTCCGCAGCCCGGGCCCCACAAACTCAGTCCCGGTGCCCCAGCTGTGCGTGAAGCGGATGGGCGTGCCGCCCGTCGTGTTCATGTTGATCTGCACCGGCCGCTCCTCCCGCCAGACAGGCCAGCGGCTCGCCGGGTTCTTCGCCGAAGGATCCTCGGCAGACGGCCCGTTGGCGAGCGCGTCGGTGACGGACGGGTCGCCGCTGCGCACAAAGTTGGCCAGCATGCCCGCGAATGCGGCGGCCAGCTCGGGACCCTGGTTCGCCTTGTAGCGGCCCAGGTACGCGTAGGTATCCTCGGTGTGCCCGGCCAGGGGCACCGAGTACTGGTAGTGGTAGGCAGCCGTGCCGGGGGCAGTGAAGGCACCGGACAGCCAGTACGATGGGCATACAATGAGCAGTTCTCCGATGAAATTGCTCGCCGTCTGCTCGTAGCCAACGGCGATGCCAGAGACGTCATTGGCCGTGGCGCCGGAAATACCGTCCGTCTCGAAGGCCGTGGTGAGGTTGTAGCGCGGTCGGTACATATCCATCAGAGAGGAGACGTTGGCGGCGCTAAGGCGAGGGAAGAGAGTCCGGATGAAGGCGTTGAAGGCCGGCTGGGAGGTGACAGCGCCGTTCAGGGGAAGGGCAACGCCTTCGATGGCGTTACTCTGTAGAATAGAAAATGTTAGTGAGTATGCACATTACTGAGAGTCTCAGGGCTTGGTAAATGGGTGTCTTCGTACGCCGACGAATAGTCGCTTCCCATTGACCCGCTTCCTGGCCATCTGTATCGTGGGAAGCTCCTTGATGTAGACCCCATCCGTCACCGGGATGAATGAAAGCGCGCCCTGGAAGCCGGCAGAGCCGATCTTGGCACTGGCATCCTGGACCGTCCGGACATCCGCTCGGACAAGGCAGTTGAAGGCAACGGTGGCGTTTCCACATCCCGTCCCGCTGACCAGTGCCTGGTAGAACTGTGTTGCTACGGCGTCGTCGAAAGAATACGGCGACGAGACGGCGGGGGATGAGACGAATGCCTGCAGACCCCAGTGTAAGGCTCCCTGTACGATTCCAGGAGAGAAACATCACGTACATATCGGAAGAATCCTGGCTTCGTGGCGCCGTCGTCTGCGAGGATGTGATACAGGACAGATCCCCCGCCGGCAGAGGTCCCGGCGAGCGTCACTTGGTCCTTGTCACCTCCAAACAAGCCGATATACTTCCGTACCCAGGACATTGCGAAGACCTGGTCGAGAAGTCCTGCGTTTATCGCACCTTTGGTATCAACCTCCTGGGAGGAAAGAAAACCGAGGGCACCCAGCTTCCATGCGTACCTGGTCAGCTGCGTTACAAGTACCGCTAACAGGGACCACCCGGGCTTTCACGACACAAAGTCCCCGCCACACGACTTACCCTATACTGAATGGTGACGCCAACGATCGACTTGTTGCTGCTTAAAATGAACTCTGACAGGTCGCGTCTGCCATTTCCAATTTTGAAGGCGCCACCATGGGTCCAGATCATTACGGGCAGCTTCTGGTTCTTCGCTGTCGGTGGTGCATAGACGTTGATGACGAGGCAGTCCTCGGTCTCGTCCGAAATTGGCGGTGCCCCTGGTCTTCCGGTCTGAACGCATATTGGACCAAACGACGTCGCCTTGACCAGAGTCCGGTTCGTCTTCGGAACACGGGGCGCCTGCCAACGAAGGTCCTCGGTGGGAGGCGCAGCGAAGCGAATCCTGCCAGTGTTAGTTCAAAGTACGGAATTCTATGGGATTGCAAAGGAGCTCACCCTTTCCAGATGTTGAGGCCAGACGTGGCATTGTTGTAGCCCTGATAAAGTCCGTATCCGAGATCAACTGTCAAGCCGGTGCCGGTGACGGATGACTCAGACGGCCATATATCCTCACGGCGAAGAGCTGTCAAGTCTGCTCGGCCCTGAACATGTGCGACAAATAACAAACATGTTGCAGCGACTGCTGCCTGTAGTAATCCGGGGGCCATGATAAGGATATTTGTCGTCGGCTTGGTCGTCAAAGTCTCCAGCCACCAACCTGACACTGCAGCAAGGGAACCTCGGTACACAACGTATAAGTTATACGGGATGATGGCTGTTTATATCCACATGAAGCCAAGACCCTAAACCGGGTCGTTGGGTCCAAACGGGCGCTAGATGGAGACGCGGAGACGTGCATCCATTGGCAAGGACATGGGAAGTATGCGTGGGATAATTCTGATTCGCGCGCAATGGCGTCCGCTAGTCCGTGGCATCCCTTCTGCGCAGGTCCGCGGCGCAAGGAGCATTCAGGAAACGAGCTAGTACCTACAGGGCGTCTTGGCCCGCGTTGCGGGACGGAGGCGCGGGTGGTTTGTGGGTCGATGCCGCGTTTCTGTCGTAGGCAAGCAGCGGCTCGGCTTTCCCCCCGCAGTATTGGGCTGGGGAAACAAGGTGGTCGGTTGACAGCGGGCGACAGGGTCGACCGGGAGTTCGGGCCGCTAATATGTACCTTTGCCGAGGAACGCTCTGAACACCCGACACAACTAGGGGAGCCTGACGGCAGGGCCGCGGATGGCCTGATCGATACACATGCCCGAGTGTAATACGTCGGGAAGCACGTGTAGTGATCCATATTTCGACAGATGTACATGGCGATAGCCGGGGCCGGACCGGGGAGTTCGAGCCCGGTTCAATGTCAGAGTAGGGATTGGGCGCTTAATGGCTTCGGCAGTCTGTGGTGGGGGGGTGGGGGGGGCACAGTACGTAGTAGTATCTCGTTCCTGGGACATCATGGAGGTCAAATGTATCCCAGTATAGGCTGGTTTTTGAGTGGTGTCATAATTTCCATCGTCCCCGAGCCCGGAGCCGTAGGTGAGGGCACGCCCCTGCCGCTGACATAGTAAGCTCACGCCCAACAGGTAGCAACTGCCCGTGCACATTCGAAATGATGTTGCCAGTTTCCGCAAAGGACCTCCGTCTAGACGCCATTCGCCTCTCTCTCCAGCGCCGCTCGCCCTACCCTGACCAGATCATCGTTGGGGAGGATCTCGGCATCTGTCTTGCCGAGCGCCATGTCGAGCACCGCCGCGGAGACCTCCTTAACGTCCGCCGTGGGAACGAGCCCCACCAGCGACATGGCCACCCCCATTACCCCCCTCATGATCCCCCCGGCGCCCGTGATGTACCCGGGCCGTGCAAACAAGGCTTCCACGGTGCCCTTACACGTTGCGGCGTAGTCGAGCACCGCCGATTCGACTCTTCCCTAGATTGGTTTCCGGCTTTCAGCTGGTGTCCGGACAGACAGGGGAGTGGCCGTGCGATGAGCGGGAGAGGGGATGATCGCAGGGTGTGACTTGCCCGCATGTGACAGTACTCGGGGAACATCTTCGGCGTCGTCGTCTGATCCCTTTCCGCGCCGATGCCACTCATGTACACGAAGCGCACGGGCCGGTCGGGGTTGGCCTCGTGGAACGCCTGGAGGCCGGCCATTGTGAACGTATGGCATACGCGCGTCACCTCCTCGGGGGAGTAGGTCTTGGCCTTGCTGGGCGTGATCGCCACCGTCCTGACCCGTCCGTCAGCCTCCGGTAATATGTCCGTCCGGGGGCAGCCGTGGACCCGGCTCACCAGATACAGGCGTCCGCGCCCGCGAACTCGCGTCGGGCGTCTTCGGAATAGTTTTCGTAGTCGCTCACCACGACGTTCCGAAGCTTTGCGTCGTCCACGCCCGCAGGTACGGTGACTGGCTTGCGCGAGACGGCCACCACGCTCGTGATGTCATGGCGCTTGAGGCTCTGGCTCAGGAGCTCGGTGGCGACGAGGCCTGTCGCACCGGTGATGATGACCTTCATCTTGGGCAGTTTTTATGAGACGATATGTGTGTGTCTTGCCATCAGCTTCCTCCGTCGCAGTTCTCCTTACCTCGTCGAGAATGTACTGTATGTATCCGTACGCGCGGGCGCACTGATCCTTCAGAGAACTCCGACCCCGCATCGCTAGCGCACATCATAGATACATCGGGGCATCCTACGCCCGAGCCTCCGTCCCTAAATAAATACCTACATACTGTAGCTTGACTCTCCTGGGTGGTGGACCAAGCGTCGGCGGAGCGGCGTGAGCAGTTGCAGAGCGAGCAGGG
>Ga0247777_1000688_pt1 | contig 10098 bp, 8 predicted proteins | sample UWRJL154409C5_FD_179937 | JGI IMG/M metagenome (GOLD analysis project Ga0247777, IMG submission 179937) | Plant litter microbial communities from Arlington Agricultural Research Station in Wisconsin, United States - UWRJ-L154-409C-5 | ecosystem: Environmental > Terrestrial > Plant litter >...
TGGGAGATACTTTTGTCTTCAGTGTAGATATTGAACAGTACCTAGTACCCCTACCTAGGTGACAGGCCAAAAAGGGAGCGTAAAATGATGACAGTGCTTGCGGTGCTCCGTAATCGGCCGGCCGAGTCGGCGGTAACTGGGTCAACAGTTGGGCTTGGCTGTGCATCGGGACGAATACTTGTCGTTCGGTTCACAACTCGCATATTGGAAGACTAACTGGCATAGGATGACAGAGCGAGTGAACGGGTAACTAGTTGATGGCTCGAGAGAGGGCGTCGAAGAGACTACCAGTGCTGGCGGAGGAACTGACTGCCAGATGCCCCAGGAGGGGCTGTTTGTCGACGGTAATCGCGGAGGCTGCCCGTCTCACACACGTAACCCACGCCTCGGCAACCCGGCGCCTCCTGCAAGCCACTAAGCTTTGCCAGTCCGGTGGGAGATCTCGCGAAGCTCCAGCTCCAACTCCTTCTCGGCAGCCACGTTCGACTGCTTCGCCGCATCCTCCTCGAAAACTGGAAATCGGTCAGTTTATCCAGCACAGAAACAAACAATGAGTGCAGGTACTCACGGAATGCCAACTCTTCCAAAGACCGGCCCGACGTTTCCGGCCAGAGGAAGTAGATCAGGACGGCTTCGACGAAGATCCAGGCGCAGTAGATGACGAAATATCTCCATTGTATGGCCTTGGTCCCGATGGGATTGACGTTGGTGCCGAGGAACTGGGCGCCCTTTCCGAAGAACTGGAAGACGGCGATACCGCGCGTGCGCTGGGCGAAGGGGAAGATTTCGACGAGGTAGGCTACAAGAACATTAGCAACGCAGGATGACAGTTGCGGCCAGTGAGCGGTGTTACTCACTGTATGTCAGCGCGTTAAAGCAGATGTTGTATGCAGGTGTGTATGCCATGATCCTGCAGGGACATTAGTTTCGGTGACGTGACCCACGGATCGCGTATACCTACCAGAATAGAACCAGCTTTCCGGTGATGTCCTTGGATTCCTTGTGCTCCATGGCCATGGCCGCACATGTTGTCCAGGCGACATACACGAAGAAGATGGAAACGATGCCTGTCAAGTACATGGTCCGTCTCCTGAACCTCATGACGACGAGGGCAGCGAGCACACCGCAGACAAGGTTCCAACACTCTTTTCCCAAGTTGTATTTGTTCTGGAAGGCGGCGTCGGTGTACCCGATCATCTTGAGGATGTCACCACTGGAACGACGTTAGCGCTCGAAAACCAGCCATCGAGGATGGGTTTGGGTTTGCTTACAGGAAGTACGAGAGCACGACGTTTCCGGAGAGCTGTGTCATGAGGCCAAGCAGAGACCCAATCAAGAGTCGCCGCCGCATGCCCGCTGTCTTGACAAGATCCAGCCAGCTCGCCTTGGACGCCTCCCGCTCCAGGGCAATTGCAGTCTTGATCTCGGCAAACTGGGCGGCAACGAAGGCCGAGTTCTCGTCCCCTTCGGCGTGGTACTTGATCAAGATCGCCCTTGCTTCCTCATGGCGGTCTTTGCTGACGAGGAACCGAGGACTTTCCGGGAGGAACATGACAAGTGCTACCTGGAGCAGTGATGGTGCCATTTGGAGCAGAGCCGGGATACGCCAGCCCCAGTTTGTGGTGATAGTGGACGTGCCGAACGTGATTCCCGCAGCCACGATCGATCCCAAGAAGTAGCAGGCGTTGAAGAGAGAGGTGAGAATAGGTCGTTCCTTAGGGTAGCCCAGTTCTCCGATAAGGCAGGAGCCAGCGACAATGGCGAAAGGAAGGCCGAAGCCAATGATCCCTCTAGCAACTGCATACATGTCCCCTATGCAAATGTGTCAGCTGGCGCTCGACATATTGTCAAGTACGACACCGAGATGGGGGGAATAAGCATCTGAACGCACCATTGACGGCGAATCCCTGAATGAAGGTGCCAATAATCATGATCATGGATCCGACGAAGATGGTCCAGCGTCTGCCCCATCGATCATTGATCATCGGAATGAAAGGGAGGCCGAGGACGGAGCCCAGGGGCAGGGCTGATGCCATGATACCGGCGTAGGCGCCATCGGGGTATCCGAAATCTGGAATTCGAGGGTGAAGTCAGCAATGGACCCCGGAGAGATGGATAACGTGGCTTGGAAAGAGAATCTCACATTCCTTCCACGTGGGAAGAAGCTGGGCCGAGTTGATGATCTGCGAGTCAAAACCCGAGGTCATCTCGATGCCGATGACGCAGGGGAAGAGCAACAGGTACAGGCCCCGGAGATTCGGCTTTTTGTACCATGGTATAGGGTCGTTCCTTTCAAAAGTTAGCGTGGCACAACACTCCTCGATGCTAGAATGCGGTGTTGCATACATTGCCATCTGGTAGACGACATTGTCCGAGACGAAGCCGCCGCCACCCATCTTGTCAGTTGACGGCGGTGCCGGGAGCCGGGTTCAAGGAGGGACTGGTGGAGTTCTTGCGAACTGTTTTGGAAGGAAGGATGAAGAGCGGCTGATGGTAGCAGACCTCAAGCAAGGAGTGTCGACAAGAAAGCAAGAAAAGAAGTTCGAGGACGCAGCAGCTCCAGGGGACCCGGGATAAGATAGCCAGGGTAAGTTATTAATCCTGCCCTTTGGACAGACAGGCGCAGATCCCGACCAAGATCCCGAATCTGGAGAGGAGCTGCAAATACAACCGCACCCGACCCCGGGTACCAAGCACCCGCGGACATGTAGGACCACGGTCATCAAGGCCTACTCAGCCGGAAATGTTGCCATGATCCACCCTCGATTTAGACATACTGTACCCATAGTTCGGGCCGTTAAGCTACTGTAAGGGCTCCGGAGGTGGATCACGACGGGAGTGCATTCACCCCGGCCCAGTCCACCCGATCCGCCTGCCAGTATGACCGCCAGCTCCACGCACGCGGACGGACCGGGCACTTATACTGTGTCCTCTCCCAGCGGTGAAAAGCGGCACTGTATCTCTGATAAAATACCTATGGTGGATCTCCTTCCTCTGAAAGGAACATCAGCCGCCGCGACTCCATTCCGGGGCCCGGACTTAATTACTGCCCGGCACTCCCGTGTTAGCCCCGGAGGTGGGAACAGTTTCTCACAATGGGACCACCCCGATCCCGATACCGAGCACCCAATAGTCCATCAATCAAGCCCCATCATACTTTACGCAGGGCAAACGAAGACGCATTGGAGCGGATCTGTGCCCGCTTGGGGAAGCGACGTGCGCGATGCCGGCGACACACACCCTTCGAGAGGGTCCTACCGTTCCTGGGCAGGAACGTGTGCACGGTAGATAGATTGGCACAGCCGGCAGCAATCGGGCCAAGTCATCTAAGCTTTGGTGGCGGTTTGTCCACAAAGCTTAGCCGGCACATGCATTCCCGCTCGTCCGCTCCGCTGCGTTTCCGCCGATGATACTAATTTGCATCCGCGGGTGGCCACACCCTTCTGCGGGCGCGAGGCCCGGAGGTGCTAACGGAGCCGGGTTGCGGGACGAGTCCGACGGGGCCTGCCACGTGCCGCCCTAGGCGTCCCTCACCATCCACGTCACTGAAGCGGTATTCCCGAGCTGTTTAACCGCCGGGCGCTACGAACACGAGGTATGCCTCCTTGGTGCCGTCCGACATCTTCTCTGGCCAGCTCAGGCGAACGCGCTGCGTTCTGTTAACCGCCCCCTCCCCGTCCGGTCCCACCTGCCTCCCATCAACTTCCCCTCCCAGCGAGCACAGCGTCTCTTTGTCGAGCTCGTCGACTTCATCATCGACCCGCCTGCGTGAGTACCTCCCCATCGCGTCGCAGACGAGCAAGCAGAAGGGGCAACCGATCGGCCCGGCCGCGGCCGCGCGCAGCTCCCGCAGGCAAGCAAATTTATTAAGGGTGTCGCCCGACATGACGCGGAAGTTCGCATTGGTCTCACTAGTTTTTATGGGGGAACGCTATTCGAGCGGTGCGCTCTGGATACGTGGGCGGTGTCTATGTCGGATAGCAGCGGCCAATTCAGGGCATGTCTATTCTATTCAGGGGAGAGGAGATTTCTCCAGGGGCGCGCGTTTTGCGTCGTCTGAGCGATACACGTGACCACGCTAGACCCGTTCGGGACAGGCGCTGTTATCCAACAGTCTAACGGTATCGAGCAACGCGCACTAGGGTTATTTAGCGGCTACTATGCCTACTGTGTAGTATGTCGAGCTGTGGCTGGGGGACCTGGTCCTTGGCTGATTTGGCTGGCACAACCGTTGGCTGCACATAGCTACACATACCGCATGGCTACTGCCACTGGCGCGGGGTCCTGATGAAGTTCAAGGCGCCCGCTGTGTCACGGCCAGTCCGCAACAGGCGACCCAGGTGAGGGCCACCCGGGGGCGTAGGAAGGCGGTCTGAACCGGCACAACGCCGATAAGGATAAGGATCACGATGGAGCACCCGGAGCGCAGGGGTGATCCAGGTGATCCAAGTGATCCACAAACCACAACTTAGTATATAGACGGCTCGAGGCTCCGGCCTCGAGCCTCAGGGGAAGACTTACTTCCCAGTAGTCAATCACTATTATCGTGCCAACCCTATTGTTCACTCCTAGCCGCAGCACGTCTGTTTCATCAACCCTCACATGACCTACGACACCGAGGTCCAAGGTTACGTACTGTAACACATTGACTGCCTACTCTTGTTCAGACGGGTTACCGCTGCCACTGAGCAATACACCATGTCGACCTCCAAAGGAGACACCGCCTCGAAGGAAGACCTCTCCAAGATCATCAAGAAACTGCAGGACGAGAACGCAACCCTGAAAGCACGCGAACCTGCGGTGAGTATCATCAACCCAAAGGACCCTCTGAAAATCCCACCCCCGGTGCCCTTCGAGGGCAGGCCGGGTACCTTGAGGACCTACTTAACGCAGGCACGACTGTACAACCGGTTCCAACACGGCGCCTTGACGCTGGAAAGCGACAGGGTATTGGCAGTCGCCGCCTACTTGAAGGGAGATGCCGCCGCATGGTTCGAACCATCGATGAGAGAGTACCTCGAGAAGGGAAACGCCAACAAGTGCGAAGACTCGGTCAAACGAAACTTCAACAGCTGCAACGAGTTCGAACGTCGCATCAAGGAGGCCTTCGGCAATCCAGCCGAGGAACGAGACTACGAGCGGCAACTTCTGCAACTCCGGCATGTCACCTTAGCACAAGAGTATGCTGCCAAATTCCAACAGATCTCGGCCCACCTCGAGATGGACGACGTACCCCTGATGATGTACTCCTACAAGGGACTCAAAGAACCCGTGAAAGACGAGATCATCAAGGAGGACCGCCCCGACACCATCGGCGCTTACATGGAACGAGCCACCCGCATCGACAACCGCCAATTCGAAAGGCGACTGGAAAAGAAACACCAGGGATGGACCTCGGCCGGAGCCAGACACGGGAGTAACGACAAAAAGAAACGACATGGTACTTCGTGGGGACAGCATTCAGGACCCATGGAGCTGGATGCGGCAATCAGGAACAGGTCCGCTCCGCGGGCAGTCATAAACCGCTCCGCGGGACCGGGCTCGCCGGCTGACTGGGAACGATGCGAATATACTAGATATTAGATCGATGGTAGAGGCTAATGCTCTCTCGCTTCTTGAGAAGAAGCTAGGATCCTTCTCAGATGTGAACTCAGTAATAAAGCTGGTAGAAGCACTTGAGTACGTTCTGCTTGCTATTAGCTACCTAAGCAGCTGGGTATATTTGAGTAAGGGTGCTACGATGTTCCCTAGAGAAGTACTTAGCTGAGTTTCAAGACAGTGAGCGTAAGAGAGTATGGCTACTTAGTTATGACGGTAGCGACCTCTGACGGGATGGAACTGCGTTGAACGCGGTTCTGATAACGTAGCAGGTCTCGTTTGAGCGTATACGGTCTAAGAGACCGTTTACAGCAGATCTTCTCTCGCTAATAAGCTTCTTCAACTGGCAGGATATTCCTGAGTCCCTCCTTAAGCCTTAGGTCCGTTCTGGGGAGGTAGATGCGCTCCCGTATGACAACGTTAGGGCAGAGACCGATCTCCGTTCGGGGTCTAGGAGATACTTTAGTGTACAGTGTAGATATTAAACCGTAAGTACCCCTAGCTAGGCGACAGGTCAAAAAGGGAGCGTAAAATGATAACAGTGCTTGCAGTGCTCCGTAGTATTTTCAACAAACCAGTATTCCGTACGAGACGCGTAGCGCGTATTGGAAGCCACGAGGAGCAGTCCGAGACAACCAGCTACTCACTATGAATATTATTTACACCTTTCACCTAATCCGAGATAATAGAAACGAACCACCCACTACAGCCCGGCTGGGTCGTCTAACCTCCCACGTCTCGCACTATCGCCTTGTCCAACCAGTGGTGCACGACCTTCATCGTATCCCACGCCGACTCGTGCAATACAACATTGTGCCCCGTCCGCGGCGGAGCGTAGTAGTCATACCTCGCAGAAGCGGGAAACAGCAGTCCCGTCCTGTTCAATATGTCTTCGCAGGTTCCCGCCGCGGGGTTGCAAAGCAGCTGGTCCACGGCCCCGGTCACCACCATGACCGGCCCGCGGTACCCGGGCACGGGCGTGAAGCCCGGCGCCGAGACGAGCAGCTCCCCGACCGCCACCGTGTCCTGCAACTGGTTGTCGCGGGCCGCCAGGGCGCGGTCGTATCGGTCCGTGTAGAACGAGTGCTCCCGCAGGCTCCCGTTGGCAAGCACGCCGTATCCGGCGGGCAGAGAGCCGAAGCGGCCCGGCAGGGTGAGGCGCGCCGACTCCAGCCCGGCCGTCAGCGCCGAGAGGACGGGCGGGTAGGGCGTGGTGGAGTGGCCGGTAAGGACCAGGGCCGCGACGCTCTGCGGCTCCGCGGCGACGAGGGCAACGCCGACGACCGAGCCGTACGAGTGACCGACGTAGACGAAGCGGGTAAAAGGTTTGTGGCGCAGGGGGTTGTTGGGCTGGCGGAGGGACGACAGAATCGCGCGCACGAGGGCTACGTGAAGGCCGACTTGCACACTCGCGACGGGGTCCGGGAACGGCTTGCTGAGGCCATGGCCGAGGCGGTCGACGGCGAGGGTGTGGTATCCCCTGTCAGCGGCGAAGAGGGGCCAGTTGTTCACCCGATGGATGCCAAATCCGGTCCAGTAAGACTTATTGTACGTGGACCCGTGAGACAGGAGCTGGAGAATGCCGGTCTCATGAACGTCCGGGGGAGGGGAGCAGTAGATGGCGGCCAAGGAGAAGGTCCCGGTGACGGTAGCAGTCCCGTTTGTGGGCTGACCGCTGGGCGGCCGGTTCTTGAGAAAATTCAAGACGGCGGTGTCGTTACCGGGATCGGGAGGGTTGGCGAAACGGATGTTGTCAGCGGCTACTCTGAGCTGGAAGATGACATCTCTGCAGTGGGTAGCGGCGAGGCAGAGTGAGGAAAGGAGCGGCCAAAGAAGACACAGGATCAGATAGTAGCGCGCCATTGTTTAGTTGTCGGGGTTCAAGATGTAGAGAATACTGTCGGACATCCACGGAGTGTTCAAGAGAGGTCGTGCGCTGCAGTTCCCCGGCCACCACGGAGTTGGGAATACTCCAAGCTTTATGGACGCCCTTCCCATCGGCAGTTCTGTGCCGCAAACCTATTGGTCTTACCTACCTGAAATGACCCGACGTCTAACCTATTTTGTCCTGAGGGTGTGCCAAACTCGGAGCCTGCCCAGCTTCAGGGGTCGACAGACGAACAACGTCTTGTCAACGGGTTGCTCTACGTGAGTAAGTATGGGTTAGACGACGCGTTGCTACCCTCGACCTATGTACAGTACTGTACCTTACCGACTATTGGTCACTGTGGTTAGCGTGCGGCATCCCGGCATTGCTCGAATGGATGTCTCGAAGAACAACGTGGGGTCATCCGAGAATGGTGGTTAGAGGGTCGCCACAGCCAATCAGAACTTGGACCGTCAACCTTGGACGCGGGCGGGAACCGCTAGTGGCTGCCGATCTCCCCCCCAGGGTTGTAGGATTCGGGAGGCCGGGGTTGAGTTGCCTCGCTTGGTAACAATCGGAGGTAACGCTAGATACCTAGCAGCATTGGCCGAAGACGTCATTGTCGATGTTCGTTTTAGAGATTTGCTCTTCCCAACAACCAGCTGACCCTAGTAACCTCGTAATCAACTGATTCGCGCCAGGTATCTCGAGGTCGAGCAACAATCCCGCGGTCTGCGCCCCACCAACCGTCTGCTGAGCTTGCAGCTGAAGCTCCGGTGGTGGCTGAGCGTCAATGGTTGGAAGCAGGAAACCCCCGCCACAGGCCCCATACGTAAGGACATAAATAGTCTGGTTCCCTTCTTTGCCTCTGAGCCTAAATGGCTCCTCGTCGCCCCCCGTCTCGCCGTCGTCATCCTCGCCCGGTTTTCGCAACCTCGAAACCGAAGCAAAGAACACCCGGAAACACTGCCGCGTTTGCTGCACGGGAAGAGCCGCGATGGCGGAAACATCAGAAGTCCCTGTAGTCAAGGAAGGAATCTACAACGCGGCGCAGCTACTTGACTGTTGCAAGTCCGGGAAGCCTGGGGATGTGACCTCCCTCACGCTGTCCCTGGACTTCGAAACGTGGGAGCTTGTCTGTGGATGGACCGCGCCACCCGATGAGCTGCTCCGATTCTTCGAAGATCCCCAATGCCCGATCACGCTGCTGCCCGCCGAAGACTGGGAAAAGAAACACAAGGAGCTGGTGAGCGCGCGGCTTGCGCCCCGGGAGAATGCGTGGCGCTGGCCCAGCGAGCCGCTCGAGTGGAACACGAAGCCATTCCCTCCCGAAGAGGAAATCGAAGCCATGTACAACGATCGGGTGGCGGCGGCCCTGTCCGACATGAAGAAGCGCACCGAAACGAGCGCCCCTGCGCCGACCTTCATCCAGCTCCTGTGGTCGTGCTTCAAGGCCTTCGCCAGCGTCCGAGAACTTGAGCTGAGCCTCAACGCCGGCTGGGTATACGACTGGAAGATGGGCCGCTGTGGCGGGGGGGCGGGTTACCGAATCCCTAACTTCACGCCCGAGATGATCCTCGTTCAGGATATGGCGGCTGCGGCGTTCCCGGGTCTGACCTCTCTCTCCACCGTGGCTAGCAACCAAATGCACCTGACCCCCATCGACTTTATCGGGACGCAGTCGGGGCTCCGGAAACTCAAAATTGCGGCGTGCACGGGATCGACACCCGGCGAACTTGCTGCCGCCATCGGCGCCCACGCCGATCTGGAAGAGTTGTACATCAAAGCCAACAGCCCCACGTCAGTCTCGGCTGAGAGTGTCTCTTCGATCACCGGGGACGTGATCCGGGCAGCCAAGCATCTCAAGAGGATCACAATCGAGGAGCAGCCGTACCAGGGGCAGCCGTCGCTCCTCGACGTCGACATCATCGACGCCCTGGTCGAGCACGCCGACAGCCTGACAAACCTTCACATCGAGCAGGACGTGGCTGAGTTCATTACCGACCCGGCGATCCTCGACGCCCTTCTCCGCGTCCTGCCGCAGTTGAAAGTGCTGCACTACTGCACCGTCCGCATGCGCGTGCCGGACAACCTCCTGAGCAAGCGCGGCTACGTTGCCAAGGACACACATATCTGGCAAATGGACACGTACATGCCACCTGGCGTGACGGGAGTGCACCCGGAGATGTTTTACTCGTGCAATGGGAATTGCATCAGAGATCAGAAGAGGGAGTCCACGGGGGGGTACCAGGATAAGTACTTTTACTTTGAGGGCCAGGGTTGGGGCTGATCGATTTCGGGACCTGACATCGGACCAACCTCACTGCAGCATAGGCAGAGGGCCGTCGTATGACCAAGACGAACGATGTGGAGCCCGGATCATGGTCACAAAGTGAAGGGAGACGGAGCTCCTCCAGGTTGCGAAGTGTGGCGCGGCCAAATGATCGCCACATTCAGGGGGGAGTCTCAGGTGTGGCTAGACGGATTCGGGGGGAAGGAAGAGGGTGACATCCTGGACACCTGGAACAGCCAGAGGAGGACTAATTACTTGGCTTATTACGTGATCTTTTCCATACGATGTTTCTTGGCCTTCGTCTTGTTGGTTGTGACCCGCCGCGATTCCCGGGATTTTG
>Ga0247777_1000689_pt1 | contig 10097 bp, 6 predicted proteins | sample UWRJL154409C5_FD_179937 | JGI IMG/M metagenome (GOLD analysis project Ga0247777, IMG submission 179937) | Plant litter microbial communities from Arlington Agricultural Research Station in Wisconsin, United States - UWRJ-L154-409C-5 | ecosystem: Environmental > Terrestrial > Plant litter >...
ACCGCAGCAGGCGTGACGCCCGGGATGCGCGAAGCCTGGCCGACGGTCTCCGGCTGCGCCTCGGCAAGCTTCTGGCGCACTTCGGTCGAGAGCCCGGCGATCGAGGCGTAATCGAGGTTGGCGGGCAACGAAGTCTCCTCATTGCGTTGCTGACGGTCGATTTCGTCCTGCTGCCGCTCGATGTAGCCGGCGTATTTCGCACGCACTTCCACCTGGGCACGGATCTGCGGCGGCAAACGATCGTCGATCGTCGGCGTTGACCCGGAGGCAGACCCCGATGCAGACGGCAGCCATTCCGGCGGCTCGATCACCTCCAGCAGGGCGGCGTAATCCACTTCCGGCCGACGCAGCAGCTCGAAGCCGGAGTTGTCGCGCGCGAGCGGGGCCTTGAGCACACGCTGCTGCCACTCGTCTGACACTTCGGCGGGGTGCACCCGAATGCGGTTCAGGCGAGCCACTTCGAGATCCGACAGCTCCTGCTTGCGCTGGAACAGCTCCCAGCGCTCGTCCTCGACGAGGCCGAGCTCGCGGCCCTTGGGCGTGAGGCGCAGGTCCGCGTTGTCCTCACGGAGCAGCAGGCGATGCTCGGCGCGGCTCGTGAACATGCGATAGGGCTCGCGCGTGCCTCGCGTGACGAGGTCGTCGACGAGCACGCCGAGGTAGCCCTCGCTGCGCTTCGGCACCCAGGCATCGCGGCCCTTCACCTGGAGCGCGGCGTTGATGCCGGCGATGAGCCCCTGCGCGGCGGCTTCTTCATAGCCGGTGGTGCCGTTGATCTGGCCGGCAAAGTGCAGCCCGCCGATGAACTTGGTTTCGAGCGAGGCGCGCAGGTCCCGCGGATCGAAGAAGTCGTACTCGATGGCGTAGCCGGGGCGCGTGAGGTGCGCGTTCTCGAAGCCGCGGATCGTGCGCACGAACTCCCACTGCACATCGAAGGGCAGGCTGGTCGAGATGCCGTTCGGGTACACCTCGTGGGTTTCGAGACCTTCGGGCTCGACGAAGATCTGGTGCGAGGTCTTCTCGGCGAAGCGCACGACCTTGTCTTCAACAGAGGGGCAGTAGCGCGGACCCACGCCTTCGATCACCCCGGTGAACATCGGCGAGCGGTCGGTCGCGGCCCGGATGATCTCGTGCGTGCGCTCGTTTGTGTTCGTAATGAAACAATCTATCTGTTTCGGATGCTCACTCGCGCGCCCGAGGAACGAAAACACCGGGACCGGCGTGTCGCTGGGCTGGCGGGTCATCACCGAGAAGTCGATCGTCCGACCGTCGATGCGGCACGGGGTGCCCGTCTTCAGGCGCCCCACGCGAAACGGGAGCTCGCGCAATCGGGCGGCCAGCTTGTTCGACGGCGGGTCGCCAGCGCGGCCGCCCTGGTAGTTGTCGAGACCGACGTGGATGCGGCCGCCGAGGAAGGTGCCGACCGTGAGCACCACCGCGGGGGCCTCGAAAGTGATGCCGGAGATCGTGACGACGCCTCGAACGCGCTCGCCCTCGACTACCAGATCGGCCACTTCCTGCTGGAAGAGCGACAGGTTCGAGTGGTTTTCGAGCAGGTGGCGGATCGCGCGCTTGTAGAGCTGGCGGTCGGCCTGCGCGCGGGTGGCGCGCACGGCCGGGCCCTTGCTCGCGTTGAGGGTGCGGAACTGGATGCCGGCGCGGTCTGTGGCGCGCGCCATCGCGCCGCCGAGGGCGTCGATTTCCCGCACCAGGTGGCCCTTGCCGATGCCACCCACGGCCGGGTTGCAGCTCATCTGGCCCAGGGTTTCGATGCTCTGGGTGAGCAGCAGCGTCTGCGCGCCCATGCGCGCGGCGGCGAGGGCTGCCTCGGTGCCGGCGTGACCGCCGCCGACGACGATGACATCGAATGAGCGCGCGAAGCGCATGGGCTTGGGATCCGGGTGGGCTGAAGGGCTGCGTATTGTAGAGGCGGGTTTCGGGCTCGCCAAACCGGCATTCGACGCCGGGCGTCGGGCGCTTCACCGGAACGGGCGATATGTCGCACCTTCGGGAGGCAGCGTTGGATAGGCTTCCGCCCCGCTTTGACTACTCAATTCCTCAAGCGGGTGGCGCTGGTGGCCGCGTTGGCCCTGGCCGGCCCGGCGACGGCCGCACCTCCCGCGGCCAGCGGCATGACCTTCTCGCCCTGTCCGATTCAGGACCTCAACGGCATCGCGGTCTACAACGCGGAATGCGCGGACTTTGCAGTACCGGAAAATCCGGCTGCTCCCGGCGGGCGGACGATCAAGTTGCGGGTTGCGCGAGTGCCGGCGATCAATCGGCAGAAGCAGGCGGATCCGCTGTTCCTGCTCGCCGGTGGGCCGGGTATGGGCGCGACGGCGCTGTACGGAAACGCCGCGCCGGTGTTCGGGCGGATCCGGCGGAACCGGGACATCGTGCTCGTCGACCAGCGTGGCACCGGTAGCTCGAACGCGCTGAATTGTCCAACCGATGATCTCGAGATGATGCGTGCCACGCCCGAGCAGCTTCGGGACGAGGCGCAGTCCTGTCTCAAGAAATTGAGCGAGCACGCGGACGTCGCGTACTACACGACGAGCGTTGCCGTTCAGGACCTCGATCGCGTGCGCGCGGCATTGGGGTATGAGCGGATCAATCTTTATGGCGGCTCGTATGGCACGCGAGTCGCTCAGCAGTATCTGCGGCGGTTTCCGAAGCAGACGCGTTCCGTGATTCTCGATGGGGTCGTCGCGCCGGAGCAGATCCTTGGGCCGGACACGGCGCTCGATGCCGAGAAGGCGCTGGAGAGCGTGATGGCTCGGTGTGCGCGAGACGCGGCGTGCCACGACAAGTTCGGCGATCCCGCCGAGAGCTATCGCGCCCTTCGAAAATCGCTGGAAACCAAAGCGGTTTCCGTTACGTTGCCGGATCCCACGAGCGGTACGCCGCGCACGATCGAGTTCGGCTCATTGCAGCTCGCGCTGGTGCTGCGGCTTGCGACGTACAACTCCGAACAGGCGGCGTTGCTGCCGCTCGCACTTCATCTCGCGCAGCAGGAACGGAACTTCGCGCCGCTGGCAGGCCAGTTCCTGATGACCTTGCGCACCTTCGATGAGATCGCGTCTTACGGCATGCACAACGCCGTCGTCTGCACAGAAGACGTGCCGTTTTTCGATACGGTGAAGATCGACCGCGCGAAGCTCGAGACGACTTTTCTCGGGGCGGTCCAGGTGGATGCGCTTCGGAGCGTGTGTGCGGGGTGGCCGCGCGGGCCGCTCGATGCGGATCTGCACGCGCCGCTGCGCTCCGATGTGCCGGTGCTGCTGCTTTCGGGCGGCAACGATCCTGTCACGCCGCCGGCGAATGCCGAGAAGGCGAAGGCGGGTCTCACGAACAGCCTGCATCTGGTATTGCCGAATCTCGGGCACGGGCAGATCGGCGCGCCCTGCATGGATCGCGTGATGGCGGACTTCATCAGCCTCGGAACGGTGAAGGGCCTCGATACGTCGTGTACGAAGCGATCGAGGCCGATGCCGTTCTTCACCACGCTGTCCGGGCCTGCGCCGTGATCGAAGTCAGCGGTCTATCGAAGCGATTCGGCACCGTTGAAGCGGTGCGCGACGTGAGCTTGCGGGCGGCAGATGGGCGCATCACCGGCCTGCTCGGCCCGAACGGCGCCGGCAAGTCGACGACCCTTCGCATTCTCTACACGGTGATCCGGCCGGACACGGGTGATGCGTTCATCGACGGCACGAGTGTCGTGCGCTCGCCCCTCGAAGCGCGGCGAAACATCGGCGTTCTGCCGCACTCGGCGGGCGTGTATCAGCACCTGACAGCTCGCGAGAACATCCTTTACTACGGCGCACTTCACGGGCTTTCCCGCAGGGAGCGCGAATCGCGTGCGGATGAGTTGATCGAGCTGCTGGAAATGAAGGACTTTGCGACCCGTCGCGCGAAGAAGCTGTCGCAGGGGCAGAAGATGAAGACGGCGCTCGCTCGCGCGCTGATCCATCGTCCCCGCAATGTGTTGCTCGACGAGCCGACGAACGGGCTCGACGTGATGGCGGTGCGAAACCTTCGCGCGCTGCTGCTGAGTCTGCGCGAACAGGGCCACTGTGTGCTGTTCTCCAGCCACGTGATGCAGGAGGTGGCCGCCCTCTGCGATGACATCGTCGTCATTGCTCACGGCAATGTCGTCGCCTCGGGCTCGCCGGACGCGCTCCGTGAACGGGTGGGGCAAAGCAACCTCGAAGAGGCCTTCGTGCAGCTCATCGGCACGGCCGAGGGGCTGGAGTAATGCACGCTGCGCGCGCCGCCATCTTCACAGTGTTTCTCAAGGAAGTTCGCGAGAGCTTGCGCGATCGGCGCACGCTCTGGTCAGCGCTGGGGTTCGGCGCGATTTTTTCGCCGCTGCTGTTTGCGGCGATCCTGTCGTTCACGATCAAGCGGAACGATCCGCAGAACGATGCGCCGGTCGTGCTCGCCGTCTCGCATTCGGAACGTGCGCCGAACCTCGTCGGGCACCTGGTCGAGTACGGCATCACCGTCGTGCCGGTGACCTATGAGGACGCGACGGCACGCGCCGCCGTTCGGGATCATCGGCAGCCGCTGTTGCTGATGATCCCCGACAACTACGCCACGAAGTTCGCGGCGGGCGAGCCGGCGCCGCTACAGCTCTATTCGGATTCGTCGGATCCGACGGCGGACCGTGACGTGCGGCGGACCAAGAGTGTGCTCGCGGGCTATGGCGCGGTGATCACGCAGCTGCGGCTGCTCGCTCGCGGCGTCGATCCGACGACCGTGGCGCCCATCGCGGTTCACGATGTCGATGTGTCGACGCCGGCGAGCCGCTCGGTGGTCGCGCTCGGGACGGTGAGCGTTTTCATCTTCATGTCGCTGTTCATGGGCGGCATGTACCTGGCGATCGACGCCACTGCCGGCGAGCGGGAGCGCGGGTCGCTCGAATCGCTGCTAACGGTGCCGGTGCGTCGGGAACACCTCATCTACGGGAAGATTCTTGCGGCCTGTGCGTTCATGACGCTGTCGCTCGTGACCAGCGTGACTGCGCTCTCGATCGTGCTCAGGCGCGTGGGGCTCGAAGGGCTTGGCATGAGCGTGAATTTCGGGCCGATGACGGCCCTGCTCATTGTGCTGTGCTGCTTGCCGCTGGTGCCGTTTTGCGCGTCGATCATGACGATCATTGCGGCGTATACGCGCAGCTATCGTGAGGCGCAGACGTATCTTGGGTTGGTGACGATCGTGCCGATCCTGCCAATGATGTTTGCCAGCATGATGGGGCTTCGGGCGACGGCGGGGTTGATGGCGATTCCGTCGCTGAGTCAGCACTTTCTCATTACGAGTTTGCTGCGGGATGAGGCGGTGCCGCCGATGTTTGTCTGTTTGTCTGCGGGTGTGTCGCTTGGGCTTGGGGTGGTGCTTGCAGCGATTGCGGGTCGCCTTTATCACCGCGAGGCGTTGCTGGGCTGAAGCAAAGAGGCCCTCAATCGCCGGGCGGCCAAGAGCGCTCAGTCGCCGCGCGGCTTGGAAGCGCTTGCGGTACTCGGAAGCCCTCTCAGCCGCCCGGCGATCGAGGGCTTCTTCAGCCGCGGGCCAGCAAAGCCCGAAAGCGGTAGAGGTTGTCGGCAGCAAACTCCCGCGCCTCAATCTCGAACCGATTGTCCCAGTACCCTTTCCGAAACCACTCGAGCAGATACCGTGGCGTCGTCAGATGCCCAGGCTCCCACTGCCGCATCACGTGGCAATACTCATGCAGCATCAACGTGGGATCAGAAAAGAACTTCTGCGCAGAGCCTACGAGATAAATACGCCGCCGGCGCGTCGTCGCATTGATGCGATAGTGCGCCCGCGCAAACAGCGAATGCTCCACGACGACGACGCGACCGACGCCGTCGCCAAAGAATTTCTCTAGCGCGAAACGGACGTGCTCTGGAACTGCAACCCGGCGGCCCATGAGGCGATGGTAACTGCATCGCCGTCGGTGCCGGTATCCGAGCCGTTGCGGGTGCTGGCAACTGGCTGTTCCGCATGGTCATGCAGCACTTTGCGGACCACCGCATTAGCCTGTTCGCGCATTTCCGGGATCGCCGTGATCTCCCAGCGGGTGCCGCGCGTGAGCGAGCCGACTGCAAACAGGGACGAATGCGCCGAGCCGTTCGGAGCGATGACACGCGACTCCGAATCCACCGCGAGGCCGAGACCCAGGGAGTCGAGGCGGGCGAGGTCGTCGCCAATCAGGCCCTGGAGGAGCGGGTTCGAAGAACGGCCGGGATGCTGCTCCGGCCCGGTACAGTTCACGACGCGTGCGACGTCGATCGTGCGGGTTCCGTGACCGTGCTTCACGCTCACGCGCAAGCCGTCACGCGTGGGGTGCTGCTCGATGGCGTCGATGCGGCCGCGAACAATCTTGAGCTGGCCCGTGGCGATCGCGCGCTCGATCTTGCCGTGAACGCGCGGCGCGAGACGATGGCGATGCGCGTCCCAGAAGGGCCGCACGTGGCGAAGGAAGCGCCGGCGTTCGGCGACCGTCCAGTTGCGCCAGAGTGAAGGCGCAATGCTCCGCAGCTCCGTGAATACGCGACGCCACTTGTCTCCACGCGGATCATTCGCGGTGATCTCGCGCACGTAGCGCACTACGGCGCGCAAAGAAGACGGCAGCGCGTGGACGAATCCCTCCGACGCAGCAGCGATGGGGCCGTGTGATCGCGGCAGCAGCCCGCGGCGCGAAACCGCGATGATCTGCGCGGTATGGCCGTTCTGGAGCAGCTCGGTAACGATGTCGATAGCGGTGAGGCTGGTGCCGGCGAGCAGCACCGGCGCATCCGCCGGGATCTCGGCCTTCTGCTCGACGTCCCAGGGATCCTGCACGATCAGTTTGTGCACGGGAGGCGCAAGACCGTTGCCGAGCACGCGCGGCGGCTCATTGCCCGTCGCGAGAATGACGACGTCTGCCGTGATGGGCTCGCCGTGCGCAGGAATGACTTCCCACTGCTGGCCGTGCTGCGTGATGGCGTCCGCGGCAGAATGCAGCCAGTTCACGCGCACAGTCGTGCTCGCGCGGATCTCGCGGAGCCGCGCCTGCAGGTAGTCGGCGAAGTAGGAACGGGGCGCGAAATCCTCGCGCGTCCAGTTGAGTACGCGGCGTGGGCGCTCGGCTTTCAGCCAGCGCACGAAGTCATCGGGATCGTCCGTGACCGACATGTTGCAGGCACGGGTGTTCAGCAGGTGCGTGGGGCAATCGGTCGAGTACGCGACACCCACGCCGAGGCGGGAACGCGGCTCGAGGATCGTGACTTCAACATCACGCCTGGCACGCTGTTTCAGGCTTTGCAGAAGGAGGATCGCGGCGGAGCCGCCACCGCAGATCACGAGCTTGAGCGGTCGGGAGAGGTCTGACTGCATGGTCGGTATTCCATCTGCTTCTTTCACCCGAACAGACTAGGCGGGAGCGGTTACAAAGTCGGTAACGGACCGATTCCAATGGGGTCAGTCGTGCACCTTCAGGAAGCGAAATCCACCGCCAAGTCCGGGCACAGCTTCGCCTCGACCGTTCGTGTAGCCGCCGATGACGCGCCGGACCCGCTCGGCCGTGATCTCGGCGGCAATGGGGCGCTCCATTTCGATGAGGATGAAGCGGCGGTGACCGCCATCGTCACGGTTCAGGCTCAGCACGGCCTGCGCCGTCGTGCCGGAGCCGGCGAAGGTGTCGACGACCAGCGCGTCGTCATCGGCATGCAGCGACACCAGCCAGCGCAGCAAGGCGACGGGCTTCGGGGTATCGAAGACCTTGCGACCGAGAATGTCCTTGAGCTCGCGGGTCGCATCCGCGTTGAAGCCGTGGCGATCCAGCCAGGTGCTCCAGCCGACGGAGCGGGAGGCGTCACGGATTTTTTCGTACGGCACCCAGCGCTCACGCTGGCCGTTCCAGATCACGCCGTCATCGAACGCGCGCAGTTCCCAGTGCGCGCGCTCCGGGTCTTCGAGGATGGGACGCATCGCATGCTCGCCGCCCCAGCGCCAGTGGCCTTCGGCGCCGTCGTTACGGATGGGCCAGACTTCGATGCCCGCGGGCGTGCGCATGGGATACCACTGGCCAGGGCGGTCGGCGCGCAGCGAGATGCCGCCCCACTTGGTCAGCTCACGGCCCTTGCGATACGACCCCCAGCGATCCTTCAGATTGAGCTCGCCGGTAGAACGCGCTTCGCGGGAAATGCTGCCGTTGTCGCCGTTGTGATAGATGAGCAGGTATTCGTGGCCGGCACGCAGACCGGTTTTTTCCTTGCCGCCGCTCGGTTCGGCGAGCCAGGGGGCGCAGGCGAGTCGGTTCTTCGCGCCGAAGATTTCGTCGAGGAGCACGCCGAGCACGCTGACTTCGCGATCGTCGATCGAGACGGCGACCAGGCCATCGGGGCTCAGCAGCTCCTTCGACAGGCGCAGTCGCGGGTACATCATCGAGAGCCAGCGATCGCGGCGATCCATTTCCGGGAGGTCGCGGTCGGTTACGGTCCCCAGCCACTCGCGGATCGCGGGGCTGTCGACGCGATCGTTGTAGACCCAGCCTTCGGTGCCGGTGTTGTAGGGAGGGTCGACGTAGAGGCACTTCACTTTGCCGGCGTAGTCCGGGAGCAGTGCTTTGAGGGCGAGCAGGTTGTCGCCCTGGATGATCAGGTTGCCGGTGGTGGTGTCTCCGCAGGCGAGATCGGGTACGTCGTGCAGCGGGCGCGATTCCACGTGGTTGTGGTGATCGATGACGGCGTCCCGGCCGGTCCAGGTCAGCATTGCCATGGATTTAGTCTAGCTGATGAAGAGGCCCTCAATCGCCGGGCGGCTGAGAGGGTTTCCGGGCGCCGCAAGGCCTTCTTAGCCGCCCGGCGATTGAGGGCTTCTTACTTCCCGATGCAGAAGCTGGAAAAAATCCGCCCCAGCAAATCGTCCGTCGTGAACTCCCCCGTAATTTCATTGAGCGCCTGCTGAGCAGCGCGCAACTCTTCAGCGACGAGCTCCCCGGCGCGCCGCTCCCTGAGCTGCCGCTCACTCTCTTCAACGCAAACACGCGCCCTCGCCAACGCATCGAGATGCCGTTGGCGCGCAGAGACCGTGCCAGCCTCAGCGGTATGAAAGCCCATCGTGAGTTTCAGATGGGCCCGCAGAAGATCGAGCCCATCACCGGTGAGTGCCGAGATCAGCACACGCGGCGGACCGGAAATCGTGTCCGAGACCGGCAGACCGACCGCCTGATCGCACTTATTGAAGATGAGTGTGAGCGGCACATCCTTCGGCAGCCGCGATTTTTCTTCGCTGTAAGCACGCGCATCCGGATCCGTCGCCGCGTCGACCACGAACAGCACCCGATCCGCGCGAGCGATCTCAACTTGCGCGCGCCGAACACCTTCCGTCTCCACCTCGTCACCACTCTCGCGCAGCCCCGCCGTATCGAGCACGTGAAGCGGCATGCCGTCGATATCGATACGCTCGCGCAAGACATCGCGCGTGGTGCCCGGAATCGAGGTAACGATCGCCGCGTCATATCCGGCGAGTCGATTCAGCAAGCTCGACTTGCCTGCGTTGGGCCGACCCGCAATGACAACGGTCATGCCCTCCCGTAACAGCCGCCCCTGGCGCGCGCTCTGTTCGACCGCGTCGAAATGGTCGCGCACGCGAGTGAGCTTCTGTTCGAGCTGCTGATCGGCCAGAAAGTCGATTTCCTCCTCGGGAAAATCGATGGCCGCCTCGACATAGACACGCAACTCGACGACGGCTTCCGTGAGGCCCTGGATCATCGCCGAGAACTCTCCCTGCAATGAGCGCATCGCAGCACGCGCGGCCTCACGCGAACCGGCGTCGATGAGATCGGCGATGCCTTCCGCCTGGGCGAGATCGAGCTTGTCGTTGAGGAATGCACGCTGCGTGAACTCGCCGGGCCGCGCCCGACGCGCACCAAGCTCGATCACTCGCGCAACGACGGCCTCGATGACCACGGGGCCGCCATGCCCCTGCAGCTCGAGAACGTGCTCGCCGGTATAGGAATGAGGCGCGGGAAAGAACAGCACGAGCCCCGCATCGATCGGCTGCTGCTGCCGGTCCAGGAAGCGCGCGAACGACGCGCGCCGGGGTTGCGGCAA
>Ga0247777_1000690_pt1 | contig 10097 bp, 6 predicted proteins | sample UWRJL154409C5_FD_179937 | JGI IMG/M metagenome (GOLD analysis project Ga0247777, IMG submission 179937) | Plant litter microbial communities from Arlington Agricultural Research Station in Wisconsin, United States - UWRJ-L154-409C-5 | ecosystem: Environmental > Terrestrial > Plant litter >...
AAGCGGGGGCGGCAGACGTCGCCCCCGGCCCCCCCCCCCGGGCAATCGCCGGCAAGCCCTGGAAAGTGTTTCCGCCCTAGCTGAGGGAGTTGTGGATGCAAGGAAGTCCGTGAATACGCCGTCCCGTGTTGAACCTGGCCATCTACACAGTACCTGTGGAGGCGCCTGGCAAGCCTGGGACCTTTTCATACACAGTATGTGGGTCACGGTAAATTTAGTGGGGTTTGCGGCTCGCCGCAACGCCACCCCCTGAACCTTGGCTCGACGACACCCTTCCTTGCTTCTTACCTTGCAATACTCCCTACTTCACCTCGACCATCGTACAAGCAGAGGAAGAGCGCCGAGACGTCCGGCTTAGCGGGCCTGGATGGGATCGAGAGTCTCGCTTTCCGCCGCCTCGAGCTGGAATAGTTATCGGGCCGGCCCGAAGGCGAAGACACCGGAACACGAGCCTCACTCATGGATTCCCGCTCGGGGGGAACGCTCGCTACCGCAATGTGTACTCCGTACGGCACCCCGGTCTCCACACTCATCCATGGTTCTCGCGAGGAAGCGTATCATACGAGCAGAACATTCAGCTGTGAATGCGAAGAACCGCGCCGCACAATCGCAGTCGTCGGGGACAGCCTTGCAGGGCCCTCACGTTGTCCGTAAATGTATTTCGATAATCTCAGGCCCCCACCGCTCGCCGCTGAAACGCAGAAGAACGCGGCTGCGCCCCTCGCCCCCAACGTTCTCAAGACCATCATCATATCGAGGACCGCCTCCACTTTTTTTTTTTTGGGGGGGGGGGGGGGGAGCCTGGCTTCGACGTAAAAGATGTCTTCTTACCTGCGGCCTCGGACACCTTGCGTACCTACCTAGATATACACCACTCTATCCAATCGCCTCGATGCCCCCATGTCGTACACGCACCTCAAGACCGGCGACCCACCGACTGCCGAAAGCAAGTGTCCAAGCCTGCAAGCTGTTGGTCCGGGGGACGAGTCTTGGTCTCATGGCACGCGGCGCACGCGACGCAGGCTGCGGGATGCGGTGGGCCTCCTGAGCGCGTCTGCCATCCTCCTGGGAGCGACAGTCATCGCCGCCGCTACGGGCATCCTTGCGCTTCTATGGGAGGGCGCCATGAAGGCCGCGGCGGGAGCAGAGCCTCCTCCCACGTGGCAGCATATCGTTGACAGCGGCTGGGTAACGAGGACAGTCACCATCTGCTCCGCAGCAATCCGCATGGCCATGGGCGCGCAGATCGGGGTCATGACGTCCATGCTCGCCTCGCTGCTGCTCGAGCGCTACACCGTCGCCCTCGAGCACACGGCCCTCTTGTCTGTCGGCCGCGCCCTCAGCCTCCAGCCCATGTCGATGCTGTACTTCCAGGCTCGTACCCTGTGGGACAGCTCTCGTCTTCTCGTTCTCCCGCTCCTTGTGGTGTCGGTCTTCGTGGCGGCGGCTCTTCCCTTCCTCTCCACCATCTTGCTATCGGACTTTGCCCTCGTCAATATTTCGGGAGGGACCGTCTCTGAGATGAGGGCCTACGCGGGAACGCAGGCCGACGTCGCGCTCGACGTCTGGCGCTCGATGCCGGCGCAGTACGCGCGATTCGCCGAGTACACCGAGGCCCCCACCGTCGACGAGCATATCGACGACACGGGCTTGGCACTCAGAGCTTTTCTCCCATTTGCTTCGGCGGTCACGAGGGAGTCGATGAGGGAGTACAGCGGCATGGCGGCCGTACTCGACTCGCGTGTCACTTGCGTCTCGCCCAAGACGTTTGCCGTCTACAGTCTGAGGCAGGCCTTGTTGGACGGCCCCGCGCGAACCAACAATAGCTTCGTCGAGACCTTCGCCGTGGATGGGTCGGTCCGCTTCCAACGCAACCAAACCGGCCCCCTTTTCGACATCTCGGATGGCACTTTGGGCCCAGACGCCGAAACCGACGCCGACTTGGTCGAGTTCACGTGTGCCATCACCACGAACACGCACGCGCCCGACATTATGCCCTGGAATATTTCTGTCTGCAGCACTCCGATGTCAGGTTCGATCGTATTCCGGCCCTTCTTTGGATACGCCGACCTGATCTGGTTCCTGGTCCTCAATGTGACTCCGCCGGTAGGCGACTGGTCGAGCTTGTCGAACGAGAAAGGGGAGGCCACCGATGTGGCAGAGAACGACACTACTACCGTCCGGCATGGGCCGTGGACTACCACATCCATACTAGGCGGCAAAGCGAGAGGCGCATCGGTGTCCGTGTCGGCCTGCTTCTCCAACGGCATAGGTATGGGTGTCAACATCACCGCCAAGAGCCCCCGGGACGGGTCCGAGCCGTCGCTGGCCTGGAAAGGGGAAGTCGTGCCGGCGACAACCTCGAGCGCAACCAAGAACGTCAGCCTTGTCTTCTACAGCAGCGATAACGTCCGGCGGCAACTTGGTACCCTGGCGGCCCCAGCGGATCATGATCTCGTCGGGCGCGGCGTCATGGCGCTAGACTACGACGCAACCGATTGGGCGGGGCGGGATTTCCCATCGATCCTGAGCGAGCAGCCGTTCTCGGAAGCCCTGCCCGTCTTCCAGGTCACACCACTCCAGCAACACGGGATCACCAGCGCGACGGCGCTGATGGCCCTGGAAGTTGCACCGCGGCTCAAACAGGGGCATTGGGCGCATGTGAGCCTGTTCTACGACAGCCTCGCCGCCACCAAGAGCCCGGCACGGGCTATGCAAGCGTGGATGACGACGCTGGCGCAGCAAATGTATTACGACCGGCTGCCTCGATCCTTTATCGGGGCCCCGGCCGTGTACCGGGTCGCCGCGCCAGTGCTGATTCCTGTGCGATGGTCGGGCTTCGGCGCCGTGGTGGCCATCATGGTGGCCCATCTGCTCGTGGTTTGGCGATATGGTACCTCGGCGTCACGGAGCACACCATGCTGGGCAATGTCTGGCAGGCCGTCAGCCAGCTCACTTCCGAGGCGACGATGCCCTTGCTCGCGCAGTCCACGCACCTCAAGGACAGCGAGGTGGAAAGGGTTGTCCACCAGCAAAAGGGACTCAGACACAGATGCAGTATTGTCAGGTCAAGAGGCGCCACTCGCGAGGAAGTATCGTTCGTTGGAAAAGTCGGTTGATCCACCCACCCATTAGGGTAGACATGGTAGACGCGTTCAATGGTCGGCGTGGCCGTCCCGTCAAGCCAGCCGTAGTAGCTGTACTCGTAGGCTTTCGTCCATTAAAAGATTGGACAAGCCGATCAGAAATCGGCAGCCCCGACGACGGCTCATGTATTCCACTAGAAACACTGTTCATCTCTCCTCGTGTCAGCCCCAGCCATCACGATCCGCAGCCTTGGGCGCCATCAAGTTTCCAGATGCCCAGACGCCACCGGGCTCAGGTGGGTGGGTAAGTATTGTCAGATTCATCAAAGCAGACTTGGACTATCCATTTGCTATATCGTATCAAGAATGCCGAGTGTTGGTAGTTATACGTCGACGACGGCGTCTTCCGCCTCCTAGTCACCCCGGGCCCGGCCGGCACGGCTGTCCCCAAGACCAGGTCAGCGGCGACACTTCGTCCCCATCACCTCCTCCCATAATCTGCCCGAAAACACCTCAGCACGGCAGAAGCCTTGGAATTCCACGCCCACATGGCGTGCCAGCACGCTCTGCGTGGAGTCGTACTCGCGCATCATGGGGAAGAGGGAGGAGCACAGCACGACCGGCAACGTAGCACGGTCGAAAGTGCGGCCCCAAACATGGCCGGGACAGCTGTTGACCGTTCTGATGATGGTCATCAGAAGATCGCGCTGGCTGCTGAGCACCTCTTCTATCCAGTCCGGAACCTCGTCCATGATCGTAGGGATCAGCGAGACCGCCTCACACTCCTCGTACACGGCGTCCATGAGTCGGGATTTGGACAGCCACCCTACGCGGGGGTGGTACGACGTCGGCCAGGAGCTGTTAGGAGGTAGATGTCCCGAGGTTTTTGGGGTTTCGGATGCAGGTGTGTGTTTCTGGGATATGGTGCCACTTTCCACGTCGGTCTGGCAGGCCTTATTACGGTATTCAACCGGTAGAGTTCGGCGAATAACAACAGGTAACAGGCTTCTGCGGTGGTTGAGAAGGGCTACACGCACCGTGGACAGCTGTTCCGCGAACGGCTCGACGCTGCGGAGCTTTGTGATGGGGGTGATGGGTGTAATGGGTATGGATAGCCAACCAACAGCGCCGACCCAGCGGTATTGCAATCCGGTGGTGAACGACTTTGAGTAATTCATCTTTTAATTCCGGTGATCAATCGGCGTCGGTATTGCTGAAGCGTTGTGTCGAAGGCCGGTCGGTTGGAGGTATCGAGTTGTGCGATGTTCGCAGCTCGAGTTTGATAATGAGTCGATATTTAGGGACACACGGCAGAACCAAACTAGGAAGGTTCCTCGACGATACCGGCGTCTAAACCTAAGTGTAATTACGGAGTGGGAAGGAAAGGTGGACAGGGGAAGAAGGGTTTAAGTGTAATCATGGATTACGGATGGGAGTCACTCGTCACGCCGGGTCAAAAGAGTAGGGAACAAAGGCATTGTCTTGGATCTATGAAATAGTACTGTGTCATCTTTGTCGACCTGGGAACTGTTGAGGCTTGAGCTTTGAGCATTGGGACTCGACAGGACTGTTGTTTGTTTGACAAAGGGTATTCTACAAGGATGAGTCGTGCAGTGACTGGAGTGTTCGAGAGGCCCGGAACCTGAAGGTGTAACGTAGAATTTAGGCATGGCTCTAGGGAGGTCGAATGAGTTACCTGACTGTGTTGGAATTTCCCACCCAGGAGCCTAAGATCCGTTGTTGAAGTTACGTATTGGAGCGAAGCAATTTGCTGTCAGATAAAAGATGAGTATTTCGAGAGCCTCTGGCCATTCGGAGATCTACATGAGCTACTGTAATTACTAGCGCGTCCCAAGCACCGTACTCTGGAGTGATTTACTACATCTGTACTTAGGGTCACTTCGTGTTTCTCTGGCAGCACTCTTCACACCTCCTGAAAACCTCAAACATGATTGGGCTTTGCTTTCTGTCAAGTTGGCATTTCTTTAGGGTTCTGCGAGTTGGGACGAGTCTCGTTCTTGAGCGGAATGAGTGTGCAACTTCTTGAGCGGAATGAGGTGCGACTTCTTGCAGCGAGAGTGACGCAAAGCTGGATACCAGGTTGGTCGGTTGGCACATTCAATCAACTTTCGTACTTCCAAGTCTAACCACCGCCATGGACGTATACGTCGGAAAGGGGATGCCGCCGTGGAGTCGTCTCCACTGGGCGCCTTGGCAGCTGAAGCAGTGCTGACATCGGCGAAGCCTCGACGTATGGCACGATCCTGCCCCACAAGCTCCGCCGACCAGCCGTGTCCGACGCATCTCAAGCCTCGGCGCGACCTAGTCTGCCCCACTCCTAAAAGGCGGGCTCCAGCCGGGGACAGAGAAACGTTACACGGTCTACGGTGTCTTATCCGATTCTTTTCAGGCTGACATCCGCGTGTAGCGGTCAAGTTATGGTCGTCGCGGTATAGACTCATGCGACTGCGCGCGGGGGGGTGATGACAACGCAGGCAGGCAGTTCACTACTAGTACTGTAGTACAGGTATGTTTCTCTTTAATCCGGAGATTTTGGGGTTGCCGACTTTGGTCCTTCCGTCTCGTCGCTGAGACCTCGAGGTGGCAGTTCTCGTACCGTTTGGTATCTCGGTTCTTCGAGTGGCCCTGGTGGTCGGCCCTCAATCGATGCATGTCGATGTCAGCTCCTCTACTGTGTACCTACCTAGGTAGGTAGGTAGGTACCTAGGTAGGTAAAAGTGATCCGGGTGCTTGAAGAGTTCCTCGCCGACTGCAGAGGGCAGAAGCAGATGCGGGAATCTCAAGCTAGGACGAGGGAGGGCTGTGGGGCCGACTCGGCCGAGAGTGGAGCCCGCCTCGGAGCGGCCCATCGTCGGCGGTGCTGAGGCCACCGGCATAGGAGAAAGGATAACACGCTATTGGCTGCTTCGCGGCGGCACGGCCGAACCGCAGCAAAACGCTGTTGAGACGCTGCTCCGCCTGGTCGCACTCGCAGGGTAGGTAGGTACCTACCACCAACCATACCTCAGAAGCTCAGGTACTGTACAGTACGTAAGGAGGTACTGTACCTACTCTAGATTTTGCTGACGGCGCCGACAACTGGAGCCCTTGCAAGGCATTGAGTCGGCTGTCATCCGAGTTGAGGGTCTGTGGACTAACGGCAGATCCACACGACGGGGAGGCCGACATCGAGCGTCAAGCCGTCGACCTTCAGACCGGGGCTTGAACACAGATGCCAGTGGCTTTGTGGTTCGTGATGCCTGCTCTCGTGCTGCCAGTATAAAATGGCCATGGTATCCCGGTGTTCTTCTAGATCAACGGGCATCACCATCTCGTTCTATCAGCTACTTCTACCAAGTTACACCCCCTACTACCTAGGCACCTACCTACCTACCTACCTACCTACCTACCTACCCAGCCGCCAACCTCACAACCCCTCGGATTCACCCTGTCCTCCCCGTTCGCAATGTTCTTCCGCACCTGGGAAAACGCTATGGCGCTTTCGATGGCCATCCGCGGCGTCGTGGCCTTGAACAACCCGAACGAGAACTTCGTTCTCGCCGACTGTGGCATCGGCGACGTCCCCGGCCATCCGGACTGGTCGACCTCGCGACAGGTCATGTACTACAAAGGGGCCGTATGGACGGATGAGGCCATGTCCGCCACCAACCGACCTGATATGGTCAAGGAAGTGCCGTGGGACGGTTCGTACCCATGGCGCCCCGCTACGATTTCCGTTCCGATGCCCAATGGCGACAAGTTCGTCATCCAGGTCACCAAGCCCAATACGGCCGACGGCAGCACCATCGCCGGCGGCATGACCACTACCTACGACCCCTATCTGACGCCTTGCTACCCGTGGCACAAGAAGTTTGTGCACCAGCTTCCCAACGGACAGTGGTGCTCCTCGGCCTTTGTGTGCAACCACCAGTCCGGGCCGCTTTCCCAGTCCAAGATCACCGTCACCGTCTCGACCAACAAGGACAGCGCCACGCTGGACGGACACGTCTCGGTCGACGACGTCTTCAACAAGATCAGCTTTCAGGGGACGACGCTGCAGGCCTGCGAGGAGAGCACCATCTCCATCCCCGGCACGGGGTGCACGCTCACGGCCGCCTGCCACGGCGGCGTCGCCGGCCTCACGGCGGCCATGCTCAAGAGTCTCAAGGACCTGGCCCGGTCGGGCGACGCCGGCATCTTCACGCAGACGACGGTGACGGACCAGCGCTGGAACCCGTGCAAGTCGGGCCGGGACACGTGCATCGGCGGATGGGACCGCTACGAGCGGGCCGTGACCAAGGTGGCCCAGTCGCTGTCCGTCTACGTCGCCGACCAGAACGGCAACGACAAGGGGCAGCTCAACTACAAGATCAGCTGCAGCGCCGCCAAGTCGTGCGAAGGCTGCAACACGGCCAAATTCGCCAGTGCCGTCTTGGGCTTGTTTCCAGGCGTCGGGTCCATGCTCGGCGGCGTGGCCAAAGTCGCCGTCGTGGGTGTCTGCAGCGCTTCGGGCTGCTAATCTGGTTGTTAGCGAACCGGCCAGGGACTTGGGGGGTTCATATATCGCATTCAAGACGGTGCATGACGGCCTGAACGTATTTAACAAGCCGCCAACAGGAGCATTGCAGGCGTTAGGGAGAGGTTTGAGTAGAGTAGGCAGCTTTTCAATGCGATTGTACTCGTTCCCAGTCATTCCAGGACTCCGTATCGGCTCTAGTAAGAGAGGCAACAGAGGTTACAAGAGATGTAAGCTGTAAAGGACAGTTACGGTCAACTCTAAGCTCTACCCTGGCTGACTTCTCTGCCCTCGCCGACCATGTCTCCAGTGCCCAGCGCCAACTGAGGGGTTTCTTCGTGTGAGTGCAGTACATACCAGACTCGGAGGCTGCAAGCTGCATCCTCGCTCCGCGCGACGCACGCCTCCCTCGGCATCGAGAGCGAAACCGCTCCCGGTCTGAAGCAAAGTCGCGATGCCATTGCGCACCCAGTAATTATCCGAGACAACGGGCGGAGCACGTGCTAAATGACCTGGTGCTTGCGCCGTCGACGTTTCGTCAACCACGGTAGCATGGGTCATCCCCCGAGCCTCGAAGGAGCGGTCCAGAGCGCAGTCCCGGGAACCCACCGACGGGCGTCGCTGTCTCGGCGTCGAAGCATCTAGATGTTACAAGACTCGAAGGGACTAGGGGTGTTGAGGAAGAGTTGGAGTCGAGCCGTTCACGTCGCTACTCGTCCATGGGCCGGGCCACCGGCGAATATCGCTCCGTAATCCCCCAAGCCCGAGTCGGCCACTCGAGTCGACCACTTGAGCACGTGAGCAACGATCTCGTCTCGGTTCGGTTTTCCATGATCTGATGTGAGGTGGAGTCAGTTCCGTCCGTCCAACCCACGGTCCGTTCAAAGTGCTGCCGCATGGCTGGTCCCTGGGGATCGACGCTATGCCGATCGATTCAATGCGGCGCATCTGGTTCTTGGGAGGAACTGAAGTTCGTGGAGTGGCCCAGCGGCTGTGCGGCTCTGGCGCCACAAGCCCCACTCCCCCACCAACACACACTCGGCACACCATGCCCGCGCACACACCATGCCATGCGCCCGGGCCGTTCCCCAGCAGCCACCATGGGACGCCCAAAGTTTGAGCCCCCGGCAGGCCCCCTCGATTGGCTTGAAGTGTCGTCCCGACCGGTCTCAAACGCGTTTCTGCTTCACGCAAACGGAAAGCTAAGCGGCGCTTGCGAAACGCCAACTTTATCCCGTACCCGCACTGGGCCGCACAGGCTCCTAGGGCGCCCTCCACCGCCCGCCTCGACGCCTGCTCTATGGCGGAACTGGAGCGGGCGCTATGCCGTCTCGGTCGTCTCGGCCGTGTGGCGTGCGGCGCGGACGGCCGATGCAGAAAGGCTCCCGACGGCGCCCCGAGGCTAATACTGTACCCACAGCCTTTGCCTGAGCGTTGTCTGAGTGTGGCCACCCAGCTCATGCCGACGATGCAGGTCTCGGCCGTCGCCCCGATGGGTTGGGACATGGTCTCTGCTCCACCGCCGCCTACATGTATCCAGGGACCAGCCACGAACTCGGCCCTTGGCGTTCCCCGTGTTTATATCGTCTGGCTTCTACATCCCCGGATCCGCCAAACCTGGCCCTGTTGTTGATCGTGGAGCCCAGGCCATCGCTGATCCCTCGCCGACCTCGTCCGCCATCTCGGATGAGACGACCATTCGACCAGCGTACGCCCTAGTCTACGCACACACACGACAACGACGACGACGTTGACGACATGGCGAACTATCCCACCGCCGCGGCCGCTGTGGCCGCCAGCGTGCGCGACACCAAGGCGCCCGAGATCCAGAGGGTCATGGCCGCCATGATCACGGTGCCTTTCACCTTCATGGCGCTGCGATTCTACTGCAAGTTTGGGACCAGTCGAAAGTTTGCCTGGGACGACGCAGTCCTGCTTTTTTCATGGGTATGTGGAGTACGGTGGAGCCCCCCGTCCAGTGGGCCTCGAAACCGAACGTGACCGGGGGTGTGGAGAGCCGTGAGAAAGCCGTTGCTGATCCTGGTGTCTCCCCTTTTTTAGACGCTCCATGCTGCCTACTGTGGGGTCGTCATCGCCGGAACCGCCTTCGGTCTCGGCAGCCATATCGACACGGTATCCCCGCGAAACCTGGTCGTCTCCCTGAAGCTCCTCTATATCGGCAACTGGTTCGTCATTTGGGCCATCTCCCTGAGCAAGACCTCCTTTGCCATGACCCTGCTGGCCTTGGTGGTCAAACGCTCGCACATCTGGCTCCTCTGGTTCAGCATCGTCAGCCTGAACGTCATCATGGGCCTCGATGCCATTTTCCAGTTCACCCAGTGCACCCCGGTGGAGAGGACGTGGGACCTGCAAGTCGATGGAACTTGCTGGGACACGCGCATCGTCGTCGACTACACCATCTTTGCCGGAGGTAAGCAGACGAACCCCCAGAGCGGTTTGATGAAGGGGGGGGGGGGGGGGGGGTTTTTTTGTGG
>Ga0247777_1000691_pt1 | contig 10095 bp, 9 predicted proteins | sample UWRJL154409C5_FD_179937 | JGI IMG/M metagenome (GOLD analysis project Ga0247777, IMG submission 179937) | Plant litter microbial communities from Arlington Agricultural Research Station in Wisconsin, United States - UWRJ-L154-409C-5 | ecosystem: Environmental > Terrestrial > Plant litter >...
CTACAGTACTGTACTCCGTACCACGTCAGCTATCCCACGACCACACTCCCAACCTTTTCTTTCCGAGCTGGAGCCGAAGAAAACACTACCCCTCTCCAACTAACGATCTACCACTCGACCTCAGCCTCGTGCGGCCAAGCAAACGCAAAGGGACAAGATGGTACGTTGGTGGCAGGTTGCGCAGCCAAGTAGCAACGAAGGCATCCGCTAACCCACTTGCCTCTCAGTACGCGCCCGGATTTGGCTACGACATGCGGCGCCACGGCGTGCAACGCTTCGACGAGTATTACCGATGCTACCCCATGGTGATGGCGCCCGGCGCAGACCGGCCAGAGCTCAACTACGGCTCTAAGATCCTGCTGCCCCCCTCGGCCCTCGACAAAGTCTCCCGACTCCACGTCCAGTGGCCGCTCCTGATGGAGCTTATCAGCGGAGAGAAGGAGCGGCATTCGCACTGCGGCGTTCTCGAGTTCGTCGCCGAGGAGGGCCGTGCCTATCTGCCGCAATGGGTATGTCGTGTGCGCGCCGAGAGACAAGAGGGCGGAATGCTGAACCCTGCCGTGTAGATGATGCAGACCTTGCTGCTGGACGTGGGCGACATGATACAAATCAAATCGACCTCGCTCGAGTTGGCCCGACGGGTCAAACTGCAGCCGCAGTCGCCAGCCTTCCTCGAGATCAGCGATCCCAAAGCCGTCCTCGAGAAGGCCTTCCGGAACTTTGCCGCCCTCACCCAGGGCGACGTTTTCAACTTTGCGTACAACGACGAAGTCTACGACGTGGCCGTTCTCGAGGTCAAACCCGAGACGGACAAAATGGGCGTCAGTATGCTGGAGACGGACGTCGAGGTCGACTTCGCGCCACCCGTCGGCTATGTGGAGCCGGAGCGTACCAAGGGAAGTGGCACGAGCACGCCCCGGAGCGGTCGCGGCGGTCTCCCCGCCGGCGGACTGCTGCACAACCAGGGCAGCATGGCGCAGGCCATCAACTACGATTCCATCGCGCCGTCGGCGACGGCGGCCGCCGCTTCGAACTTTCTGGGCGAGGGCGTGCGCATCGGCGGTAAGAAGAGCAAGACGTCGACGCCCAAGCCCTCGACACCCGTCGCCGGGACCTCGTCCAACCTCGAGGCTGGCGCCGCCCGGCGGCGGACCAACGGCCCCATGCCGCTCCGCCTGCCGCCCAATAAACTCTTCTTCGGGTACGAGATCCGCCCGGTCAAGACGACGGAGGAGAAGGAGGCCGAGGCGGAGAGCGCCAAGCGGCCTCACTTTGCGGGCCAGGGTCAGACGCTTCGCGGCGCGGTGAAGCGCAAGGGCCAGGGCGAGGAGACGCCCAGGGCCCCGGAGAAGAAGCCGAACGAGGGCCGGCGGTTGGATGGACGGGAGACATGAGGTACGGGCTATGAGGCTCGGCGTTTCGCAATTTGCATGGCTTGGGAATCGGAAGCCGCCTATCATCACCAAACCGTTCTCGAGGTGGTTCCGTGCTGCGTTGAGAGGGTGGTCTACATATCTTGTAATTCAGATCCTTGGCGGCTTGGGCCGAACAAAGTAGACGGAAGAGTGCTGCCTCGGTGTCACTAGACGGAACGCGGAGGTTCCGATGCCTGTGAGTCTCCATCAAACCTCCACAGGGTGGGTCGGGCTCTCTCTCTCTCTCATAGGGACTCTCCCACTTCCGATATCATCCCTAGAAAGAACGCCCTTGGGTTCTGTACCTCGGGTTGCGTGTCGTGGTCGGGTGGTGAGAACAAAACAAGGAGGATGCCAATGGTAGGAACAACACACGGGCACGCATAGTCACAAGTGCGTTGCAGAACGTGGTCTAAGTGATGATTGCTATGTCCTCCGGACACTCAATTTCCGTCCAGTGGACGTACAGACGAACCGAGATCAGATATGCCAGCCGAGTCCACATTCGCCCATTCTATCCCTGCCACAAGAGAGGGGCATCCTCGATCGCTGGATATCGCCCAAGTACCTACCGAGACTCGATGCCCGAAGCGGGAAGGGCGAAAGCGATGGGACGAGGAGGCGCGATGGGACCAAGTGGGAATGGGTGCAAGCTGAAGTGAAAATCATGGTATTGCGGCGAAGCTGCCAGCTGGAGGGACGAGATGTCAGTGTCAAGATGTCGCTGTGAAGAGAAAGGGGAAGTTTGAGGAATACGCACAGGACAGGGTCGATCAGCGGTGGTCTAAGACCCCTGCTAAGGAGACAAGATCGTGCGACCAGACAGAGGTGTCCGGTCCCAGGTAGAGTTGGACTCCTCAGTCTTCGCCTACGTAGCGGCGCCGCCATCATCGGCGACGGCGCCCTCCTCATCAATACCCTTCTCGTCGGTGTCCTTCTCGTCGGCAGCGTTCTCCCCGGCAACCTTCTCGTTGACAACCTTCTCGTGGGTAGCCGTCACGCCGACAACCTGCTCCTCGTCGCCTTCGGCGGCGGCAGCGTCTTCGACAGAGGCCTGCTTGGCGTTCTTCTTCTTGGCCGCGGCGGTAACCTTGGCCCGAGGGCGACGGGCGGACTTCTTGGCCTTGGGGGCATCGGCCTCCAGTTCATCCTCGCCAGCGTCGGCGTCGGTCTGGTTGTCCTTAGACTTCTTCTTGGGGCGGGCGGGGGCACGCTTGCGCTTCGCCGGTGTGGCCTCGCCATCGGCGGCATGGCCATTGTTGGTCTCGGCAGCCGAGGAAGACGCCGTGACGGGGTGGCGCTCCTTGAATTCCTTGTACACCTTCTTACTCCAGCGCTGGCTGTGGCGCTAGTTAGCACCGAGGGGCCAGAAGGGGTCTTGGGGTCTTGGGGAACGGGGACCTTACGTCAGGGCGTCCTTGCTGAAGGTGTAACCCCACTCCTTCATCTTCTGGTGAACCTCGGCCCAAGCCGGCTTGGGCTCACCACCGCAAGAGGACAGCCAGGCGGCCATGGTGAGGTCGAACTCAACGTTTTGATCCCAAGTCGAGGGCTTTTCTCCATCCTGGGGTGCCATGCTGATGGCCTGCGGTTTGAAGAGAAAGATAAGCGGGTGGTTTTCTTGGGCTGATCGCCGCGGGTGAAGGTAATGACGGCGTCGCGGTGAGTTGGGTTACTATTTGGGTGAGTTTGGGAAGAAAGAGCAGGAAAGTTGGCGGGAGGGTGCGAAGAGGGCAGTCGGTTGTTTTATGGGCTGTGAGATGGCCGGGGAATTCCCAGATGCCCTGAGGTGTTCAGGTGGGCAGGTGGATTTCCAATGAAAGGTAAGTGACACCAGAGTCATGAGGAGCGCGAGGCCGCAGTCAACCCAGTTTCGCTTTGCTGTCGGAGGTTGAAGCAAGACGAAAGGGCGGACGGTAACGACAAAACGACCTATGGACTTACTAGTAGGACGACGGGCGTAGGCTTTTTAGACCGTCCACTGGCAGTCGTAGGCGAAATCAGTTCACTACGGCTTTCCCGGGGTTGACCGCCGTGTTGTGTTCTTTGCGAGAGGAAAGGCTGGGGGGAAATGGTCGCCTGATGCTGGCTCTATAGCAAGGGGACAAGGAGAGACGTAAAGCACCGAAGAGGTAGGAAATGAGGGCATGTAGATACCGACTTCGATAATTACCTACAATCTGACGGGTCTCTATTTTGGACTTGATGTCAATCGACCTCGGGCGAACCTGAAGCCTGGAACTTGGGACATGGAGTGGGGAGCCCGGCGACTGAGTCCCTGCCTAGCCTCAACATCCCGTTGGCCCCAGAGTGTATGGGGCGGACCGGCGCCATGATGATATCCCAACATCCTCTACCCTGCCCCAGTGAATTAACGAGTTGGTGTTATGTTTTTGGCATTTTGACTTCCTAGGGGCCCCCTCCTCTATGAACCCTCTCCCCAGGCCACATCGGTGACGTTCCCCACTATACTACGCCGAGGTCAGACGTCAGAGACCAGACAACCCGAAGTCCATGACGGACACTGAAGGTGGCATCGAAAACTTCTGCGGTATCCCTGGCCACCACAATGCCGGGCAGTATGCGCAACGCAATCCCCTTCTGAACTCCGATCAAGTGCGAACCATGGTGGTTCTTCTTACACCCCACGAATCGTGACATTGGCGAGTCCTAGTGATAATGACCACGGCTAGGCCAAGCGCGAAGAGGGCGACCGAGTGGGGGGGAGATAGAAACTTAAATAGCGTCGCCGAAACCGGGGAAGGGGCTGCCAAAGAACGGGTCGTCAAGCTCCACGAACTGCATGAAGTCGAAGTCGTCGTCGTCATTTCGATTCTCGCTCTTGATGCACTCCTCGCGCTTGACGAACTTCTCCTTCTTGACGAACGCGTTGCAGATTTCAGACTCGGCCACTTGAAGAAAGCCCGTCGAGGCATTGAGACGAGAAGCCTCCTGGTCACCCCGAGCTAGCTCCCAAGTCGTGAAGATGGCCGTATCGGCACTGCCCAGGACCGCGTCGGCGCCGGCAGCCCCGTAGGCGGCATCGACCGGTGCCTCGCCGGCGTGAACCGTGTTCTTCTTGCCATTGGCAGGCGTCTTCCGGGCCTTGGTCACCTTGGAAAGTGTCTTCGTGATGGCGGGTGTCGTCTCGCGGTCAGCGACGCTGTTCTTGCCCTTGGCGGAGCGAGGAGTCGCGGTTTTGTCGACGATTCCGAGTTTCTGTTTGACCTGGCGGAAACGAGTCTGACGGCGAGGAACGGCAACGTTAGAAACTCGGTAACACGGTGTGGAAGGGTGTGGAGGGACGAGGGTGGACTTGCGGTGGCGACCGCCGTCGACTTGTATCCCATCTCAGACGCAACGGCGTCCCCTAATTACCACGTTCAAGGTCAGTATTGATGTACCTCCACAGCAGCCAAACACTGGAAGGTTTCTAGAAGATCAGTGGAGGAAGGCGCTTACAATCAACTTCGGGCTTGCTGGTCATGTGCTTGACCACGGAACAGAACAGTTCGAGATCCCGGTCTCCCATTGTGCCTTTGACCGTAGTCATAGGGTCACCACCCCTGACGTCAAACTTCTGATCACCGTGGTTGGCCATTGTGAAGGAGAGGTGAGAGTCTTTGTTCTGTGTTTCCAAGTCAGTTGCTGTCTCCCTGGGTGTATTGACGAGGGTCGCCCGCTCCGAGCGCAGTTCAACGGGAAGGAGCAAATGGATTAGGGTTATCTGCATCAGAAGAAAAGTATGGCATAATTATAGGTAGAAGGAGGTGAGCATCTGGGTTTCAACGCACCGCGCAATGTTTGGGGGGGCGATCGCGGGTTGTGGCGAAGCGGGGGTTGGGATGGGTCGTTCGTGTGAACTTGAAGTGCCCACTTGGGCCTGAAGCGAACTGTTGGAATGTATTGGATGGCAAGCTTACCTACTGTCCAATGGGCGAAAGTGTGGTAGTTGAGAGATGACCGCGAATCGTGATGATAGGGATGATGAGGCGCTTGAAGGGATCGGCGGGGCAGGCGTTTCCGAGTGTTAAGTCAGAAATTCCAGATCACATCTGGGATACTGTGGAAACTCCGAAGTCTTCTTGGTGAAAGAGTGGAGTAGAGAAAGAGGTTAGGGTATTGCAGAAGTCGTGGGTTGGTTGGTTGGTTGGTTGGTTTGGGGGGGGGGGGGGGAAACCTGAAGAAAAGTATGGAGAGATGGCCGTCGACGTTTCCACGGGACTGGCCAGCTGGTGATGGAGGTTACCGGACCGGCAGCCCAAGAGAACTGGGATATCTACTGCTAGAGGAAGCAACAATAGGCGCTATTCTGAACCTCAAGGGTTAAGGGCAAGGGATAGGGAACTCACAATAGTGACAAGGCTCTGAGAGGTGGCATAGACTAGGGCGAATGGATGCTGTTTGGAGACACCAATCTCACCACTCTCCGCCAGGGATAAAAAGCAATGGGGGACATATTGTATGTCATGACCGCCTGCTTTAAAAACGAGTGATAGCGACTACCTTAAGTACCTTAGGTATTGTGTTTAAGTTCCCGTAAGATCTAAGCGCGTCGCAGGTTATTTTCCTGACCCTAGAGTCAACCATCAATCACTGCGGGACAGGTGAGTAAGGATGTACAATGGGGATGTGTAGTAGAATTCCCCACGTCGGTAGAGACACATAAAAGCAGGGCATGATTCCTTGCGGACGCCGCCTACCTAAACTGGAAGCCACATTGACTACCGGAGAGGCAGAGGGAGGCTTTGGCTCCATTACGGATGGCTGCTTTACTGGGTCTTGATTCTGGACAACAGAGCAACAAGCAGAGTCTTCTGTTATTGCCATGGGGAGATACATCGAGACCCGCGCTCGCCGCGGCGCCGTTTGACCTCGAGATGTGGGGCGTTCAGGGGCGTCAGGGGGGTCTCGGAGCGGCTCCGTTCAGGTTTCTCGGTGGCCAGTACGAGCCATGACCAGTAAATAACCAATAAGAGTCACTGCAACGGGTGGGCGCTGTCGGGTTAAACAGAGAGCCGAACTCAGTGTGAGGTAAGGAAGGTCCTAGAGTGTAAATGTTGACGGAACGAGTGAACGGCGGTGGCACATGGGTCCCAACGGAGCGAGAAGAACCTGGTGAGATACCGCCGCGAAAAGCAACGTGGAGAAGCGGCCAAGGAGAGGACTGGGGAGTCCTGTATTCGTAGGCGTCGGAAAATGACATCGTCGTGAGGAGCTGATGGAGCGGCAAAGTAGATAGGTATGGATGTTGAGCAACGAGCCGCCAGTTACCAGCCGTCGCCGCTCGCCAGGGGCTACAATAGGACCAAAACATGGCGATCCACACCGTCGTCCCCCCCCCCAGACCAGATCGTCAACGTTTCAGAATCACCTTCCGCAAGAAAGACCCTTTACACGGTGTGTTCTGTTTTCTGCTGGCGAAGAAACCCCGAAACACCCGAAACGCCGTGAGCCGACCTTCTAGATCTCATGCTCGCAATTATCCCACTCTTCGTGCTTGATGGGACCATGCCCCAGCGCATGCTCCAGTACGTCCCCCGGTACCATCAGCGCGTCGGCGGCATGTTGGGTGAGGTGGTGGTCGTCTTCGAAGCCGGTGGCGTAGCCGTGCAGGCCGTAGGCGACCTGCTCGTAGACATGATAGGCCGGCGGCGGCGGCCAGGAGGCCTCTCGCTCGTGGGGACAGGGGCCCGTGGGTGAAAAGTCGAAGGGCGCGTCGGCTTGGAATATATCGCTGGCCGGACTCGCCTGATAGCTGTGGGGGGTGCCCATGAAGTCGTTGTCGCTGCAGGGTGTGAGCAACCGGCCGTGGAGCTGCCGATGGGCTTCGGAGACGGCCACAGCGATGGACCCGACGAGGGCTTGCGATTCAGCACGAAGTTGCGACGGCTCTTGCTTTACGGGAGGCGAACCTTCCCTCGATAGCCCTTGATGGCCGGTCGATTCTGCCGTTGATTCCGCTGTCGGGTCCTGCTTCACGACCGCTTCCTTTTTTGCCCTCGATTCCTTCTTGGGTTTGGTGACCTTGGACTTTGGCGGGATCATGCCAGCTCGCCGCTGCTGGCCCTCCAAGTTCTGCATAACGGTGCGCATGCGAGAGAAGCGCATACGGGCGGCGTGGCCATTGCTGATGGGCTGGGGGAGGATGTCGTCGCTCGCCACCTTGTTCCAGTCGATCTGGCGGGAAAGGTCAGCACGGCCACGACTCTGCGACGACGGTCTATCGTCCGTACATCTTTCAAGTTCTTTTGTTTGAGAATGGCGTACAAGAAGCGAGCCGTGGGATGGTCGCAGCTGGCAGACATGCTTGCGGTCTGCTTGTCAGGGCGTTGGTCGCAAGGAGAGAGCGAGAGAGAGAGAGAGAGACTCGGGCGAGGACGAGGGCAAAGTTGAGGGGCGAGGACGGAATCGAGGCTCGAGGCTACAAGCAGCGGGACATAGGATCGAAATATGGCCTTCGGTCGCGGCGGCAGCAGCCTTCGACGGGGCTGACGACAGGGCGACGAGTCGTGATGACGGAGGCCGGGCCACGAGCTAGATGAACCAGAACGGTCCTGGAGCCAGCGTGACTCACGGTAGAACGGTTGTGAAGATCGGTGAGGCAAGGCTGGCAGGGAATATATGTGTGTTTCACTGGCAGCTGGAGGGTGCTCTAGGCCCGGTTCATGGAGGATCTCTTGAAAAGGAGGGCATCTCCCCAGGGGTGGGTGGCTCAGGCAGATCTGCTGCCTTTGTACCCGTGCCAGCTTTCAAAACGACTTGGACCCCCAACCAAGGGAAAGGGGCCATGTGCCTGTTTGCTCTGGCGAGCCGCCCTTGTGGGGGAAGGGTAGGGGCAAAAAAAGCGAGTCGCCAAAGGCGAGGCACAGTGTGTCAGTTTACGGCGCGGACACGCCCCCGGTCCCCGGCTGCGTTGCTTTTCCTCCAGCATCGTTCCGAGGCCGAAGGGCTGCTGATTGGTAACGAGTCGACTGACCGGCTGGTTGCCTGGGCAATGCATCCCGACGACGTTGGGGGCAGGCCCGCAGGGTGGTACGCAATCAGGAAAAGGCGCGATAGCGCGCGCGGTCAGACACGGAGGCGGGGTGCGACGCGGCAGCTTTCGCGTAAAGTGGCCCGCCCCAACGACGACGATCCCTGCTGCGACGTCCGGATGGCGCCCCGTCCTCGGCCACCGCCCACCACCGCAGCCAATTCCTCTCGATCTCGAGAGTGACGGGGAAGTGGCGTGCCGCCGTTTGGCCATTACTCGGCTCTGTCTCGCGCCGAGCAAAAAAACGATGAACTGAAAGGAAATCCCGAGCCATCCTCCCATCGCAATCGACGACGCGACAAGCAAGGCGACGACGGGGGCTACGGGCTACGAAGCTACCGAGTGACGGAGCGAGCGGAGCTAGGGAGCTGACGAAAATCGAGCGACCTTGAGCGACAGCCCGAGACAAATGAGTCATTCTCGGAAAATTGGGGGGTTGGCATTGCCGAATGATTGGCAGTCCGTGTTGGGACGCATCTGGGATAGGCCTTTGCCGGCCGAGCCTGGCTCGCCTGGTCTCCATCTCCAAATGGGGAAGCTTGTCGCCAGGCGTCGCATGCCTCGCTCCGCCGGCCCGATGCCATCATTCATGCCAGATACGGAGTACTCCGTAGGGCACCTCTACCTGAGATAGGAGCGAACCAAGGGTTCGGCCCGACCGTGTCCTTCAAAATCCCCGTTTCCCAAGCGAGCTTTGCTTGGTTGAGCCTCGACCACAACGCGCGCCCAAGGCCGAGCGAGGAGCGGACGCGACATCCAATCTAGACGAGATTGAAGCGGTCAACGCGGAGACTGTGGACGGGAAATGTTGGAGCGGGCGGGCCCGGAAGCGGTGCAATGGGATGCCAGGGCTGCATGCTTTACGCTGGCTTACGGTAGCCGAAATGGAGGAGGTTGGACCGACGCGTCGCACTGTGCCCCGCAGTCGCTCCCTGCATCCGCGAGCCTTCCGCGAATTCACATGACCAGCCCCTGAGACAACGGGCGAGACAGACGGCACAGCCGAGGGGCGGCACCAGGGGGGAAAATGTGGATGGGAACAGTCGAGATACGCTCAGACCCCGCTTTCGAAGACGCCAAGGGGCTGCTGCTGCCTGGCTGCCTGGCAGCCTGGCGGCCTGGCAGCCTGAAACGAAACGGGCGAGACGGGTTGACCGACCAGCCGCCGAGTCGGGTGCGCTTTTCCGAAAAAAGCGGGGGGCTCGAGCTTGCCTCCCCCGTACCAGCCGTGCTCTTTTGCCTCTGCTAGTGTGCTCACGCCCATCTGAGCCTTTTAGACCTCTCCACAGCCTCAAATCTACCAAACCCCTTAGCATTTCCTTAGCAATTTTTGTCTGATCGCGCTGTCCTGCCCTCGACAACCCTTCAAGATGAACAAGAACTGGAACGACCGAGCCGATAAAGATCTTTTCTTCACTATACTTTCGGTCAAGAACATTGGCGTCATCAGCGGCGGCGAATGGACCACCATCGGGAACCACATGCGGTCCATGGGCTACGGCTTCACCAACGAGGGATGTCGGTACGTGCATGTCGCCGCCGGAGTATCCCGTCATCGCGCTTCGTCTCCTACAGTGGCGCTTCGTCGTTGGTGTTTGCCCGTGACCGGCGATGTCTGCCATTCTGTTTTGCTCTGCCATTCTG
>Ga0247777_1000692_pt1 | contig 10095 bp, 10 predicted proteins | sample UWRJL154409C5_FD_179937 | JGI IMG/M metagenome (GOLD analysis project Ga0247777, IMG submission 179937) | Plant litter microbial communities from Arlington Agricultural Research Station in Wisconsin, United States - UWRJ-L154-409C-5 | ecosystem: Environmental > Terrestrial > Plant litter >...
CTCCCCGAAGCCGCCGATCGTCACCGAGGTCGTGATCATCGGCGCAGGTCCCTGCGGTCTGTTCCAGGTGTTCGAACTCGGCCTGCTCGGCATGACCTGCCATCTCGTCGACTCACTGGCGACACCCGGCGGGCAGTGCACCGAGCTGTACCCGGACAAGCCCATCTACGACATTCCGGCGCTGCCCGTGTGTGGTGCGCAGGAACTGGTCGACCGGCTCCAGCAGCAGATCGCGCCCTTCAATGCGCCGCTGCATCTCGGCCAGGAAGTCACGCGCCTCCGTAAACGCGACGACGGCCGCTTCGACGTCGAGACCGCGCTCGGCACGCGCTTCGATGCCGGTGCCGTGGTCATCGCCGGAGGCGTGGGATCCTTCCAGCCGCGGCGCATCGGTGTCCCCGACGCGGACAAGTTCGAAGGCCGCAGCATCCACTACCGCGTGCGCGACGCCGCGCAGTACCACGGCAGGAAACTCGTGATCTTCGGCGGCGGCGATTCCGCGCTCGACTGGGTCATCGACTTCGCGGGCAAGGCGGCCGCCATCACGCTCGTGCACCGCCGCGCGGAATTCAAGGCTGCGCCGGCCTCGGTGGCGAAGATGCGCGCGCTCGAAGCCTCCGGTCAGCTGCGGTACATCGAAGGCCTGGCAGACTCGCTGGTCGTGGATGGCGACGTATTACGTGGAATTAATGTCAAAGGTACCGACGGCACGATGCATTCTGTGGACGGCGACCACGTGTTCGCGTTTTTCGGGCTGCATCCCAAGCTCGGGCCGATTGCCGAGTGGGGCATGGAGCTGGAGAAGAAGGCCCTGAAGGTCGACACCGAAAAATTCCAGACCAGCGTTCCCGGCATCTTCGCCGTGGGAGACATCAACACCTATCCGGGTAAGAAGAAACTGATTCTGTCCGGATTCCACGAGGCGGCCCTCGCGGCCTTCGCAATCCAACACTACCTTTACCCCGCCAAGAAGCAGTTCCTGCAATACACCACCACCAGCCCGGTGATGCAGAAACGTCTCGGCGTGCCGCACTAACTATTCGTTCAACTGGAGCACTTATGAACACCTTCCGTTCCCTTGCCTTCGTTTCGCTGCTGGCGCTCGCGGGCAGCGCGTTTGGCGCCGACAAGGTCTGCAAGCTCGAGATCACCGGTACCGACGCCATGCAGTACGACAAGAAAGAGCTTTCGGTCGCGGCCGATTGCACGCAGGTCGAAGTCACGCTGCATCACTCGGGCAAACTGCCGGCGCAGGCCATGGGCCACAACTGGGTGCTGGCCAAGACGGCGGATGTCGCCGGCGTTGCCAGCGACGGCGTCGGAGCCGGCTTCGCCAAGGACCACATCAAGGACGGCGACGCGCGCGTGATCGCGCACACCAAGATCGTGGGCGGCGGCCAGACCACCACCGTGACCTTCCCGACCTCCAAGCTGAAGGCGGGCGAGTCGTACACTTATTTCTGCAGCTTCCCCGGGCACTCCTCGATCATGAAGGGCGCCTTCAAGTTCGGTTAAAGCGAGGATGGACAGCCGACTCGCCGACCTGCAGCAACAATTCGAGCTCGAGCGACTCGAGGTCAACCTGTTCCGCGGCCAGAGCCGCGATACCGGCAGCCCGCAGGTTTTCGGCGGGCAGGTGCTCGGACAGGCGCTGAAGGCGGCGAGTGCCACCATCGACGATGGCCGGGTGTGCCACTCGCTGCACGCGTATTTCCTGCGGCGCGGTGATTTCACCAAGCCCATCGTCTACAGCGTGGACCGCAGCCGCGACGGCGGCAGCTTCTCCGCGCGGCGCGTGCTGGCGATCCAGGATGGCGAGCAGATCTTCATCTGCTCGGCGTCGTTCCAGCATCCGGAGCCGGGCCTGGAGTACCAGGCGAGCATGCCCCGGGTGGCACCCCCCGAGGAGCTCAAGCCCTTCGCCAAGCCGCCGCCGGCCATCCTGGAAAAGCTGCCGGAAAAACTGCGGCGCTGGCTGGAGATCGAACGGCCGTTCGAGTTCCGTCCGGTGCAGCAGTACAACCCTCTGGCGCCGGTGGCCTGCGAGCCGGTGCGCCAGATCTGGATGCGCGCGGTGGACAAACTACCCGACGACGACGCGCTGCACCGCTGCCTGCTGGCGTACATCTCCGACTACTGGCTGCTCGACACCGCGACCATGCCGCATGGCTCGTCGTTCCTGCGTGGCAACCTGATCATGGCCAGCATCGATCACGCCATCTGGTTCCACCGGCCGGCGCGCGTCGACGACTGGCTGCTCTACAGCCTCGACAGTCCCTCGAGCTCGGGCGCCCGCGGCTTCGCGCGCGGCAGCCTGTATACGCGCGCCGGCGTGCTGGCCGCGAGCACCGCCCAGGAAGGCCTCATACGACTCGTCAAGCCGCAAGCCTGATCCTCGCGCTCGCCCTGCTCGCGCCATTGCGCGCGCAGGAAGCGGCCAGCGACGAGCGCAACGAGCTCACCGATCTCTGGGCGGGCATGTACGACATCTCCGAAGAGCTGATCACCGGCGAAGCCAGCGAATCGCCGCTGGCCTCGCTCGCCGAGCAGGAACGCGTGCAGATCAACGTGCGGCGCATTCCGCTGCCGTGGCTGGGCACGCACGTGTTGTACGTCGAGGAGTACCTGTACGACGAACCCTTCGAACGGCGGCGCCGCGTGCTGCTGAGCATCGGGCCGCCCGACGACCAGGGCACGATGCGGGTGCGCCAGTTCACGCGCAAGGCGGAAGCCGTCAATGCGACGGAATTGAAGGCGGACGACGTCGAATCCGTGCCCGGCTGCGACCTGTTCCTGAAGCGCGATGGCGGGCAATTTCGCGGCGGCACCGACGGCCGCAAATGCCTGCAGCACGGAGCGCGCGATGCGCGCTGGCTCGATTACCGCGTGGTCATCGGCGACGGCTTGTTCTGGTATCGAAAGCGCACGCTGACGCTGGCGCATGACGAGCTGGTCGAGGAGATCGCGGGATTCCCGCACGTGGATCTCGAGGAGGCGCGGCTGTTCTCCTGCGGCATCTCCTGGTCGTCGCAGAAGGAGAAGAAGCTGGAGCGCCGTCCGCTGGACGGCGTCGACCTGCACGACCGCGGCGGTCGCGCGCGTTTCCGCACGCCGGATGGCCGCGAGCTGCAGCTCGAGCTGCACGGGCGCGACTGGCCGTTGTCCTCAGGGCGCGAGTCGCTGGTGCTCATCCTCACCGATGCGCGCGCTCCCAACGACACCATCGCTTCGAGCTGGACCTCGCTGGACGCGGCGCGCGTCGGCATCGACATCGGCTGGCTGGCGATCGATTGCGCGCCCGTCGTGGGCGAGACGGGAGAAAGCCGCTCCTAGCCCGCGATCCAGCTGAACAGCAGGTACAGCATGTAGATGCCGAACACGGTCAGCAGGATGAAGACCGTGAGCACCGCCGTTGGCACCAGCAGCAGTCCGCGCCGGCTGCGCCTGGCGGTACGGTCGGGTTCGGCCACCCAGGCATCCAGCAGCGCGAGGTTGCGCGTCTGTGCCTTGAAGACGAAGTCGAACAGGTCGCCGACCAGCGGCACCGAGCCGACCAGGGCATCGACGCCGATGTTTCCCAGCATGTGCAGCTGGATGGCGGCCGGTACGCGCAGCGTGCGCCCCACGTGCATCGCGTACACCGCGACCAGCGCGCCGACGATGTCGCCCAGTCCCGGCACCAGGCCGAACAGCGCGTCGATGCCGAAGCGCCACTTCGTGCCGGGAATCGCGAAGGCCTGGTCGAACAGGCGCGCGGTGGCGCGCAGCCTTTCGAGCTCGCGTCGGCCGCGGGCTTCGCGTTCGCCATCCTTGCGTACCTGGTCGTCCATGGCGCCCGTCACTAACTACCCGGCGCGCCGCGCAGCGCCTGGATCTCGGTCTCCAGCGCCGCGTTGAAGCGCGCCGGATCCTCCATCATCAGGAAGTGGCCGACGCCGGTGATGATGGTGGCGTGGAATTTCGGCAGCACCTTGCGGATGCGCGCTTCGTTGACCGGCTCGCCGAGGTCCGAATCGATGGCCACGATCGGCACCGAGATCTCCTTGAGCGGTTCGCTGAAGTCATATTCGAGCACGGCGCGCAGCGACGGGACGGCGACGCGCGGCGGCGACAGCGACATGTCATAGGCCACCTTGTTGGCCAGCTCGCGGTTGGCATCGGGCTGGAACAGGTGCTCGGTGACGAACTTGCGGGTCTGCCCGATGAAGTCCGCCTCGAAGTCCTTGAGCAGCGCATCCACCTGCGCCTTGTTCGGCGCCGGCGCACCCACCGAGTTGAATGTGTCCACGCCGATGATGCCGATCACGCGCTTGCCCAGTTTGCGCGCCGCTTCGATGGCCACCGGTCCGCCCATCGAATGGCCCACGAGGATGATCTGGTCGGACGCCACCGCCGAAAGCGCCGTGGTCACGTCCTGCCCGAAATTGCGGATGGTCCATTCGCTGCGATTGCCGTCGGTGCCGCCGTGGCCGGCGAGGTCGACGGTGACGACCTGGTAACGCTGCTTGAACACCGGCACCTGTTCGCGCCAGTAGTTCGAATCGCAGGACCAGCCGTGTATGAACACCAGCGTCGGCTCGCCCGAACCGTACACGTGGTATTGCACGTGCACGCCGTCGGGCGCGATGGCGATGCGCGGTGCGCCTTCGCCGGGTGCGGATTCCTTGGCGGCCGCGGGGGCGGGCGGAGGCGGCGCATCTTCTTTCCGGGCGCAGCCAAACAGCGCCAGGACGGCGAGGACCATGGCGCCGGGCGCCAGCAGGGTGTTACGCATGGCCCGCGACCTTACGCGAACGACGCCGCGTAGTCACCGATGGCCAGCGAGGAAGTCAGGCCCGGGCTCTCGATGCCGAGCAGGTTCACGAGCCGCGGAATGCCGTGTTCCGGTTCGCTCTCGATACGGAAATCCGGCTGCGGTTCACCCGGGCCGTGCAGCTTGGGACGAATGCCGGTGTAGTCGGGCATCAGCGCGCCGTCGGCGAGCTTCGGCCAGTAGCGGCGGATCGCCTCGTAGAACAGCGGCTCGCGCGACGCGTTGACCGAGTAGTCGATGCGGTCTATCCACTCCACGTCCGGGCCGAAACGCACGCGCCGGCCGAGATCCAGCGTGGCGTGGATGCCGAGGCCCGCGGCACCGGGCACCGGGTAGATGAGGTGATGGAACGGCGAGCGCGCGGCCACGGTGAAATAGTTGCCGCGCGCCAGGTGCAGCGTGGGCATTCGTTCACGCGGGTAACCCTCGATGCGGTTCAGCAGGTCGACGGCGCCGAGGCCCGCGCTGTTCACCACGAAGCCGGCTTCGATTTCGGCGGCGCTGTCGCCCGCGGTGATCACGCGGAAACCATCGGCGACGCGCTCCAGGCGCTCGACGCGGCAGTCTGTGACCAGCGTGCCGCCCGCGTTCTCCATGTCGCCTTGCAACGCGAGCATGTAGGGATGCTGGTCGACGATGCCGCTGGTCGGGCAGTGCAGCGCCGCCGTGCAACGCACCTCGGGTTCCATCTTGTGGGCCTCGGCGGCCGACACCAGCCGCACGCCGTCCACGTCGTTGAGGTGCGCGCGTTCGAGCAGATGCAGCAGGACTTTTTCTTCGGACTCGCCGTTGGCGATGATCAGCTTGCCGCAGTTCTGGTGATCGATGCCGCGTTGATCGCAGTACGCGTACAGCGCGCGGTTACCCGCGACGCAGAAGCGCGCCTTGAAACTGCCGGGCGTGTAGTACAACCCCGCGTGGATGACGCCGCTGTTGCGTGCCGAGGTGATCGTGCCGGCGTGCGGCTCGGCCTCGAGCAGCAGCACTTCGCGTCCTTTGAGCGCCAGCGCGCGCGCCACCGCGAGTCCCACCACGCCAGCACCGACAACTACGCATTCGACGCGGTCTGCCATCCGTACCTATTTCATCTGCAGCACTTTGCCGGGGTTCATGATGCCGTTCGGATCGAGCGCCCGCTTGATGGTGCGCATCAGGTCCAGTTCGACGGGCGGCGCGTAGCGCTCGAGCTCGAACACCTTGAGCTGGCCGATGCCATGCTCGGCGCTGAAGCTGCCGCCGAATTCCTTCACCAGGTCATGGATGGCGCGCTTGGCTTTCTGTTCGACGGCCTGGAGCTGGAAGGCCTGCGTGCCGGGTTTCTGGTTGATGTTGAAGTGCAGGTTGCCATCGCCCAGGTGGCCATACGCCACGAGCACGCCCTGCGGCACGTGCTGCGCCACCCAGCCACCCGCCACCTCGATGAATCGCGGCACCTGCGAGACGGGGACCGAGATGTCGTGCTTGAGACTGGCGCCGTCCTTGCGCTGCGCCTCGGGAATGGACTCGCGCAGTCGCCAGAACAGGTCCCGCTCGCGTTCGCTGAGCGCCACGGCGGCGTTCAGCACCCGGCCGGATTCATGCGCGTCGGCCAGCGCCTTCTCCAGCACGGCTTCCAGCGGTTCGTTGGCGCGCGAGGTCGACAGTTCGCACAGCGCGTACCAGTCGGACGGGGTGTCGAGCGGCTCGGCGATGCCGGGGATGTGGCGGATCGTCAGCTCCACGGCGATGCGCGGTATCAGCTCGAACGAGCTCACGCTGTCGCCGCTGGTGTCGCGCAGGGCGCCGAGCAGCGAAACCGCGGCCTCCGGATCGCGCACCGCGACGAACGCGGTGGCGCGCGAGCGCACCGGCGGATGGAGTTTCAGGCAAGCGGCCGTGATGATGCCCAACGTGCCTTCGGCACCGAGGAACAGCGACTTTACGTCGTAGCCGGTGTTGTCCTTGCGCAGCCCGGTGAGCGTGTCCATCACGCGGCCGTCGGCGAGCACCACCTCGAGGCCCAGCACCAGCTCGCGGGCCATGCCGTAGCGGATCACATTGAGGCCACCGGCGTTGGTGGAGAGATTGCCGCCCAGCATGCAGCTGCCTTCGCTGCCCAGGCTGAGGGGCAGGTAGCGGTCGGCGGCGGCGGCCGCTGCGTGCAGGTTCGCGAGGATGCAGCCGGCCTCGGCCACCATGGTGTAGTTAGCGGTGTCGATGCCGCGCACGCGGTTCAGCCGCGCCAGGGAGAGCAGCACCTGGCTGCTGGAGGCGTCCGGCGTGGCGCCGCCGCAGTAGCTGGTGTTGCCGCCCTGGGGGACGACGCCGATCCGGTGTTCGTTGCAGAAGGCGACCACGCGGGATACGGCGGCCGTGTCGGCCGGCGCCACCACCGCCAGCGCATGCCCGCGATACAGCGCGCGATGGTCGCGCAGCATCGGCGCGGTGCGCACCGGGTCCGTGACCAGGCCGCCCTCGTCGAGCAGCGCGCTCAGCTTGTGAGTGATGGAGGCGTGATCGATCACGCGCGCATGATAACGCGCGTGACTCGCGGAGGTCTTACTTCAGCTTCTGGATGCGGCGCGGGTGATGGTCGCGCATCGACACCGGCACCGGCTTCAGGTCCCAGATGATCCCGAGCCACGACATCACCTTGAGCGTGTAATAGGTGATGTCGACCTCCCACCAGTAGAAGCCCTGGCGCGTCGAGCTCGGATAGTGGTGGTGATTGTTGTGCCAGCCCTCGCCGAGCGTGAGCAGCGCGAGGAACCAGTTGTTGCGGCTGGAATCGCCGGTCTTGTAACGCTGCTTGCCGAAGACATGCGACAGCGAGTTGATCGTGTAGGTGCCATGCGAGCACAGCACGGTGGACACGAAGAAGCCCCAGATCAGCATCTGCCAGCCATTGGTGTGCAGGCCCGGGGCGAACTTCTGTAACGCCACGCCGAGGAAGAACACGCCGACGGCCAGCAGCACCGGCACGATGATGTCGAAGCGGTCCAGCCAGCGCAGCTCGGGGAAACTCATGAGGTCGCGCACGCGCTTGAGGTCGGGCGCGAAGCCCTTCTTCGACAGGAACCAGCTCATGTGGGCGCGCACGAAACCGTGCTGGATGGGTGAGTGCGCGTCTTCGGGCTTGTCGGAGTACTGGTGGTGATCGCGATGGTGCGCGGCCCACCAGATGGGTCCACGTTGCACCGCCGAGGAACCCAGCACGCCGAACAGGAACTGGCCGACGCGCGAGGTCTTGAACGACTTGTGCGAGAAGTAGCGGTGGTAGAAACCCGTGATCGCGAACATGCGGATGAAATACAGCGCCACGCACACGATCAACGCGATCGGGCTCACGCCGACCACGAACACGAACAAGCAGGCGGCGTGCATCAGGATGAACGGCAGCGTGCGCATCCAGTCGATCCGGTCCGCGCCGGGCTGGTCCTTGGCGTCGTCACTGAATGAGGACGAGCGGCTGGTGTCGAACCACTGCAGCAGGGCACGGCCCATGCGCACGAGGGGATTCATCGACTGCGCCGCGTCGTTCGGGAGAGGGGCATTCATGAAGTGTCGGGGTTTCCTGTAGAGGTATATGACAGGGCCGAATGCGAATCTTGTCGCATCCGGCCCCTTGCGGACTGGTAACAGGTCGCGTTTAGGCGGGCTGCTTCAGTGCGGCAATTCGCTCTTCGAGCGGCGGGTGCGTCATGAAGAGCTTCTGCCAGCCCTGCGGCGTGCCGCTGCGGATGCCGAAGGCCGCCATCTTCTCGGGCAGCGCGGCCGGCGTATGTACGCGCTTGAGCGCTTCGAGGGCTCCAATCATGGACGGCGCACCCGCGAGTCGTGCACCCCCGGCGTCGGCGCGGAACTCACGCTTGCGCGAGAACCAGGCCACGATCATGCCGGCGAGGATGCCCAGCACCAGCTGCGCGGCGATCACGGTGATCATGTAGCCCATTCCGGCGCCGCGTTCGTTCTTCAGGATGACGCGGTCCACGATGAAACCGATGACGCGCGCCAGGAAGAACACGAAGGTGTTCATGACGCCCTGGATCAGCGTGAGCGTGACCATGTCGCCGTTGGCGACGTGGCTGACTTCGTGGCCCAGCACCGCGTCGACTTCGTCGCGACGCATGTTGTTCAGCAGGCCCGTGGAGACCGCGACCAGCGCGTGGTTGCGATTCGCGCCCGTGGCGAAGGCGTTCGGATCCGGGGAATCGAAGATGCCCACCTCGGGCATGCCGATGCCGGCGGCCTGGGCCTGCCTGCGCACCGTGCTCACCAGCCACTGCTCGGTCTCGTTGCGCGGCTGGTCGATGACCTGTACTCCCATGGACGTCTTGGCCATCCACTTCGAGATGAGGAGCGAGATGAAGGAGCCGCCGAAACCGAGCACCGCGGAGAACACCAGCAACGCGCCGAGGTTGAGGCCGTTCTGCGTGAGGTAGCGGTCCAGGCCGAACACACTGACCACGATGGACAGGACCAGCATGATCGCGATGTTGGTGGCGATCAGGAGGACGACGCGTTTCATTAATCAGCTCCGTGTGGATGACTCGCAAGGCGAGTGCGACAATTTTGGCGACGGGGAAGCGAAAATCAACCGCTTAGGACGAAATTCAGCACCGCCTCGATGTCCTCGAGCGGCAACGTCGTCCCCTGGAAACCCTTGATCTCGAGCCCGGCCGGCACGGCCACCGCCGCGATGCCGGGATCCGCGATTACCAGGGGTTCTCCAGCCCCACGAAAGACTTCGACACGCCTCAAGCCTTCGAGTTGCTTGAAGCCCTCCACGAGGACGACATCCACCGGCCGGAGCTGCGCGATGAGGTCCTGCAGGCGGGCAGGCTCTTCGGAGGAGGCGATCCGCGCCCAGCCCGTGTCCGAGGCAATGACGACCTCGGCGGCGCCCGCCATGCGGTGCCGGTGGCTGTCCTTGCCCGGGGTGTCGAGCTCGATCTGGTGGTGGTGCGTGTGCTTGACGGTGGAGACCGTGAGCCCCCGGCGGTGCAGGCCCGGGATCAGCTTCTCGATCAGCGTGGTCTTGCCGCTGCCCGAATGGCCCACGATGGCGACGACGCGCATCAGCCGACCGTGGCGCCCTGGAGCTCGCCGATGCTCCATGCCGCGAGCCCGGCGCTGCCGCCCACGATGCCCATCAGGCGGCCCGCTTTTCGGCGGCCACCGCGCCGCACAGCCAGGCGGATTCTTTCTCGTGGTACCAGCTGTCGGCGGCGGGCAAATTCGAACCTAGCTACCGGCTAGTAGTTGTCTTCTTCTTCGTCGTCCAGGTCGTCGTCGTCATCGTC
>Ga0247777_1000693_pt1 | contig 10095 bp, 10 predicted proteins | sample UWRJL154409C5_FD_179937 | JGI IMG/M metagenome (GOLD analysis project Ga0247777, IMG submission 179937) | Plant litter microbial communities from Arlington Agricultural Research Station in Wisconsin, United States - UWRJ-L154-409C-5 | ecosystem: Environmental > Terrestrial > Plant litter >...
CTTCCCCCCCCCCCCCCTCCCCTGGTTTGACGGTCTGCGTGAACGACGTGCAGCGAATCTCTGTCGCGGCGTGTCTGTCGTGGTAACCTTGATACCGCCAGCGGTTGTTGGCTTCGGCATAAAGCCCCTGTCGAGATCCCTGCTGCAGGCGAAACTGGCAAGGGAGTTTATTTGCTGCAGTTGGTATGGAAGAAAGGTGAAACCGCTGCGTCTACCCGTCTGGCCGCAGCGAAGGACACTCGCTAAAGCCATCCGGAAGCCATCGAACGACCAGCCATGGCTTCTACCGGCCAGTGGGAAGAACCGCGGCCACGTGCCCCGGCAAACCCCAATACTACCTTCGGCTGCTAGGTTTTTTTGGGATCTCAGGCACCCCCATCCCAACAGCCGATCCATTCCAAGCTTCTGGAATCTCCCTTTTAGCCCAGAGGCCGCGGACGGCGGGTTCGACTGGCGACTGTGGGGAAGCTGGGACTGCAACGTTGTGTGAACGGTTCTCAGGATGGCCCAACCACACAGCGGCATTCCCCCTCTGGAATCTGAAGTTGGGGTGTCCCGTCGTCTGGTAAACACCCCCCAGGCGAGGAAGACTCCCCGCCGCGGTAAGAGCCGGAAATCGAAAAAGGTACAGTACTGTACAGTACCTCCTGCTCTCTGGGGTAGGTGGTGCGGGAAAGTCAATGCCAGCGGATGCGACCTAACATTAGGCCATGGTGGGTCGGCCCCCAACCGCAATGGTGGGTGAGCCCTGAGAGGCTCGAGAGGGAGGCTGCGGAAACCTGTCCAGGGACTGATTCGACACACCTTCTGTTGCGTGACAGCAAAACCCTCCCCCGCAAGTGTAAATCGTGCGACTGCCTGTGCGGTTCTGGCCTCGCCCCTGGACGACACGGGTGTACCTATAACGCGTTGGGGGGGGCTCGGGGGGGCTGCCAGGGCGGCCCAGCCAACGAATTCCTTCTACAGTAATCCGTACTGTACATACGAGGGAACCAAGACCGGGTGCCTTGCATGTTGAAACCCGATCCCCCGACCAGCCGCTCGAGGCAGCTGGGGGGTGATGACGCGGAGAGGTAGGGGTGGTCTTTTTGGTCCTTTTTGGGATCTGGGTTGAAACCTGACAAATGCTGGCCTCAAACTGCTTCGGCCAGCCTTCCGAGGGATCGAGAGGCGGGAGACGGCCCAAATCTGGGTCACTAAGATCCAGGGAGATGGCATATTCCCTTCGTAGCCGCAGCGCTTTCAGGAGGGGTGGCCCCGCTTCGGCTTGCCCTGCCCACCAGTTCGTCGGTGAGCCACTCCGGGACGTGTCGAGCGGCTGAATGGCATTGACGTCAACGACAACCCTTGCCCCCTTGGTTAGCACTTCCTGCACCTCCGTTGCTGCATCTTTATCCATCGCTGTCCATCGCTGTCCATCGTTGTGGCCCAAGCTCTCCTTCAGGCGAGCTGTTGAGAGGTCGGTTGCTTAAGTAGAGCTTGAACAGGTGAGGAAAGCCGGAAGATTCGACTCGTCGATCTGATTCAAGCACCTCAGGTCATGCCACCCGTCGGCCCTAGGCGCGGCATGCGAGTGAATCCGGGGGGAGGTGAGCCAAGTTCCAGGTTTTGCCAAGACGCGCGCATACCCACTTCCTCTTCTATTTTGTCCTGCGAACGGCGAGACGAGGTGGTGCAAGTTGGAGGTCGATCCTGCCCCGGGGTCGAGGATCAAGCGGCGCTTGGGCACTCCGATGCGATGCCGTCCGGTTATCCCAATGCTGTCCACCGACCACCTGTCATGCCACGGTTGAGCCCCTGCTGGCTGCTCAGGAAGACTACACCATGCGACTGGGTCGAGCGGCCGGCAAGTGCCAGCGACGGAACCGTGTCGTACAGGGCCAAGGCCACGACGTACGGGTGTCATCGACGAGATGGGCACTGCATGTACGGTTCATCGGAGCTCCAGTCCGGGCGCCCTCCCTCCCTCGACGGCAAGTGTCGCGATCCGCAGATCGCCCAGACTTGGGACGAGTGTCCGTTTTGGATCTCTGGGTGCCAGCCCCGGTCCCGGTCGACGCTAGACGGAAATATACCGTTCGAAAACAGGCGGGAGCGCGTTTGCAAAGCGGAGGAGAGGCAGGCTGCGAGCGGGCGGAGCGCGGTGCACCGTCCTCCTGGCGTCGGGGTTTCCTCGTTCTTTTCACCGACGGGGCGATAGTGCCAGCGATCCATGGAGGCTGCTATCGCACGAGACAACCAGATGCCCAATCGAGGAGGCAGCTTCGTTTGGTGCGGAAGAGGGCGAACAGGGACTTGTGTTCTGTCCGGATTTCGGGGGAGGAACCGACGGCGGCATCGCGCCTGCTCCTGCCTCAAGACGGCCTCAACCACATAGGCAACCCGCCCCTGCCGTCTGAAGACACAACTCCCGAGACCAATCCCGTGACCCGGAAAGATTCCAGCTTCATGCAAAATTGAGCCATCCCAAGTTCCCGACCATGATCACCATTAGAGCGGCGAGAAGGAAGCTCGCCCCCTCCTCGGATCACCAATCTTGAGAATCCCCTGCCTCTCCGAGCTAACTCGTCCGCGTACCTTTGCCGTCTCGATGGCCCCCGAGCGCATCCCCTGACGACCCGGCGAGCAATGCCATTGACAGCCGGCCACGCATCCGGTGCGAACTCGTCCGCGCGGTAACCTCTGCTCGGCTGGACGGCCGAGCTAGGGGCCACACCAAGCCCGCTCCAGACGAGAACATGCGGTCAAGGCGTGCATCCCTCTTTGTGGCCCGCCACGAGGAAGACGAGAGCCTCGAGCTGCCTCGCAGGCGCCGGCGGCGCCATCAAAGCACATTCGGCAAAGTGGAAGCCACGTCCCCAACAGCCGCGATACGCGGCGAGACACCGCACGGCTACGTTCAGACCTGGCTAGATCATACTACGGCTCGAGCCCCTGAGTCGTACGGGGAATCTCTGCCGCCAAGTGGTGACCTCCCAGGGAGCCCTGATGTTCAAGGGACGGCCACTGCTGGTCGAACATGGAGACCTCGTCATCTGCCAGTCGATGGCCACTTTGATGAGCTGGATCTCCCACGCATTAACCAGAGACAACAGAAAATAACGCAAGGGCGTCGTCGAAGCAGATCTCCCGACAGCTCCATCATCCCATCCCCTAAAAGGCGACGACGCGGTTCGAGGTCTGACCGGTTCGATGCGGTCCGCGGCACGAAGAGAAGACGCCCCTCCACTCCACCACACGACGAAGCATCTCTTGATCGCGAGGAAAAGCCGTCCCGCTTCGAGAAGCGAGCGAGGCATAAGACGCGGGTGGACCGCTATGATTTCGGAGCCGGAGGCAGGCCGTCGGCGGGCAGCAGGGGGCAAGACAAATCGACGGCGAAAAAGCCGAGGTCTGAGAAAAGAAGAACGGCGAGAATCACCTCAGCACGGGATGTAATGGGCAACTTCGCATCGAAAGCCATCCTCAACGAACGTCTCACGGTACGTCGCGGTAGACTGAGCAGGTCGTAGTTGGTCGGCCCGGGATGGCTAACGCAGCGATAGGCCCATCTTAAGCCTGGCTTATTCCACAACGGGCGTGCTTCCGCAAGACAGCAGCACCGTCAGTCCCCCACCCCTCTTCTCGCCCGCGTGCTGACGATCCAGTACCCGACCTGGCGTTCCGCGAGTTAGACTTTCTTCAACAGCCGAGGGCGGCCGGCCCAGTTTCACTCTCGAAATCCCGCCTCAGAGAGAAACAGAGAGAAGATACGGAACAGGATAACATCTCAGCCTTTTTCTTGCAAACGAGGGCCCCCGACCGAAAGGCCGCCATCAAAGATGTGGGTTTCTGTGGCCACATGGCGACTCGTCGAACCTCAAGTCTCCACGGGACATCTCGGCCATCGTCCCATGTCTACTCGGGCCATCACACCGGAGGTACTGCGCATGGACTTCGGGTATCTAATGATCCTCTAGCCCCTATAGGATCCGGGGACTCGATTCCTCCCAGCCCTCGAGCCAACTCGAGGGAAAGTCGATCCAAACCAACCACAAGAGACACCGGTACAGGTCCTCGCACCCCGTCACGAACCTATTGCAGCGCCGGCCCGGATCTCAACGACACAGCATCCCGTTCCGTGCGCAGTCGTACCCCTGAATTCATCAAAAGAGCCCTCATCGCGACTGGCGTCTTTGATGGCACTGAGATCGACCTCCAGAAGCATCGATTTCACCCTGAAGGACACAAGAGCAGCCAGAAACATAGCTCTCCCGAGCTGAGTGCCCTTGGGCGTCGGGCAATTTCGCCACAAAATGCCTCCGAGATGCATATTATCCGATACCGCGACGTGGGGACATTGGCCAGGCAGACACCATCGCCTTCACCAGCGACAATCTCTGGTCAGCGTTTGGAAACATGCGCGGGACCCGCAGCTGCCACCGAGATCTCGGGTATCGCCCCAAACCCCCCTGAGACGGACATAGCTCAACAGCTGCGAGCCGAGGACGATGGTCACCGGGTCAACGGCGAAGACGACGCCTCATGGGGAAGGTTGCGACGTGCGGCCCTGGCGTATGTTCCGCAACATCGCGAGGCAGTCGAGCAACCAGAAGCCCCTGCACGGCCAGAGTCTCCAAAATCGCGTCGTCTGCATTTGCAAACGGTAGTTGTCGAGCCTACCCTGCCACACGATCAGGGGCACAGGGGTGACTTCCAAGCGCCATCCCTTAGGCCAGATCATTGGGATCTCGGAAGAACCGCTCCCGAAATGTACCCTACATGCGGTTCACTCGGGCTTGGCCTCAAGTGTTTTGGCGAGTCGAGCTCCGAATATGTATCTGGAATCTTCAGCCACGGCGGCACCGGTCGCCCGGAGAGCGGCTCTTCCCTACACGACATCCCATTGCTGTCGCAAACAGCGAACCACCAAGGCTGGCAGCCGTCCATGCCCTTCAGCATAACACCTGCCTCCCGGCTGGGCCACACCCTGGGTGACTGGGTTGGGCCGGCGATATCCCCACTCCCGGTTCCCGGGTTACGAGCTCCACCCAGACCCACGGAGGGAAGCACAGCCCGCCACGGTGTGGAAGGGATCGTAGACTATATTGACAAAATCGAGCAAGAAGTTCTCGGAAGAACCCCCGAAGATGACGGACGCAACGACGCGGGATTGCGGTCGGATGATGGTACCGATGGAGTTCGCGCATACGATCCGAGCCCGAGTCTCGTCAACGACACGGCGAACAGTGTGACGGCGAGGGCTCTAAGCCGGCCAAGAAGTCAGCAATCGAGGCTCAGGGGCGTCACGCGGACTCCCCTCGGTCCCTTGTCGACGAAAGCTTCGACGAGGACGGTGTGTGGCACGCCTGGTTCTGCCCCCCAAGAACAGACGGTTTTGGAGACGCTGGACGAAGATGGGGGCGGGTTGACCATGTCGGGATTCTGGCGGCCGAATCGATTTACTATGTGACTACGTAGGCACCTACAAATCATGGATCTAGTTCGGGTTCCGAAGTACCTACCTCAGAGTTATGATACAGTACCCCGAAAGCCATATGCCGTCGATGGACGCTTGTGCTGCGGCAGTCCTATCGCGAGTGGGAGCGTTGACTCCTCGCTTGCCAAAGTTGAAATGTCGTTGATTGTTTGAGAACCAATAAGTGTATCCTCCGAGGAGAACTGGTATCATGGTGTTCCCATCCCCCCCGAGTCCCGCGCCGTGTTCCATGCACCAAATCCTGTGACATCCGGCCGAATCCGATCAACGCCGCGTAGTGACCAAATGCAAGCCAGCCCAAGAGCAAAGTCCGCAACCGAGACCGAAGCCAGGCCGGAAGAATACAAGCCAATCCCCACCCCCGGCGTCGTCGCTACCTCTCGTCGTTGGCAAGGAGAGGGTCAGAGCCTCTTCTCCACCAGCGCCATCACCTCAGCCACGCTGCTGAAGCCGCCGCCCCCGTCAGAATCCCGAATCTGAACCATGGGGAGGACAAAGTCGCCGCAAGCCGCAGCCGCCGCCTCGCCAGCTGCGGTCCCCTTGCCGTCGGCGTCCCACTCGTCGTCGGCGCCGGCGTTCCACAGCCCCTCCCCTGACAGAACCACCTCCTCCCCGCTCCCCAACGCCAGCATCTCCGTCTCCCTCCTCTTCAGGCCCTTGGTATCCGGCCCCTCGAGCGTCTCGTCGGGCTGCGGTCGGCTCACTTCGTCCTCGCCGGCGGCGGGAGCGCCCCAATCCCGCCCGTCGATGCCCTCGACCGCGTCCTCGGCCGGCAAGCCCACGACCTCGTCGCGGCGCCAGCGTCTCGTGCGCAGCAGGCGCGTCGCGATGCCTCGGACCTCCTTGTCGCCGTCGTGGGCGCTGACCCAGGCGCGGGCGCCCAGGCGGGTGACGATCTCGCGGCCGGCCGGGGCGCCGAGCAGGATGTTGCCGCCCAGCCACCAGGGGTTGGAGACGGAGTCGAAGCAGTGCAGCAGGCAGGTCAGCGGCAGGGCGGCCTCGGCGGCGAGGTGGCCCGTCACGTAGGGCGAGAGGGAGGCGTAGGCGATGCCGTGCGGGGAGAAGAGCACCGAGAGCGGTCTCTCCGCCGGACTGGTCGAGTGCCACGGCCCGCCGCCGGCGAGGGTCGCTGTCGAGGCTAGGGTGAGGGTCGATTGCCGCGAGAAGGGTATCGAGGAGGCGGAGCGGACCGAGCGGACCGAGCGGAGGGAGAAGCCCGGCGAGGTCGGGGTGGCCGGCAACGGAACGGGGAGAGTGTCGTGTCTCTGTGACTGTTTGGCAGTGGCGTGGTACGGGACGGAGGTGAAGATGCTGGAGAGGTTGCTAAAGGACCTGTACGACTTGGGCGAGGCAGGCGGCGTGAAGTGGCCGGAAAGCAGGGACGCTCTTCCGCCCTGAAGCCTCTTGGGAACGCTTGACAGCGGAGCCGAGGTGGTCGGTGGCGGTCGATAGGTGATGCCGATGGCGGCGTGGAGGCCGGTGATGTCCCTCCGTTGCGGGATGAAGGCCACCGTCACTTCCCCCGTCTCGCCACCGACCACGGCAGGCGGCACCGGGATTCGGACGACCGTTTGTCGGCCCGTCAGACGCGGGTCCTCCCATCTCGGAATGCTCCGCACTTTGTTCTTGTCGAAGTACTTCCAGCTCCGAATCACGCGCGCGGCGGCCGGCTCCGCCAAAATGATGGTTTTGGTCCCCGTCGGCGGAAGCTGCTTCAGCGTCGCCTCGTTGCAGTGATCGCTCTTGTGTTGGGAGATGACGACCAGGTCCGGTTCGGGCAGCTCTCGCAGCGACGAGACGCACGCGGGGTGCTTGTGCGTCGTGATGGAGATCTTGGGGTGGAATATCTTGGAGGGCCCCGTGATCCAGGGGTCGAGGAGGATTCGAAAGGGCCTGGGCCGGCCGGCGTTTGGATTCGTGACGACCGGTTCGAAGGCGAGTAGGAAGGACGCGTCGGTGTTGATGTGCTTGACCGTCAGGGCCATGATGAGTCTCGACCGAGCCTCCTGGCGAGACGAATCACCCTTGGAGAACTGCCAGCTCTTTGGGGAGCCTCGTCCACTTGGGAACTTGTGGTCGGCGTGGAACGGTCACAGGAAACCGACGGATACAAAATAGATCTAATACGCATAAGAGGCCAAGGTTTTTGGCGGATGGAACGTCGAGACGAAACGTGCGTCGATCGTCAAACATTGCTCGGCTACTCCTCTCTGTTCGCCAGGAAGGGAAACGGGGGAAACATTAGGAGAATGAAACGCGAGGGTGAGGGAGAGAGACATGGACGAAGAAGAGTACGGAGTAGGGGACAGGAGCAGGCTGTCGATACCTAGACGAGAAGAATCCCACTCTCCGCCCCGGTACTACTAGTGTGCTTTCCCATCCTGCCTCTCCTCTCATTCCCGCGGGCCCGCGGGCGCGACAGTTTGATTTGACCCCCGACTGGTGGTGAGAGGAAGGTTGACGCGAGGAGTTGTGACGTGAAGAGCACATCTGCGACCGGGGCCGTTGCGCCCCGGGCAAGTCTGAGCGAGCCTCCCGCCAGACTAGCAGGGGCAGAGCACGGTTGCGATTGGTGAAACGATAATCGTGGAGGCTTGCAATTCCCAGTCCTTGCGGTCGCACCCCCCCGCGCACCGATTCGAGATGGGGGCATCTGTCGCTACCTAGGTCGGCCAAGCAGAGCATCGACGAGAGATGCTCAGAAGACGGTGTACTCTTACGGAGTAGTCGTACTTTGTACATTCGCTCTGGCGTGTGCTACCAGGGAGCGATTCCCACGGTTGTACTTTGTACTCGTCTTAAACGTCCCGACGGCCCGTTTCTGCCTCGCACAACGTTTGTCTTGGGTTGGTACGCGGTGGGCAGTACGGAGTACTCCGCATCCATGGATTCTGTCGAATGTGTCCCACGCCACGGATCTCGCCCGAGAATGGTGCTTCGTGGCTGGGATGTATCGAATTGGCGGCCGGCCCGGGCGAAACCTGGACATCGCCGTAGTATGAGGCTCCCCGATCCTGGGCGCGTTTGATCGTCCTCAAATATTCCGCAGGAATGAATCGAATAACGCAAGCACCCTTGGATCGTGGCTTACGTAGGGAGGGAGGGAACTTCCAAGGCCAGAGGATCATGTAGCCAACACTTCCGGACAATTTGTCCCCGGCTGATCAACGGAGCTCCGCTGTAGAAACGCGTGCTCCACGGGGCCCCTGAAAGAACTTTGGGCTGCAAGACGGTCAGCCGTGATGTGTGATTTGGGGCCGTGTTGAGTTGCTTTTGCAAACATGTGACAAGTGGGAACGTGGGTAGAATCCGCCAACTGACGCCCTCGCCCGGCGTGTAGGTTGCCGTTGAATCTCCAGCGCACTTTGGCTGGGAAACACACCTGCGACTCTGCCCGTAACTACCTACTTACTACCTTTGTGTAGGTAGAGAGAGGCTTGAGAGAGTAGCCATACTCCGTACTCTGTGCCGTCTCCAAAAAGCCGCATCTTTGCCACTGCCGTGGAACTGGAGACCCCAAAATGCAAGATGTCGAGCATTCGGAAGTAAAGTTGCTACGGAGTAGGGCTGAGCGATTCAGGGGTTGCAGGGGGCAATCGCGAGTGTCCCGCCCGATCCAGCGCCACTGAACGACGGAGTACCCTCCGGTACATCAGCCCTGCCCACCCCCCACAACCCCTCATCGACGGCGACGACACAGCTCAAGCTCCCCTCCTGGCGTTGTCGGCTGAGTACTAGTATATCAGGTCTCGCATTCGTGTTTCTTGTGAGGCGTTTCTGTTTAATCTACTCTTGTATTCGTACAGACAGTGGGCCTCGGGGTGATATGACTGAAGCCGCCTCAAGACCATACGACTAATCCGTGCTTGCGAGTAACTGTGGCTCCTCCCTCTCCTCTCTCAAGCTTCGACGAGCGACAGCTTCGACTGCTTGAATTACTGTCCAGTCAGCGACGGCGTAATAGGTCGCGGCCCGGAGACGAGTCATCCGATTTCGTTAGACTGAACGGCTAACGTACAGTAACTGACCAACAAAAGAGAGCCAGTTCGAGCCAGACGAGCCAGTCAGGTCTCCAGGACTGGCAGAGGGCCCTGGCGTAAGAGGCTTTGTGTGGCCAATGGCTCCCCGAGGAAAGATGATGGTGCAGCCGATTCGTGACGATGACCACTGGTTCCGAGGTCCCTCTGCCCTCTGCCCTTCTGCCTCCAAGCCCCCTCCATTTCAATCCATCAGCTGCATCTGTCCGTTCCGCCTAGAGGGCCTCAAGCCGTTGGTGGCTTCTTCAGCCAGCTTGCCGCCAGTTGGGACGCTGATGTGTCAGGGCCGTAAAGGAATATCGTCTGGCACTAACAGGGGCAACTGGCCATTGTGCCCACGCCCACTCCCACTGTTCACGGTAAATCCCAGTTGCTGACAGGCAGATGCCGACAAAGCACCAATGTCTCGCTACAATAGGGTGTCTTGGTTATCTGCAGCTGTGGCTGCCGGTTGAGAGGTCGAGTCGATCTGTGCCGTCCCGTTACCGCTGCCCTTATGCCGCTTCCCCCGTGACAACATGTCATGGAAAGCTTCGCCTGGAGGGAGCTGCCCCCCCCCCCCCCCCCCCCAGGGGGCCC
>Ga0247777_1000694_pt1 | contig 10091 bp, 5 predicted proteins | sample UWRJL154409C5_FD_179937 | JGI IMG/M metagenome (GOLD analysis project Ga0247777, IMG submission 179937) | Plant litter microbial communities from Arlington Agricultural Research Station in Wisconsin, United States - UWRJ-L154-409C-5 | ecosystem: Environmental > Terrestrial > Plant litter >...
CGAACATCGCTCGATGTTGTAGAAGGGCGAGTTCTTGCGCCCGAAGCGGGCGAGTCGAATCTTGACCACCATACTGCGTCCGGGACCGTCGTCGTCTCTCCGGCGCGACTTCGAGCGATGTTCGGGGAATGTCGTTCGGCACACCGGCGACTCCAAATTTTGACCCCTGGTTCCGGCCGCGGTGGGTCCGCGCTGCGGCGCCCAGCAGCCAATCAGACGCGCTGCGATGCCTTACTCATCCGTCTACGACTCGAAGAACATGATGTCAGTCATCGAAGTACTCGGAGGTCGCCTCACTGTCTCGTCGACTTGCCGTTGTGTGAACGTTCTTCGCTGGCCCGGCAAGAAACACTTCCAATTCCGCTCACGAGAGGCGTTGTCGCTGTCATAGCAAGGCGTAACCGTCACCCATGGCGCTCAAGGTACGTTTGCGAGGTCCATCTGCGGTGGGCCGGCTCTGACGAGCAGCAGACCATCGGCGCCAAGGCGGCCGCCGCTTTGGACCAGGAGCTCATGAGCACTGGGGCGTTCTCGATCGACCAGCTCATGGAGCTCGCGGGGCTGGCCGTGTCCCAAGCCGGTAAATAATTGGCCGCCCTCCCCAGTGTCCCAGGCAAGAGGAGGCTCCGTCGGTCTTTGTCACCGGGGGCTCGGCCGTCTGTCTCCTGACGTGTGTGCCTCAGTCTACCGCGTGCAACCCCTACACAAAGGTAGACGGATCCTCGTGGCGTGTGGTCCGGGGAACAACGGTACGGTCCAGTCCGGAGACAAGGCCCCGTTCCCGTAGCTGTAACTCACCCGATAATATTCAGGGGGCGACGGCCTCGTCGCGGCAAGACACCTTCGTCACTACGGCTATCAGCCGACCATCTATTATCCGAAGCGGAGTAAGAACGAGCTCTATCAGGTATGCTGCCCCTCCCCACAAGGCCTGCCGTCTTTCTCCTCTCCTCTGTTGTTTGCGCCCAAGGGCCCCGATCTAGTCGCGGCGCCTGTCCACGACGAGACCCTTCTATCCTCTGGTACTTTCGCCGCTCGGGGCCGCCGGCAGTGTCGTGTATCCTTCTGCCGGTGGTGCGCCCGTTGACGGTCGGCTAGCGCTTGTCGAAGCAGTTGGAGGACCTGGAGGTCCCCTTTGTTGACGATTTCCCGACCGCCCTCAAGTCGGCAGACCACGTGGTGGATGCCATCTTCGGTAGGCTCCTGGCGTTTCCGACCCTCGCCCCCCGGGCCGCCCTGGGTGACGGCGGCTCTGACCTTCCCCAGGTTTCAGTTTCTCCGGCGAGGTCCGCGAGCCCTTCCCCGTCGTCATCCAAGCCATGGCCGAGACAGAGCTACCCGTGACCTCAGTAGATGCCCCGTCCTCGTGGAATATCGAAGACGGCCCGCCAGAATCAGGCGTGGGGAGTAACTTCCGCCCTGCAGCCCTAGTCAGCCTCACCGCGCCCAAGCCGCTGGTCAAACACTTCCAGGGCCGTCACTTCATCGGTGGCCGGTGCGTACCTCGATCCGTCGGCGGCCGCCCCGGCGTCATTGACACGCCTGATAGGTTCGTCTCACCCACCATAGCCGCCAAATACGGTTTCGAGGTTCCCGAGTACGAGGGTGTCGACCAGGTCGTGGAAGTGTCGTCGGTCGGACAGAAGCTCTGACCGGCCCACCGGGCCCGGACGGGCTGCCCTCGCGTTCCCGGCCAGCGGTTATATTACCTGGCAGCCGCCGGTGAGGCTGTTGGGGCAGACGGGGCTTGGACACAGCCCTTCCTCCATCTCCATGGGCGAGACGTCGGTGCCGACAGGGCAGCCGGACGGCGGCGGACGGCGCTCCCGGCAGAAAGCGACATAGATCAAGTATACTTTCCCGCAGACTGGGCAGTCGGCCGTGTGCTCCGTGCACATTTAAAACCGTCGACTCGGGGTGTGAGGGTGACGACGGCGACGAGGGCGTAAAACGACGACAACCGGCCGGGGTGGCTCGGCGGAGGCAGAGAGAGTGAGGGGGGCCGATTCGACATGAGCCCGACGACGGCGAACGGGGTGACGGCAACGACAACGGCGGCAGTAACGACGACGACAACAGTTCGGGCTGGGCCGTGGATGCCTGGATGGGCATCAAGGGGGGGGGGGTTGGTGCCCTCGAGGCCCTTCTTGGCTGTGGCTTGATATAGGATTGGGGGGAAGGGGGACGACTGTGGCTGTTCCAGTACGGACGGCCGGGGGCTGCAGGACACCGGCTGCGGGACCGGCCAAAGGGCATCTGCTGGAGCGGTCCTACAAGACCTTAGCAAGCAGCGGCCGCTTCCTCTTCGCCACGCGGAGCAAGCTTCAGCGTGGACAGCAGCCCCGGCCCGGGGCGTGGCGAGGGTGGACCATGGGCGCCCTCGGTGACACGTAGGCGGGCGACGCTGGGGGCGGGAGGGGGGCTCATGAGGGGAGGCGGTATGGAGCCGGCGCACCAGGGAAAAGCCATTCGGCATCGTATATAGTTCGAAAGACGTCGTTCTTCCTGCCTTCTGTGCTCCGTTGCCCGTCAGAGAATCGTCAGGGAACCCTGACCGGAGCAAAAGCTCCTTGCCCGCGCTGATAGGCCCGAGGGGCGGCGGACGCGCTTACAGCAGGTCCGCGGCCCGGGAACAGGAGCTTAGGGGACCGCGAGTGGGACCCCGCGAGCCTCGTGGGGACGCGGTGGGGACCCGGGTCCCCTTCAGAGGTTCTAGATTCGCCCATCCTTTCTGCGGCCGCGACGCTACCCTACTGACCGAGCGGGCGAGCGCGAGAGCCTACCAAGCCGAGCAAGCCCATCTGCTGCTACGCGGGCTACGGTCCATCCTTTGCGGTCGCTCGGGAGTCGCCGGGGGGACGGCGGCGAAGGTCATGAGCCTCGTGCTCGTCACTTGAATTGGCATCGGTACTTACTACTTCGTTCTCGGTTCCCTGACGCCTTTGACATCATCTTGCCGGGCCCCCTCGACGGCGAGAGATTGGTCAGAATATCATGCTTGGAAATCCCGAGGGGGGGAATGAGGGACGAGCGACGCCTTGGAGGACGGGGAGGACTGGAGGGCTCTGGAGGGCTTGGAGGCCTTGGAGGGGTCACAGCAGCTGCCCACTCGAGCCACTTTCGTCGGCCGACGGGGCGCTTTGCATTCTCCACTATTTTGGACGTGTCACGTCATCGGCCTTGGTTTCGGACGTGTTGTTCCCCCCAACCTACGGTCACTCTTGTCCGACTGGATAGAGGGAGTCGGGTGTTCGGGAGGGTCGGGCAGACAGGAGGTGGGCGCCGCGGAGCCGCTCCTCCTGGGGGGAGCTTTGTGACCAGCGGCCACTGAGTCTGGTTTGGAGGTTTTGGAGATCTGGGTATCTTATTAGGGTTCAGCAGGGCTGGCGGCTTCCGGCACACGAGTGGTCGGCGAGGTCCCCCAAAAAGGGTCCGAAACCCCAATTCCGGGGTCGCCCTCGCTCTCATTGCCGCTACCGAGTACATTGCCGGGCGCCGCTGGAACTGACGGCCCAAGCCTCCCAGCCTTGTCATCCGACCCCAACACACCCAACGACGTCACCTCCATCCATTCATAGGTGCTTTTGGGGTTTCCATCGAGTCCCTACGGCGTCCGAGCTTCCCCTACATGGCCCTTTCGTACCAGCCCTCCAGCCGCTATTTCGGTAGGGCGTCGTCCTTTTGTTGCGCGCACGTGGCATCGCTCTCCGAGGAAACGCGAGATAAACGCAGAGACGGGACGGCAACAGCTGAGCATTGCGCCGATCTCGAAGGAAATAGTCACGCGCTGACGCTGTCCGCGGCTTTCCTACTTACGCCGGCATGCTAACCGGGGTTCGTCGTCCTTCAACACATCGCCACATCGCCAGATCCGGAAAAATGATGGGAAGGAATTCGGCTTCCCAGACCCCCCTCTCGTCCCTCCCCCAAGAGCCCGATTCTCCACAGGCTGCCCCTCGGACCCTTGGCAGGCTTTGGCAGGCTCGGCAGGGAGACCGTTGAGACGGGATTCTGTCGGTTCAGCAAAGTTCTGGGGGTCTCGAGGTGTTCTCGTGACACATGCCGCATCAGGAGTGGGAGTCTCTGCCGCGCAAGCCACGTCCGAAAGCGTCAAGGGTTCCCTACTTTTGGCTCATGGGGATTCCTGGCGTGAGGTCCTGAATACGCATTTCACATGTCAGGGCAGGCCAACAACCGGTTTTTCAGACGTCACCGCCAAACACCATCCCGAAATGCCATTCACCGAAATGGCCTGAAGCTGTCGACGGCTGTTCCCGGGCAGCGAACAACGTCACAGCCACGGTGGCGAACATGAACGTAGAAAATTCCCCGCTCTTTTACTGGACAAAAGTCGGCATCGACAGGGGCTTCCCGCATTGCCGGTCTCCCACGCCACCAGCGAGCCCACACCTCGGGGTTGTGAGGTTCGAGAGACCGTTCCAGGCCACCGGGCTGTCCGCGCCGCCGACGCAGCAACCGAAGCGACGATGGCGGGACGCAGCGGGTTTGCGTCGTCTTTGCCACTCCGCGGTGTTTCTTACCGGAAGAGCCACGAGAGGAGATGGAGAGGCTTGAGAGGGACAGGTTTGAGAGGCTCGAGAGAGGGCAACATCGGCTCGCACTCTCGCACCTCATCGAGCTCACCAACTCACCTCGCCCTCCCTCACTCGCCTCGCTAGGGACTCCCGGTCTCCACCCAGACGGGCTTGGAGGGCTCGGAGGGGAATGGAAGCAAGTGGAGCTCTAACCTTGAGAGTGATCCTCGTTGCCAAACCCCTACGCTGCGGCGAGCCTCGAGCGAGCTGATGAGATATGGATCGCGAAACCCGAGGAGGGCAGGAGATCCAACAGCTCCGGGGTTCCACTCCAACTGGTGGGGTCGTTGAAGCGCTACGTGACTATCCCAACCTGGAAACTTGGAAGGCCGGCCAATATCCGGTGGGGGAGCAGAGGATCGAAAAAGACGAGAACACAGCCGTGTTTTCGTGAGACATGTCGTGAAATACTGTACCTCGAACACCATGTCGTGACCGCTCGAGTCGTCGTCCCCAGAGTTCCAGTTTGCCTGCCGGTAATATACTTACCTACTCGGTAAGCTTCAGCTCGCGGCTGCGGGGCGCTTCAGCTCTGTTGCCCCGCGCCCGACGTGATTAGCAAGCAGACTTCGACTTTCGACAGAGCTCGACGATCGAGACGCTCCTTCTCGCCGCCGTTAAATACTAAACTGGCCTCGGACGGCCTGTCAATCGACCGGGCAGCGGAGTTAGCCATTTTGGCCGTTCTTTCGAATTCGGCGCGCGACGTAGCCTACCAAGCAGCATGTCGACCTCCAAAAACCAAGCGCAAGACGACGGAGACTCGGAGCCCGAGTTGCTCGCCGAGGACGATGCGCTCGAAGAGTTTGAAGACGGAGACGCCGATGTGGCCATGGACAGCGACAACGACGAGGAGGCGACGCTCGTCAACGACTCGATCGCCTACTTCGACGCACACAAAGACTCGGTCTTCGCCATAGCGCAACACCCCGTCATCCCGTCGCTCATCGCGACCGGCGGCAGCGAGGGCGATGCCGACGACGCCCCCGGCAAGGGCTACATCTTCGACACGTCGGCCGCCGAGGCTCGGCCTCTCCTTCCCGCCAGCTACAGCAGCGACCCGTCGGCTGCGAGCCGACAGAACCCCCAACTGAGCCCTCTGTTCGCCATCGACGGCCACTCGGACTCCATCAACACGCTCACCTTCACCCTGCCCACCGGCGACTACCTCGTCACGGGCGGCCTAGACGGCCGCGTACGCGCGTACGCCGTCTCCGCCTCACCGGGGTCCCCGCCGCAGTTCCGGTTCGTGGCCGAGTCGCAGGAGGTGCCCGAGGTCAACTGGCTCGCGTCCTGCCCGTCGCCGAGCCACCCCAACACCGTCGCCCTCGGCGCGTCCGACGGGTCGGTGTGGGTGTACACGCTCGAGGGGTCGGAGCTCCAGATCACGCAGTCCTACTTCCTGCACACGGCTGCGTCCACGGCCGGCACCTGGACGCCCGACGGCAACCTCCTCGCCACCGTGTCAGAAGATGCCAGCCTGTACGTCTGGGACGTCTGGGGCGTGGCGGCCGGCAAGGGTCTGGCGACCGACAACGGCATGACGGTCCTGTCGCTCACGGCCGCCGACGCCCGCTTCGCCGTCGACGGCGGCCTGTTCTCCGTCGCCGTCTCCCCGACCGGCGCCGTCCTAGCGGCGGGCGGCGCGGGCGGCGCGGTCAAGATCGTCAGCCTCCCGCGGCTGTCGGCCACGACGGCACCAACGCAGAAGCAAGCGCAAAAAGGCGGGCGCGCCAAGGCGGCCGAGGCCACGACGCAGGCGGGCGTCGTCCTGGCCTCGCTGCAGGTGCAGTCGGACGGCGTCGAGACGCTGGCCTTTGGGCCGACGGCCGCCACGCCGCTGCTGGCGACGGGGTCGGTGGACGGCAGTGTCGCCGTCTTCGACACGAGCCGGTCGTTCGCGCTGCGGCGACACCTCGTGGCGGCGCACGACGGCGAGGCCGTCGTCCGCGTCGAGTGGGTGCGCTCCCCCTCGGGCGCCGGCCAGAGCCAGTGGCTGCTCACGAGCGCCGGCATGGACGGCGTGGTGCGGCGCTGGGACCTCCGCGGCGCGACCGCCACGCCGCACGCCGCCGGCGCGGCGGCGGCGGCGGGCTTGGTGAAGGAGTGGCGGGGCCACCGCGGCGGCGGCGAGGGCGGCGGCGTCCTGGGCTTCGTGCAGGGCGAGACAGGCGAGCGGCTCGTCACGGCGGGCGACGACGGGTTGGTGCTGGTGTTTGAGGCGTGAAGACTACGCGCACCGGAGATGCGCTTGAGGCAAGCGAAGGGGGGATAGGGGTGTACAAAAGTCCGTAGATGGCACTCCGTAGCGGGCCTCTAAGGGAACCGGGGGAGACCCCATACCATGACTTTTTCGTCCATCCTGTTTATGAGAACGCTGGATGCAGCGTCGAGTCTGCCATACCCACCCCTCACACCGTACCCATCAGGCATATCCTCATCTGTGGTTCCAGGTTATGGGAGTACATGTGTTGTGTGTGCTATCTTACTGTATGATACAGTACGCCCGGCCCAGTCGCCCGCGGACGCTCCCCCAGAGAGGTTGGCTTGGAGCTGTGCTGTTTTTAAGAAACAAGGCCGTGACCCAACTGTTCAGTACCTACTTCTTGCGAGCCGTTCAAGCCCCGAACATCCCTACCTACCTATACTTAGTCACGTCTAGGTACGAAGGAGGTGCCTTCCCGAGCTTCACACCTGAGATGTGGAGTTAGGGGTGGCGCTGCAGCGGCGTTCGGGATCCGTTTGGCGCCCTCAGCCTTGCAGACGTCACCAACATTTTTTTTTCCCCGACTCCCGCCGCCAGCCTTGGTCCGCGAACACACACCTGCTCGATCACCTCGCGGTGGGATGCTCCGACACCTTCACGATGAACCAAATCAAGCAAATTCAGGCTCTTAACAAGCGAGAGCTCGAAAACGGAGTGTAGGAGCCCCTCACCGCCGCCTGCCCGTGGTTCGCTGACCGGTCCCCGCCCTCTAGTCCTCCCGAGGCGTCCTGGCATACCGACTACCGCGACACGGCCTTTGTCTACTTTGGCGGGCTGCCCTACGAGCTGTCCGAGGGCGATGTCATCACCATATTTTCGCAGTTCGGCGAGCCGACCTTCCTGAAACTGGCGCGCGACAAGGAGACGGGCAAGTCCAAGGGTTTCGGCTGGCTCAAGTACGAGGACCAGCGGAGCACCGACCTGGCCGTCGACAACATCGGGGGCGCGACCGTCGGCGGCCGCATGGTGCGCGTCGACCATGCGCGCTACAAGCTGCGCGACGACGAGGACCCCGACGAGGGCAAGGTCGGCTGGGAGGATGTGCAGCGGAGGGAGAAGGCGGCCACCGGAGGGGGCGCGAGCGACGACGACGACGACAACACGGACGAAGAGGAAGAAGAGGCGCGGCCGATGCTCCCTGAGGAGAGGGAGCTGGCGCGGCTGATCGCCGAGCACGACGAAGACGACCCCATGAAGAGCTACCTAGTAGAAGAGAAGAAGAAAGAAGTCGACGATGCCGTGCGGCGCGAGGAGAGGCGGCTGCGCAAGGAAAAGCACCGCCATCGCCACAAGTCGCACCGGTCGCGTCGGTCACGGAGGGACGAGAGCGAGAATGAGGGGAGGGACCGGAAACGGGTCCGGGATCGGGACGCCGAGACGAACAGCGACGACGAGCGGAGGCGGAAGCAGAAAGACGATAGTGACGCCGGCAGAGGCCGAGACGGCCGCGAGAAGGGCGATCGTCGGGAGCGGCGGCGGCGCGGTGAGGACGACGCCGAAGGGGAGGATCGGGGCCGACACCACCGGAGCCACCAGAAAAGGCATCATCGGGAGTCTGACGACGGCGAGGAGCGAGACCGGAGACGGCACAGAAGCAGGAGCAGATCACCACGAGGCCGTAGAGACCGATCGTGAAGATACGAACGGGCGTGCGGTATGGGAAGAAAGACAAGATGCCGTACTCGGCCGTAAGTGCTCGTCACGGCCGACCCCGTCGGTGGGGTATACGCCTCGTCGGCCGCCGTCCCGTTGCCGTCCTATGTAGCCGTAAATACCGTCCAGAACGCCGACCAAGAGACCCACCCCCAGTCCGTAGCCCGCGACCCACACCCGCTACCGCTCCTTCTCCAGGTAGTTCACCCAGCCCTGCCGGATCAGGGAGCGCTTCCCGTCGTTGCCGACGGCCACGGCCCACTTCTCGAAGCGCGCGTTGCACCCGCAGCCGACCACGACGACGCAATCGTCTTGGGGCCATCCGATGATGCCCTTGGGCTGTGCCGCCAGCTCCATTTCCTGCGCAAACGACCGCCTCAGACCGGCCGTCTGCGGGTCCTCGTGCGTGTCGAACGTGTCACTCGCGAAAGACACAATGTCGCGGAAGTACTGCGGCATGAAGGGGATCTTGCCGAGGAGGCCCCATTTCTTGGGCGCGGCGCCGGCGCCGGCACCGCCGTCGTCGGCCGGCCCTTCGTCGACGGTGCTGGCCACCTCGAAGTCGTCCCCGAGCCGGCTCGGGGCCCGGCCGGGGTCGGCGAGGGACCGTTGTGCGGCCGAAGGCGGAAGTGGAAGCGGGCTCGGCGCCCGGGGGACGTCGAAGACGTGCAACGTGCCCTTGTCCGACGTGCTGGCCAGCATCGTGCCCGACGGGTTGAAGCCGAGGGAATAGATGGTGGCGTTGTCGGCGCCGCGCCGCAGCTCCACCAGCCTCGAGTGCTTGCTGGTGGACCAGACGCGGATGATGGTCCCGGCGCTGCTCGCCGTGGCCAGGAGCTCCCCGTCGGCGCTGGAGGCGAGGGCGCGGAGGGCCGTCGAGTGCGCTGGGATGATGCTGACGTCGTCCCGCTCAAAGTCGACGAGCTGGACCTGGCCCCTCGTCCGGCCCGGGAAGGCGATCTTCCGGGGTCCGCACTCGCAGCATATGCCGTACGGGTTATCGGCGGTCGGATACTTGGCCAGCAGGTTCGGTATCCGCTCGGTCCCGTAGATGCGGATCCAGTTCCGCAGGATCACGACCACGCGGCCCGGCTGCAACCGGACGCCTCGGACCTGCGAAAGGCAGGTGATCTCGCGCTCGGGCTTGTTCTTGTGCGCGTCCCAGATCACCACCTACGACGCTGTCGGCGGGGGGTAAAGCCAGGGTTACCGCGACGGGGAACGCACCTGTTGCGAGCGAAACGCCGGCCCCTGGTTCTTGTTGCCTACCAAGGCCAGGATGTTCGTCTTGCCCATCATCTGCGCGTGGGCGATGCCGTGCCGCCGAAACTCTTGTTCCAACTCCACCTTGCAAGAGTCCGCCGAGAATACTGGGCCGGCGTGTCAGAGAAGCAGCGCTGCGCTTGCGGGGGAGCTTACTTCGGAACCCTACGCTGGAACCGACAGAGAAGTGGCTGCAAGCAGAGTTGAAGGAGGCCGTCAGCGCGACCGGCGGCTGGGGATGCTCTATGGGATTTCTAGCGTCCATCTCGTCTGCGGCGTGGTCAAGCAAGCCGGACTGTCGAAGGGAAGTCGGC
>Ga0247777_1000696_pt1 | contig 10086 bp, 3 predicted proteins | sample UWRJL154409C5_FD_179937 | JGI IMG/M metagenome (GOLD analysis project Ga0247777, IMG submission 179937) | Plant litter microbial communities from Arlington Agricultural Research Station in Wisconsin, United States - UWRJ-L154-409C-5 | ecosystem: Environmental > Terrestrial > Plant litter >...
AGACGGCCCAGCTGTCCCACGAACCGGCGCCGGCCGAGAGCAGCCGCGCCTCCCGCTCGTCCTGACCGCCGCGGTGGAAGATGCGCCCGCTGCTGACGAGATCCGGGTCCTCGTCCGCCAACAAGTCGAGCTTGTCACTCACGGCACGGGGCTCGAAGGGAGCCGCCAGGGCGGCCCCGCTCGGGAGAGTCGACTTCCTGACGGGGGAGGCCCGTCTCGGCGGAGCCCCTTCCGAATCGAATAGAGCGAAGTTGCTCCTGTTCGTGTTGATCCCCGGCCGGCCTGACACGGTCTCCGGCTTTCTGAAGGGAAGGGGCGGGGAGTCCGGCCTCTGCTTCAAATGAGCGTCCGCCTCGTCTTGAGCGGACGGGTCGGTCTTGGCCACTTCCGAGCGGGTCATTCGGAGAGGAGCGCTCGTCCTGCGGACAGTGGTTGTGCCGATGGTAGCGCCGCTGGGGCCGGGCGCGGGGCCGGAAGTCGTGGCCGGCGCCCCTCTGGTCTCGGCTTGGTCTCGCTTGGGGTAGTTCTCTGCCTCGAACTCTGACTGAAGCTTGTTCAACGACTCGAACCGCGCAATGTGGTGCTGAAGCATCTCCACGGTCTTCTGGACGTCTTTCTCGTCGATTTGGTGACGGTTGTACTGCAGTTGGTCCTCGTGGTACTTGAGAGAGTTGCGAAGAGCTTCGATCTGCTTCCTCGTAATCTCGCTCGGTCGGATAGACGAGATCGGAGGAGCAGCGGGGGGGTCGAGGAAGACATCGGACTTCGGCGCGTTCGTCTCGGTGCTTCCGCCCGCTGCCGGCGCCGCTACCGTCGCGGGAGGGGGTGGCACGCTCGCCTGGGTGGGCACCGCGTGCATGGCAAGATGCGAGGGCGGCATCATGGGAGGCGGAGGCGCGAAAGGGACCGCGAAAGCCGGGTGGTGGCCCATCATGGGAGGAGGCACGTAGGCAGCCGGGGCCATGTGCGGGAAAGTCGGAAAGGGGACCATGACCTGGCCATTGTAGATGAACGGCCTCGTGTGATCAAACTGCTCGGGAGGGGAGATCTTGATTTTCTTCGCGGCCTTCTCGGCATCCGAATCTTGGGCGGCCTGCGACTCCTCCGGCTTGCTTGCGTGGTTTTCCTTGGAACCGCCGCTCGGGACAGGCGTCTTGTTGGGGGCCATGCCCGGGCTGAACTGGGCCGGAGGGTAGGGGAAGCCTCCAGGCATGCCAAAACCGGCCGGCATAGGCATCATGCCCATGGGAGCGCCCATGTGAGGGAATGTTCCGGGATAGTGGGGATAGTAGGGAGGCGGCAGCATGGGCATGGCTGTCCACTTGCCCGGGGCCGTCCCTTCGGGTTGGCCAGCAACAGCGTGGCCGTTGACACCGGTCGTCTCCGCGGCGCCTTTGTCCCTGACACGCTTGGAAATCGGCGATGACGAGCCCCGGGTGTTTGGGACGATGCGGCCGCCGGCGGTAACGCGGACGTGCGTGGGCGACACAACGGCCTTGTAGAACCGTTGGAAGCCCTCGCTTCGCTGGGCGTTCAGACCGGTTGGGGCGGGCAGGGGCTCCGACACGACAGCTTCGGATTCGCTACGTCCTCGAAACTTCCACTCGATCTCTTGGGGCATCCCGCGGCGGCTAGGATTTCCCTTGTAAACGATCTCGTCGGAGTCGGTCGAAGAGGAGTCGCCTATGTTCTTGTTCTCCCTGGACCTAGGCTTGCTCTTGGGCTTTGAGGCGCAAGGGAGCGCCGTCTCGGGAGCTCTATCGCCGGCAGCGGCGATCATGCCCGCTGAAGACGTCAGTCTCGGTTGGCAAGTCGCCTCGGGCAAGCAGAGATTACCGTGACCTGGGTTCTTCGCGGCACCGCCGGGGAGCGCGGGACCAGCTCCTCGATCCCGCATTTTCAGGAGCTGCTCCACCGTGTAGATGGCGGACGACATGCCTGATGGCTGGTCGATGTACGCGACCAGGAAGCTGGTACGGTGGGATCTGGGGCACTGCCAATGGAAGAAGGTCGCCGAAGACTGATCCCTGGTGAGGCGAGTGGGCATCAACGACAGGAGGAAGTCCAGGAGATCAGTGACCTCGACGGTAGGCTGGGTCTCGCTGGTTAGCCCCTGTCCGTCCAGCTGTGACACGATGAAGTTGGGAAGTTGCTCCCGCAGCACCGTCCCGAATCTGTAAGGCGCCGGGGAACCCGCGATCTCCACGTCGGTTAGGTGTCGGTTGTTCTTGAAAAGGTGCTTGACCTCGACGCAAAAGGGAGCCGTAAGCTCGATGTCGTGGAGCTGGAGTTCGTAAATCTGCTTCAACAGGCGCGAGGTGCGCCTGCGTTTGGTCTTGGGCATATTTGCTACATGGGGCGGTGCGTTGCGACGACTGAGTTGGGGTTTGGGATGGAACGAAGAAGGAAAGGCAGGTAGAGGTAATTCGAAGGCGACCGTCGCATGAAATGAAATTCCTTCTTACCACGAGATGCCGGCCGTGGAGGGCCTCTGGGAGGAGAAATCTCTGATGATCCGGAACTGAATTTTGCTTGACGGCCGAGGATCGAAGGCGGCCGCAGGCGGCCCGGTTCGGGAAGGGGTCGAGAGTCGGAGGTTGCGTGGTTGGCAGCAAAGCAATCAGCGATGGCTATGCATACAATGCCACTTTGGCCGCGAGTTGCAAGAAGAGAGCAGCGGTAACGAGGATGATGGGAACCGTGGTGATGTTTCGGGAGTTGGGAACCGGGTAGACGAGATAGAAGAGACGGGGGATTGTAATCCGCTGCCTCCAAGGACGACTTGAGCCGGCGCACCGGGACAGGAGGCACGAGGCACCCGAGAGGTTGAGGGGTAGGGGCCAGAGTCCGGCGGAGGTGCACTGCGACCGAACTGGAGGTGCTGTGATGATGTTCTGGTTGGCAGAAGATTGGAAACCAACCCGAGGTTACGTAGGTAATCCCTACCTGGGTACCTTGTATATGCCGGTACCACGCAAGACGGACAGGCAAGGGCAGGTCGGCTTTGTGCGAGAACGGTGGACTCGAAATGGAACTTAGGAATGGCAGCTTTGGAGGCCGGGCAGGTGTTGCCAGCCCGGCAGACGGCCCTCAACCCGTGCCCTCCATCCCTGGCTCTTCCGCTCGCAACGGCAGGAACTACCTACCTGCCTGCCCTGACCTCGAAACCTTCATACACCAGGCTTCCATCCGAGTGTCCATCCCAGTAATCCAATCCATGGAAGGCAAGAGACTGCTAGCCTACCTCAGGTAGTACCTACCTACCCTGCCTTTCCACCTCGTTTCGCAGGCCGCCGCTTCGGAACCGCTCCTCTCTCGCTGCTGCACTCGGGGGACTCGGGAAGAAGAGAGGTGCGGTTCGCCTCTCAGGATCGACCCGGGCTGTCCGGTCTCGATATGGCCAGGTCCCCCCCATGGCTGAACTTCAAGCCTCCGCAGCCTCCTCGCAGCTGCACCCGGACAAGAGACTTGCACCGCTGCCCTGGCCTGCGCGCCTCATGCCTCCCTTATCCAGTACCTAGCGCGGCCGCGGTTGATGAGCACATCATACCTCTCCTTTCAGGGTGAGGACAGGCGTCCGCCGGACTCGCAGCGACGGGAACGACATGATCGGTCTTGGCCCGCTCCCACAACAAGAATTCTACCTATTGCTGAACAGGAACAAGTAAGATCACAACAGAGCCCTGGCCGAGCGCACCGTGAAGCTGATGATAAGTGAGGCTGGGTTCACTCCGGGGGACGTCGAAGCGTCGACGACAAATGATGTGGTCCAAGCGTCGCTACACACAGAGCACCAGTGGGTCCGTACCCCTTGCCACTGTGCGGCAAAAACTTCTGCTCCAAGTATCTCGACCACGGCGCGTGAACGACGATGAGCCAAGCAACGGTCTTGGGCAGGGCGTCCAAGCCCTCCCAGTGCTGTTGGCTTCCATGCCCTTCGGAGTTATCAGTCCAAGTCGCCAGAAAAAGCCTTATCGACCAAACCGGTTTGCCCCGTCTCATGGCCCGTTAAGTGAATCCGGCAGGACCATGCGCGGCGCGGCGCAACTTGGCGCCCGATGACAGTCGCACCAGGCACTCGAGCACAAGTGCTTGGGACAGTGAGGGAGTCCTCGTCTGTCTCAAGCAGTCACTGCCAAGCTGGCGGACAACGGCTGAGGTAAGATTCCATCCATGTTATGTCAGAAGCTCTCTCCAAACGCTGCAAAGCTCTTGTCTATCCGCCCGTTGTTTTCTCCTCCTCCCCATCTAGCACCGTCCTCGCTGCCACATCCCTATCTTCTGTTACACCATATCGACCTGCGAGATGGGTCAACTTAGCCGGGGGAAGGGGGTCGAGTGCAGAGACGATTACCTCGGTCTGCCGGCGTTATTGCGGCCCACCACTACCGGGCCTCTTTCATAAACGAACGAACCCGCATGCGGCATCCTTATCGTTGCCTCCCGCAATGTACGATGTCGGCTTGTCAACCCTCGGAATCGGCCCCGTATCGAGCGGGCCGGGCCGCCGGTCGGCTCGGCAGTAAGCATTCGGCAGGGATCACCGCTTAGTGCCTCCGCTAAGACGGCGGTCCGCCTAGTACTCGTCCGGATGCGGCGGGTTGGGCACCGGCGGCTGGGGTTTCGGTTTGGGATGCGGCTTCCCTTCTGTGAAGCGGCGGGAGGGCACCATTTCCGGAGGGGGCGAGGGCCGGCGAAGCTGCTGAGGGCCGAGGTGCGAAGGAAGAAATCGACGGCGGTGCTGGGTCGACGAGGGAGCCTGACCGGGACGGGGCTTCGCCTGATCGGCTCTGGAGTCTGGGGGATGGGGAGCTGGAGCTAAAGAGGTGGGCCGACGGGGTTGAGGGACCAGGTCGAGATCCGGAGGGTTCGGCCGCCTCGCCCCTTTTAACGCTGTCGCCAGCTCGCCCCCACTCCGTCCGGGCCTGACAGGGCCTGAGCAAAATCAACATCCAAAGGCGTCGCCCGCGCCGTCCGGCGGCCAGACTGGACGACGCCCCGTCCTATGGGAGCGGCTACCGAGCGCTGCACGTGGCGTGTCACCCATGGACGGGTCTGATCGACGGGAGGCAGGGTGGTTGGGCACTGACCGGTTGCGCTCTTTCTGAGAGGCTGCTTTGCAATGGAGGATATATGAGGCCGCAACGCACAGATCTTCCGGGTATGATTATCAGGCGTCCTCTTCCCTCCCTATACGAAGGGGGACACAGGGGTATAAAACCTGCTTGTGGCGGCCAGCTGACCTCTCTTTCTGCCGAGGGATCGGTGTTGGGGGAACCACCCGGGCGCAAACCGTCCACCCACAGGGCCGCTACGCGTATACACGTCATCCGGGCTCCCGGGGCGAGCGACATGGGCTGCTGCTGCCTCGCGCCCCGTCTCGCGGCGTTGGGGGTTGCAGCCGTTGCCCGGCCGGACAGCAATTTCCAGAGGTTGCCTGATTCGTCTCGACACAGGACGCGGTGCCCCGGTGGTGGGTGCCGAGCTGCATCAAGGAGGGCTCCATCGACGAGACCCTGGCCGCCCGCATCGCGTCCGGAGGGTGGCCTCAGCCGCGGGGATCCCTCACCCCAGCGGCCGGACGCGCGGGTCCACGTCGCCCCTGGGGCATATGCGGCCTGCTCGGATCGCCCGCAGATAGCGTCGGCGGCTGCGGCAGCAGCAGCAGCAGCAGCAGCAGCAGCAGCAGCAGCAGCAGCAGCAGCAGCAGCAGCAGCAGCAGCAGCAGCAGCGCCGGCAGCACCCAGCTCCGCCTTCTGCGACGAACGACGTCAGCGAGGACGACGAACGAGCAAGGGGCGGTGGCCCCGGCTGTCGTCCGGAATCCTTCTGGATCGAGACGGCGGTTGGCACGGCCCGTCGACGGCCCCCCGTTCTTTTGTTTCATCTCAATCGTTGGTCAATAGGGGAATTTCCTATTCGGGCCCGGGCGGGCACTTGCGGCTCAGAAAACGGGACGACCAGGGCGAGTCGGGCCTCTCGCGCCCTCGGCACGGCTCAGGGCGGCCGTTCTTCCGTCAGAGATTCCGGTCAAAGCCCCCGCTAGTGCAACAAGAGCCGCCGCTGGACCCAAGAGGAGCCGGCACTTTGACCTGCCCCCGTCCTCCTTATCAGGCGTTTTGCTGGGCCCCCGGGGAGGCCTGAGCCCACGGGCGCCCGTGGTAAAATTTCTTTCGCAACGCATGCCGGCGCGGCGGCGTCGTTGCCGACGTCGCATTCCAAGTTCCTTGCCTGCTTCTGGAACAAGGCGGACCATGGGTTCGGCAGAAACGTGGGGTGGGACCGCTTGTCTCGCCCTGGCCCTTGCATGGATGCCCCTCGCGGCCTCAGCACGGCGTCGATTACGTGCATCCCGGCGCGGTCACTGCTGTGTCAGGTCTCGCCCGCCGCCGCGGACCCCCCCTCGGGCCCCTTTCGGTAGCGGGCGGGTCTCCGATAGGCCGCCTCCCAGCGCGCCCTGCCCCCCAGGATCCCGGCCCGGCCCCGGCTGCTCCGGGATCCGGTGGCCCGGCCGACGACGACGCCAACAGCCGAACCCGGCCTGTTCCGAGTTGCACATGTCAGTCGGGCGCGCGGAAGCCGTGTGACGCCGGCCAAGCGCACCGCGGCCGCGAGCGGGGAAAACTGGCCTCTGAGAGACCAGCATGGAGTTGCACGCCATCCGGCCGTCGCACACTTGCACACCGCCGGATTCTTGGGCACCGACGGACCCTCATTCCAGAAGGACTACTTCTAGTGGAAGCGTTCACCTCCTCACGTCTACACTTGCAGCCGCTTGATCGTCCCGGATCAGTCGTCAGTCGAACCAAGCCGAGTCCAATACTCTACCTCTGTTGCTGGATAACCCTCGCGATGGCACCGCTCACGCCCCACTGGGCGCAGCCCTCGCACCCCGACATCCAGGAAGTCCTGGTTGACGAGGCCGAGTTCGGCACCAAGAGCATCTCCAAGATCAGCCTCCCCCCCTTCGGCTACTTCGCCAAGCTGGCCTTCCCGCCCTGCACCTTGGCCGACGAGCCCACGTACGCGACGGTCCAGATCGGGCCGGACCAGCACATACATCTCAACAGCGACCTGCTGTACATCAACCACTCGTGCGAGCCGTCTCTGGTACGTACTCGAGCTTTGGGTTTGAGCACAGAGCCCATCTCACCGGCGGTACACCCCTCAGATCTTCGACACGGCCAACTGTGTCGTCCTCGCCGGCCCCAACGGCCTGCGCAAGGGGGAGGAACTGACCGTCCGTAGCGCCCCCCCTCCCCCCCCCCCCCCCGTTCCCCGCCCCGGCGGCGGGGGGGGACCGCTGGGGCCGCCGAGCTCACCCCGCGCGCACATGACAGTTCTTCTACCCCTCGACCGAGTACGCCATGGTGCAGCCCTTCGACTGCGTCTGCGGCGCCGCTTCGTGCCGCGGCCGCATCGCCGGCGCCGGCGCCATGACGCCCGCCCAGATCGAGGGCGTTTGGCTGAACGGCCACAGTATGCAGCCTCGGGCGGTCCTGTTGCCTGCTTGGGGCAATCCGAGAGAGGACAGACAAGTGTCTCATTCCAGATTCGTCCCTCCCCTCCCCGGCCCCTTTAAGCGCAAGACAACGATCTCACCCATGATGTTGAAGTCCGCGATATGCTCCCCGATGCGAGTTTGCCCAAGGCCGGCGGCGCCCCGGTCCGCCCCGGCCCGGTCGCCCCCAGGGCCACGCCGCCGCCGCCGCCGGGCGCGCCCGACGCCACGGCGCGGGCCCCGCGCGAGGCGCTCCTGCACGCCGAAAAGGTCGTCACCGCGGCCCGCCTGGCGTTCGCCTCGCATGCGAGGGGGACCGCTGCAAGGGACGGCGGCGAGGGACCCCCGGACGCCCACGAGCCGGCGAACGGAGGACGTCGGCGCGGGCCGACATCGCGTGAGCTGAGCGGCGAGATGGGCGGCGATACGGTTCGCGCGTAGGCGCGTGGCGGACCTACGCTGGAGCAGAGGGCCAGGAGAGGGGGTGCTGGTTCGGATCGGGCTTGTAGGCTGTGGTTTCCCCCTTTTGCTTTGATCCCCATCTATAGATTGACGGATTCCCCCAACATTCGCTTGACCTTCGTACCGGGGCTTTTTCAAAGCCGGGGCTTGTGGCTGGAGAGGTCGAGGCCAGTGGCTCATCATCGCACGGCCGCTGGGACCCTCGCCGGGCCAACGAGACACCACAAAGTCCCCTTCGCTCGCGATGTTTGGCACGGACATGGCAGAATGGCAATATACCAAGCTCTATTCAGCCCAGCCCGGGCAGCTAGCTGCCTACAGTCCCGCAGCTGCCGCCGTTTGCTGCGTAAATCGACAGCGTGTTGATAAAACTCCCAGTCGCCGGGTGCGCCGCGCCTGTCCCCGAGCCATCGATGCCGAGGTTTCCTCAAGATGACACCAAACACAGCAAAGGCCAGTATCCTACACGCGAACCTACGTTTCTCGCCTCGCGCGCCCGAGGCGCCCCCTCACTCGTCCCGCGCCACGGAGTCCAGCCAGCGGCCCCAGCCGGAGCGGCGGCCCTTCTCGCTGCCGGCGCCGCCGGCGTACTTCTCCTCCTCTGCCTCCCAGTTGGCGCGCTCGACGTGGGCGCGGGCCAGGAAGGCGCGGGCGAAGCGCCAGGCCTCCGTGTCGGCGAGGTTCCAGGCCTCGACGGCGTCGCGGAGGGCGCGGTCGCGCTTGTCCTTGCTGGCGCCCAGGCGGCGGGCGCGGTCTAGCAGCGGCGCCTCGCGCTTCAGGTCGTCGGGGCGGGCGGCAGGCCCGTCGAGCGGGTCGGCATCGGGCGGCGGCGGGCGGCGCTCGGGGCCGGGCACGGGGGTCTGCGACTTGCCCGTGGCCAGTCCGACGCGCGGCACGGCGAAGCCGAAGCGCCAGTCGATGTCGGCGGGGATGGGCTTCTCGGCAGAGACCCACAGGCCGTGGGCCGTGGCGAACTCGCCGGCGACGGCCTCCTTGAAGCGCAGCACGCGGGGGGCGGCGGGCACGCCGGTGCCGAGCAGCTCCTGCGTCACCTTGGAGATCCAGGCGTCGCGCTTGGACTCGCGGCGGAGCCAGCGAACGTCGACGCGGTCTCGCATATGGGTCAGGGCCTGGATGGTGTAGGGGTGGGGCACGGTGCCGATGGTGAAGAGCGTCGGCGTCTCGCGGTAGTAAGGCGGCGTAGAGACACGGCCGGGGTGCTTGGCCACGCAGGGCGAGCACGACGGCAGGTTGGGTGGGCACGACGCCGGCAGCGGCGACTCGCTGCACTGGACGAGGCGCCGGGCCAGGTCCAGCGCGTGCGAGATCATGGTAGTCGTGTGCTCGGGGTACGGCTTGAGCACGGCGATGCCGTCGGGGAAGAGGTTCTGCCACGTGACGTGGAGGTGGGCGTTGACGAGCTGGTTCAGGCTCTGGAGGCCCTTGGCGCGGTTCCTCTCGATCTCGTCGCTGATCTTGGAGTACTTGGCGCCGATGGTCCGGGCGTCGTAAAAGGCCAGGGCCTCGGGCGTCGCGTCCTCCTTGAACGGGCTCTTCCCGGTGTCGGCCGGGACGGCGGCCAGGACGTCCTTGGCCGTTTTGGCATCGCTGCTGCCCATGGCCGTCTTGATGGTGGCCGCGATCTCCGCCTTGGGGCCGGCGAACAAGCCGTCGCCGAGGTCCTTCCACCGCGTTAGGGAGGGGTACTCGCCGCGGCGGAGGTACGAGAGCAGCGAGTCGTTCCGGGCGCCCATGGGGAACAGCAGGCGGTGCGCCAAAAGACCGCCTCCCATGTTCTCCCAGGCCAGCCAGCGCATCATGTCCGTCTTGAGCGAGTCGGCCATGGGGATCCTCTGGAACTCCTCGTACATGGGGTTCTTCATGGCCTCGGCGGCGCTGAGGATGACGGGCCGGAAGCCCTGCGCCCACCAGGCCCGCCTCCACGTCAACAGGACGGCGCTCTCGGCGTCCTTGCTAGCCTCGTCCTTGTCGACGGCGGTGTCGTAGTAGCAGTAGATGGCGGTCCGGTCGACCTCGGGCGGCAGCAGGGAGCGTGTCTCGTCGAGCGTGATGGACGAGGAGAAGGGGATGGACAGCCATTTCCAGTCCGAGAACCACGACAG